>Ga0265339_10000048_pt1 | contig 109188 bp, 84 predicted proteins | sample 4CB219metaG_FD_202085 | JGI IMG/M metagenome (GOLD analysis project Ga0265339, IMG submission 202085) | Rhizosphere microbial communities from Carex aquatilis grown in University of Washington, Seatle, WA, United States - 4-CB2-19 metaG | ecosystem: Host-associated > Plants > Roots >...
GTGCGCGCAGAATGTCTAAAGCCGGTTCTGACAGCGGCACGCGATGTTCGACACCGCCCTTTATGCGGTTCGCCGGCACCGTCCAGACCCCTTCCTCGATGGAAATTTCATTCCAGGTCGCCCCAATCACCTCACCGGTACGGGCGGCGGTTAAGATCGCGAATTCCAAAGCTTGGGCAGCGGACCCCTCGCGCAGGCGGAGGTCTTCGAGGAACGCGGGCAGGTCGCGGTAGGGCAGCGCCGGATGGTGTTCGACTTTGGCGATCTCGCCCCGTCCGGGCAGGACGGCGTCCAGATGCCCTGTCCACCGCGCCGGATTGTCGCCCGTGCGATAGCCTCTAGCGCCGGCCCAGGCGAGCACGGTTTCGATACGATTGCGGACCCGGTTCGCGGTCACTGTCCGGGTTGCCCAAAGGCTACCGCTGGGAGCGCCCCGCGCTGCTGGGAGTTTCTGCTCCAGCACCCGCAAGACAAGTCCCGTGTCGAGGGCTGCAACGGGCAAATCTCCAATTATTGGAATTGCGTACTGGTGCAGGCTGCCAATGAACTGCGCGCGGTGCTTGGCATTGCGCCATTTGGCCTCGTTCTGATCGAAATACTGCTGCGCGGCTTCTGCGAAGCTCAGCTTCTTAACAGCCGCCAATTTTTCTTTCGTGCGTTCCGCCCGTCGGATGTCGAGGGGATCAATCTTGTCTGTCAGCAGCTGGCGTGCGGCCTTAGCGCGCTGGCGAGCTTGGTCCAGCGTGAACGTGCGGGCGCTGCCGAGACCCATCCACCGGACGCGGCCGTGCAGCTGAAACCTCAGTTCCCAATGAGCGGCGTTCTTGCCGGCCACGACGAGGCGCAGGCCCTTCACGCCGTCCAATCCGCCATTGTCGGAATAGCGCCCGGGCTCGCCCTTGCGAACGAGCTTCGCGACCTTTTTCAGAGTGAGAGCCATGGCCAGCCTGTATCCGCCCCGCAGCCGGACCCTCAGTCGGGCTCGCGGCCTTCCACGGATAATATGGGTCCAAGGCGGACAACAGCCAGTAGGTTTTAGAGAAATTCCGCTGATTTATCATGGCCTTGTGCGGAATGTAGCGGACCTCTGCGGACTGAAAGGAAGCGGACATGATGTCCGATACCGCCCGAGTGCAACGGGGACGAACCCTTTGCGCGCGGGCACCGCATCCCGCTCCCGCCAGCCGGAGTCACCGGCTGACGTCCTTGCACGAGGAGCGAGAGGACGGCGCTTTTAGCCTTGTCGCGGGAATTGTCAAGCGTTGTCGCAATGAGTGCGACCATCGTTGATTTCGAAGACTTTTTTGTTGCAGGCAATTGCCTGCCGATGACGGCTTGCTCTTCCCATGCTTTCGCGAGGCAATGAGTCGCAAGCGCATTGCTGCCCGGTCGGACCGCCCCCACAACCCCTAAGCCAGTGGAGAACTGCCGCCCGGTGCAAGCAATGGGACGGCCGGTGTAAGCGCTATCGCGGCGACAGGCGAAGGCGCGATCTCCAAGGCGGCATTGCCGGGCGATGTTGAGGCTAATGCTTGAACGAACTGCGCGGCTGATGCGCTGGACGCCGCAACGCCCGCGTTGGCCGCGCCGACCACCGACCATTCCGTCCCGACCTGCCCCATCGGTCCTGCCGTGGCGATCTGGTTGTGAACGATATCGTAGACTTCAAATGCGCCGGTGTTGCCGTTGCGCATCAACATGTCGGTCTCGTTGGCGTTGCCGGAAAAATCGCCGAAGCCGGCCACAGACCATTCGGCGCCGACCTGCCCCATCGGTGCCGCGAAGGTAATTCGATTGTTGCTGATATCGTAGATTTCGAATGCGCCGGTTTTGCTATTGCGCATCAACATGTCGGTTTCGTTGGTGTTGCCGGAAAAATCGCCAAAGCCGGCAATCGCCCACTCCAGGCCGACTTGGCCCATCGGCATAGCCGCGGTGATCCGGTTTTGGCTGATGTCATAGAGCTCGAACGCTCCGGTATTGTTGTTGCGCATCAGCATATCGGTTTCGTTGGCATTGCCGGAAAAATCGCCGAAGCCGGCGACCGACCATTCCAGTCCCACCTGGCCCATCGGCATGGCCGCGGTGATCCGGTTCTGGCTGATGTCGTAAACCTCGAACGCTCCGGTATTCAGGTTTCGCATTAGCATGTCGGTTTCGTTCGGAATGCTCGAAAAGTCGCCGAAGCCGACTACCGCCCACTCCAGACCGACCTGTCCCATCGGCGCCGCCGAGACGAGCTGATTATTGCTGATATCGTAAACCTCGAATTGCCCCGTCCGGCTGTTACGCAGCAACATGTCGCTGAGCTCGCCGGCATTGCCCGAAAAATCACCAAGCCCGGCGGCCGTCCACTCCGTGCCGACCTGACCCAAGCCGGCCGCGGTGACGATCGCATTGTCCGCGATGCTGTAGATCTCGTATTTGCCGTTGGCGCCGTCGCGCAGGATCATATCGGCAGTCGGCTGGTTGTTATTAAGAATCACGCCCAGCGCGCTCGGATGCTGCGGATCGATCGTCGCGCCGCTGGGTTTCGACAACGTCACAACAAAATTCTGCGTCGGTTCGACCGCAGTCGTGCCTTGCACATTGACGGTAACGACCGCCGACGTCTGGTTCGGGCCAAGGGTCACGATCCCAGATGGGAAGCGGCCGCCGACAAAATCCGCGGGTACGGCCGGCGGATTGCCGGTGGCGCTGACCGTCCAGGTCGCCGTGATGGTGGCGTTGGAGTTGCCGCTACGCGTGACCGTAAACGTAAACGGGACGCTGCCGCTTCGGGCATTATCCTTATCGGCGTCCAACGGCGTAATGCTGATAATGGGCGGAGGCGCCGGCGGGACGGTCGACGGCGACAGCACCATCGGAAAATAGAGAAATCCAGAAAACGCCGGATTCTCGTCGGTAACATCGACGAAGTCCGCGACAGAGTCGGCCTGCGTGAAAATGACTGAATTCAGCTGCGATGACGGCACCGCTATCCACACGCCCTGCGGCTGGACAACTCCATTAACCGTGAAAAAACCGGCACCTCCGGCATCCGCAAACCAGTATTCGCTCGCGTTATCCGTTATGCCGACGATGTCGGTCGGATCTTGAACAGCCATCTCGACAAGCTGAGCGGCAGTAAAATTTGTTGTCACAACACGTCCCCTCCCAGATTTGACAGGCAAGCGGCCTCACCCACGGCCGGCAAACTATGTTGGAAATGCCGGCTCGCGACCTTAAGAGAACCGTTATTTTTTCCTTGAATCAAGGTCTTTTGACTATTCGCGGCCCCAATGGGGACCCGCACCCGGCTTTCACGTGCCTCGTATTTAAAATGCGCTCGCGCTGCCAAACACTGAGTGTTTCCAGCCGGGGCGCTAGGCGTGATCGATGCCGTGCTGCTCAGCCACGACCATCACATCGATAATCTCGATTTGTCAGGCCGCGCTTTCCTGCCCCATGCCGGACGCGTGTTCACGACTCCGGTTGGGGCCGAGCGCCTCGGCCGAGCCGTGCAGGGACTTGCACCTTGTTCGGCTTCGAGGAAAGGCGCACCAGTGCCTTCGTCGCGGCCAAGCTCAAAGAGTTTGGTTTCGACGAGGTGGCTGAAGGGATTGGCGGCACGGGTATCGTCGGAACGCTTAAGCGCGGCAATGGCAACCCAACCGAGGTGGGCGTCGTTTCGGTGACGGAGCTGATTACCGACGGTACCCGCAATGCGTTACCCGGACATGCGCGTATCCTCGGCGACGCCCGCAGCTTCCGTCCCGAGATTAGCGCGGAGATCGAAAAGCAGATGCGCGTTGTCGCTGAAGGAACGGCTAGCACTTACAATGTTGCAGCCGAAGTGATCTGCACGCGAGAATTCATGCCACTCCTGAACGATCTCTCCTTGGCAGATGAAGCATTTGCTGCGGCCCGCGCAGTGGTCGATCAAGAACACGTCGCAACCGCACGCGAGCCGCTGACGGCCTCAGAGGACTTCGCGCGCTTTCTTATTCATGTGCCTGGCTGTTTTGTGTTCATTGGCAATGGAGAACAGTCGGCGCCATTGCACAACCCATTGTATGATTTCAACGACGAACTCTTGCTCCGCGGCGCGCGCTTCCATGCCGCCATCGTTCACCAGCGACTACCGTCGATCTAACGTCTCAGCGAGAGCCTGGCGGCGCCAGTCATGCGGCCCTTCGTGCACCACAGAAAAGTCACACCGCCGTTGTCGGTTGAGGGTCATTAATGTCATTTTTGGCGCGCCCTCCAATGTCCGCTTTACCTCCAGCTCCGACACCAACTCATAAGTTGTGGCCATGCCCCGGGGTGACTGAGCACCACGTGATTGCGCCGCGTTCGATCCTGTCGGCTCCCGTCAAGGATAAGCAAAAAGCGCCTCACCGCGTCAGCCACTCCAGGAGATCGCGCATCACCGGTTGCTTCGCGGTCGAGGCCTTGTAGGCGATGACGAATTGCTCGACGCCGAACGATCTGCCGAGATCGATGGCGCGGATGCCGCCGGTTTCGACCTGATTGAGGCAGAGGGTGTGCACGATCGCCGGTCCGGACTCGCGCTTCACCAGGTCGGCCGCGGTGTGGCAGGTCGGGCATTCGAGATAATTGATTGAGGACTTCAGTTGCGACGACTTGCCAAGCCGCGTGCGCACGGTGGCGCTGCGCGGCGCGACCAGGAGACGGTCGCCGATCGCGCTCAGCGGGTTGTGCGGATCGACGCGGTCGCGCTCGTTGAAGATGATCGACATGGTCGAGGTGGCGACGGTGCGGAAACGCAAGCCCTTCGGCCGCCGCAGGAAGGCGCCGATGGAGAAATCGGCCGTGCCCTTCTGCACCGCGGTCATCGACTCGGTGCCGCGGTGGATCTTGATCGTCGTCGTGATCTTCGGATGTTGCGCCGAGAAGGCATTGATCTTGGGCATGAACAGCCAGGCGTAGTCACCACCGAGCGAGATGTTCACATGGCCGGAATGGCTGCCGCGTTCGCCGAGCCGGGTGAGCGCCCGCTCGGCCGCTTCCAGGATTTGTGTCACGTCGGCGGCGAAGCGCTCGCCTTCCGGCGTAATGACGAGCTTGCTCGGCGTGCGGCGAAACAGTTCGACGCCGAGCAGCTCTTCAAGGCGCTTTAACTGCGTTGAGATGGCCGAGACGGTGAGATTGAGCCGCGTGGCCGCCACCTGCAGGGTGCCGTTGCGGGCGACGATTTCGAACGCGCGCAGCTTGGCCAGATCGAGGTCGTGGACTTTGGCGGGCATGGGGTTCCTGACTGAATGTGCCCTCGGCGAGTCAGCAGACCCCCACTCTATCTCTCCCCCTTGCAGGGGGAGAGAAGAGCAAGCCGCTAGCGCGAAGCTTCTCGTCTGGTTCCGACGAAGCCGCGCTTTCTTTCCTCCCCCTGAAAGGGGGAGGATCAAGGTGGGGGTCGCGTGCCGCTCGCGCATCCATGCGGGCCAGTATCTGCTGCATGCCGCACGTTAAACAAAATCTAACCTGCGTCGCAAGTTATTCAATTGACGTCAACGCGCTTTGGCCCGATTTAAGCTCCAACCACTATCCATTCGGGAGACAGCCATGAAGACCTTGAGGCTTGAGACAACCGCACCGTTCCAGGGCCTTGCCGAACTCGTCGCCTACGACGAGGGCCTGTTCGAGAAGGAAGGCCTCAAGATCGAATGGGCCGACCGCGAAAAGGGCGTCGACAAGACGCCGCAGCTCAATGTCACCGACGTCACCGGCAAGGGCGTCAACCGCTACGCCAGCCATGGCAAGCTGCTGGAGGAAGGCAAGGCCGATCTCTACAACGCCTGCGAATGGGGCAACTACTGCCGCGTCGAGAGCACCAAGGTCGGCAGCCGGCAGATCGGCCGGCGCTCCATTGTCACCTTCGCGGCTTTGGTGGTGCGCGGCGACTCGCCGGTGCAGACGCCGCAGCAATTCGCCGGCCGGCAGATCGGCGTGCCGTTCTTTTTCGGCACTCATTACCTGACCTTGCAGATGCTGGAAGGCTTCGTGCCGCGCGATCGGATCAAGCTCGGCCGCGTGCCGAACGGCTCGCCCTATCGGTTCAATCTGCTGATGACCGGGCAGATCGAGGCCACCACGCTGACCGAGCCATATATTTCGCTCGCCGAGAAGAAGGGCTGCCGGCTGATCATCTCGGCGTTCCACCATGGCACCGAGGTCGCCTCCGACCGCGTCGATGCCGAGACCTACAGCGCCTTCAACCGCGCGGTACGCGAGGCGGTGCGCCGCATCAGTGCCAACAAGCGCGCGTACCTCCACTACTTCATCGACTACTACAAGGCGAAGGATCCGGAGATCGCCAAGCTCACGATCGACGATCTGCGCGAAAGCCGCATCTACGTCGTCGACCCGGCGCCGATCCCGGAGGCCGAGTTGCAGCGCACCTATGACTGGATGCGCAGCTGGGGATTTTTGGACGAGACGCCGGAAGCGCTGAATCTCATCAATGCCGACGTGCAGCAGCGCGGGTACGCTGGCGGCCAGCACGTTCCGGCGCAGTAACGGCGAAGACAACGTCCCACGGCGTCTCTTGGCGCGGCCAAGGGGCGCCGCGCGTGCTTGACACACTGCGGTTCGTGCACCTTCATACGGCCGCAGTACGGCTTCACACTGCGAAAAATTGACTGAGACGGAGATCGGCATGGCGCGCGCTGAGGCGACGGCGGCAACACAGCAGAACCCGGGCTATCGCGGTCTGCGCGGCTGGCTGGAGCAGGTCGACAAGCTCGGCGAGCTCGAGCGCGTGTCGGGCGCAAGCTGGGACGCCGAGATGGGCGGCCTCACGCAGATGCTCACGGAAAACAGCCGCGGCAACGCACCGGCGCTGCTGTTCGACGACGTGCCGGGTTATCCGAAAGGCTACCGCACGCTGTACGGCCAGCTCTCCTCAATCCGGCGCATCGCACTGACGCTCGGCCTGCCGCTCGAATATCAGCGCAAGGTCGACATCGTACAACGCTATCACGAGCGCATGGCCGAGATGAAGCCGCTGAAGCCGCGCTTCGTCAATGATGGCCCGGTCTTCGAGAACGTCATTGAGGGTGATGCGATCGACGTGCTGAAATTTCCGGTGCCACGCCATCACGAGGCCGACAAGTCGCGCTTCATCGGCACCGCCTGCGCGGTGGTGACCAAAGATCCGGACGACGGCTGGTTCAATCTCGGCGCCTATCGCAGCCAGGTTTATGACGGCAAGACTGTCGGCTGCCAGATCACCGAGGGCAAGCACGGCCGCATCCACCGCGATAAATATTTTGCCCGCGGCGAGCCGATGAAGGTCGTGATCCTGTGCGGCCAGGATCCGCTGCTGTTCATGCTGTCGTCGAGCCCGCTGCCGGAAGTAAGCGAATACGACATCGCCGGCGGCCTGCGCGGCGAACCGATCGACGTGGTGCGCGGACCATTCACCGGCTTCCCGATCCCGGCCGATTGCGAAATCGCCATCGAGGGCGAGACGGTGCCCGGACAAACCAAGCCGGAAGGCCCGTTCGGCGAATGGATGGGGTACTATTCCGACGATACGCAGGACCGGCCTTATGTGAATGTGAAGACCATCCTGCACCGCAACGACCCGATCCTGACCTGCGCGCCGCAGCACAAACCGGTCGACGAGACCGGGCTCCTCAAAGGCATCGCGGGCGCATCGCAGATCTGGCGCGCGCTCGATGCCTGCGGCATTCCCGAAGTGCTCGGCGTCTGGAACCACGAGGCGGGACCGGCGACGCGCTTCACGGCGATCCAGCTCCGGCAGCGCTATCCCGGCCATGCGCGCCAGGCGCTGCACGTCGCCTGCGCCTGTCAGGGCGGCGCCTACGCGGGCAAATGGACGGTGGTGGTCGATGAGGACATCGACGCCGGCGATCTTGACCAGGTGCTGTGGGCGATGTGCACGCGGTTCGATCCCAAGACCGACATCGACATCGTGCAGAAGGCGTGGGCATCAAAGCGCGACCCGCTGTTCCTGCCCGGTAACTTCAACAACCGCATCCTGATCGACGCCTGCATCCCCTACGACATGAAACTGAAAAACACGTTCCCGCAAACGGTGGATGTCAGCGGCGATTTGCGCGCGAAACTGCGCGCGAAGTTTCCGAAGCTGTTTCATTGAAAATAGCGAATGGTGAGTGGCGAATAGCGGAGGCACCCTATTCGCCATTCGCTATTTCGCAATTCACGGCAACTTACTTCACCTTCAGCCCGAGCTCGCTCATCAGCTTGTCCTGATAGGCGTAATCCTGTTTCAGGAACGCCGCGAATTCCTCAGGGCTTGAGCCGACCGGGTACATACCGGACACGTCGAGCACGCGCTTGAGCTGCGGCGACGACAGCGCGTCCTTGGAGGCCCGATAAATCGCGTCGATGCGCTCGTGCGGCGTACCGGCTGGAAACAACAGGCCGAAATAGCCGGTGACGTCGAAATCCTTGTAGCCGAGTCCCTGCAGCGTCGGCGTGTCGGGCAGCGCCGGCGCGCGGCGCGAGCCGGTCAGCGCCAGCGCCTTGATCTTTCCGGCTTTCACCAGCGGGGCCGCGGCCGCCACCGAATAGAACGCCATGTCGACCTGCCCGGTCATCACGTCGGTGATCAGGTTCGGCGTGTTGTAGGGCACCGCGATCATCTTCACGCCGGTCCGCGCGTCGAACAACAGACCGGCGACATGCGTGACATTGCCGACGCCATTGGTGGCGAAGGTCAGTTGCCCGGGTTTCTTTTTGGCGAGCGCGACCAGATCGGCGACGGACTTGACCGGGAGATTGGTGATCAGCGCGAGGCCGTAGGAGGCGGCAAGCTGCGTGACCGGCGCGAAATCCTTGAGCACGTCATAGGGCAGTTTCTTGACGGTAAAGGCGTTGGCGATGTGCGCACCGCTGGTGATGAGCAGCGTGTAGCCGTCCGGCGCCGCCTTCGCGACCGCGCCTTCCGCGATGACTCCGTTGGCGCCCGGCCGGTTTTCGACGACGATCGGTTGTTTAAAGACGGCCGACAGCTTGTCGCCCAGCGCCCGCGCCAGAATATCGGTCGCGACGCCGACCGGATACGGGCTGATGACCGTAATGGTGCGCGACGGATAGTTTTCCGCCCGGAGCGGCGCAATCGCCATCGCCGCAATCGCCAGCGCGGCGGCGGCCCGGACGGCAAATCCCTTGATGGCGCAGTGCATGCTCTCAGGCCCTCCGTGCCGGCGTACTGGATGCATCGTTCTCATAGTTCCTCAGCCACCACTCTCTGACTTGATCGTGCGTCACAAACACCACGCCTTCATGCTCTTTGGCGTAGGGAATGAACTGATCGAGCACCGACGATCGCGACGGCCGTCCGACGATGAAGTCGTGCACCGTGAGCGGCATCAGGACGGGCTTGTCGGCGCCGCGTTCGTAGAGCGCGTCGAACTGCGCCTTGAGCGTGCGCAGCATGAATTCCGGCGTGTTCGAGTGCCATGTGCCGTAAGGTGTCGGCGGCATCGGATTGGTGATCTGGATAGCCCAGGCGGCGTCGCTGTAGGACGAGAACGGAATTTCGAGGAGCCTCTTGCCGTAGCCCTCGATCATGTAGGGCAGATCGTCGTTCCAGATGCTGGCGTCCCACTCAAAGTCGAAATGCTCGAGCAAGAGGTCGACGGTGCTGTGGCTGGCGAAGCAGGTGCGCCAGCCGCGCAGCTTTTCGCCCAGTTGGTCCTGAAACACCGAGATGGTCTTTTTGATCAGGCGAAGCTCCTGGTCGGGCGGGTAATTGCACATCATCTCGTGCTCGTAGGTGTGGCCCGCGATGGCATGGCCGGCCTTCAACACGGCCCGGGAGATTTGCGGATATTTCTCGACAGTGGCGCCGCAAATGATCCAGGTGCCGCGCACGCCGTGGCGATCGAGAATTTCCAGAAGCCGCCATGCGCCGCGGCGGCCGCCATACTGGCGCTCCGAATAATCGAATGGATCGACCTGGCCGTCCGGATAGACGACGGCGGCTTCCTCAGATTGATGATGCACGCTGACAATGATCGGCAGCCGCACGCCGTCCGGCCAGCGTCCGGGTTGTTGCAGCGCGATTTCCTTCCACATGGCCCTTAGCTCCGCTGTTCGGCCGCGTCCGGCTGGGCGCACCACGCCGCGATGTCGCTACAGCGCGCGAACTGAATGTCGTTGTACTGCTTGAGCCGCTGCAGAAACTGTTTCAGCGTCCGCAGCGGCGCCGGCCGCCCGGTGACCCAGGTCTGGATGCTCAAAATCAGAAACCGGCTGCCGCGCGCGCTCTCGCGATAGAGCACATCGAACTCGCTGTTCCAGACGCCGGCGAGGCCATCGGGGCTGGCGCGCATCGGGTATGGATAGCCGACGAAGGTCTTGTCCGCGGTGCTCGTGGTAAACGGCAGTTCGATCAGTGTGCCGCCCGCGCAATCGAACAGACACGGATGATCGTCGTTCAGAAGGCTTGAATCCCAGAGAAAGCCCTCTTCGGACAGGATATCGAGCGTCTGCGGGCTGACCCGATAATCCGGACAGCGCCAGCCCGTAATGCGCGCGCCGCTCGCGTCCCGCAGCGCGTTGACGGCCTTGCGCACCAGGCCGCGCTCGCGCTCCACGCTCATGGTACGCACGCGATCGAAGCCATAGCCCATGCCGCCGATCTCATGGCCGGCCTGGTGTGCGGCGCGGATGGCTTCCGGATATTTTTCGGCTGTGGTGCCGCAGATGAGAAACGTCGCCTTGATGCCAAAGGTGTCGAGCAATTCGAGAATGTTCCAGATGCCGGTGCGGGCGCCGTACTGCATGGCGCCGCCGATCATGGCGTTGGGCCGGTCGCCGGGCAGCAACGGCGCGCCCTCGCCGGATTGGTGCTCGAAGGTCAGCGCTACCGGCAGCCGCAGGCTTGCGGGCCATCGCGCATCGGTCAGCGGCTTGATTTCGGTCGCCATTTGATTCCTGTTGCGGTGGGCCTTGCGTCCACGGTTTTCACATCATCAGCCGGCGCGCTTGGCGGCGGGCCAACCGCGATCCAGGCCATAGCCGAGCTTGCGCGAGATTTCGACGGCGGCGGCGGCGGTCAACGTCCCCATCTGGGTCGCCTTCGCGGCCGTCAGACGGTGCGACGGCAGGATGATGCCGATCGAGGCGACGGCGTCGCCCTGCGCATCGAATACCGGCGCCGCGATGGCGCCGACGGCCTGCTCCCATTCGCCGCGATTGACCGCATAACCGCGGCGGCGGATTTGCTCGAACTCGGTCTGCAATGTCTTGCTGTGAGCATCCTCGCGGCTGCGCATCTTTTCAGCCGGCAGAAACGCCAAGATCGCTTTCCCGGTTGCGACCGAATGCGCCGGCGCGCGGCCGCCGATCGGCACATAGGCGCGCACGGCGAGCGGACATTCGACGCGGTCGATATAGACCACGTCGGCACCGTCGAGCACGCCGAGCTTGGTCATCTCGCTGGTTCGCGCGGCAAGCTCTTCGAGATATGGCCGCGCCACGTCGCGCACCGTGAGCCGGCGCACCGCGGCGCAGCCCAGCCCCCAAAGCTTGATCGCAAGCCGATAGCCGACCTGCGACGGATGCCGCTCCAGAAATCCTTCGGCCTCGAGCGTGTAAAGGAGCCGCTGCACGACGCTGCGCGGCAGCGCCGCACTGCGCGCGAGTTCGCGCACCGCAACCCCTTCGCCGCCCTCGGCAATGGCCTGCAACAGCCTGAGCCCGCGCGCCAGCGTCTGGCTCGCTTCTCTGGCCGGTGTGGACTGCTCGAGCGGACGGCTGTCAGTCATGGCTAAGGGTGGTGGCCCGATTATAGGACATATGCGCCTTTAATCGGGACTGTGGGCGAAAGCAGTTCGCCTGTCAATTTGACCGGCCGCAGCCAAACCCTGCGCAAAAAAATAGCGGCGGCCCCCGAGCGCCGCCGCTATGAAGATAGAGTTGCGTTGAAGCTTTTGCGGCCGGCGCGACGCGCGCTATCGCGCCGCCTGCTGGCGTTTCGGCGGGAAGGCGGCATCGTGCTTGGTGCCGCGCATCAGCGCCAGCGCTGTTTGCAGCGCCGTGTCGTCTTCCGGCTTCGGCGGCACGTAAGCCTGCGAGCCCTTTTCTTCCTTGCCTTGCGCGTGGAAATGCCCCGGAAGGCTCGCCTCGCTTACTTCGGCCTCGCTGTCCTGCAACTCTTTGGGCACGTTCTGCAGGACCGTGATATCGGGCGTAATTCCCTCGGCTTGGATCGAGCGTCCCGACGGCGTGTAGTAGCGCGCCGTAGTGAGACGAAGCGCGCCATTGCCGGCCCCCAAGGGCATGATGGTCTGAACCGATCCCTTGCCGAAGGAGCGCGAGCCGACGATCGTTGCGCGCTTCTGGTCCTGCAAGGCACCGGAGACAATTTCCGAGGCCGAGGCCGAGCCGCCGTTGATCAGCACGATAAGCGGCTTGCCGTGGATCAGATCGCCCAGTTGGGGCTTGGCAAAGAACCTTTCATCATCGCCGGCGTCGCGACCGCGCGTCGAAACGATCTCGCCCTGGCTCAAGAAGTCGTTCACGACGCCGACGGCCTGGTCGAGCAGCCCGCCCGGATTGTTGCGAAGATCGACGATGTAGCCCTTTAATTTGTCGGCCGGAATCTTCGACGAAAGATCCGCGATCGCGCTCTTCAGTTCGTCGTTCGTCAGCTCATTGAATTCCTTGATACGGATGTAACCGACATCACCGCCCTCGGCGCGCGAACTGACCGGACGGACCTGGATGATCTCCCGCGTCAGGGTCACGACGACCGGCTTTGCAACTTTCGCGCGCTGGATGTCGAGCGTCACTTTCGATCCGACCGAGCCGCGAAGTTTTGCGACCACGTCGCCGAGCGAAAGCTTGTCGATCGGCTTCCCGTCGATCTGCGTAATGACATCACCGGCAAGGATGCCGGCCTTGGCGGCGGGCGTGCCGTCGATCGGTGAAACCACCTTGACGAGATTGTTTTCGGTGGTGACCTCCATGCCGAGGCCGCCGAACTGGCCGGTCGTCTCGACCTGCATTTCCGCAAAGGCCTTGGCGTCCATGTAACTCGAGTGAGGATCGAGGCCGCCTATCATGCCGCTGAGGGCCGATTGGATCAGTTTGTCGGAATCCGGCTTGTCGACATAATCCTGGCGGACCGCCTCGAACACTCTGCCGAGCAGCGAGAGCTCACGATAGGTGGTTGCGGCATCCGCCGAGTCCGCCAAAGGCGCTGCGAGCGCCCTGGAGATCAACGGCTCAACCTTCGGCGAGGTTGCCAGCAGCACCAAAGCCGAGCCGGTCGCGGCGCCGATCATGACATAATGAAGGGTTTTCATGGGGAATCTCTGCTCCTGACCGCCGCATAGTCCGTCATTGTGGCGCGCCGGGGGCACCAAGTCATTCCGGGGCGCGGCCAAATGGCTGCACACCCGGGGGCCATCTTCACGAAGGCCGCCGAGTGGCGCGATAGGGCGCGCACCCCTCGGGATGCGCCATGCGGAACGGCTCGCTATTTCTCTGCAAACAGCTGCCGGCCCACGGTGTTGAAACGGGCCTTCTGCTCATCCGACAGCGCCCCGTAGAAATCGGCAAGGGCCGGCCGGATGGTCTGTACGGCGGCAAGCATCGCCTGCACGTGGCTACCCTCGGCGGCGAGCCGGTCGGGCGGCGTTGCCGGTAGCGCGCTCGGACACGACGCCTTGATCTGGCCGGCTGCCTTGGCGCTGGCGGCGGCGAGAGCGTTCAGCTTGGCGCGCTGCGCCGCATCCGGTTGCACGACGTGGTCGACCTTGTCGGTCGGAAACGCCATCACGCTTTCGGCACAGGTGACTCGCGGGCTTTGCACGTTGCCTTGCCCTGCCCGCTGTCCCTGTTCTTGCGGCTTGGCGCTTGCGTTGCCGATATTGTTGAACCGCGCCTTCTGCTCGTCGGACAATGAGGCATAGAAGTTCGCCAGCGGCGGCTGCACAAGGCTCACGGCCTGAGCGAGCCCTTCGAGACGCTGTTGCATGTGGGCAAGGCGGTCGGTCGGCGTGAAAGCGAGCGTGGTCGGGCAGTGCGACCGGATCACATCGCTTGCGTTGATGATGGCATTGCCCAAGTCGTCAAGCAGCGCGGTTTGCTGCGGGTTCGGCGACAACGCAGCCTGAATTTGGTCGATCGGCCAGCCGGTGACTTCGGCCGCTTCGTCGTTGCAGCTTGCCGTGGCGCCTTGCGTCAGCGCGGTCATCCGCGCAGGCGCCCGCCTCCCCTGCACGTATGCGCCGTAGTCGTAAGGCGAGAAGATACCCTCGTAGATATCGTCATAGCCGTAATACCAGAACGGATCGTAGGAGGCGTAGGCGTACGGCCACAACGCGTCATAGAACACGTCGCCATAGGCGTATGGCCAGAACACCGGACCGATCCAGCCCAGGTGATGATGCGGATGCCAGCGCGCGGCCAGGAATGGCCGGAACGACAGCGAGCCGCCAAAGTGGCGCAGATGGGCAAAGCGCGCCGGGTCGGCCCGGCCGGCCAAATGTCCAACATGACCGTGCGCGAACAGACCGTGCAGGTTGGCTGCCTGCGCGTGCGCAGGATGGGGAAAAACGTGATGGGCGGTGAGCGCGCGCTGTGATCCGCGCACGGACGGCGCTCTGCCACCGTGTGCAAGATGCATATGCGGCCCGGACCTGCCGATCCGCGCGTGCGGCACATGCGCGGCGCCGCGGGTGCGGCCTAACCCGGCATGCGATGCAAAATGCGGCATGCCACGGCTACCGACATGTGGTGCAAAATGCCGTCCGCCGGCTCCACGATGGGCGGCAAAATGCGGCGCGCCGCCACCGATGTGGGGAGAAAAATGCGGCCCGCCGCCACCGAGATGAGCCGCAAAATGTGGCCCGCCGCCGCCCATGGGCGCGGCAAAATGCGGGCCGCTGCCGCCCGCGTGCGCGGCAAAATGCGGAGCGCCGCCGCCCGCATGCGGAACACCGCCCGGATGTCCACCGCCGCCGGGATGTCCGCCGGGTGGCGCCGCCGTGCCGGCGGTCGCTGCGAAACACAAGGTCAGGCCGACGCAGGCGATACCCAGCGCAACGGTTCGCATCATGATCATAATGTCCTGTCGGTCCGCATGCACTCGCGCGAAAGAACGCGCGCACGAGTCGCTTCAGACAAAACGGTGGGTTGTCGCAATGGTTCCGGCACACTTGCCGCAGGCCTTCCCGTAAACGTGAGCACTGCGCGCATTTGCGTGATGCTGCGATGCACAGGCCCGATGCGCGCCGCGCGCTCGATTGCGGCTACGCGGCTTGCTATGGATACGGTCTGACTTGCGGGGCTGAACAGGAATTCGACATGCAAAAAGGAACGTTCGCCTGGCCGAAGGGCCAGCGCATCGCGATCGCCGTCACGGTGATGCTCGAACAATGGTCGGAGGGTAAGGCTCCGCCGTGGGGCGTGCAGGGCACAGGCCTCAAGCCGGGCACGCTCGACCGCGGCCGTATTGCATGGGGCACCTATGGGGGCAAGGTCGGCGTCTGGCGGATCATGAATCTGCTTAGCGAAAACGGCGTGCGCGGCACGTTCTGCGTCAACGCCCACTGCGCCGAAATCTGGCCGGACGCCGCCAAGGCGATCGTCAAATCGGGCCACGATATCGCCGGCCACGGCTATCTGCAGGATCACCTCCTCGCCTACATGACGCCCGATGAAGAGCGCGACAGCATCAAACAGTCGCTCGGCATTTTGGAAAAGATTTCGGGCACGCGGCCGCACGGCTGGATCAGCCCGGTGCTGGCCTGGACCGAGCACACCACCGAGTATCTCGCCGCCGAAGGTTTAGCCTGGCACGGCGACTCGCTCGACATCGACCTGCCGCGCGTGAAAGCGACCAAGAGCGGGCCGATCGCCCTTATTCCGGCGAGCGATTTCACCGACAGCCGCGTGTCGCATTCGAGCCCAACGACGCTGTGGGACGTCTACAAGGACACATTCGACTATCTCTATCTGCGCGAAGCGCCGGCCTTTCTCGGCCTGACGCTGCACTGCCATTTCGGCGGCCGGCCGCTGGTCTGCGCGGTGTTCGACAGAATCCTGAAATATTTCGCGCAGTTCCCCGACGTGTGGTTCGCCTCGCACGGCGAGGTGGCGCGCTGGGTGCTCGACCAGAACATCGAAGCTGAGACGCATGCCAAGCGGCTCGTTGCAGCCGCCTCATGAAGCTCCGGCTCGCGCATTACCGCAACCGGTTCACGATGTTCCGCATCTACTACGCGCTCGGAGCCGGACTGATCAAAGACCACGGCATCGATTGGACCGTGATCGAGGTGCCCGATCCGCCGAGCCGCGAGCTCGAAGAGTGCCTGATCCGCGGCGACGTCGATCTCGCCAACGTGTACCTGCCAAATTTTCTGGAGCGGCGGCTCGCCTGCGCTCCGATCGTAGGGCTGTGTACGGAATGGAAATCGACCCGCAAGGGCAACGGATTGTTCGTGCGGCGCGAAGCCTTTGCGGAGCCCGCCGCGCTCGCGGGCAAAAAAATAGCGACCCATCAGGGCCGGCACGCCATCCACCAATATCTGCTGAAACACTCCTACGGCGTCGCTCCGCAAAGTCTGCAATGGGCGGCAAGCCCGCAGGAAACCCTGCTTGGTATCCTGCGCCGCGGCGATGCCGATGCGGTCGTGCTGCTCGATCAGTTTTTCTTCCATGGTGAAGAGGCAAACGACGCGGAGTGCCTCTACACCGACGGCGATGCCTGGAAACTGCTCACCGGCTTCGACGAGATGATCAAACACATGGTGGCGGCCAGCCAAGCGCTGTTGCAAGACAATCCCGGCCTGCGCGAACCGCTGCTCGATGCGTTCCGCAAGTCTTTCGCCTACAGCGAGCGCAACATCGAGGAGGTCGCCGACATTTTCATCAAATCATACGGCGGCGACCGCGAGACGTTGCTCATTTCGGCGCGCTACCCGCGCATGGAATTCACCTTCACCGACAACGAACGGCGGCTCGCCCAGCGGCAGATGGACATGTTCGTCGAAGTCGGCCGCCTGCCCCGCAGCGCGCCGGTCGAAAGCTTTTTCGCGAGCTGACGGTCGTCGACGCCTGGCGTGGTGGCTTGGTGCTTCACCGGCGGCGTATCGGCCGCGCTTGCACTACGCCGGCGCCGATAAGCTTGCCGCGAGCTTGAGAAGCTCGGCTTGACGCGTACAGCCGGTTTTTTGGAAGAGATGGAGCATGTGGGTCTTGACCGTACTCGGCGCGATGCCAAGCGCGCGGGCAATCGCCGCCGGGGTGCTGCCACCGGCTATCATTTCGAAGATGCGGGACTCCGCGGGCGTGAGGTCATAGATCAGCGCCAGCGCATCGACCGGCATACGCGGCGAACTCGCCGCCGGAGTAATGAATAACGCCGCTGACGCGCGCTGGACAAGGCTTCCTCGCGTCGTGTCCTTGCGAAGCGGCAACACATGGATCACGCGAGGCTCGCCAGTTCGGCACGCCGGGATGCCAATCCCCATCGGTCCGAGACTTGCCTCGTCGCTTGCCGCTCGACGCACGGCGCGCTCGAGCGCTGCACTGGCGGAGCGGTCAAGAAGGCTAATGTGCCCTTTGTCGGACCGGATCAAATCTCCTGTTTTCAGGACGTCCGCCGCCGCCCGATTGGCGTGAACGATACCGAGCGCATCGTCCACAAGGATGATGCCGAAGGCGAAGCTGTCCAGCGCGGAGCCGAACGTCGCCGCCTCGATACTCTTCATATCGAACAGGTTGCTGATAATCACCGCGCGCCGAAAATGAGGAGCCAACAATCGCAGACCTTCGACTTCCTCGTTTCTGATGGCGCCGGCCGATTGGTGACGGTTGAACCCGATGTTCCCGACAAGAGTTGCGTCTTTGACGATGAACAGGACGACCGCGTCCGCCATGCCGCGTGCGACCCATTCCTTGAGATAGCGATTTTCGGCCACCAACGTCCGATCAATGGCCTGCGAGTTGACGATCGGCTCATCGACCGGATAGCGCTGGATCTGCTCAAGGCCGCCCCACAATTCGGTCATCTCGGGCCCGAACTCAGGAACTCGAGCGAGAAATTCCGGCTCAACGCCGACCGCATATTGGCAAATCGGCTGCGGGCCGGGAAAGCGCATCACCCCCATCATGGACGACGCGAACGAGAATTGCTCACAGAGTGACGCGAGAACGGATTCCCAATGACCGGGATCGAGAACACAATCGTAAATTTGCCCGACGAGGTCCGAGAACTTCTCCCGAGAACGGAAAATCGCCCCGCTCTTCTTCCAGGATAATTCGGCTTCATCGCCAGCCCGCTCACGATATCCGCTCACAGGATGTTTCTCATCGTCGTACCGCCTCACAGCATCTCCACCAAACGGTGGAGGACAGTATCCGCCGGTTGCGCCATTGTCATCCGGAGGAAAGTGAGGCCGCGGCGACGCGCGCCGGGGGCGACGCGCGTGTCCAACCCGCCCGGCATCACTTTCCTGCTTTTCACACAGGCGCAAATCGCAACGGCGAGCTGAGAGATTCACTCGGAGCACACGCTCGCCTGCGCTAGCCACCGCCCTTTTTCGTCACCATCAATTTGCGGACGTAATCGAAGACCTGCGGTGACGCCTTCGACAGCGTATCGATGGCGCGGTTGATGTCCGCTGCACTCACCGGCTGAATAGGAACCTTGAGCTTCGCGGCGTCGGCGAGATAATCCGGATCGCGCGAGGTCGCCATGAAAGCCTGTTGCAACGCGACCGCCCGTTCGGCCGGCACGCCCGGCGGTGCCACGAACGGCCACGCCATGGTCAGCAATGGCGTCTCGGTGAACTCGATCAGTTCGCGCGCCGCGGCGTTAGGGGCCAACTCGCGCGCCGTCGGCACGTCCGGAAACTGCGGACTGCGCTGCTTGCGCGCGTACATCAGCAAAATGCGATAGTCGCTGCCGGGTTCGAGCCATTGCGGACGCGTGGCGCGCACCGATGACAATTCCACGGTGCGCCCGGCGATCTCGGCATTCTCCATGGCGAGAAACAGCGCTGCCGAGTCGCGGTAGCCGAGAATGAGCTTCATGCGGATGCCGAGCGTATCCTGCAAAATCTTCGGCACGTCGGCGCTGCCCGAGCCCTCTGCGGTGCCGCCAAGCACGAGCAACGGCCCATCGGCGCGCCGCGCATCGGCGAGCGATTTGACCGGAGAATCCTTGCGGACAATGAGGACGTAGCCATCGTCGGAAAAATCGGAGGACGAACCGATCCAAGTGAATTTGCGCGGATCGAACCGCAGGTTGGCATCGCCGCCGACCAGAGCGATCAGCGGCAGGTTGCGGGCGATGATGCCGAACTGGGTGCCGTCCGCCGGCGCGCGATTATAGAGATAGTTCGCCAGCGACAGGCTGCCGGCGCCCGGCATGTTTTGCACGACGAAGGCCGGATGCCCGGGAATATGCTTGCCCATGTGGCGGGCAAGGAGCCGGCCCATGACATCGAAGCCGCCGCCGGGACCATAGCCGACATACAGGGTAACGACCTTGCCGCGATAAAAATCCGCAACGGCGTTCGGAACGGCGTGAGCCGACATCGCGGCTGTGACAGCAAGCAACAGGCCGATAGCGAGCTTCCGCACGTCCATCTCCCCTGCCGAGCGGGCCTGCTTGAAATTGAGTCATAGAAGCGCAACCGAAACAAGGCTGATTTACGCGCAGATGCGCGTCGGATTTGCACAGGTTCGATGCAGCCGTTCGACCGGCGCGTAGTAGACGGCGCCAACGCTCTATCATTAGTGTTTGGACCGACGCCGCACGCGCTCGAAGGTTGCCGTCATGTCCCAATCCAAGCTCATCCATCTCGCCGCCGACCTGTCGCACTACCACACCGATTATCTGTGGAAATTGCCGGGCTCCTGGGAAGGTTATCCGTATTACTCGAGCCCGGAATTTTACGAGGACATCGCCCGCACCGCGGCGCGCGGCATCATGGACATGCTGTTCTTCGGCGATTCCGGCGGCACGCCGGAGGACTACGGCGGCAATCATCACACCGCCGTGCGCTATGGCACCAAATGGCCGCGCCACGACATGATGCCGATGATCCCGTGCATGTCGCGCGTCGCCGAGGGCGTGGGCTTCGGCATCACCATGTCGACCACCTATCACCACCCGTTTCATATCGCGCGTGTGTTCAACGGGCTCGATCATGTCACCAAGGGCCGCATCGCCTGGAACGCAGTGACATCGCGCTCGAAGAACGAGGCGGCGAACTACGGCTACAAAAAAATGATCGAGCACGACGTGCGCTACGAGCGCGCGCAGGAGCACCTGCAGGTCTGCCGCCTGCTGTGGGACAGCATCGAACCCGACGCCATCAAGCTCGACCGCGAAAGCGGAATTTTCGGCGATCCCGACAAAGTGCATCTCCTCAATTTCGAGGGCGAGTATTACAGCGTGCGCGGCCCCCTGCCCGCGTTGCCGTCACCGCAGCGGCGTCCGGTCATCATTCAGGCCGGACAGTCCGGACCGGGCATGGATCTTGCCGCGCATTACGCCGACTTGCAGTTTTCCACGCGGCGGACGCTGCCGAGCATGAAGGCGCATCGCGCCGAACTCGACACGCGGCTCGCCAAATTCGGCCGCAAGCCGGAAGACTGCGGCATCCTGTGGTCGGTGCGCATCCAGGTTGCCGGTTCGGAAGCCGAGGCCCAGGCGATGGAGGAGCACTATCTCGATTCAATTCCGCCGGAAGCCGGCCTGATCGAATTATCGTCGATGTATGGGCTCGACTTCTCGCGCTTCCGCCGTGACATGCGGCTGTCGGACGTTGCCGCCGAGGTCAAAGCGCAGAACGTGCATTGGGGCAGCTTCGAGGAAATTCTGAAAACCACCGATCCAACACTCACCGTCGAGCAGTTCGGCCGCCGTTTCATGACCGAACGAATTCTGGTCGCCGGCGGCACGGCGAAACAGATCGCCGACAAGCTCGAACAATGGCATTTCGAAACCGGCGCCAACGGCGGCTTCATGCTGGCGCGCGGTTTTTCAGCACCCGGCAACTTGCAGGAATTTGTCGACCACGTGGTGCCCGAGTTGCAGCGGCGCGGGCTCGCCAAAAAGCGCTATGCCGGCCCGACGCTGCGCGAGAATTTATTGCATTAAGCGGCCTGGCAGGCGTGCCTGGCTCATTTGCCCGGCTGCGCCGGCGGCGCGGATGGTGGGGGTGCCGGTGCAGCCGGCGCCGCACCGCCGGGCTTCGGCAAGCCGCTGTAAACCGCAGGCGGCACAACGACCATGACGAATTCGGCCGGTGTCTGGTTTGGACCATACGGTCCGCCGACCTGATGCGATACGGGCGGCAGGCTCTTGAGATAGTCGACGATCGCCAGCGCGTCGGACTTGGTCAGATTGGCGTAAGCGTGCCAGGGCATGACCGGCGCCAGCATCCGTCCGCCGGGCGTTTTTCCCGTCGTAAATGCGGCCACGATCTGCTCGTCGGTCCAGCTGCCCAGTCCGGTCTTCTTGTCCGGCGTAAGGTTCGGTCCGACAAAAACTCCCAATCCGGGAATTGCAAAACCGACATCCGACCCACCGAGGAAACGGGTCATGTCCGGCTTGCCGAAGAAGCTGCCCGGCGTGTGGCAATCCGTGCAGCTGCCGAAGGTGACGAGATATTTTCCACGTGCCACTGCCGAACGGGCGGAACTTGTTGGCGCACCATGCTTCATGGCAGCGAACTGGCGGTGGTTCATGGCAGCCTTCGAGCCATGGAATGGCAGCCCAAAGCAGACGACCGCGACGACTGCAGCAAACACTTGTTGGAGACGGCCCACTTTCACGGTATTCCCCCTCAGACGGATCCCATCATATGAGGACATTGGCTTTGACGGTTTGAGTCGTCAACGCGCAAAACCGCACACATGACGGGTGTGAGGCGTCGACAAGGAGACGCTGCGTCCGGATTTTTCGTCGCGGCTTGTCGCTACCGCGCGCCGGCGATCGGTTCCATTCCACTGTCGCGAATGGCCCGGACAGCCAGAGCCGAGGAAAGAAACCCGATCAGCCGTTTGGAACTTTCAATCGCCTTCGAACCGGCAACGACAGCCACCGAAAAAGTTTGCACGAACTGAATCTCGGGCGCGATGGCGCCCGCGAACGCCACGCCCGTCGCGGCTAGGATTTCGCTCACCGGCATGACCGCAAGATCGACCTCTCCGGCGGCGACCATGCGGGTTGCATCGCTGCCGCGCGGCGCAAGCCTGGTTTTGACCTTGCCGGCGATGCCGAGCCGCGGGAACAGATCGGCCTCAAGCCAGATGCCGCTGGTGCTTGCCGGCATCGCAATAATGTCGGCCTTGAGCAAAAGCTGTATGAAGGCCTCGACGGTGCGCACATCGGGCTTCGCCGTCCCGGCCCGTACCGCCACGCCGAGCGGGACTTGGGCGAGATCGACGTCGGTGCCGGCGACGATTTTGTTCGCGGCGATCAGGTCGCCAAGGCCCTCCCTGGAAAGGATCACGACGTCGGCGTGGACGCCGCGCGCGAGCTGTGCGGCAATCGTCTGCGGCCCCGTGCCCTGCGACGCCCCCGATCCGGTGGTGACGCTGATCCCGGTCGTGCGTTCGAATTCCGGCAACAGCCGCTCATACGCGCCGGAAAAACCACCCGACATCAAAACGCTCAGCTCTGCCGATTCACCCGTCATTTCGCATGCTGCTTTCGCCTGGCCAATCGCAACACTGCTTACATCGAGTTCCGGTGCTGTAACAAGCTGCGGCATAGGATGCATTGCGGCGGCGCCGCGTTGCAGAATTGATCTGATGTGATCGCCGTTGGTGGAGGGTGCACGCGCCCAGAATGGGTTAGACGCCACGCGTACCGATGCGTTGCTGTCGCAGTCAGAAACCGGCAAAATCACTGCGTCCATCTTCCCCATTGCGGCCGGTTGCCACTGAGCGCGTGCAAGACCAAAACGCCGTAGATGACGATGGGTTCAATGGCCGTTCACATCGTTGAATTTTGCAGTCGCGTAGATAGGAAATGAGAAAATGAGCCTGTCCCGCCGCCAGCTTCTGCATCTGGCGACCGCCTCGACCCTGGCCTTCAAGAGGCCAAGCGCGGCACACGCACAAGGCTACCCGACCCGATCTGTACGCTTGGTCGTAGGAACACCGCCGGGTACGTCTCCCGATACGATCGCGCGTCTTTTCGGGCAATGGCTTTCGGAGCGGCTTGGGCAACCGTTCGTCATCGAGAACCGGCCCGGCGCCGGCATGAATGTCGCCACCGAAACCGTCGTGCGGGCGCCCGCGGACGGCTACACGCTTCTGCTCTCCAGCCTCTCAAATGCGATCAACGCCACGCTCTACCCGAAACTCAATTTCAACTTTCTGCACTATATCGAGCCGGTCGCCTTCGTCGGCGACAACGCCTTTCTGATGGCGGTCACCCCGTCGCTTCCCGTGAAAACGGTCCGTGAGTTCATCGCTTATGCCAAGGCCAATCCCGGCAAGATCAACATGGCTTCCGGCGGCAACGGCAGCGCGCCTCATGTGTTCGGCGAATTGTTCAAGCAGATGGCTGGAGTCGACCTGGTTCATGTGCCGTACCGGTCGAGCTTCTACCCCGACCTGTTCTCCGGGCGCGTACAGGTCGCCTTCATCGCGGTCGCCGGATCGCTGGCTCTGGTAAAGGCCGGCAAGATCCGCGCCCTTGCGGTGACGACAGCGAAGCGTTCGGACGTTCTGCCCAACCTGCCCGCCATCGACGAATTCGTGGCGGGCTATCAGGCAAGCGCGTGGCTGGGGATTGGAGCGCCCAAGAACACCCCCGCCGCAGTCATCGCGACGCTCAACAGCGGAATCAACGCGATTGTTTCGAATGCTGACGCCAAAAGCCGCCTCGCCGCCCTCGGCATCGAGCCGCAGTCGATGACACCGGCCAAGTTCGGCAAATTCTGCGCCGACGAAACCGACAAGTGGGCCAAAGTCGTCACAAGCGCCGGCATCAAGGCGGACTGATTTCGCTGTCCCTCCGCCGGCGGGCACGTTCGGGGCTAATCCTCCGCCGGGATCAATAGCCACAACGCGAAAGCACCGACAACAGCGAAGACCGCGCCGTAGTAGAAAACAGCGGCGTGCGAGACATTGTCCCAAAGCGCGCCCGCAACCAGGCTCGCGACGAGTTGCAGCACTCCAACAGTGGTGTTGTACCAGCCAATTCCGCTGGCGCGCAGCCGGTCTGGGACGAAGCTCGACGCCAGCGTCTTTCCGGCCGTGCGCGATATTCCCTGAAACAGGCCGTAGAATACAAACAATGCACCGATCAAAATCGCATTCCGGGTCAATCCGAAGCCCAGGTAGCCGATGAAGAAAATAACAAATGAAACGAGCAGAACATTTCTTGAGCCCCACCGATCCGACAGCGATCCAGCCGGATAAGAAATCAGCGCGGCCACTAAATTGAACGCGGCGTAAATCAGGATCGTAGCCTCCAAGGGAACGCCGATATCCTGAGTGCGCAGAATAAGAAACGCGTTGCTGGAGTTGCCGAGACCGAACAGGGCGGTCACCAGGAGATATTTCCAATAATCCGTGGAAAACTGCCGCAGGCTAACGTCGATCTTCGCTTTCGCCGCAAGGGCGGCGGGCCTCTCTTTCACCAGCATGACCATGAAGAAGGCAAGCAACCCGGGAATGACAGCCAGATAAAACACGGAACGGATATCGACGTGAATCCAGTAGAGCAGAAAAACTGCCAACAGCGGTCCCAGAAAGGCTCCGGCGTTATCACCAACGCCTTCAAGGCCGAATGCACGTCCCCTGTCCGCCTCCGAGACAGAAGAGGCGATCAGCGCATCGCGCGGCGCCGAGCGCGTGCCTGTGCCGAAGCGGTCCAGCAGTCGGCCGCCGAGCACTGTCGGCCAGGCGGAAGCAAGGCCCATAAAGGGTTTGCCAGTGGCTGCGAGAAAATAACCAACGAGCGCCACGGCCTTATGCCTCTCAAGCCTATCCGAGAGAGTCCCAGCAAAGCCCTGCACGATGTTCTGCGTGGCCTGGGCAAAGCCGTCGATCAGACCGACGATGCTGCCGCTTGCCTTGAGTGTCTGCGTGAGAAACACCGGCAAAACCGGATAAAGCATTTCCGTCGAAATATCGGCGAACAAACTGGCACACGCGAGAAGGAACGTGTTCCGCGAAAGGCCGACAACGTAACGTTGAAATGCCGCGCTGCTCGTCGCGCCTCAGCCAGTCGCGAGCGCGAGGCCCGCTCCGCCAAGTGCGCTGACGATGACGACCAGCAGCGGCGGCGCGCGCCAGACCATGAGCAGAACGAAGGCGACAAGCGCGACGCCGAAATCACCGCGGCTAGTGACCGAACTGGTCCAGACCGGATTGTAAAGCGCGGCTGCAAGCAGACCGACGACGGCGGCGTTGACGCCGCGCATTATGGCCTGCGCGCCAGCTCGTTTTCGGAAGCTGTCCCAGAACGGCAGCGTGCCTAGCAGGATCAATATACCGGGAAGAAAAATACCGATCAGACCAAGAACTGCGCCAGGAACGCCATGTGGCGAAGGGCTGACCACGGTGCCGAGATAGGCGGCAAAAGTGAAGAGCGGCCCCGGAACCGCCTGCGCCGCGCCATAACCGGCGAGGAACGTGTTGTCGCTGATCCAGCCCGGCGCAACGAATGCCTGACGTAACAGCGGCAGGACGACGTGACCGCCGCCAAAGACCAGTGCGCCCGAACGGTAGAATGCTTCGAACAAGGCCACCCCCGGCGCCGCCCACAGACTCCGTAAGATCGGCAGGCCGCCGAGCAACACAAAGAATGCACCCAGCGCGACAAGTCCCGCGGTACGCGAGACCGGCAGAATCATGTGACCTCCCGGCGGCGGTGCCGCTGCGTCCCGGCATAGCCAAAGTCCGGCCACTCCACCGATAGCGATCGCCCCGATCTGCGCGACGGACGACGTGCTGAACAAAATGATCAGGGCCGCGACCACCGCAATCGATGCCCGCTCGCGGTCCGGGCACAAGGTCCGGGCCATGCCCCAGACGGCTTGCGCGACGATCGCGACCGCGACGAGCTTGAGGCCATGCAGCAATCCTGATCCGATCGGGCCGCTCAGCGCGCCGGCGCCGTAGGCGAACAGAACAAGGATAATGGCGGACGGCAAGGTGAAGCCGGTCCACGCCGCAAGCCCGCCAAGATAGCCGCCGCGCATGAGGCCTATCGAAAACCCGACCTGGCTGGAGGCCGGGCCGGGCAGAAACTGGCACAGCGCGACAAGGTCGACGAAGGCCTGCTCGTCGAGCCAGCGACGGCGGACAACGAATTCCTCACGAAAATATCCAATATGCGCAATCGGCCCGCCGAAGCAGCTAACCCCAAGTTTGAAAAAAACCCGCAGCACTTCGGCAGGCGTGCCGGGATGCCGAGTTTCCGCGTCGTTGCCCAAGGCCGTTACGCCTGACGCGTCGGCGACGGTGCGTACGGGTTCGTTCGTCATGCGTAGTTGACCATCGCCATGAAACCGAAATCCATGTGCAGTTGCTGATGGCAGTGGAACAGCGTCGGTCCGGGATTATCGGCGACGAAGTCGAACTCAACTTCCTGAAAGCCGCCCAGCATGACGACATCTTTCACAATGCCGGCGGTCGGCTTGCCGCCGACGCGCACCAGCTCAAAGCTGTGCCGGTGCAGGTGCAGCGGGTGAATATCGTCGCTGGCGTTGTGGAACTTGAACCGGTAGCGGCGCCCTTCGTGCACGGTGTAGGCCGGCTTCATCGTCTGCATCGAGAAAGCTTCGCCGTTGAGCATCCACTGGTTAAAGCCATCGACTGCGCCATTGTGCTTGACGACCGTGACATCGAATGTTGCATCAGGCGATGCCGCCGTGGCGCCCGGCTTGCCAAAAATCGTGTAGTCCCATTTGTAGGGCTGCGGCTTGGTCCATTGCGGCTCGCCCATGGCGCCGGCGTACTCGACAACGATGCCCATGCCATGTCCGCGATCGTCATCGGCGAGATCGCCCATCACCCAGACCCCGGGACGATTCATCTCCACGATGGCCGAGATGCGTTCGGCCGTGCCAAGCCACAGCACCGGCACGTCGGCGGGGGCCGGCACCGGGTTGCCGTCGAGCGCCATTATTCTGAAAACATGGCCGGGCAGCGCGAGACTGCGGATTTCGCCGGCACTGGCATTGAGGACATGAAACAGCACACGCTCGCCCTCCTTGACCCGGACCGGATCGCCGTGGCCAAGCATCTTGCCGTTGATGCTGAAAAGGTCGTAGCCGACTTCATAGCCTTTCGGCCCTTTGAACTGATCGTCGGCCTTTTTGCCGATGTCCTGCAGCTCTTTGATCGGATCGCCGGCCAGAAAATCCATCGCCATATCGCCGCCGCGGCTGAACGTCGGCAGGAACTCTTTGAGCACCAGAAAGACCTCGCGGTCATAGGCGCCCGGATTATTCGCCGGCTCGATATAGACCGGCCCCGCTTGTCCGGTATAGGTGCCGCGGTTGAGGTCGGCACCGGCGATCACATGGGTGTGATAAACACGGAACCCCGCCGGCTTTGGCACGAAAGCGATGCGGCGCACGCCATGCGCGGGAATGAATGGCGTGCCCTCTTCCGCAGCGCCGTCGACATCGCTCGGGATCATCTGGCCATGCCAGTGCAGCAGCTCTGGCGTGTCGGTGTCGTTATGGACGTCGACAACGACGCGCTTGCCTTCGCGCAGCCGGATCAGCGGACCGGGAAACTGGCCGTTGTAAAGTGTCGTCGACACGATGTGGTCATCGGCCAGATCAACGAGTCCGGTTGCAATGCGGATCGTGTAGTCGGCCTTTTCGGCCGGCGGGGTTGCCGCGGCTTGCGCCAAGAGCGGTCCGCCGGATATGGCCGGCGCTGCCGCGGCGATTTTCAACAGCGAGCGGCGATTGATCGACATGGGTTGCATTCCTATCTTTCCGCGCCCCTATCCCTGAGCCGATACACCAAACGACGCAATGCAGTTGCTGGAGGGCCGGCAAACATTATCCCGCAACGGCCAACCCCGGTTCGGCCTGCGCCGGCATCGCCTGCAGGCGCGGTCTTGCTTCTTTGGCAAATAATTCGATCGTCCTGATGACGTCCGCCTGGGGAAGATTGCCAAGAAAGCCCGTCACAAGCTGGATGCTCCCGAATCCTAGCTCGGCATGGAGCGCCGCAATATGCGTCGCGACGGTCTGAGGGCTGCCGATGATCGCCACCTCGTTCATCCAGCGTTCGGTATCGAGCTCGTCCTCGGTGGAAATCCGACGCTTCACCTGCTCGCCGGTGCGGCGGTAGCCGGCAGTCAGCTTCTCGGCGGCGGGTCGCGCCGCAACGCGCGCCGCTTCATCGGTCTCACCGACAACGACAAAACGCCCGACCGGCACTTTGGCTGCATCGCCGCCGGCATTTTTGAAGGCGCCAATGCAGCGGCGCAGGCTGTCGACGGATTGCTGGCTGCCTTGAAACAGCGTGCAGCCATGCTCCGCCACCCAAGCCGCACCCTCTTCGCGATAGGTCGCCACATAGACCGGCGGGTGGGGCCGCTGCACGCATTTCGGTTCGATGGATTCCGTGCGGGAACCGACGGCGACCTTCGGTTCAGTCCAATGGCGGATCAGCCTGTCGAAGCACGACGCGAAGGCCGCCGACCGATCGTCGTAGGATAGCCCCCAGGCTTCGAAATACCGGCTGGTGTTGCCGCGCGAGACACCCATATCGACACGACCCTCGGAGAGCACATCGAGAGTGGCGATCTCCTCGGCCAGCCTTATCGGCTCGAACAGCGGCAACACCAGAACCGAGAATCCGATACGGATGGTGCGCGTGCGCATCGCCAGCGCGGTCGCCAGCGGAATCGGCGATAGACAAGTGCGGCTGTTCTGGCCGAAATGCTCTTCGTTGAGCCACAGCCCATCGTAGCCGAGGGATTCAGCGAGAGGCCCAAGCCGTAGCAAATCCTTGCCGCTCTCGTCCAAGCCGGCACCGCATCCGGATAAGTCTACGCGCATTGAGAACGTCCTCCTCGACTGTCAATAACCGGACGAAGCGGCAGCCGGATGACGCTGCCGAACCAACCCTATCGATTGTCGATATCGGAACCCGATAGTATGATTCAAGCGCTGCCTGTCAACGGGCCGCGCGATGAAACATTGCGTGGATCCTGCTATCGGCCTGCTGCCGATATCGGCGCAAATTGCCCCTAAGCACCGCGCAGGACAGCATCAATGACGGCTAAGAGGACGACTCCGGGACCCGCGAGCGCTGCAGTTCCCCGATCAACTCGCGGACCTGGAGCTTTGCGATCTTGTTCGCCTCGCGCCCGCGCGCCGTTGCGCGATAGAGGCGGCGAAAGGTACGGCCGGAGCGTTCGACTTTCGACTTCAAATACCCACGCCGTTCCAGACCGTGGAGCATCGGATACAGCGTGCCGGGGCTGAGCGTGTAGCCATGGCGGGCGAGTTCATGAATCATCCACTGCCCGTAGAAGGTGGCCTTGGAGGCGTGATGCAGAATATGCAGCCGGATGAGCCCCTTCAGCAGTTCCTGGTGCTTCATTTTCGGCATTGTCGGATCCGGATTCGCAGCTCGTACGATAACAATTTGTAATGTTTCAGACAAACAATGGCAGTTGCCTTGCCTTGCACCAATCGGCAAAACGCCACGCCATGATGCGGCTGCCAATCCGAGCTGGGATACATTATCGCCATGCCTCGTTAGAGAGTCGAAACGACCGGAGGCCTCAATGACCAGGGGTGGACCATCAACGGCAAAAGATACGTTGAGCATGCCGCGCCACTCGACGGCGGAAATCGAACACCTGTCGTTATTTGCTGATGATCCCGGCCGCCTCAGCGGCCTTGCGATAGACCGGCAGGTCGGCCTGGATCGCGGCGGCGAGAGCCTCGGGCGTGCTGCTGGTGGCCTCAAGGCTCAGATTGGCCATTTTTTGTTTGATGTCTGGTTCGGCGCATATGACGCTAAGCGCCTTCGACAGCCGCTCGATGACCGGGCGCGGCGTGCCTGTGGGGGCGAAATAACCGTTCCAGGCAGTCATGACGAAACCGGGTACTGTTTCTGAAACGGTCGGCACGTCCGAAAATTGCGGCATGCGCTTCGGCGTCGACACGGCAAGGAGCCGCACTTCGCCCGAACGCACCGAACTGACCACGTCCGAAACATTGCCGAAGAACAGCTGGATCGTGCCGGTGACCAAAGCCAGGATCGCGGGCGGCGCGGCCGTATAGGGCACGCCGACGAGTTTAAGGTCCTCGCGCGCCGCAAAGGCCGCCGGCGACAGGTCGCTGCTCGAGCCGCGCCCGACCGAACTGTAGTTGATCTTGCCCGGATTGGCGCGCGCATAGGCGATGAATTCGGCGAGCGTGCGCACCGGCAGATCGCGATTGACCGCGAACGCCATGCCGTTGACGGCCGTCATGCTGATCGGCGCCAGATCCTTGACCGGATCATAGTTGAGTTTCTGCATCAGCGGCACGACGGAAAATTCGGCGCCGCCGGCGTGATAAAGCGTGTAGCCGTCCGCCGGCGAGCGCACGACATATTCGGTGCCGATGGCGCCGCTGGCGCCCGGATGGGTTTCAACAATGAAGCGCTGGCCAAGCATCGCACCGAGCCGGTCCGCTGTGATGCGTGCGACAACGTCCGAAATGCCGCCTGGGCCGTAAGGCACAACGATTTTGATCGTGCGCGACGGCCAAGTCTGCGCAACGGCACGCGGCGCCGGTATCGTGAATATCGCCAGCGCCCCGAACAAAGCCAAAGCGACGGCACTGCGGCATGTCTTGCGCATCGGAATCTTCGCCCCGGTATCATTACACCCGATTTGCAAAGCAAATTGCGGACCAACGTATGGTCGGCAGCACGAAGGCGCCGTCAACGGCGCACGCGTTGCCACCGTCCCGTTTTGCGCGCCGCGCGGGTGGCCTGTTTTACCCTCTTGGCCGGCTGCGTTTGTCTGCGACGCTTGGTTTTTGGTACTCCGGCACGCCGTGTCATTGGCTTCGCATGCCGTTGCTTTTTCCGCGGCGCCTCGCGTGCTTTCTTTGGTGTCGTGGCGCTCGGTGCGCGCTTTGCCCGTGTCTTCTTCTTCGCCGGGGCAAGCCGTGGCTGCTTTTCGCCACTTTGGCGCGCGCGGTCCGTGAAATAGTCCTTCATTGGCGCGAAATAGTTCTCTTCCCAGCCACCGTCTTCGTAGTTGCGCTGATCATCCGGCACGTTGCTGTGCTCAAGCATGAGCACGGTACCGCTCGCGGCTGCCCTCAGAGTGATCGTGACGATCGAATCCGCGTGCGCATCGGTGAATCGACTGGTGCGCCAGGACTGCACAATCCGCTTTCCCCGAACCAGGTGGAGATTACGGCCGGTGATATAGCCGTCCCACGCTGAAATCGCGGCGCCGATCTCGTCCGACATGCTGGCTTTGCCGCCGGTCATGGCCGAGTGGGCGAGACTGTCGAGCCACGCCGCGTAGATCTGCTGCGGCGTCGCCGGAATGATGCTCCTGAGCGTATAAGTGTATGGCATTCGCGCCTCCCTCGTTGCCAAACGAGCGCAGCCACATCATCGGAGCACAGGAACACGAGCCCGCTCCACTGTCGCCCGAATATCACATTATCCCACAGAAAGGACGGCCCCGGCGCCGCTACGACTTAGCGCGGTTGATATTCGCCGATGCGTGGGGCAGCATACTTATCGTTAACGTGAACGCCGGGGGATCGATACGGCGGGCCGATTTGGCTGCGTTCCCAGCGAAACGCGGCTGAATTAGTTGTGGATAGCGTAGCGTCTGCGTTTGGTCGGGGGTCGTCAGCGGCGGGTTATCAACAGTGCAGGCGTTGGCCCATGCGGGGTTGCGTGGCGTTGGCTGGGTACGGCGCGTTGTCCGTCCCATCGCCGCGACCGTTTTAGCTGCATCGAGCTTGGCAATTGTCCTGTCCGGATGCGCGCTCGGCCCGGATTACAAACCGGCAGCCGCGCCAGTGCCGACGAAATTCAAGGAACTGAAGGGCTGGAAGCTTGCCAGGCCGAGCGACGCGCTCGACCGCGGCGACTGGTGGAAGATTTATCGCGACAAGCGACTCGATGTGCTGATCCGGCAAGTCGAAGTCTCGAATCAGAATGTGGCCGTGCAGGCGGCGGCGTACGAGCAGGCGCGCGCCGTCATCAGAGAGGCGCAGGCCTCACTGTTTCCCATGTTGACCGGCTCTTACTCGGCCACGCGAACGCGGCGCGGCCCCAACGTCAGCGGCGGCGGTGGCGGAGGCTTCGGCGCCGGTGGTGGTGGCGGCGGCGGGGGTGGCACCTACTCCACGACTTACACGCCGTCGCTGAATGGCACTTGGGACCTCGACGTCTGGGGCAAGGTACGCCGGCAGATCGAGTCCAATACGGCTGCGGCGCAAGCGAGCGCCGCCGATCTCGCCAACGTCAAACTGTCCCAGCAGGCCCTGCTTGCCACCGCCTATTTCAATCTGCTGGCGATGGATGCCCTGCACGATCTCCTCGCCCGCACGGTCGAGGAATACAAGCGCACGCTTCAGATCGTGCAGAATCAGTTCAACGCCGGCTATTCGGTAACGAGCGGCGATGTGGCCACGGCAAAGGCCCAGCTCGAAACCGCGCAGGCGCAGGAAATAAATTCCGGCGTGTTGCGCGCGCAGTATGAACACGCCATCGCCATGCTGATCGGCCGCCCGCCCGCCGAACTGACCGTCGGCCATCACGACCTGGCCGGCACGCCGCCGCGCGCCCCGGTGACAATTCCCTCGACCTTGCTCGAACGGCGGCCCGATATCGCGCAAGCTGAGCGCACCATGCAGGAAGAGAACGCGCTGATCGGCGTTGCCGAGGCGGCGTTTTTCCCGGACATCAGTCTGTCCGGGGTGCTGCAGTGGATCGGCAAGAATCCATTGCCATTCAGCGCCGCCAACGAAGTGTGGTCGCTCGGCGCCGCCGCCTCGCAGCCGATCTTCGATGGCGGGCTGCACTCCGCGCAGCTTGATGCGGCGCGCGCCACCTATTGGCAGAGTGTCGCGACCTATCGCCAGACCGTGCTCACCGCATTCCAGGGCGTCGAGGATGAACTCGCAGCTCTTCGTCTGCTATCGCAACAGCTTACGGTGCAGGAGGCCGCGGCCCGGGACGCCCGCACGGCCGTCAACGTGTATCTGAATCAGTTCCAGGCCGGCACGGTGGCGTTCACCACGGTGGTGACGGCGGAGATCACCTTGCTGGGCGACGAGGAATCGGCGCTGGCCACCCGGCAAAACCTCTACCAGGCGAGCGTCACCCTGATTGAGGACCTCGGCGGTACTTGGGATACGACGCTGTTGCCGACCCAAAAGGAACTCCAGCAGTCTTTCTCCCTCCTGCCGCAACTGCCGACCCAATAGCCGTCTGGTTTGGAACCGGAAGCCCCGAAATACGGTCCAAGCCCTTGATCTTTAGGCGGATTCCGAGGAGACTGGATACGGGGGGCGATTTTGCGGCGGGCATCCTCGTAGTTTGACGCGGCCCTTGGTCGGGGCCGCCTTTGAACCTTTCCGCCGGAAACATTGGCAAATATTCATTAGGTGCGGCCTGCCGGGTCACATTATATGGCGGCGCCCGCTTAATACTGCGGCAGCTGCAACTGTGTATGCGGGAAACTGCGGCCTAACGAGCGCGCAAAATGGACGAGCGAACGCGCACCACTGACGATGACTTGACGCCCGGCCTGCCGCCGAGCATGCGGCGAACTGCGCCTCAGCCTGCCGTCAAGGCGCGCCGGTATACGGCGACCCGCATCGGCATCGGGCTGATTATTGTCGTCCTGCTCGCGCTCGGCGCTTATCAGATCGGTCGCTGGGTAACGGCCGGCAAGGCGCCGACCGGACGCGTGGCGGTCAATGCGACACAATCCGTCGGCGCTTCGACGGTCGTGACCAGCAACGTCCCGGTGATCGTCAATGCGCTCGGCACCGTGACCCCGATCGCCACCGTTACCGTGCAGTCTCAGATCAGCGGCTATCTCACCAAGGTCGCTTTCATCGAGGGCCAGACGGTGCAGAAGGGCCAGTTGCTGGCGCAGATCGACGACCGGCCCTATCTGATCTTGAAGGCACAGTACGAAGGCCAACTCGCGCACGATCAAGGCCTGCTCAGTCAGGCGCAGATGGACCTCAAGCGCTATCAGACGCTCGCGCAGCAGAATTCGATCGCGCGCCAGCAGTCCGAGGATCAAGTCTTCATCGTCCAGCAGTATCAGGGCACGGTCAAACAGGATCAAAGCCTGATCGACGCGCAGACCCTGAACATCGCCTATTGCCACATCGTCTCGCCGGTCACCGGCCGCATCGGACTGCGCCTCGTCGATCCGGGCAACTACGTGCAACCGAGCAGCGCAACCGGCCTGGCGGTCGTCACCGAACTGCAGCCAATCACCGTGATCTTCTCGATTCCCGAGGACGAGTTGCCGGATGTGCTGCCGCAGCTCAATGCCGGCACCAAACTTCAGGCCACTGCGTTCGACCGCGCCAACATCAAGCAGCTTGCCGTCGGCAGCGTGATGGCGGTCGACAGCCAGATCGACACCACCACGGGGACCGTGCGGGTGCGTGCCCAGTTCGACAATGCCGATAACGCGCTGTTCCCCAACCAATTCGTCAACGTGCAGCTTTTAGTCAAGACGCTGCAGAACGCGCTGACGATCCCGACCGCCGCCATCCAGCGTGGCTCGCCCGGCGCCACGACGGGCGGCGCGATGGGCACCTACGTCTATCTGGTCAACGCCAACAGCACCGTCGCGGTGCGGCAGATCACCGTCGGTCCTACCTATGTCGATCCGCACGGCAGCAGCATGACGACCGTGGAAAGCGGGCTTGCGGCCGGCGACAAGGTGGTCACCGACGGCGCCGACCGGTTGCGCGACGGACTGCACGTCAGAGTGAGCAGCGTCGACGGCAAGCAAGTCGCGCCGGCGGCCGTTCCTGCCGGAGACGGCGGACAAAAGGGCAAAGGCGGCGGCCGTTCGCGGCGGCAAGGCGGCGGTACAGGCCAGTAGCGGACTGCAGGGCTTTGAACGCCCGCGTCCATGCGCAACGATGAATCGATGAGATGAACGTCTCGGAACCCTTCATCCTGCGTCCGGTCGCCACCACGCTTCTCATGGTGGCGATCATGCTGTCCGGCATCATCGCCTATACGTTCCTGCCGCTGTCGACCTTGCCGGAGGTCGATTATCCGACCATCCAGGTGCAGACGCTCTATCCAGGCGCCAGCCCGGAAGTGATGACCTCGTCGGTCACCGCGCCGCTTGAGCGGCAATTCGGTCAGATGCCGGGTCTCAACCAGATGACCTCGGCAAGCTCGGCCGGCGCCTCGGTGATTACGCTGCAATTCAGCCTTGATCTCTCGCTCGACGTTGCCGAGCAGGAGGTGCAGGCCTCGATCAATGCCGCCGGCAATCTGTTGCCGAGCGACCTGCCGACACCGCCGATCTATTCCAAGGTCAATCCGGCCGACGCGCCGATCCTCACCATCGCGGTGACATCGAAGACGCTGCCGCTGACGACGCTGGAGGACATGAGCGAAACCAGCCTCGCTCAGAAAATCTCGCAGCTCAACGGCGTCGGACTGGTCAGCATCAGCGGTGGCCAGCGTCCGGCGGTGCGCATTCAGCTCAATCCGCAGTCGCTCGCCGCCTACGGCCTTTCCATCGACGACATTCGCACCACGATCGGCACGCTGAATGTCAATACGCCGAAGGGCAATTTCGACGGTACCGCGCAGGCCTCGACCATCAACGCCAACGATCAACTCACCAGCGCGGATCAGTATCGCAACCTGATTGTCGCTTATCGCAATGGCGGCCCGGTGCGGCTGTCCGACGTCGCCAGCATCATCAGCGGGCCGGAAAATACCAAGCTCGGCGCCTGGACCGATACCACGCCGGCCATCATCCTGTCGGTGCAGCGCCAGCCCGGCGCCAACATCATCCAGGTCGTCAATGGCATCCAACGGCTGTTGCCGGCGCTGCGCGCCACGCTGCCCGCGGCCGTCGACCTCACCATCATGAGCGACCGCACCGTCACCATCCGCGCCTCGGTCGCCGACGTGGAATTCGAGCTGGCGCTCGCGGTCGTCCTGGTGGTGATCGTCATCTTCGTGTTTCTGCGCACACTGCCCGGCACCATCATTCCAAGTCTGTCGGTGCCGCTGTCGCTGGTCGGCACGTTCGGCGCCATGTATCTGCTCGGCTTCTCGCTCGACAATCTGTCCCTGATGGCGCTGACCATCGCCACAGGTTTCGTGGTCGATGACGCCATCGTCATGATCGAGAATATCGCCCGCTATGTCGAAAGCGGCATGTCGCCGCTCGACGCGGCTTTGCGCGGCTCCGAGCAGATCGGCTTCACGATCATTTCGTTGACCATCTCGCTGATCGCGGTGCTGATTCCGCTGCTTTTCATGGGCGATGTGGTCGGCCGGCTGTTTCACGAATTCGCCATCACGCTCGCCATTACGATCGTGATTTCGGCCGTGGTCTCGCTGACGCTGGTGCCGATGATGTGCGCCAGGCTCATCCGCCACCGTCCGGAATCCGCGCGCAGCGCCTTCGACGTGCGCTCCGAACTCATCTTCAACGCCATGACGGGCGGCTACGGCCGCGCGCTGAACTGGGTGCTGGATCGCCAACCGCTGACCTTGCTGGTGGCGGTGCTGACGCTCGTGTTTACGATCGTGCTCTATTACGAAATTCCCAAGGGCTTCTTCCCGGTCCAGGACACGGGCCTCATTCAGGCTATCACCGAAGCGTCGCAGAGCGTCTCCTATCAGGAGATGGCGAAGCTGCAGAGCCGGCTCGCCGAGGCTGTGCTCAAGGATCCGGACGTCGTCAACTTGAGTTCCTATGTGGGCGTCGACGGCACCAACCGGACGCTCAACACCGGACGATTTCTGATCACGCTCAAGCCGCACGACCAGCGCAGCCTGTCGGCGAGCGCCATTATCCAGCGCCTGCAGCGCGAAGTTTCAGGCGTGACCGGCATCACACTCTACATGCAGCCGGTGCAGGACTTGACGATCGACTCGACGATCACCCGCGCGCCCTACAATTTCGTACTCGAAGATGCCAACGCGACGGAATTCGCTACCTGGGTGCCGAAGCTGGTGGACCGCCTGAACCGGCTGCCGCAGCTCTCCGGCGTCGTCAGCGATCTGCAGCAGCAGGGGCTTGCGGTCGATCTGGTCATCGACCGCGCCACCGCCAGCCGCTTCGGTATTACGCCGGCCACCGTGGACAACGCGCTGTATGACGCATTCGGTCAGCGCATCGTCTCGACTATCTATACGCAGTCCAACCAGTATCGCGTCATTCTCGAACTCGATCCGACGCTGCAACGCTCGCTCGCTGGGCTGTCGAGCATCTATTTGCCTTCGTCATCGTCCGCCACCAACGGCCAGGTTCCGCTGTCGGCGATTACCCATGTCGAACAACGGACCGGCCCGCTGGTCATCACCCATTACGGCCAGTTCCCCGCAACCACGATTTCCTTCAATACCGCCCCGGGCTATTCGATCGATTCGGCTATCACCGCGATCCAGCAAGCGGAAGCCGACATCGGCCTGCCCGAGAGCTTCATCACCGCGTTCCAGGGCACGGCGGCGGCGTTTCAGTCTTCGCTCGGCAACGAGGTGTTTCTGTTTCTGGCCGCCATCGTGACGATGTACATCGTGCTCGGCGTTCTGTACGAGAGCTTCATCCACCCGATCACGATTCTATCGACACTGCCGTCGGCCGGCGTTGGCGCGCTGTTGTCACTGATGTTGTATGGCTATGACCTCAACGTCATTTCGATCATCGGCATCATCCTCCTGATCGGCATCGTCAAGAAGAACGGCATCATGATGGTCGACTTCGCGCTCGAAGCGGAACGCGTTGAAGGCCTGCCGCCACGCGAGGCGATCTATCAGGCATGCATGTTGCGCTTCCGGCCGATCATGATGACCACCATGGCGGCGATCCTCGGTGCGTTGCCGCTGATGCTCGGCACCGGCACGGGGTCCGAGCTGCGCCATCCGCTCGGCCTGACACTGGTCGGCGGCCTGATCTTGAGTCAGATGCTGACGCTGTTCACGACGCCCGTCATTTATCTGTATTTCGACCGGCTGGCCGTGCGCCTGACCGGGCGCCCGGCGGCCGGCCGCCTCGGCCGCCCGGAGCCGGCCGAATGAACATATCCGCACCTTTTATTGCCCGGCCGGTGGCCACGACACTCCTGACGCTGGGCATCGCGTTTGCCGGCGCGCTGGGTTTTTCCAGATTGCCGGTGGCGCCGCTGCCGCAAGTCGATTTTCCGACGATCTCGGTCAGCGCGCAGCTTCCAGGTGCGAGCCCAACCACGGTCGCCACCAGCGTTGCCGCGCCACTCGAGCGCCATCTCGGCCAGATCGCCGACGTCAGCGAGATGACGTCGCAGAGCGGCATCGGCCAGGCTCGTATCACGCTGCAATTTAACCTCAACCGCGACATCAACGGCGCCGCCCGCGACGTCCAGGCAGCGATTAATGCGGCGCGCGCCGACCTGCCGGCCGCGCTGCGGAGCAACCCGACCTACCGTAAGGTCAATCCGGCCGACGCGCCCATCCTGATTCTGGCGATAACCTCGAAGACGCTGACCCAGGGCCAGATTTACGACGCCGCCAGCAACGTGCTGGCGCAGCGGCTGTCGCAGCTTTCCGGCATCGGCCAGGTCATCATCGGCGGCTCGGCGTTGCCCGCAGTGCGCGTCGAGCTCAATCCGCAGGCGTTGTTCAAATACGGCATCGGTCTCGAAGACGTGCGCGCGGCGCTGGCCTCGGCCAACGCCAACAGTCCGAAAGGTTCGATCGACGACGGCACGCAGCGCTTTCAGCTCTACACCAACGATCAGGCGACGAAAGCGGCCGACTACTTGCCGCTGGTCATCGCCTACCGCAACGGCGCCGCCGTCCGTCTGTCCGACGTCGCCGCCGTCAACGATTCCGTCGAGGACGTGCGCAACCTCGGCCTGTCCAACGGCCGACCTTCGGTGCTGGTCATCTTGTATCGCCAGCCCGGCGGCAACATCATCGACACCATCGACGGCGTGAAGGCCGAGCTGCCTCATTTGCAGGCGGCGTTGCCGTCCGACATCGACGTCTCGATCGCCATCGACCGTTCGACCACGATCCGGTCGTCACTGCGCGACACGGAGATGACGCTGGTGATCGCCGTCATCCTCGTCACCATGGTGGTCTATCTGTTTCTGCGCGATATCCGCGCCACGCTCATCCCCAGCATCGCGGTGCCCGTTTCACTGCTCGGGACGTTCGGCGCGATGTATCTGTTGGGCTACAGTCTCGATATTCTCTCCCTGATGGCGCTGACCATCGCCACAGGGTTTGTGGTCGACGACGCCATCGTCGTTCTGGAAAATATCTCGCGCCACCTCGACGAAGGTATGCCGCGTATGGAGGCGGCTTTGCGCGGCGCGCGCGAAGTCGGCTTCACGGTCCTGTCGATCAGCCTGTCGCTGGTCGCCGTGTTCACGCCGATCCTGCTGCTCGGCGGGATTCTCGGTCGGCTGTTCCGCGAATTCACGCTGACGCTGTCGCTCGCCATCCTGATTTCGCTCTGCATCTCGCTCACCACCACGCCGATGCTGTCGGCGCTGTTTCTGCGCGCGCGGCCGCGTGAGCAGGCGCAGCGGCGCAACAGATTCTTTGCGCGCGTCCTCGAAGGTTACGAGCACTCGCTCGTATGGGCGTTAGACCATAGCCGCCTTGTGTTCGTGGTCTTTTTGTCCGCGATCGCACTCAATTTCGTGCTCGCCTACATCGTCCCCAAGGGCTATTTCCCGCAGCAGGATACCGGGCGCCTGATTGGCGCGCTGCAGGCCGACCAAAGCGTATCGTTCCAGGCGATGACGCAGAAGCTGCGTCAGATGACGGCGATCGTGCAGGCCGATCCCGCGGTCGAACACGTGGTCGGCTATACCGGGGTCGGCAGCGGCGGCGGCTTCGGCCAGATCAATACCGGCTCGGTGTTCGTATCGCTCAAGCCGAACACACAACGGCCGCCGATCGATCAGGTGATCGCGCGGCTGCGGCCGCAGCTTGCGCGCGTCCCCGGCGGACGCCTGTTTCTAATTCCGGTTCAGGACATTCGCGCCGGCGGCCGGCAGAGCAACGCCCAGTATCAGTACACGCTGCAGTCGGATAATCCGGATGAGCTGGAAGCTTGGACACCGAAACTCGTCCAGGCGTTGGAGCGCAGTTCCACCGTTCTTGCCGACGTCAATTCCGATCAGCAGCAAAAGGGGCTTGAGACCGATCTGGTGATCGATCGCGACACCTCTTCAAGACTCGGCATCACGCCAGCCCAGATCGACAACACCCTCTATGACGCTTTCGGCCAGCGGCAGGTATCGGTGATCTACAGTGCGATCAACCAATATCACGTCGTCATGGAAATCGACCCGCGCTATACGCGCGATCCCAAGTCGCTCAAGGACATCTGGATCTCGACATCCGGCGGCGGCGCGTCGGGCACGTCGACCTCGAACCTGCCGGGCGGCAACGTGACCGCGACGGTCACGCCCGGCATTGCTTCAACCGCGGCAAACGCGGCGGCCAATGCCAACAACAATTCCGCGCGCAACGCCGCCATCAATGCGCTCGCCAATACCGGCAAGGGCGCCACGTCGTCAGGCGCAGCCGTGAGCACCACCAAGGAAACGATGGTGCCGCTGTCCGCGGTGAGCAGCTACAAGCCCGGCAACACCCCGCTCTCGGTGCGGCACCAAGGGCTGTTCGTCGCCTCGACGATCTCGTTCAACCTGCAGCCCGGCGCCTCGCTTGGCGAGGCCTCCGCGGCGATCAATAACGCGGTCAACGAGTTGCACATGCCGGCGTCGATCCACGGCAGCCTCGCCGGCACCGCGCAGTTGTTCGCCCAGTCGGCGAACAACGAGATCGTGCTGATCCTGGCGGCGATTGCGGCTGTCTATATCGTGCTCGGTATTCTCTACGAGAGTTACATCCACCCGATCACGATCCTTTCCACGCTGCCGTCGGCCGGCGTCGGCGCTTTCCTGGCGCTGATGCTGTTCCACACCGAGTTCGACATCATCGGCACTATCGGTGTCATTCTGCTGATCGGCATCGTCAAGAAAAACGCCATCATGATGATCGACTTCGCCATCGACGCGAAGCGGTCGCACAATTCAAGCGCGTACGACGCGATCTATCAGGCCTGCGTGTTGCGCTTCCGCCCGATCATGATGACGACCTCGGCGGCGATCCTCGGCGCCGTGCCGCTGGCCTTGAGTTTCGGCGCCGGCGGCGAAATCCGCCGTCCGCTCGGCATCTCGATCATGGGTGGCCTGATCATCAGCCAGTTGCTGACGCTCTACACCACGCCGGTGCTGTACCTTTATCTGGATCGGCTCGGCCAGTGGACCCAGGAGCTGCGCGCCCGGCTCATGCCCGGGCTGTACGGCGCGGCGCCGCCAGCGCCGGCGGAGTGAGCGCGACACCTCCATGCCATCATCCGCGAAAGCGGACGATCCAGTAATCGCCGAAATCGTTTTTGATTACTGGATGCTCCGCCTTCGCGGAGCATGACAGGGCAAATTCTCAGCGGACGTAGAGCCGCGGCCGGCTGTAACACGGCGTCGGCCAGTGCGGCCAGCGCGGGCCGATGTAAGCGCGGATATGCAGCACCTTGTAGTGCAGGTGGGTGATGATCCGGCCCTTGATGCCGTCATCGACGTCCGGGTTGGCCTCGAGATAGGCGATGTGATTTTGCTTATGAGTCATGACGCGGTGCGCGCGCAGCCAGCAATGCTCGCTCGCCAGATCGCAGCCGGCCATCGCCGGCGCCGCCATGAAGACGAGGTACGCGATGGCGCACAGCGAAAGAATACGCATCATGTCCTGCCTCGATTGCATCCAGCGGCACCCGCAAGCGGTGCGGATGATAGTCTATCTGGCGCCAGGAAGAAACCGGGCCGACCGAATGCCGTGTACATTGTGTGATCTTCGTCGTGCTAGGCTGACTCGTCCACGGCCCCCAGGCCCGGTATCCCAGCGACAAGAACACACGGGAAGCAATGCAAAAATTTCTTCGTCCGCCACTCGCTCTAGCCATTTCCGGTCTCGCCGCAGCAATGCTCCCCTGCCCGGCCGTGCGCGCCGCCGGCGCCGCCGCGTTCTACCAGGGACGTGAGCTCAACGTGATCGAGGGCTTCAACGTCGGCGGCGGCGCCGACCTCTACACGCGGATCATCGCCAAGCACCTCGCCGGTCACATCCCCGGCCATCCCAACATCGTCGTCCACAATATGCCGGGCGCGGGCAGCATGAACGCGGCCAATCGGCTGTTCAACGTGTCGCCGAAGGACGGCTCCGAGATCGGCCTGTTCGCCGGCAGCATCGTGGTCGATCCGGTGATCGGCGGCGTGCCGAGCCAATATGACTCGCGCAAGTTCAATTGGATCGGCGCGCCTGCCGCCGAAAGCGACGTCTGCATCGCCTCCAAGACATCCGCGATCAAAACCTTCGACGACGTTTTCAAGCGCGAGATGGTCACCGGCGCGGCCGGCACCAGCACCTACGATTTTCCCGTTGTGCTCAACGCTTTGCTGGGCACGAAATTCAAGCTGGTCAAAGGCTATAACGGCAGCTCGGGCTTGCGGCTCGCCTACGAACGCGGCGAGATCGAGGGCTTCTGCGGGCTTGGCCTTGATTCGCTGCACAGCCTCGGCATCACCAAGGATAATGCCACGATATTGGTACAGACGTCGCTCAAGAGCGATCCGCGCCTGCCTGGCGTACCGCTGATTGCCGACTACGCCAAAACCGCCGAAATGCGGCAGATCATGCAGCTCATCTTCGGCTGGTTGGTGATGGATCGTCCACTCGCTGCGCCGCCCGGCACGCCGCCGGAGCGGGTCGCGGCCTTGCGCAGCGGCTTCGACCAGACCATGGCCGATCCGGCGTATCGCGCCGATCTCGCCAAATCCGCCTTAAGTTTCTCGCCAATGCGCGGCAGCCAGATCGCAAGCTTCATCGAAGAAGTCTATCGCACGCCCGCCGAGGTCGCCCACAAGGCGGCCCGCTTGCTGGGACGCCACGTGCCCTGACGCAGCGCTGCCATCGCGCGGGCGAATTGCAATGCCGGCCCGGGCGCGCCACAATTATCGAAAGCCGAGTTGGCGCTCGCGCGACAACGCCATGGAGGTCCGCCCTTGCTCCCGCAGCACGAAAATGAGCTTTTGACGCGCGTCGGCCCCGGGACGGCGATGGGCGCGCTGATGCGCCGCTACTGGATTCCCGCGGCGTTTACGGCACAGATTGCCAAGCCCGACGGGCCACCCCTGCGGGTGCGTCTCCTCGGCGAGAACCTCGTCCTGTTCCGCGACACGGGCGGCCGCGTTGGCCTTGTGGACGAAAAATGCCCACACCGCACCGCGTCGCTGTTTTATGGGCGCAACGAGGAGCACGGACTGCGCTGCGTTTATCATGGCATCAAGTTCGACGTTGACGGCAACTGCGTCGACCTGCCCTGCGTACCGCAGATGAGCGAAGCGCACCGCGCGAACGCGCAGAAGCAGCTTGCGGTCAAGTCATATCCCTGCATCGAACGCGGCGACGTGGTGTGGACCTATATGGGTCCGGCCGAGCACAAGCCGGAATTTCCCGAGCTGGAATGGACGCTATTGCCGGCTGCGCAGCGCTATTCAACGCGGCACATCCAGGAGTGCAACTGGCTGCAGGCGCTGGAAGGCGGCTTCGATGCCACGCATTTGAGTTTCCTGCATGGCGCCGAGGGCGATCCCAGCCGCCGCATCGTCGCCTCGCTCTATGAAGTCATTCCGACCGACTTCGGCTTCGTGGTTGGCACCGGCCGCGAGCGCGGCGACGGCATCGTCATGTGGAACATGAACGTGATGCTGTCGCCGTTCCACAAGATTATCTCGTCGATCCCGCACGCCGCCCACGTCTGGGCGCCGATCGACGACGAGAACACGATGCTCTACAGCGTCGACTTTCATCCGTCGCGGCCGCTCACCGAGGAAGACTTGGCGCGCACCAAGGCCGGGTTTGGCATCCATACTGAAAACATTCCCGGCACGGATCACGCCGTGCGTAACCGCGGCAACGATTATCTGATCGATCGCGAGCTGCAGGCGAGCGGCAAGTCGTATACCGGCATGAAGGGGTTCGGCACGCAGGATTGCGCCATCCAGGAGTCGATGGGACCGATCGCCGACCGCGCCAGCGAGCACCTGCTCGCCTCGGACGCGGCGATCGTCAAGATCAGGCGGCTGCTGTTGCAGACGCTGAAGGACCACGCGGCCGGTAAGCCGCTGCCGGGCATGAATCCGGCGAGTTACCGGGTGCGCTCCGGCCGGTTCGAGGCAAGAAAAGACGTGCCGTTCATCGACGCCATGGAGCAATTCATCGGCCGCGACACGCCGATCGCCGCCGAATAGTGCGTTACCCCCCGTTTCCGCCCGGCCACGTCGCATCGTCACCCTCCACGAGATAGCGAGCAAACTGTCATGAACGGCGCCGAAGTGATTGCCCAGATTCTCAAGCTTGAGGGTACCGAGTTCTTCTCCTGCTATCCGCGCAATGCCGTCATCGAGCCATGCGCGGCGATCGATATTCGCCCGATCCTGTGCCGGCAGGAGCGCGTCGGCGTCGGAATCGCTGACGGCTATAGCCGCGTCAAGCGCGGCAAGCGGAACGGCGTGTTCGGCGCCCAGGCCGGCCCCGGCATCGAGAACGCGTTTCCGGGCATCGCCCAGGCGTTTTCGGAGAACGTGCCGATGCTGGTCATCTCCGGGGGCCTGCCGCTGGCGCGGCAATATGTGCGTCCGGTGTTTCGTGCCGCCGACGTCTATCGGCCGGTCACCAAATGGTCGGCGCTGGCGCACAACGTGCAGGAATTGCCCGACCTGCTGCGGCGCGCCTATCACGCCATGCGCTCCGGCAAGCCCGGCCCGGTGCTGATCGAATTGCCGGAGGAAGTCGCGGAAGCGGAATTCAAGGGCGCGCTCGACTATACGCCGGTGCCGGTGCAAAGGAGCGCGCCCGATCCCGATGCCGTCAAAAAGGCCGTCGAAATGCTGCTCGCGGCCAAGAACCCGGTGCTGTGGGCCGGCCAGGGCGTGCATTACGCGGAGGCCGGCGACAAGCTCGCGGCACTTGCCGAGATGCTGCCGGCGCCCGTGATTGCCACCAATCCGGGCAAGAGCGCCATCGCCGACAGCCATCCGCTGGCTCTCGGCGGCGCGACGCGCTCGCGCTCCAAGATGTATGCCGATTTTCTCAAAAAAGCCGACGTCATCATGGCGATCGGCTCGAGTCTTACGGTCACCAATTTCGGGCCGTCGGTGCCCAAGGGCAAAACCGTCATTCACTCGACCAATGACTCGGGCGACATCAACAAGGACTATCGCGCGGACCATGCTTTGGTAGGCGATGCCGCTCTTGTGGTCGACGCGCTGATCGCCGAAGTCTCCCGCCAGAAAGGCCCGGGCGGCGGCAATGCGCTCGCCTCGCTCAAGGAAGAAATCGCTGCCGGCAAGAAGGAGTGGCTCAACGAGTGGGGAAAGCATCTGAACTCCGATGAGACGCCGCTCAACCAGTACCGCGTGATTCGCGACATGATGCGCACGTTCGACCGCGACAACGTCATCATGACGCACGATTCCGGCAGCCCGCGCGAGCAGATGATCCCGTTCTGGGAAACCACGGCGGCCGGCTCCTACATGGGCTGGGGCAAGTCGACCCAGCTCGGCTATGGCCTCGGCATCACCATGGGCGCCAAGCTCGCCGCACCGAAGAAACTCTGCGTCAACGTGATGGGCGACGCCTCGTTCGGTATGACCGGGATGGACATCGAAACCGCGGCGCGCAATCGGATCGCCATTCTCACCGTCGTGTTCAACAACGGCGTCATGGGCGCCGAGCGCGAGGTGTTGAAGATTTCCGACGCCAAATACGGCTCCATGACGGTTGGCGGCAATTATCAGAAAGTGGCCGAAGGCCTCAACGTTCCCGCGCGGCGCGTCGAAAAGCCCGGCGACATCGTCGGCGCGCTCAAGGAAGCGGTCGACGTGACCGAAAAGGGCTCGCCGTTCCTGCTCGAATTCGTGGTCAAAGAGGGCCACGATTTTTCGCGCTACGCCTGATCCCGTCTGGGGCGGACGCATCGGTGGCCGGCGAGAGCAAAATTTCCCGACGTGCGTGGCTGAAACGCGCCGCCGCGGTTGCGGTGCTGCCGGCGAGCGCTTTTGCCCAGCCGCCAGGCGATGCCGCGTTCTTCAAAGGCAAAACCATTACGCTGATCACCTCGACCGGTGTCGGCGGCACCTACGACACGGTTGCGCGGTTGTTTTCACGCCACATGCCGCGTCACATTCCCGGCAATCCCACCATGATCGTGGAGAACATGCCGGGTGGCGGCAACGTGCTCGCCACCAACTACATGTACAACATCGCGCCGAAGGACGGCACTGCGATCGCCACCATTCACAGCGCCATGCCGCTGCAGCAGGTGCTCAATTCCGGCGGCATCCGCTACGATGCCGATAAGTTCAACTGGCTGGGTTCGACCGGCCCCCAGAACGAAGTCATCCTGGTCTGGCACACGGCCGGCATTACCAGCATCGCGCAGGCGCAGGAGAAGCAGATCGTGCTCGGCGGTACCGGCGCGGGCGCCGGCATCGTGCTGCTGCCCATGGTGGTGAACAAGCTGCTCGGCACCAAATTCAAGATCGTGACCGGCTATCGCACCTCCGAGGATGTCAATCTCGGCATGGAGCGCGGCGAAGTGCAGGCGCGCGCCTTCAGCCTCGGCTCCATCACCAGCCAGCATCCCGATTGGATCAGCGCCCACAAGGCGGCGTTTCTCGTTCAGGCGGGCGTTCGCCGCGACAAAGTCTTGCCGGATGTGCCGCTCCTGACGGAACTCGCCAAGACCGACGAGCAGCGTCTGATTTTCAAGCTGATCTCGTCCTCACCGGCACTGGGCCAGCCCTATGTGGCGCCGCCCGGTGTGCCTGCGGCCCGGCTCGCGATCCTGCGCGATGCGTTTGCCGCGACAATGAAGGACCCGGCGTTCCTGGCGGACACCGCCAAAATTCGCTTTACCATCGAGCCGATGAGCGCCGATGAAGTGACGCAAATCGTTCACGACACGATCGCGACCCCGCCCGGCATTATCACCAAGGCGAAGGTGGCCATGGGGCTCGCCGACCGCTAACTGTCTAATGCACTTACAACGACGAAGAAGGAAACGTCCGATGGCCGAGATCAAGATTTTCAATCCGGATGGCATGAGCAAGCCCGCGCCGTATAGCCACGTCGCCTATGCCAAGACGCAGGAGCTGGTGTTTCTCGCCGGCCAGACGCCGATCGACGCGAATGGTACTCCTGTCGGCAAAGGCGATTTCGAGGCGCAATGCGTACAGGTGTTCAAAAACATCCACATCGCGTTGCGCTCGGTCAACGCCGACTGGAAGAATGTCGTGCAGTTCCGCACCTACATCCTGCGGCCCGAGCACGCCAACGCCTACCGCGCCTGGCGGGCCAAGGCCTATCCGGCGATGTTTCCGAACGGCGCCTATCCGCCGCACACGCTGCTCATCATCAGCCGCCTCGCCGACGAAGCGTATTGGCTGGAAGTGGAAACAGTGGCAGCGCTTTAACGGCGCCGAACAGGAAAAAGTCATGACCAAGGGTTGGTTTCGCCTGATTATGATCGCCGCGCTCGCGCTGGCGATTCACGCGGTGACCGCGACCGCAAGCCTGGCTCAACAATGGCCAACGCGTCCGGTACGCTTCGTGCTGCCGTTCGGTCCAGGCTCCGGAGCTGACACGGCCGCGCGGCTCATCACCGACAAATTGCAGAAGAAATGGGGCCAACCCGTCATCATCGACGGCAAGCCCGGAGGCGACGGCTTGCTGTCGCTGCAGACCGTGGTATCGGCCAAGGACGATCATACGCTGTTCTTTGGGCCGAGCAGCATGTTCGTCGTGCAGCGCCAACTGCACCCGAATATTTCCTTCAATCCGGAAGCCGACCTGACGCCAATCGCGGGCATTGCCCAGGTGCAGATTGCCATGGCCGTACCGACCAGTCTCGGCATCTCCACACTGCGCGAATTCGTGGCGCTGGCGCGCGCCAAGCCCAAGGAGACAAGCTACGCGGTCGCCCCGGGATTTTCCGAATTCGTGCTGGACGGATTCGTCAAGGAAAACGGGCTCGCGATCGCCAAGGTTCCCTACCGCGACATTACGAAGTCGCCGTTGGACCTCGGTGAGAACCGAATCCAGTTGTCCATGCAGTCCTACGCCGCAATGCGCAGCTACGCCCAGACCGGCAAGATCAAGTACATCGCGATCAACGCGCGCGAGCGATCGCCCATCGCGCCGGACATTCCCTCCGTGGTGGAATCAGGCTACCCGTCGCTCCTCGCCAGCCCGGTGCTGGGCCTGCTCGGATCGCGCGGCATGCCGCTCGAACTGCGCCGGCGGATCGCGGCCGACATACTCGCCGCGCTCGACGATAAAACGACCCGTGAAAGATTGGCGCTCACCGGGCAACCGGCCACGCCATTGGACGTCGACGCGTACACCGGCGCGATTAACGAGCAATACGCGCAGGTCGCCCATATCGCGTCCGTAATGGCACAGAAGAAATAATCGCGCGCGCCGCCGCACCCCTCGACCATGCTCTTGACATAGGTGCATCTGCGCCTAATTATGCGCATATGCACGCTTATCAAGGAACACTCGATCCAGAGTTCCTTGGATAATCGACAAGGAGCCCGGCGATGGCCGCCCAGACAGCCGACTGCAACTGCTTCGCCGTCCGCTCGGCGGCCCGGCACGTGACCCAGCTCTACGACCAGTTCCTGGCGCCGTCGGGCTTGCGCGGCAATCAGTTCTCGATCCTGGCAAAGCTTGACCGGCTCGGCCCGATGACGATCAACGCGCTGTCCGAAGCGATGGTCACCGACCGCACCACGCTCGGCCGCAACATCAAGCCGCTGCAACGCGACGGGTTAATCAGCATTGAGGCCTCCGCCGCCGACCGCCGTGCCAAGGAGCTTCATCTGACCAAGACCGGGATGAAACGCCTCGATAAGGCGCGCAAGGCTTGGGCGCAGGCGCAGGCGCGGTTCGAAGACACCTTTGGCGCCAAACGCGCCGCAAGCCTGCGCGACATGCTGCGCGCTGTCGTGGCCAGTGATTTCGGTCAAGGGCATTTTCAGATTCGCTGAGAAGTCCAGGCAACGCGGCCCCACCCGCTCGACCGGCACCGGGATTCCCAACATGTCCTCCGTGAGTTTGACTATCCCCGGCTCGCAGTCCGATCAGCTCACGACCGGCGTAAGCGCCGGGAAACCGCGCTACGATCCACGCACCGCCGCGCTGCTTGACGGTCCGATCGCATCTACCCTTGTCCGTCTCGCCGCGCCCAACATGCTGGTGATGCTGGCGCAGACCACCGTTGGGCTGGTCGAGACCTATTTCGTCGGCAAGCTTGGCACCGCGGCGCTTGCCGGCGTCGCGCTGGTGTTTCCCGTGGTGATGCTGATGCAGATGATGTCCGCCGGCGCCATGGGCGGCGGAATCTCCTCGGCGATCGCGCGCGCTCTCGGCCGCGGCAGCCGCGCCGACGCCGATGCACTGGCGATCCATGCGCTCCTGATCGGCCTGTTCTTCGGACTCATCTTTACGGTAGCGCTGCTCGCTGGCGGGCCCTGGCTCTATGCAGCGATGGGCGGCAGCGGTGCGTCGCTTGCCGCGGCGTCCACCTACTCGGCGGTCGTCTTTTCCGGCGCGATTCTGGTGTGGTTGTTCAATTCGCTCGCCAACGTTATTCGCGGCAGCGGCAACATGGCGACGCCGGCGATCGTCACCTGCGTGGCCGTGCTGGTGCTGATTCCGCTGTCACCGTGCCTGATCTTCGGATTCGGGCCGTTTCCGAGGCTTGGCGTCGCCGGGGGCGCCGTCGCGGTGCTGATCTACTATGCGGCCGGCAGCGCCGTGCTTGCGGCGTATCTGCGCTCGAGCCGCAGCGTCGTTCGGCTGTCCTTTGCCGGCGTGCGGCTGCGCTGGGCGCTGTTTCTCGACATTCTCCGCGTCGGTCTGGTCGCCGCCCTCATCACCGTTCAAACCAATCTCACCATCGCCATCGCCACCGGTTTCGTCGGCGTGTTCGGCGCCGCCGCGATTGCCGGTTACGGCACCGGCTCGCGGCTCGAATATCTGCTTATCCCGCTGGTGTTTGGGTTGGGTGGTCCGCTCGTCGCGATGGTTGGAACGAATATCGGCGCCGGGCGTCGCGACCGCGCCTTGCGCGTCGCCTGGATCGGAGCCGCGATCGCTGCCGGCCTGTGCGAGGCCATCGGGCTGACCGCCGCAGCCGTACCGCGCGCGTGGCTGGCGCTGTTTGACAGCGATCCCGCGATGATCGACGCAGGCTCGCGCTATCTGCACGCCGTTGGCCCGGTTTACGGCCTGTTCGGCCTCGGCATGGCGCTCTATTTCGCCTCGCAAGGCGCGGGCCGCCTGTTGTGGCCGCTGCTTGCCAATTTTGCCAGATTGGTCATCGCGGCCGCCGGCGGCTTTTTGGCGTTGCGCTGGACCGGCAGCCTAACCGGCGTCTTCGTTGCGCTGGCAATCGCACTCGCAGCTTTCGGGTTGATCAACACCGCGGCTGTTGCTAGCGGAGCCTGGTTTCGCGGCGCCAAGGCACCGAGCGCGGCGCGCGCGTCCCGCGAGAAACAGGCCGTGCGATGAACCACGTGGCGAGTAAAGTCCAGTATCTTGAACATTTCGCCGTCGGGCAGATTTACAACACCGGCCGGCTCAAGATCGACGCCAACCAGATCAAGGCATTCGCCCGGCAGTTCGATCCGCAGCCGTTCCATCTTGACGAGGAGGCCGCGAAAAATTCCGTGTTCCGCGGTTTGGCGGCGAGCGGCTGGCACACCGCAGCGTTGACCATGCGGCTCATGGCTGACGGCGAGTTCAAGCCGGCCGGCGGCATCATCGGCGTGGGCTTCGACGAGTTGTCCTGGCAGCGGCCGGTGCGCCCGGGCGACGAGCTTTACGCCAAGAGCGAAATTCTCGAAGTGCGCCCATCCAAATCGCGCAACGACCGGGGCCTGATCCGGGTGCGGACCACGACTTACAATCAGAATGACGAAGCCGTGCAGAGCTTCGTCGGCAACCTGATCGTGCCACGCCGCACGCCGCTCGGATAGATCGAGGATCCGCTAAGTCGGCCCGAGTCAGTCGCGGTGACATTATCGGGGCGATTGGAGAGGATTTGGGGTTGCCAGACATCCAAATAAGACGCCAAGATCACTATCCTTTGGCCGATAACGGGAACATCCTTTGGCAAAAACCAGACGGGCCGGTGCAAGCCTGGGCTTGCGTGAGCTGCGCAAAGCAACGGCGTTCGCCCGATTCTGGCACCTGCACATCCGATTGTTCGTCTCGGCAATGTTCGGGCTCGCGGTCGCGCTGCTGCTGCTGGCCACCCCCTGGCGCATTCCGACACGCATTCTCGTCGGCTGGGACAGCGGCGTCGCGCTTTACCTAGTCCTGATCTTTTGGATCATGGAGCGCTGGACAGCCGACCGCATCCGCCAGAGAGCGTGTGTCGAGGATGAAGGCGCGATCGCGCTTCTGGTGCTGACCACGGCATCGGCGGTGGCCAGTCTAGCCGCGGTGATATCCGAACTCGGCCATACGCCCGGTGCCTACCGGGTAACACTCGGCGCGGTGACCATACTTTTGTCCTGGGGGTTTATGCATGTGATCTTCGCGTTGCATTACGCGCACGAATATTATGGCGAAGGCAGGGATGACCGGACCGGCGGCCTCGATTTCCCCGGCAATGAAGAGCCGGATTATTGGGACTTTCTCTATTACTCGCTGGTCGTCGCCATGACGGCGCAGGTCTCCGACGTTCAGATTACCAGCAAAGCGATACGCCGCATGACGACCGTACACGGTGTCGTCGCGTTCTTCTTCAACGTCACCGTGCTGGCGCTGACCGTCAATATCGTGTCCGCCATGATGTAGGCGCTGCTGCCGGCCGCATGCTAGGCTTGAAGTAGAAGCGCCAAAAATCGGGAAGACGGCTCATGGAAGGCGGCAGAATTGCCCGGGTGCTCGCCGTTTGCGGCGCCTTAGGCGCGGGCCTGCACGCCTGGCCGGCAGCGGCCGCTGAGACCGCCGTCCAGACAGGACTGGTCGGCGCGCCCAACGCCATCGCCTGGCCTTGGTATATTGGCATCGACAAGGGGTTCTTTGCCGCCTCCGGCATCAAGCTCGACTTGATCTACGTGTCGACCCCGTCTGGGCTCGTGCAGCAGCTTGCCGCCGGCTCGCTCGACATTGTCGGCGACGTCGGCGTGGTTGAACCGATCCACGCCGTTGACCGCGGCGCGCCCGTCGGCATCATCCGGCTCATCGGCCAGGTTCCGCCTTACGAGCTCTTGGCCGAGCCGACCATCGCCTCGATCAAGGACCTCAAAGGCAAGACCATCTGCATCGGCGGCTTGCGTGACATCAATCGCGTCTATCTGGAGCGCGTGATGGCGGCGAACGGCTTGCACGACGGCGACTATGACATCACCGTCGTCGGCAATACCGCCGGCCGATTTGCCGCGCTCAAGTCGGGCGCGGTTGACGCCACCATGCTGGCGCCTCCGGTCAATCTGTTTGCCGAGGACGCCGGTTTCCGCAATGTCGGACTGGTCCTCACCTATGCGCCGGACCTGCCGTTCTCGGCCTCCGACGTGTCGCAAACCTATGCCCGCGCACACCACGATACGCTGGAAAATCTGCTCGCGGCGCTCGACAAGAGCGTGGCCTGGTTCAACGACTCCGCTCATCGGGTCGAGGCGGTCGACATTCTGGTGAAGGAAATGAAATCGCCCCGCCCTCCGGTCGAGCGCAGTTATGACTTTCTGCGCAAAATCAATTATTTCGCTCCCAACAGCGATGTCTCGCGGTCGCGCCTGCAGAACGTGATCAATGCCATGAAAGCCTTGGGCGACATCAAGGGCACCATCACTCCGGATCGCATCGTGATGTCGGGCCTCGCGCACCTCGTCAATTGAACGCCACCCACGCCGCAGGAGAAAGCATGTTCGGCAAACTCAATCATCTCGCCATCACCAGCGATCACTACACGCTCCTTGGCATGTTCTATCGCGCCATGTTCGGGCTCAAGGTGTCCGGCGACACAGCGCGCGAAATTGGCGCCATTTCGGTCGGCGACGGCTATGTCGGCATGACACTCATTCCGCGCCGCGGCGGCCGCAAGGCAGGTCTCGATCATTTCGGCATCGAGGTCGAGGATCTGGAAAAGGTGCGTCAGAAAGTGGCGAAAAAGTACCCGGACATCGAGATCGTCAAGCGGCCGGGCAACCGGCCGTTCGCGAGCTACAGCGCCCACGATCCGGCCGGCAACTATTTCGACCTGTCCCAGCCGGGTCACGAAAACCGTGCCGAAGTCTATGCCAAGGGCGAATGGAAACAGGAGACGACGTTCAGCCATTTCGCCATCCGCGCGCGCGAAGCGGAACGGCTCGCCAACTTCTATACCGACGTGTTCGAGCTGGAAGCGCGCAACCTGCCCTCGGAAGAAGGCGGCTATCACCTGACTGACGGCCGCATGACCATGGCGATCCTGCCGTGGAAGATATCGTCGTTCAACGGCGCCGGCATCGAACAGCCGGGCATGGATCACATCGGCTTTCGCGTGCCCGACCTGAAAGCGTTTTCGGACAATATGGCGATGGTGACCAAGACCAATATCCAGCTCGCCGCCAAGCCGATTCCATTCGACCAGGAAGGCGAGGCTCGGCTCAAACTCTTGCAGAAATGCCCGCACGGCATCCTGCAACTGGCCGATCCCGACGGCACACTGATCGACGTGGCGCAGGATCATCCGTAGCCGGTTGCCACCGCACCTGCCGGCGGCCGGATGACAATACTGCCGCCGGAACATCCAGCCTTACGCTCGCGTTGCATCGATGATTCCAAAGATTCATTGGAGGATCGATCATGCGGATTGCAGCGCTGTCCGGTTGGACCGGCGAACAGAAGCACGTCGTTGCCGCGAGCTTCCTCGGCTGGACGCTGGACGCCTTCGACTTTTTTCTCCTGGTGTTTGTGCTCCGCGACATCGCCAAGGAATTCACAACCGACATTACAGCGGTGACCTGGGCCATCACGCTGACCTTGGCGATGCGGCCGATCGGGGCGTACATCTTCGGTCGCGCGGCCGATCGCTGGGGGCGCCGGCCGATCCTGATGGTCAACGTCCTGCTTTATTCGGCCATCGAATTTGCCTCTGGATTTTCGCCCAATCTGACCGCCCTGCTGGTGCTCCGCGCAATCTTCGGCATCGCCATGGGCGGTGAATGGGGCGTCGGCGCCTCGCTCACCATGGAATCGATCCCGCCGCACGCCCGCGGCTTCGTATCCGGCCTGCTACAGTCCGGCTATCCGACCGGATATTTTCTCGCTTCGATCGTCTACGGGCTGTTGTTTCAGTATATCGGCTGGCGCGGCATGTTCATGGTCGGCGTCATTCCCGCCCTGCTCGTGTTCTACATCCGGCGCAGCGTGCCGGAATCGCCGAGCTGGCGGCCGACCACGGCTCGCAGCGGCAATACATGGACGGTACTGCGGTCACATTGGCGTCTTGGCCTCTATGCCATCGTGCTGATGACCGCGTTCAATTTCTTCAGTCACGGCACGCAGGACCTCTATCCGACTTTCCTGCAGGTCCAGCACAAGATGTCCCCCCACGAAGTCGGCCTGATCGCCATGATCTACAATATTGGCGCCATCATCGGCGGCATCTCATTCGGTTCGCTGTCCGAACGCTTCGGCAGGCGGCGGACCATCATTCTTGCCGCCGTGCTGTCGCTCGTCGTCCTGCCGCTGTGGGCATTTTCGACCAGCGCCGTATGGCTCGCCGTCGGCGCGTTCCTGATGCAGGTCATGGTCCAGGGCGCCTGGGGCGTCATTCCGGTGCATTTGAACGAACTGTCGCCCGACGAGGCGCGCGGAACGTTCCCGGGATTCACCTACCAGATCGGCAACCTCATTGCCTCGATCAATGCGACGTTGCAGGCCGGCATCGCCGTGCACTACGGTAACGATTACGCTTTCGCGCTGGCGCTGGTTGCTGGCATTGTGGCGGTCGCGATCGTGATTCTGGCCGCGCTGGGCGTTGAAGCCAAGGGCGTGGCATTCGGGACCGGCCGCCGACCCGTCATGGGCGCGGCGGCCAGCCCGGCAACGTAGTGGCGCTGGCGGGATGTCATCACCGGAACAGAAGACAGCACTCCCGCCCCGTACCGTCGAGACCGCGCTCAGCGGCTACGAACTCCTGAACGATCCGCTGCTCAACAAAGGCACCGGTTTTTCCGACGCGGAGCGCGATGAATTCGACCTGCACGGCCTGCTGCCGCCGCGCGTCACGCCGCTCGACATGCAGGTCAAACGCCGGCTCGACGCTTTTCGCAGCCAGACCAGCGACCTGCATCGTTACGTGTTCCTGCGCGGCCTTCAGGATAGCAACGAGGTTCTGTTCTACGCACTGCTGACGCAAAATATCGAAGAGCTGATGCCGGTCGTCTACACGCCGACGGTCGGGCTCGGCTGCCAGCTGTTCAGCCACATATTTCGCAAGCCGCGTGGCCTGTTTCTGAGCCTGCCATACAAGGACGCCATCCGCCGCATCATCGCGCATCCGCGCTTCGACGGTGTCGAAGCCATCGTGGTCAGCGACGGCGAGCGCATCCTCGGGCTCGGCGATCAGGGCGCCGGCGGCATGGGCATTCCAATCGGCAAGCTTTCGCTTTACACCGCGTGCGCCGGGCTGCATCCCTCGACCACGCTGCCGATCCTGCTTGATGTCGGAACTGACAACAAAGAGCTTTTGGCTGACCCGCTTTATATCGGCTGGCAGCACGAGCGGGTGCGCGGAGCCGAATACGACGCGCTGATCGAGACCTTCGTCGATGCCGTGCGCGAACGCTGGCCGCACGTGTTGCTGCACTGGGAGGACTTCGCGCTGCGCAACGCCAACCGCCTGCTGGCGCGCTATCGCGATCGGCTCTGCACCTTCAACGATGACATTCAGGGTACCGCCGCAATAGCGGTCGGCACGTTGCTGGCCGCCGTCAATGTGACGGGCGAACCGTTGCGCAACCAGCGTATCGCGGTGTTCGGTGCCGGCTCAGCCGGCACCGGCATCTGCGCGCTGCTGCGGCGCGCCATGATCGAGGCCGGCGACAGCGAGCGCGACGCGCGCGACCGCTTCTATCTGGTCGATCGCGAAGGCCTGCTCACCGACGACATGGCGGGCCTGCAGCCGTTTCAGGCGCCGTTTGCGCAGCCGCGCAACCGCGTTGCCGATTGGATATTGCAAACACCAGGGCGCATCGCGCTTGCCGACGTCATCGCCAATGCAAAGCCGACGGTGCTGATCGGGACTTCGGGGCAGCCGCATGCCTTCACCGAAGGCATCGTGCGCGCGATGGCGCGCCATGCGCCCCGCCCGATCATCTTTCCGTTGTCGAACCCGACGGAACGGAGCGAGGCGACGCCGCACGACCTTCTCGAATGGACCGATGGCCGCGCCGTCATCGGTACCGGCAGCCCGTTTCCGCCGGCGCGGCGCCAGGGCCGCGAAGCTCGCGTCGACCAGACCAATAATGCCTACGTCTATCCGGGCATCGGGCTCGGCGCCATCGCGGTTCGGGCGCGCGCCATCTCCGACGCCATGTTTCTTGCAGCAGCGCGCACCGTTGCCGAACGATCACCGGCACGGCGCGACCCACAGGCCAATCTGCTTCCGCCGCTCGTTGAGCTGCGTGAAATCTCGTTTCACGTTGCATTCGCTGTGGCGAAGCAGGCCATCGCCGAAGGGCTCGCAGCGCCCAAGACCGCCGAACAGATCGCGGCGGCGGTGCAAGCCAAAATGTGGGAGCCGGTTTACGCCGTTTATCAGCGACGCGCCGCGGCGGGACAGCAGCCATGTCGCTGACCGACCTCACATGGCTCGCCGTGTTTTGCTACGCCATCCATATTCTCGAAGAATATCAGCTCAATTGGCGCGATTGGGCGCGTGCGGTCATCAAACTGCCGGTCGAGTGGAGCGATTTCTACGTGGTGAATTCGGTGGTGATCGTGTTCGGCATCGCCGCCGCCAACCTCGCCGCGCATTGCCCGCTGCTGGCGCTCAGCTTTCCGGCCGTGATGCTGATCAACGCGACCTTCTTCCACATCCTTCCCGTGATACGGACGCACGGCCGCTTCTCGCCCGGCCTGTTCACCGCCGTCGTGCTGTTCTGGCCGGTTGGCGTCGCCTGCTATTGGCGAGCCGCCGAGGATGGTGCACTTGGCGTCGGTACGCTGCTCGGTTCGCTGGTGCTGGGGGCACTCCTGATGGCAAGCCCGGTGGTTCTGCTCAAGATCAAGAGCCGGCCGTATTTTCGCCAGCCCTCCTGATAAAACCGCTGATCTACGCTACGCGCGCTCGTGTGCGCGGTGCAGCAGCATCGTGCGCACAGCGGCAAACACGTTGTCAAAGGCCGCCCGCCGGTAGTCCCACTTCGCGTCCGCTGCGAGCGGCGCCATAACCATCGTCGCATTGGCCTCGAAAAACAGGATGTCGCCCCGCGCATCGACCGCGAAGTCGATGCCGCCGTAATCGAGTTGCAGCGTGTCGGCAATACGCTGCAACGCCGTCATGCCGCGCTCGCCAACGGCGCTTGGCATGTCCTGCAGAAACGGCGCCTCCTTGGCGCGGTTGTCCGCAGATTGTGCCATGTCGGCCTTGTAATAATGCACCTTCCAGTCGCGCGAAATCGCGAGATGCAGCGGATAGAGCTTGCGCCCAACGATCATGACTCGAAGTTTGCGAAACATCCCGTCGGCGTCTCGCGCGTCCAGCGGCTCGATCAACCACGTTTCATCGCCCGGAAGTCTTTCGGCCGCCGCAGCAAGCGCATCCGCCGTCTCAGCGCGTACAAAATGCCGGCCCGTGTGGAAGCCCGGCGCGCGAACGAGCAACGGAAGGCTCAAACCATGCGCGGCGACCGTCTCGGCAGTCGCCCCATGGGCGAGACGACGCCGCGGCACTTTTGCGATTCGCGGCACAACCAGATTTGGAATGCCGCGCAGCCGCTCGACATTGGCAAGCCGCCCGGTTCTCGTCACCGCGCGCGGGTCGTTGATCACCGGGCGGCTGGTGTGCGCGACGATCGCGGCGGCGGCGGCGAGACTATTGCCGCAGATATCGGCGTCACCGATACCGTTGAACAGGATATCATGCGGCGGCAGTGGAATTTTGGCGTCATAGTAATCGGCAACCAGAACGGTCGTTGCGAACACGCTGTCATCAAGCAGCGAAGCGGTGGGCGTGTTGCCGCCCATGGCCGAAACCAATAGCAGCACCCTGACCGGCGCGGCGGCGCCGCGATACGGCAGCGCAGTGAGAAAGTCCTTGCGAAATCCCAGATCGCGATGGCGCCGGGCGCCGGGCACGTCGCCCATGTCCGCGAGCAGATTTCCAAGCCCGCGATGGGCATGAATATGATCGGGGTCGGCGCGCAGCGCCGCCTCAAAATGGGTGCGCGCCAACTCGTACTCTTCCATGAGCAACAAGAGATTGGCGAGATTGACGCGGCCCATCGGGTTGCCCGGATGGCGCCGCACCGCTTCTTCGAACAGCGAACGGGCGGCGCTGCCGTATCCGGCTTCGAGGGCGGCCGTGCCAAAATCGTTTAAGACGCCGAAATCATCGGGTTTATGGCGGATCAGTTCGAGGTAGTCGCGCTTGGCTGCCTCGAAAACACCCAGCTCCCGCAACAGCCCGGCGCGCTCATAACGGGCCGCGATCGCGTCGGGGTCGCATTCCAGCAACCGATCCAGTTCGGCAACCCGGGTCTGGCGCGAGTGCTGCGGAGCGGACTCGTTCACAGTGGCGGGGGCCTCTGTTTCGCACCCCGAATCGGGCGCACCAATCAGTTAAAACAAAATTTACCATGACGCAGCATGCTCCCGCCGGGCGCACTGCACCGCAGCACCCCTCCTTCGTTTTGGCGGATACCATGGCGGGAAACGAGGCCGGCAATAACGCGATCGTTCTCGGCGATCCTGTGCCCTGGTTCGGCCTGCCGCTGATCGGCGAAGGCTCCTTCAATCTCCAGGTGGCGGCCGGCCGCTGGATCGTGCTGAGTTTCCTAGGCTCGCCAGCGAATGCGCGCATGAAGGAGGAGCTTGCCGCGCTATTGTGCGATACGCGGCAGTTCGACGAAGACCGGCTGGTATTCTACGGCGTGCTGACCGCGCCGCCAGCAGATTGCGAACATTACCGTGCGCTTGGCAGCGCGGCGATCGGCTTCCTCGCCGACTTTGACGGAATGGTCAGCCGCCAGTACGGCGCCGCTGGAACGCCGCGCACGATCGTGCTCGATGCAATGCTGCGTGCGGTCGCCGACATTCCCTGGGACTTTCCGGAAGGACATGCGTCGGCCGTGCGCAAAGTGCTGGCGAGCCTGCCCGCCGTCGACGACTCGGCCGGCGTGCCGCTGACAGCGCCGGCGCTGATCGTGCCACGCGTGTTCGACTTCGCGCTGTGCGATTTTCTGATCAGCTTTTACGAAAAGCTTGGCGGCAAGGATTCCGGCTTCCTGCTCGACAGCGACGGCAAGACCTCGACGGTGATCGACCACCGCATCAAGCGCCGCACCGATCTCACGGTCGCCGCACCGCAGCTGCGCGAAGTCATCCGCGGCCAGATCGTGCGGCGCCTGCTGCCCGCCGTGGAGCGCTTCTTCCAGTTCCAGGCGACCCGCATGGATCGCACCATCGTCTCCTGTTACGACAGCGCTGTCGGCGGATATTTTTATCGGCACCGCGACAACGTCAACGCCGGTGCGCAACACCGCCGGTTCGCCATCAGCATGAACCTCAACACCGATTACGATGGTTGCGATCTGGTGTTTCCAGAATTCGGCTCCCGCCGCTACCGCGCACCGCACGGCGGCGCCATCGTGTTTTCCTGCGGTGCGTTGCACCAGGTCACGCCCGTCACGCGCGGGCGCCGCTATGCCTTTCTGGCGTTCCTTTACGGCGAGGCCGATGCGGCGCTGCGCGAGACCAATAATGACAGGCTGCATGACGGAGAGCAGCGCTACAGCGGCATCTCGGATCGGCTGTTTCCCGATGAGGCGCCCACCCCGGTGCGCCGAGCGAGCTGAACGAGGCCGCAACGGCGATGACAGTCAGGCCGTGGCCGAAACCTTCGCCGCAACCGCGAATATCTTTCGCAGCATTTCCCGTTCGATCGGCTTCTGCAGAATCGGAACGTCGCGGAAACGGCCGTCGACGCTGTCGGCTTCATATCCCGTGACGAACACGAATGGCACGCCACGCGCCACCAGCATGTCGGCGATCGGGTAGACCGCGTCGTCGCCGAGATTGATATCGAGCACCGCAGCTTCGAACTGGCCATCCTTGGCCTTCGCCGCAGCTTCGGTCGTTGTAGAAATCGGACCGACGACTTGATAGCCGAATTCGGCGAGACATTCCTGAATCATCATGGCGACCAACGCTTCGTCCTCAACAACGAGCACGCGCGGACCGTTGGCCGACTTCACGACGCTCATGGGCGCACGCAACTCGGCCACGTTTTGGGTGCTGGAAGCTTCCCGCGCTTTCAGCATGGCGCGGCGCGGAATCCAGAAGTTGCAATGCAGTCCGCCCGGGTCCCAGTCAAACTTCGTCCTGCCGTTGAGTTGTTGCTCGATGCTGGCGCGAATGACCCGCAGCCCGAAGCTCCGCGTCGTCGGCCGGGCGATCTGCGGACCGCCGTTCTCCACCCAGTCGAATATCAAGGCGTCGGGCTGCAAGCGCCAGCTCAGCTTCACCTTGCCGCTGACCGAGGACAGTGCGCCGTGCTTTGCCGCATTGGTGGCGAGCTCGTGCAGCGCCAGCGCCAGGCCCTGGGCGGTCGAGGGCTGCAGCGAAATACCGGGACCATCGATGCTGATCTTGTCGCCGCTGCGATAGGGCTCGAGCTCCTCGCCGACCAGCGTCGCCAGATCGGCGCCGTGCCAGCGCGAATCCGACAACAGCGTGTGAGCACGCGCCAGCGCCTTGATGCGGCCTTCGATAGCGGCAACGTAATCATCGACGCTTCTTGCCCGTGTCAGCCTGATGATCGATTGAATGACCGCAAGCGCATTGCGAGCCCGATGATCGACCTCTCTGGCCAAAAGGTTCTGCTGTTCTTCCGCCTCCTTGCGACTGGTCACATCAAGCGCGGTGCCGATCACGCGCACGCATCTCCCGTTGACGTCAAACAGGCCCAGCCCCTTGGCCGCGACCCAGCGGACAACTCCGTCTTCCTTGCCGATCGTCCGATACTCGACATCGTACATCGCGCGCTTTACCGGGTCGCACGCTGCCTCGTATGCCTTTTTGACAGCTTCCTTGTTGTCGGGATGCAGACCGGCGAAGAAGTCATCCATCGTGACCGGCACGTCCGGCGAAATCCCAAACATTGCCTTGACGCGCGGCGGCCAAAACAACGTATCGGCCACGGTATCGACGTCCCAGATGCCTACCTCGGCAGCTTCGGTTGCCAGCCGCAATTGCCGTTCGCTTTCTTGGAGCCTGGCATTGGACGCTTCCAGTTCCGCGGTACGTTCGGCGACGCGGCGTTCGAGCTTGGCGTTGAGCTGCTCAAGCTCGCGGGTTTTTCGGAACAGTTCCGCGAAGATGCGCACCTTGGCACGCAGCACTTCTGGAACCACCGGCACCGGCACGTAGTCGACGCCGCCCATCTCGTAGCCACGCAACCGATCCACCTCGGTCACCTGGATCGCCGAAATGAAGATGATCGCCGTCTTCTGGAACCGCGGGTGCTCCCGGATCATCGCCGCGAGCTGAAAGCCATCGAGTTCCGGCATGCAGACGTCGATGAGCACCACGGCGACGTCGTTCTTGAGCAAAAACGCCAGCGCCTCGCTCGCCGACGAAGTCTTGACGAGGTTTTCACCGAGGTCGTTGAGAATGACCTCGTAGGCGAGCAGCTTTTCCGGCTGATCGTCGACGAGAAGGACGTTAACTTTTTCGCTCATCGCGTACCCGCTTAGCGATGCAGCCACATCCGCAACGCGGACAGCAGCTGTTCGGTGTTGACCGGCTTGGCAAGATAATCCGAAGCGCCGGCCTCCAGACATTTCTCACGGTCACCCTTCATCGCCTTGGCCGTGAGCGCGATGATCGGCAGACGGCGGTAATCCTTGTTCCGCCGAATAGTTCCGATGGTCTGATAACCATCCATCTCTGGCATCATGATGTCCATCAGCACGATGGCGAGCGACGGCGTCTGCTCGATCAGCTCGATCGCCTCGCGTCCCGTCGTCGCGGTGAGCACGTTCATGCCGCGACGTTCTAGCGCGCTTGCAAGCGCGAAGATATTGCGCGGATCGTCGTCGACGAGGAGAGCGGTGCGGCCCACCAAGTCCTCATCGGACGAATTCAGCTGTTCCAGCATCTGCTGCTTCTCTGGCGGCAGATCGGTAATGACGCGATGCAGGAACAATGCGGTCTCATTAAGGAGACGCTCCGGCGATTCCACGCCCTTGACCACGATCGAACGGGCCATGGTGTGGAGCTGCGCATCCTCCTCCGCCGACAGTTCGCGGCCGGTAAAGACCACCACTGGAACATCGGCAAGCGCGCTATCGGAGCGCATCCGCTCCAGCACCTCGAAGCCTGACATGTCGGGCAAGCGCAAGTCCAGCACCACGCAGTCGCACGGCTGCTCGCGCAGCACGCTCAACGCTTCGCCGCCGGTCGCAGCATTGACGATCTCGATATCGTCGGATCCGAGCAGTTCGCGAATGCTCATCTGCTCGGCCGGATTGTCCTCGATCACCATAAGCCGCTTGCGGCGCGGCTGCGCGAAGTTTTTGATCCGCCCCAGCGCATCGGCGATGCCTTCCCGCGTCGTCGGCTTGGTGACGAAGGAGAACGCGCCGCGCGCCAGTCCGTGCTGACGGTCCTCATCGAGCGTGACGATCTGAACCGGGATATGCCGCGTCAGCGGGTTTTGCTTGAGCTGACTGAGCACGGTCCAGCCGAGCATGTCGGGCAGGAACACATCGAGAGACACGGCGGTCGGCTGATACTGCTTGGCGAGATTGATCGCGTCATCGCCGCGCGTCGCCAGCAGCGCTTTAAATCCCTTCTCACGCGCCAGATCGATCATGATGCGGGCGTAATGCGGGTCGTCTTCGACGATCAGCAGGATGTTGTCACCCGGCTGGATATCGACGCGGTCGTCCGGAATCGGCTCGGCGACGCGCTCTGCCGGCAGGTGCAGCCCGGCAAGTTGCGTCACCGGAGCGGTGGTCGCGCCCGCCGCTCGGATCGGCGAACTCGGGCCGACATATTTGATGGGCAGGTAAAGCGTAAACGTCGAGCCTCCTCCGGGCACGCTGCGGAGATGAATTTCGCCGCCGAGCAGGCTGGCGAGCTCGCGGCTGATGGCGAGGCCCAGCCCGGTGCCGCCATATTTGCGGCTGGTCGACGCATCGGCCTGCTGGAACGCTTCGAAGATGATCTTCTGCTTTTCCAGCGGGATGCCGATGCCGGAGTCCGTTACCTCGAAGGCGACCACGCTCGGCGCCTGGCTGAGTACCGGATGATCGGCGCTCCAGCCGCCGACAGCGGCGTTGACGTTGAGACGGATACCGCCCTGCGCGGTGAATTTGAAAGCATTGGACAACAGATTTTTCAGCACCTGCTGCAGCCGCTTGGTGTCCGTGGTGATGGTGCGGCCGAGATTCGGATCGATGTTCACCTCAAACGCCAGTTGGCGCGTTTCCGCCTCGTGTCGGAACGGCCGCGCCATCATATCGAGCAGATTGGCGAAGAACACGTCCTCGGCGTCGACAGTGACCGTGCCGGATTCGATCTTCGACAGGTCGAGAATGTCGCTGATCAGATTGAGCAGGTCGGTGCCGGCGGCGTGGATAGTGCGCGAGAATTCGACCTGCTTGGCGGTGAGGTTGCCCTCCGGATTGTCGGTCAGTTGCTGGCCGAGAATGAGGATCGAATTGAGCGGCGTGCGCAATTCGTGCGACATGTTCGCCAAGAATTCCGATTTGTATTTCGACGTGAGTGCAAGCTCGGTCGCCTTCTCTTCCAGAGCGCGGCGGGCCTGTTCGATTTCCTGGTTCTTGCGCTCAACCTCGACGTTGCGCTCTGCGAGCTGCTGCGCCTTCTGTTCGAGCTGATCGTTGGTCTGCTGCAGCTCCCTCTGCTGCGTCTGCAATTCGCCTGCGAGCTGCTGCGACTGTTTGAGCAGCCCTTCGGTCTGCATCGTGGCTTCGATCGAATTGAGCACGATGCCGATTGAGGTCGTCAGCTGCTCGAGGAACATGGTCTGCAACGTGGTGAATTCGTGAATCGAGGCAAGCTCGATCACCGCTTTGACTTGATTTTCAAACAGCACCGGCAACACGATCAGGTTGCGCGGCGGCGTCTTTAACAGGGCCGAGCTGATCGGCACGGCACCGGCCGGCATCTCGGTGATCAGCATGCGCCGCTTGTCCTGCGCAGATTGTCCGATCAGTCCTTCGCCGAGCCGCAGCCAAGGGCGATGGCCGTTGACGCCGTCGTCGGCATAGGCCGACAGCAGCTTCAGGCTCTGCGTGTCGTCTTCGCTCTCGATCTGGTAGATCACGCCCTGATGCGCATTGACGAGCGGCGTCAGCTCGGAGAGCAGGAGCCGGCCGACCGTCGTGAGATCGCGCTGGCCCTGCAGCATGTTGGTGAACTTGGCGAGGTTGGTCTTCAGCCAGTCCTGTTCGGTGTTGCGGTCCGTGGTGAGCCGCAAGTTGTCAATCATCGTGTTGATGTTGTCTTTCAGCTCGGCCACCTCGCCGCGGGCGTCGACCTGGATCGATCGCGTCAGGTCGCCCTTGGTCACCGCGGTCGCCACCTCGGCGATGGCGCGCACCTGGGTGGTCAGATTGGCGGCGAGCAGATTGACGTTGCCGGTCAAATCCTTCCAGGTGCCGGCGGCTCCGGGCACGTTGGCCTGGCCGCCGAGGCGGCCTTCGACGCCGACCTCGCGCGCCACGGTCGTCACCTGATCGGCGAACGTCGCCAGCGTCTCGGTCATGTTATTGATGGTTTCGGCGAGCGCCGCCACCTCGCCCTTCGATTTCACCGCGAGGTTCTGCTTGAGGTCACCGTTGGCGACGGCCGTCACCACTTTGACGATGCCGCGCACCTGTTCGGTGAGGTTGGCGGCCATGACGTTGACGGTGTCGGTCAAATCCTTCCAGGTGCCGGCGACGCCCGGCACCTGGGCCTGGCCGCCGAGCAATCCTTCGGTACCGACCTCGCGCGCCACGCGCGTCACCTCGGAGGCGAAGCCATTGAGCTGGTCCACCATGGTGTTGATGGTGTTCTTCAGCTCCAGAATCTCGCCCTTCACGTCGACCGTGATCTTGCGGGAAAGGTCGCCGCGGGCAACGGCCGTCGTCACCTCAGCGATGTTGCGCACCTGCGTTGTGAGGTTCGCAGCCAACAGATTGACGTTATCGGTGAGGTCTTTCCAGGTGCCGGCGACGCCGGGCACCACCGCCTGGCCGCCGAGGCGGCCATCCGCGCCGACCTCGCGGGCAACGCGCGTCACTTCGGCGGCGAACGAGCGCAACTGCTCGACCATCGTGTTGAGCGTGTCCTTGAGCAGCAGCATCTCGCCGCGCACGTCCACGGTGATCTTCTTCGACAAGTCGCCGCCGGCGATGGCGGTCGCGACTTCGGCGATGTTACGGACCTGAGCCGTCAGGTTCGAGGCCATGAAATTGACGTTGTCGGTCAGGTCTTTCCAGGTGCCGGCGACGCCTGGCACCTGGGCCTGACCGCCGAGCTTGCCTTCGGTGCCGACCTCGCGGGCGACACGTGTGACTTCCGACGCAAATGCGTTGAGCTGATCGGCCATCGTATTGATGGTGTTTTTCAGCTCGAGAATTTCGCCCTTCACGTCGACGGTGATCTTGCGGGACAGGTCGCCGCGCGCGACGGCCGTGGTCACCTCGGCGATGTTGCGGACCTGCGCCGTCAGGTTGCCGGCCATCGAGTTCACCGAGTCGGTCAAATCCTTCCAGGTGCCGGCGACGCCCGGCACGTTGGCCTGCCCGCCGAGCCTGCCTTCGGTGCCGACCTCGCGCGCCACGCGCGTCACCTCGCCGGCGAACCGGTTGAGCTGATCCACCATCGTGTTCAGCGTTTCCTTGAGCTGCAGAATTTCGCCGCGCACGTCGACCGTGATCTTGCGCGACAGGTCGCCGCCGGCGATGGCGGTCGCCACCTCGGCGATATTGCGGACCTGGCCGGTGAGGTTGCCGGCCATCGAGTTCACCGAGTCGGTCAAATCCTTCCAGGTGCCGGCAACTCCGGGCACCTGAGCTTGGCCGCCGAGCTTACCTTCGGTGCCGACCTCGCGCGCCACGCGCGTCACCTCGGCGGCAAACGCGTTGAGCTGATCCACCATGGTGTTGAGCGTATCTTTCAGCTCCAGAATTTCGCCGCGCACGTCGACCGTGATCTTGCGCGACAGGTCTCCCCGCGCCACGGCCGTCGCCACCTCGGCGATATTGCGCACCTGGCCGGTGAGGTTCGAGGCCATCGAGTTGACCGAGTCGGTCAGGTCCTTCCAGGTGCCGGCAACGCCGCGCACCAGCGCCTGACCGCCGAGCTTGCCCTCGGTGCCGACCTCGCGGGCAACGCGCGTCACCTCGCCGGCAAACGCGTTGAGCTGATCCACCATCGTATTGATGGTGTCTTTCAGCTCCAGAATCTCTCCGCGCACGTCGACGGTGATCTTCTTCGACAGATCGCCCGAGGCGATCGAGGTCGCCACCTCGGCGATGTTGCGGACCTGCGCCGTGAGGTTCGACGCCATCGAGTTGACCGAATCGGTCAGGTCCTTCCAGGTGCCGGCAACGCCGGTGACATTGGCTTGACCGCCGAGCCGGCCTTCGGTGCCGACCTCGCGGGCGACGCGGGTGACTTCTCCGGCGAATGCGTTGAGCTGGTCCACCATCGTGTTGATGGTTTCTTTCAGCTGCAGGATTTCGCCGGACACGTTGACGGTGATCTTCTTTGACAGATCGCCGCCGGCGATGGCGGTGGCGACGTCGGCAATGTTGCGGACTTGCGCCGTGAGGTTGCCGGCCATGAAGTTGACGCTGTCGGTCAAATCCTTCCAGGTGCCGGCGACACCCGGCACCTGGGCCTGGCCGCCAAGCTTGCCTTCGGTGCCGACTTCGCGCGCCACCCGGGTGACTTCGGAAGCGAACGCGTTGAGCTGATCCACCATCGTGTTGATCGTGTCTTTCAGCTCCAGAATTTCACCGCGCACATCGACCGTGATCTTGCGCGACAGGTCGCCGCGGGCGACGGCGGTCGTCACGTGCGCGATGTTGCGGACCTGGTCGGTGAGGTTGCCGCACATGGCGTTCACCGAGTCGGTCAGATCCTTCCAGGTGCCGGCGACGCCCGGCACGATAGCCTGGCCGCCGAGCTTGCCATCGGTGCCGACCTCGCGCGCCACGCGCGTCACCTCGGAGGCGAACGAGCGCAGCTGATCCACCATCGTGTTGATGGCTTCCTTCAGCTGGAGAATTTCGCCGCGTACATCGACGGTGATCTTCTTCGACAGGTCGCCGTTCGCCACCGCGATCGTGACCTCGGCGATGTTGCGAACCTGAGCGGTCAGGTTCGACGCCATCGAGTTGACGCTCTCGGTAAGGTCCTTCCACACGCCGGTGACACCGCCGACCTGGGCTTGGCCGCCGAGTTTGCCTTCGGTGCCGACCTCGCGCGCCACGCGCGTCACCTCGGAGGTGAAGACGTTGAGCTGCTTGATCATGGTGTTGACGATCTCGGCGGCGCGCAGGAACTCGCCCTTCAGCGGCCGGCCGTCGACGTCGAGGCTCACGGTGCGCAGCAGATCGCCCTGCGCCACCGCGGCGACAGCGCGGGTCACTTCCGTGGTCGGCCACAACAGATCGTCGATCAGCGAATTAACTGAGGACTCCATCTCGCCCCAAGCGCCATCCGAGAGTCCGATGCGAACGCGCTGGCGGGTCCGGCCTTCGCGGCCGACCACCTGGCCCACCCGCTCGAGCTGGCTTGCCATGCGCTGGTTGGTGGCGACGATCTCATTGAAGGTGTCGGCGATCTTACCCATGATCCCGACGCGGTCGCCGGCCATCCGAACGGTAAAATCGCCAACCCGCATGGCCTGCAGGGCGTGCAGCAGTTCGGCAAGGCCGTGAGCGTCGCCATTGAGGGCAACCTCCGCCCCACGGTCTGTCCCGTGCTCGGACGCTGGCAAAGTCGGGGCAAGCGCAGAACCGTTGGCGTTGGCGGGAGTCACGGGTTCATCGGGCGCTTGCATGGATATCTCCAGACCCTGTGTCGGGGCGGGCTTGGCGGTCGGGCTGACTGGGGTGCGGCAAACTCGGCGTGGCTGGCGAAGTCGAGCGGCCGCAATGGCGCAAATGCGGGGACCCACCGCGGCGGCGGCCAAAGCCGCCCGGCATCAAACTGCACACATTCCACCCATGAGGGGAGTTAAACCTGCGCGGATCGCCCCTCACTATCGGGCCCCACCTTTTGTGCCATGAGCGCAAACGCCGATAAACGGCGATGGTTCCATCGAAAAACTCCGACAGGCGAAATATTTTGGCCTGAATTTCATTAAGGTTGGCCGGTTGTATACGCCGCCGGTTGCGGCCTCCCGGCACAGGGTCCCGGCACCCCTGTGCCAAATTTCAGAGGCCACTAGTGAACCCCGACGAACGCTGGATCCACGACCTCCGGCTTTCGCCTGAAGAAATGAGGCAGCCCGACCCTGGCCAGCACCATCAGAACCACCCCGAGAAGCAGAGCGCCGACGCCGAACACCATCGGCGGGCCAAAGCCGAAAATGGCGGTATTATCCTGGTCCGGGCCGAAATAGCTGCGACAGGCCATGACGAACAGCGCCAGCATCATCAGCCCGCCAAGCGCCGGCACCAGCCCCATCGAAATGAAATTGTGCAGGCTCTTGCGAAGCTCGCGCCGATAATAGATCGCCCCGGCAAATCCGGTCAGCGCGTAGTAGAAAGCAATCCCGAACGCGGTCGCAGTGACGGAGTCGGTCAGGATATCGGCATTGGGCATGTAGGCCAGGACCAGATACCAGATGACCGACACCGCCCCCATCGCCAGGGTGGCAAATCCAGGCGTCAGGTTGCGGTAGTGCACATCGCCGAATTTTTTCGGCAGCGCGCCGGCATGCGCCATGGAGATCATCGTTCGCGCCGCGGGCAGGATCGTCGTCTGTGTCGATGCGGCGGCTGAGGTGACGACGGCCAGGATCAAAAGCTCTGCAAGCCAGCCGGGCAGCACGCTCTTGGCGAGCGGCGCGAGGAAATCATCGCCGCTATTCTTGGCGAGACCCGGTTCGGCAAAAGCGACCGCCGCCACGGCCACCAGCACATAAACTACAACCAGGATCAGCGTCGAAACAATGGCGGCCGACGCCGGCGCGGTCTTGGGGTTCTGCGTTTCTTCGTTGACTGAAGCGCCGGTATCCCAGCCCCAGTAGATAAACACGGCGATCAGCATCGCCTGCCCGAATGCGCCGGAATTGCTGACGCCAAACGGATTGAACCACGCAAGCGCGACGTCCTGTGCCCCCGCGGGAGGCGCCGCCCCGTAGACTTTGGCGAGGGCCACCACGGCGAATATGGCCAGAATGACGATTTCGGCGCCGAGCAGGAGTTTTTGCGTGCGCGCCGAGAGTTCAATACCAATCCAGCAGATGGCCGTCATGACCACGATCCAGCCGACTCCGACGACCGTCTGGGCGGTCCATCCCGGCTGAGCAATGCCAAACAAACGGAACGAGTACAGCGCCGCGACTTGCGCGAGGCCGGGCATCACCAGAATATCGGTGGCGATAATCCCCCACCCGGCCATCCATCCCCAATACGGCCCCATCGCCCGCGTCACCCAGGAGAAACTCGTACCGCAGTCGGGATCGGCGCGATTGAGATGGTAATAGGCCGCCGCGATGAACAGAATCGGCACGAACGCCGCGATCATGATGCCCGGTACATGGAACGCGACGGCGGCGACGACCGAGGCGAGCGCGGCCGCCAGCGAATAGGCCGGCGCCGTCGAAGCGATGGCGATGACGAGGTTCGACCAGAACGACAGCGCGTCCTTCTTTAGACCTCTGTGGTTCGTCGCGACGCCTGCGAGTACGGCGGCCGGTTTCGGCGCTGGTGCAGCAGTCACCCCTGTCTCCCTCGTGCGGCGCTATCGCCACACATCTTTGCCGTCGCAGTCTACGCGGCCGCATGTTTCGCGGCGAAACGCCGCTTGGCAAGTTCCACGCGGTCATTATAGTCGGGCGATCTGCGACGCTGCCAGCGCGCCGCCAATACTTTAGAAAATAATCAGTGCGGCGAAGCGAAGGGATGGGAACGATGTGCTCAATGGGGATAATTATGCCTGAGAGCCGTGGGATGGGTGCACCCTGGGCGCGTTGCGCGGCGGCGGTGTGGTTTGCGGCGGCGCTCTTGGCGTTCGTCGCTGCGACCCCGGCGGCGGCTGCCGAATTCGTCATGAAATTCGGCACTGCGACGATGAATGAGGGCCAGCATCAGTATCTGAAATACTATAAGGAAGCGGTCGAAAAAGCTTCTGGCGGGCGCATCGAGGTACAAATTTATCCGAATAGCCAGCTGGGCCCGATCCCGCGCGAGATCGAGGGCGTCCAGCTCGGCAGTATTCAGGGTTACATCGGTCCGGCCGACTTCTTCGTCGGCGTCGATCCGCGCTTCGGCGTGTTCAGCGCGCCGATGGTATTCCGTGACGACGCCAACGCGGCTGCCACGGTCCAAGATCCCGCGGTACAGAAGGCCATGTATGCCCTGGTCACGCCGAAACGCATGACCGGGATCGCCACCTTGAGTCTCGGCGCCTCCGACTATGGCTCCAAGAAGCCGATCATGCGGCTTGCGGATTTCCAGGGAAAAAAGATTCGTATCAACGGCACCGCGCTGGAACGCGCCAAGCTGGCAAAGCTCGGCGCCAGCGGCATCGGCATGCCGCTCTCTGAAGTCGTGCCCGCGCTCGATCAAGGCACAATCGACGGTACGATCAGTGGGTTGTCGATCTTCGTCGCCTTCAAGATGAACGATCTTATCAAGGTGATCACCGTCACCAATGACACCTACATTAATTCCATCGCTGTGGTGAGTACCGCATGGCTCGGCACGCTGCCGCCCGATCTCAAAAAAATCGTGATCGACAGCGGTGCCGCGGTCGAAAGCAAGGCGCAGCAGTGGGAGTTCGATTTCTCAAAGAAGCTGGTGGGCGATTGGACCGCGCTCGGCGGTACGGTGCATACACTGCCGGCTGACGATTTGGCTAAGATGAAGACACTGCTCGATCCGGTGGCGGACGAAGTGACTAAAAACCAACCTCCGGTCCACGATATGCTGCAAATGGTCCGCGCCGCTGCCGCAAAGCATTGAGATTGCCGTTTCCCGCACCGGGAATTTGTCGCAGTCTCGGGCGTGCCGTGCCTGAAGCCGGCACCGCGCGCGGACGGCGGCTCGGGTGAATCGGCGATGAGAAACATCGTCATCCGTTTCATCAACGCGCTGATGGCCACCTTGCGTGTGGCCGCCGGCACGATGCTCATTGCCAGCGTCGGCATTAATTTCGTCAACATCATCGGTCGGTACGTCTTCTCGACATCGATAACCTGGGCCGAGGAGGCGATGCTGTTCCTCATGATCGGCTGCATCTTCCTCGGCGCCGGCCCGGTCGGCTATCTCGGCCGGCACATTCATATGGATATTGTCGTGCTGGCGCTGCCGCCGCGGATGCGCAGGTTCTTTGAGATTTTTTCCGACCTGGTCACGATCGCGACCTGTGTGGCGCTCGCGGTATTCGCGTGGCCGGTCGTGTCAATGCTGGCCGAACTGGATCAGCGGAGCGACACCGCCAATATTCCGTTGGCCATTCCGCAATCCGCTCTGCCGATCGGACTTTTGCTGACGGCGTTTCTGATCGCGATGCGATTGATCCTACACGGGCACGGCCGCAGCGAAATTGGGCCACGTCAAGACTTCGACCATTAGAGACGGATCGAGAAGAGCACGTCCATGCTGGCCACGTTGATTTATTTTGTGCTGCCGGCGTGCTTGTTGATCCTTGGATTGCCGATTTTCGTCGTTCTGACACTGACCTCCATGGCGGCGATCGTCTTTGTCGCCCATGTGCCGCTCGATGCGATCCAGACCAACATGTTCGGTAGTCTCGACAATTTTCCATTGCTCGCGGTGCCGTTTTTCGTGCTGGCAGGCGAGATCATGGGCCGCGGCGGCATCGCCAACCGCGTCGTCAATTGGGTGGTCTCGCTGATCGGCGGGGTCCGTGGCTCGCTCGCCGTCACCACCGTCGCGTCATCCGAACTGTTCGGCGCCATGGCCCACACCACCGTCGGCACCGTCGTCGCCATCGGGCGCCTGCTGTTTCCGTCGCTGACCAAACATGGATACAGCGAGCGCTTCGCGGTCAGCTTGATCACCTCCTCGGGCGCAGTCGCCGTGATCATTCCGCCGTCGATTTCAATGATCCTCTACGCGATGACCGCGCAGGTCTCGGCGATCCAGCTGTTTACCGCTGGAATTCTGCCGAGCCTGCTGATCGGAATAATCGACGCGATCTACGTCCTCGCCTACGCCCGGATCAAGGCGGTCCCGCTGACCTCGGGCGCGCGCTGGAAAAACATCTGGGCCTCGACCAAGGAGGCGAGCTGGGCGATCGGCACCATCGTGGTCATTTTCGGCGGCATCTACGGCGGCATCTTCACTCCGACCGAGGCCGCAGGCGTCGCCGTGGTCTATTCGCTGTTCGTCGCCATGTTCGTTTATCGCGAGATCGGGCTGCGTGAGCTGTGGCAGGTCATTGTCAGCTCGGTCTATCTGATCGCGCAGATCCTGATCATCGTAACCGGCGCCGGCGTCTATTCCTGGCTGATGACGACGAGTGGTATTCCGCAGCAAATGATCGGCGGCATCGACGCGCTGCACCTGCCGGCGTGGGAAACACTGTTGTTCGTCAATCTCGGACTGCTACTGGCGGGGAGTTTCCTGGAACCGCCGGCCGCTATTCTGATCCTCACACCGCTCCTGCTCCCGGTAGCCGAGGCTGCCGGCGTCAACGCCATCCACTTCGGCATTATCATGGCGGTCAACCTGAGCATTGGCCTCTATATGCCGCCGTTCGGACTTAACCTGTTCGCCGCGCGCGCCATCTTTAATGTCCCGATGGGCATGATCTATCGCGGCGTACTGCCGTTTGTGGCAGTCAACTTCATTGCACTGTTGCTGATCACCTATTTGCCGGCAATCTCGATGGTGCTGCTGAAAGCCGCGCACTGAGCGCAGCGCAATGTTCGGCAACCCTGACCGAAAATATTTCTTAAAAAGATTGAACCTCGAACATCTACCGACGCCGTCCGGCCCTAACGGCACCATGCGTATTTCCCCCAACCCCAGGCCGGCCTCAGCCCGCCGGTCCCTCATGAACCTTTCTGTGACGGCTGCGACCAAGGGACATCAAACCTCTCACGCCTGGAGACAGCCATGTCACGGAAAATCTCACGCAAAGTCATCATCGCCCTCGCGGCAGCCGCGGCTCTGGCCGCTCCCCTGCTCGGATCGAGCGCCAGCTTCGCCCGCGGCTTCGGCGGCGGCGGCATGGGCGGCGGCCGGGCCATGTTTGCCCATCGCGCCACCGGCCTCCACTTCTCGCGCGTCAGCCGCGTCGGCCGCATCCACCCGATCTTCCCGCGTAACCCCCGGCACCCGATCTGGATCGGCCATCTGCATCATCATCACCACCACTGGATCATGCGTGCCGGCCACTGGATCGACGTTGACGACGCTGATGTGGCTGATGTGACGCCGGTTACGCCCGCCGTTACGCCCGGGCCGTGCACCTGCCTGACCAAGACCTATACGCAGACCGGCCTCGTCGTGTTCGCCGACATCTGCACCAAGGAATCGGCCAGCGCGCCTGCGACCGACGACACCGCCGACGCCAGCAAGGCTCCGAGCACCCCGGTGCCGGCCAAGGCGACCCCGATCTCGGAAGTCCCGACCACGCCGAACTATGCCGGCAAGACCTACGACGACTATCTGGCGGCCAACCCGCAGAACGCCAATCCTGAGGCATCCGCACAGGGCCCGCAGCAGAACTGAACACGCAGTACAACCACACGCAACACACACTGCAACGACAACTCGGACCGCCTGCGGGAAACCGCGGGCGGTCTTTGTGTTTGGCAGCAGTCAAGATCGCTCTCTCTTCTCAGGAAAATACCGGCCGGCCGTCGGTGCCGATCTTGCCCTTGAACGCGATATAGCCGCCGTCGATAAGCAGGTCGGTCGCGGTGACAAACGACGACTCGTCACCTGCCAGATAGAGCGCACCGGCGGCGATTTCCTCGGGCTCTCCCGGCCGATTGAGCAGATGTCGCGGTCCGTTGACGACGCGCGCCCTTTCCTTGCCGCCGGCGCGCGCACTCGATCGCTCGGTGAGGATAAAGCCCGGCGAGATGGTATTGGCGCGGATGTTGTCGGCGGCGTGGTCCATGGCGAGGATGCGGGTGAAATGAATGAGCGCCGCCTTGGTGGTGCAGTAGGGTGCGCGCGCCGGCACGCCGAGATGACCGAGCTGCGAGGCGATGTTGATGATGCTGCCGCCGCCCGAACGGCGCAGCTCCGGCACCGCGGACTTGCACATCAGGAAAGCGCCGGTGAGATTCACCGCAATCGCCTTGTTCCATTGTTCGAGGCTCAGCGTCTCCACCGTGCCATCGGGCGTCGCTGTCGCCGCCACGTTCACCAGCGTGGTGAGTTTGCCGAACGCCTCGATCGTGCGGGCAACTGCGTCCTTGGCGCTTGCCTCTTCAGCCACATCGGCACCGAAGCCCCGCGCCCGGCCTCCGGCATCGACGATCGAGCGGGCCACGCTTTGCGCCTTGTCCGGTTCGAGGTCCGCAATTGCAATTTCAGCACCCTCGCGCCCGAACAAGCGGGCGATCGCGCCGCCGATTTCGCCGCCGCCGCCGGTGATGAGCGCCACACGGCCGGCCAATCGTCCTTCGCTTGCCATCTTAATGCACCGCCTGCACGAAACTGCCGTCGACGATTGCCGCCTTCGGCGGGAACGGCGCCTTGATGGTGCCGATCTCGGCGAGGCCTTCCGCCATTTTGGCGTAAACGGCGTCAGGCACATCGCCGTTGCGACCGAACAACTTCAGCTTGGCGACTAGATAGTCGTAGGCTTTCTCAGAGTCCTCCGGCTTCTGGTGCGCGCGCTTCACCAGGATATTGATCGCCTGCTGTTTATGGGCCGGATCGTACAGCCAAGCGACGCCCCTCTGGTAGTCGCGCGCGAAGGTGAAGAGCGCGTCGCGATGCGCTGCCCCCCACGTCATGTTGGCGCCCCATACCGTGAAGGGGATGCCCTCCGCGTGAGGCTTGGTGTCGCCCAGATTGGTCAGGCCCGCGGCGATGGCTTCGAAATAAGTCGGCGGGTTGAGGATCGCCGCATCGACAGCGCCGGCAGCCAATGCGGCGAAACGGTCGCCCGCGGCCTTGGCATAGACGAGATCGACGTCGCTGACCTTCAATCCCGCGGAAGCGAGAAACGGCTTGATGTAAATGAGCGTGATGTCGTTCGGGCCGCCGATGCTGATCAACTTACCCTTCAGCTCGGCGATCGTCTTGATGTTCTTCCTGGCAAAGACCGCGTAGGGCGAGCCCACGAAGTCCGACAAAACGATGCGGACCGGAGCGCCGTGCAGCGCGGCCCGGGCGAAATCCGGATAACCGCTATGCGCCATATCGAGCGAGCCAGCCGCCACCTGTGCGACGCCGCCTCCTCCCGCTGTCACGAGCTGAAGGTCGATATTGTCGGCTTTGAGCCAGCCCAATTCCTCAGCGATGTACTGTGGCCATTGCGGCGGCCCGTGCGCCACCATGCCGGCCGTTATCTTGGTCTGCGCGTGCGCAGCAGCAGCGGTGAACAAGACGAAAGAAGCTATCGCTGCAACTTTAAGTAAACAGGGTCGAGCATTGGCGGTGGGATTATAGCAAATTCCGGGCATAACGGGCTCTCTTTGTGCGCTACCACGGCGGGCCGCAACACACTAGCAAGCGTCAACGCCCAGAAACCATACCGAATTTCAGATCGGTGGCCCGCGGCCGCGGCCTCGACCGCGCTTCAGTAACTGCCTTGCCGTCCGAGCAAGCCGGTTTGCACGCGGCCGCTTGCCTTCGGCACCGACTTAAATATTCGGTTAAGGGGCCGTCATATACACTCCGTGATTGCGGGAAGGCGAGTTTCCACGTTGCGTTTGCCGTTTCGGAGCGCGCCAATGTACCAAGTCACCGTGGTCGCCGACGCGCACGCCGACGTCGATGAACTGCCCGATCAGTTTGCGGGCATCTTCGACATTCAGATAGCATCCGTCCATCAGGCGCTCCGCTCCAAACCGGGAACGGTGACACTTTTCGATATCGACCTGAATAAAACTGCGGTCCTGCCGAGCGTCGCAGAATGGCTCCGGCGCAAACCACCATCCTCCAAGGCGATCTTCCTCATCGACAAAGCGTCGCATTTGCAACGCTCGAGAGCGTCTGCATTGGGAGCTACCGACGTTTTGCTGCGCCCGTTCAACGGCCGGGAGCTTGTTACAAAACTCTTGGGCGACGTCATATCGTTGTCGGCCGATCCGGCGAACGAGGTCATTCGCAAATCGCCTGCCGTGTGCGCGGCCCTCGACTCGCTACGCGGCGTTTTTTCCTCGGCATGTCTGGGCGAAGAACTCGATACCCTGTCGGTCAAGGCGGCGGGCGATCAGATCGTCAGCGACGTCGAGGTGCGGGGTATTGCCGCCTGGATCGAGACAGTCCGGACCCACCACAGCGCAACATATCAACACTGCCTCCTGGTGACCGGCTTGGCGGTCGCATTCGGACAACAGATCAGAGTTTCCCACGCCGACCAGCAGCGCTTGTCTTTCGCCGGCTTGCTCCACGACATCGGCAAGGCGCGAATTCCGTTGGGTATTCTCGAGAAGCCAGGCCGCCTTACCGACGACGAGATAAACGTGATGAAGAAGCATCCACAGTTTGGTCTGGATGCCTTGACGACGGCAGCCGGACTGCCGTCCGAGATGCTCGACATGGTGGTTCATCACCACGAGCATCTCGACGGATCTGGCTATCCGCATGGCCTGAGCAGCGGAGAGATCTCCGATCTGGTGCGCATGGTCACGATTGCGGACGTCTTCGGCGCGCTCATCGAGCGCCGATCCTACAAGCCGCCGCTATCCAGCGCCGACGCCTATGCGGTCCTGGTCGATATGGGCTCCAAGCTCGACAAGGATCTGGTCCGTGCCTTTCGGCCGGTTACAAACCTTCACGTCGGCCATTAGCCGTTGAGCCGAGTGTCCCATGTGCTTCAGCTATCGGTCGAGACTTTGAGCCCGCGAATATCGCTCACGATCGCGTGCATGACTCTGGTTAGAGGGCATAGTTTCCTATCATGCCGTAGGTGGGCGGCATAACTTTTGCTATAGTGTTTGTTGCTATAGTGTTTGTTGTTATAGTGTTTGTTGTTATAGTGTTTGTGTTGATATCGGGGGTGGCCCACACCATTGATCTTTAGAAGACCCTCAGTTCAGGTGGTGGCTTGAAGGTCCAGAATGGCAAAATTCGAAGAGCTTCCTGAAAACGTCCGCGCGCTGATACTCGCCAAGCTCGCCACTGAGCTCGCGGCGCACAAGTCGTCCAATCTTCATCAGCTCGCGAGGCTGCAACGGACCGACGCGTCGCATGTATGGCGCGATATATGCCGCAAGGCGGGCCAACCCGTTTGCACGATGCCCGCCGAAGCGACGCAGCGCGACTGACACGAACCGGGCGTCAGCTCTTCGACGGGCAGGCCTGGAAATGCACGGTCACCGGCATGCCGATCGGCAGTGGCGGAGCGCCACCATCAACCTTCAGGACCACCGTCACGATATCGTCGGCGTCCGTATTACCGCCGGACGCGTTTGCCGTGTTCGCTGCGGCGCCTGCCGCGGCGCGGCTGACGGTCGGGCTTATCGAAGCAACTTGTGCCTGGATAGCGGCATTCGGCAACGCGTCGGCCGAGATCGTGGCGTGCTGCTGCAGGCAGACATGAGCAAAATCACGCAATGCCACGGCGGCGCGCACGCGCGCCTGACCGTCCGGAACGATATGCATCAGCGGCTGCGGCACCGCGAGGCTGAGAAACTGGCCCCGATTGACCAGAACGTCGAGCACGACGCCCGACACCGGTGCGCGCACCGAGCATTGGGCGAGCCGGGCGCGGCTGGCGTCGAGTTCGGCCGCCGCGGCGTCACGCAGCGCCTTCGCCTGGCGGACATCCTCTTCGCGCGATCCGGCGCGCAGGAGATTAAGTTGAGCATGCGCTTCGGTGAGCTGCGCCGCGGCAATGCGGGCGTCCCGCCTGACTTCGAGCACGCGCGCCGCCGTGACGGTGACGCCCTCCTGCAGCGACAGCGTGCGCTGCAGCGTCTTGTCAGCTTCGTCGGCGCGGGCCTCTGAGAAATTGACAACGGCCTGGCCAACGGCAATCTCATCGGGACGCGGACCGTTGCGAAATTTATCGTAAGTCGCGTCCGCGGCGGCAAGCTGTGCCTGACGCGTGCGCACGTCGGCTTCTTGCGCTGAGCAGGCAAGCTGGAGCAGGAGCTGACCGGCTTGGACTCGGCTGCCCTCTTGCACGGCAATGTCGCTGACGAGACCGGTTGCCGCGACGCCGATCGACAGTGGCGATCCGGCGCCTTCAGCCCGTCCCGGCGCAGTAAAGACGGCACTCTGACCAAGCATATGCACGGGCACGGCGAACATCGCGAGCAACAGTACGGCGCCCAGAATTTTGGCGCTTCGCGTGATGCGATTTGGCCAAGGCTGCATCGCCTGAAACTCCCGAACGCACCGTCAACACCGGCACGGCGCGCCTTGCGCTCGCCCCGTAGGCAGTCGTAACCCGCTTTCGCTGCGGCGGCAACGTAGAGATGATCTCAAAGGCGTGCGCCGGGCGTAATCTTCAAAATGAATGAGGACGGGCCTACAAAAGCCCGTCCTCACCGGCTGGAGCGCCAAGCGTGTCTGGAGACGACGGCACGCCGGCTGGTGGCCAGCCACTTGCGGTGCGCGTCGCCTGTTACGCGTTACCGAGCGGCACCGCCACGAATTGCGTGGCGTTACCCGATTTCACCCGCATTAGAACGGTGTGCTTGCCTTGCGCCTTGGCCTCATGCAGCGCCTTGGCCACATCGGCACCGGTCGCAACCGATTTGCCGCCGACATCGAGAATGACGTTGCCGGCCTGGAAACCGGCTTCGGCGGCGGGTCCGCCCGGATCGACGCCGGTTACCACCACGCCTTGCTGGCCGGCGCCTTCCACGTCAGCGGCCGGCGCGACGCGCAGACCGAGGTGCGGCACGCCGTTGGTCGGCTGCTGCTGTGTGTTACCGGCGTTCGCCTGCTGCTGTTCCGGCATGCGGCCGAGCGTCACCGACACGCTGCGCGTTTCGCCGTTACGCAGCACGTCGAGCTTGACCGAACTGTCGGGCGTCAATCCCGCAACTTGGCGCGCGAGTCCGCGGGCATCCTTCACGCTCGTGCCGTTGACGGCGGTGATGACGTCACCGGGCTGCAGGCCGGCCTTAGCGGCCGGGCTACCGGGCTGAGCGCTGTCGACGATGGCGCCTTCGGCCTTCTTCATGCCGAGACTATCGGCGATGCCGGCACTGACAGGCTGAATTTGCACGCCGAGCCAGCCGCGCGTCACCGAGCCGTGCTCTTTGAGCTGGGCAATGACCAGCTTGGCGGTCTGCGCGGGGATATCGAAGCCGATGCCGACCGAGCCGCCCGACGGCGAGTAGATCGCGGTGTTGATGCCGATCACATTGCCATTCACGTCGAACGCCGGTCCACCGGAATTGCCCTTATTGATTGGCGCGTCAATCTGGATGAAATCGTCATACGGGCCCGAGCCGATGTCGCGGCTCTCAGCCGACACGATGCCGGCCGTCACGGTACCACCCAGGCCGAACGGGTTGCCGACCGCAATCACCCAATCGCCGACGCGCGGTTCCTGATCGGCAAACTTCACATAGGGAAAGTCGTTCTTGCCGTCGACCTTGATCAGCGCGAGATCGCTCTTCGGATCGGTGCCGACGACTTTGGCCTTGTAAATGGTCCCATCGGCCATCGTCACTTGGACCGACTTGGCGTGATCGACGACGTGATTGTTGGTCACCGCATAACCGTCCGCCGAGATAAAGAAACCGGAGCCTTCGCCGATGACCATTTGGTGAGCTTGCGGTGCATCGCCCTGCCCCTTCTGGTCACCGAATTGCTGGAAGAATTTCTGCATCGGCGAACCTGGCGCGAACGGAATGACCTCGTCGTCGCTGCCGTTGTGCCGCAAGCCGGCCACATCGGCGGTTCCTTCGATTCTCACCCGTACCGAGATGACCGCGGGTTTGACCTTCGCGACGATGTCGGCGAATCCCGCCGGATGCGGCAGCGTCGCCTCGGCGGCATTGGCCGCCGGCGCGCCAAAGCCGAGATCGGCAGGACGATAGCCGCCCGGGCCGGCAAGCAGGACGAATGCGCCTAAGACCGCGACCGACGCCATCAGGGCGACACGGCGGGCGCCAAATGCGCTACGCTTGTTTGGTGTTTGCGGGTTCATTCCAGTCATCACTATCTCCATCGATGCATTCGGCCGGCGGCGCACCCGCCGTTGCATCATTAATTGGGGATTGCGAATTACGCGCACGTGTAGGGCGGATTAATTCGTGGCAATGATCCAGATTACAGCGCGGTAATGTTCCGCGGCAGCGCGCGATCAAACACGTCGCACGCGCGGGTCCGTTATCAATTCAATTCAGCGCGTGAGCGACGCCGTCACTTCATCGGCGCGGTGTCTGGCAGAAAGCGCTGGCCGAATGCCGGCTCCTTATAGGGCGTCGGCGGCAATTGCCAGGTGCCGGTCGAGGGTGGACGCACTTCGGCATCGACGTGTACGTCGAGCAGATAAGGCTTGTTGGCCTTTACGGCGTGTTCGAGCGCGCCGCGGAAATCCTGCGAACGCGTCACGGTGACTGCATCGACGCCGGCGGCCTTGGCCCAAGCGGCGAAATCCGGATTGTAGGGTTTGTTGTTGGCGCCCTGGTGGAACATGGTGCCGTGTTCGCGGCCGCCGAAAAGGCCGAGCTGTATGTCGCGGATGGAGACCCAGCCGAAATTATTCCAAATCACCCAGACCACCGGAATGTTGTACTCGACCGCGGTGCAAAGAACGTGCGGCACCATGGTGAAGCAGCCGTCGCCGGTGACAGCGACGACCGGCCGGTCGGGCGCGGCGAGCTTGGCGCCGAGCGCGCCCGACGCGCCGAAGCCCATGCCGGAAAAGCCCCATGAGTTGAGCATGGTCTGCGGTTTGCGCGCGTTCCAGAATTGCATGTACCAGTTATGGCTGACGCCGACATCGCAGCAGATGATGCCGTCCTCCGGCAGCACCGCCTGACAATCGGCAACCACGCGTTCTGGGCGCAGCGGCGAAGTGTGCATTTCGAAATTCGGACGGATGAATTTTTCCCATTCGGCGCGCCACTTGGCGATGTCGGCGAGCCATTCCTTGGTGACGGGCGCGGCGTTGCGCCGATCGAGTTCACCCAGAAGCTGGCGCAAGAACGTGCGCGCGTCGGCGAGGATGCCAAGGTTGGGCGGATAATTGCGGCCGATCTCGTCCGGATCGACATCGACATGGATGAGTTTGGTGTTCGGAAAATTCCACGAAAAACCCGGCAGCCATGACGAAGCCGAGCGGTCGTCGAACCGCGCGCCAATGGCGAGCACGACATCGGCGCGGCGGCCGGCTTCATTGGCTGGGAACGCGCCGTTGCGTCCGATAAAGCCGAGCGACAGCGGATCGGTCATGTCGAGACAACCCATGCCGTTGGGCGAAGAAATCACCGGGATGCCGAGCTTTTTGGCAAACACCGTCAGCTCGGGGCCGGCCTCCGACAGCGTCATACCGTGGCCGATGAAAATGACCGGACGCCGCGCGGCGAGAATGAGATCGAGAGCGCGCGAAATCGCTTCGGGCGAGGCTCCTCCCCGCTGCGCATTGAGCGGCGGCGCCGGCGGCGGCAGCTCAACGTCATCTTCCTCCTGAAAGACGTTGAAGGGCACATCGATATTCACCGGGCCGGGCCGGCCCGACAGCATCGCGGTCGTCGCCTGGCGCAGCGCGAGCGGCAACATGTCGACACGCGTCGGCTGGAAGCTGCGCTTGACCACCGGACGCACGATGTTGACGAAATCGGCTTGAAAATGCCGGTTGATCTCCTGAAACGGGCTCCTGTTGAACTGCTGCGTCGGCACGTTGGCCGTGATGGCAAGCAGCGCCGACGAATCGGTGAGCGCGCAGGCGAGCGGCATGATGACATTGCAGGAGCCCGGCCCGCACGACGTGAGCGTCGCCACCGGCTTATGGCGAACGCGGAAATAGGCGTCGGCCATGTGCACCGCCACCTGCTCGTGGCGCGGCGAGACCAGCGTGATGCGGTCGCGCGCGGCGTAGAGCGGATCGAGCATGCCGACATTGCCATGTCCGCAAATGCCGAACACGTAAGGAATATCGTTGGCGATCAGATATTCGGTGATCAGCTCTGCGCCCTTCATCCGAGGCATGCTCTTGCTCCTAGGCTGTCTTTGCGCGCGCTATCGGCCGCAACAGGTGCGGGGTGATATAGATCGGAAACTGCGAGAGCGCGAAATAGAGCCAAGTCGCCGCCGGCAGCGCGCCCGCTGTCGCCGCCAGCATCAGCCCCATGTTGCGTTGTGCGACCATCAGCCCAAGCGCCAGTGCGTGCTTCCGTCCGAGCTTTTTGAAGATCAGCACGGTCAAGCCGAGAAATACAAAGAACACGGCAAACGACAAGAACAAAATCGCGCCGACCTTCAGCGGAGCAGCCAGAAAGCTGCCGGCAACGGTCCCCATTACCGCAGTGACAAACACCAGCAAGAGCAGAATATTGAGGCCGTCGATCGGCTCGCGATAGCGCTCGATGGCGGCGACGCCGGCGATGCGGCGGATCACCGCGGCCACCAGCAGCGAACCGCCGAGGATGGCAAAAAGTTTCACACCGAGCGCTAAAGGCGAAAGCATCAGCTGCGCGCCGAAGAACAGGTAGGCGAAAATCGGCGCGGTAAACGGCACAAGTGCCGTACACGTCACCAACGCGATGAGCACCAGGGTGGCGTCAAGTCCCATCAGCGCGGCGAGCGCGGGCGCCGCCATCATCGGCGAGGCGACCGCCTGCAGCATGAGTCCTAGAAACAGATCGGGCGCGTGTTTGTCGAGGCCTGTCGCAACGCAGACAAGACCGACCATGAACGGCACGACCAGTGTCGACCATGCCGTCGCCGCCAGCACGACGCCCGGCCGCTTCATGTGGACGCGCAAAGCCGCGATATCAACACGCATGAACGACACGCAGAGCAGAAGGAAAATGGCGGCTGTGACATAAGGCTTCAGCACGGTGCCAAGCGGCGGCACCGCGATGCCGATGAACACCAGGGCGGCCAGCGCGCGGGTGCCCTGGCGTCCGAGCCAGGCGAACGCCCGGACCGTGGCGCTTGCACCTTTTGCGAGAGCAGAGGCCATGGGGCAGCCTTATGCGGCATTCGCGGCAACAGCGCAAAGGCGCAAGCGGCAGTTCGTTATGCGGATATCCCCCTGGCTTGAGAAACGGACGTGTCGCGCTACGAACGCGTCGGCAATTTTTTATGCTGACGTGGTCGCCGGTGGCGGCACTTCATTGAGAGCCGCAAGCCCTTCGGTGCGGCCGGGATGAATTGGGATAATCGATTCCAAGCCCGTGGTGTCGAGGACTTCTCGCACCTGCTCGTTGACGCCGCACAGGGCGAACGCAGCGCCTGAGGCCTTGGCTTTTTTCATGAGCAGCAGAACAGCGCGAATGCCCGCACTGGTGACGAAATCGATCTCGGCAAAGTCGATCAGGATTTTTGGATTCGCGCCGGCGATCAGTTCGCCAACCTCCTTGGCAAACGCCGAGCTGTAGATGCCGTCGAGGCGGCCAGTGGGCGACACCACATAGGCGTCGCCGACCTGCTCCTTGGTGATTTCCATACACGGCTCCTTACTTGCGCTCGGCGCACCGGCGTCGCGGCGTGCAAGGATCGTCAGGCGATCCTCAGCGCGCGCGTCGTATCGTCGAACAGCTCATCGACCGACATGCGGCGCGGGATGAGTTCTTGCCGGTGGCAAAAATCAATGATGATTTCCAGGATCGGCCGGCAGGCCTCGACGCCGAACCGGTACGGATCGAGCGCGCCGCCGTCGGGCAACCCGGCGGCGAGCTTGCTCTCATGCAGTTGCCGGAAGACATCCTGGATTACGTCGGGCCGTGAGCGCGACAGCTCCTGCCGAACGACCAGCATATGATTGATCGGCACGCCGCCGTGGCGTTCGGCCCATTTCTGCGCCGCCGCCTCGGGATCGGGAATAAGGTGCTTGAGCTTCGGATCAGGCAGCTTGTCGCCGACAATGCCGGCCGCGACTTCACCGTCGAGCAGCATCGGCGTCAGGTCCTTGCCGGCCGGCGCGCGCTTGACGATGGCGGGATCGTGATACTCGGCGACGTGCGGGTCCTCGAAGGTGATCCACTCCACCTTGTTGATGTCGACGCCGTAGTCGCTCGCCAGAATGCCGCGCACCCAGGTGCCGGTGGTCACCGTATAGGCCCGCACGCCGACCTTCTTACCGTTCAGATCCGTAGGCTTGAGCGCACCGCGCTCGGGATTGTAGGCGATGGTGTGGTGCTGACCGCGGCTCACCAGAACGGCCGGCACCAGCACATACGGCTTGCCGTATGCCTTGGCCTGTAAATAAGTCACGATCGCAAGTTCAGAAACGTCGTACTCGGCTCCTCGCACCACGTTCTTGAACATGCTGTTGGCAACCTTCACGTCGACAAAATCGAAATCGACCAGGTCCGAACGAGTTGCGCCGCTCTTGAGCGGCTTGGTGTTCGGATAATTGCCGAGCATTGTGCGAAGTTTGATCTTCGTGGCAGTTGCCATAAGCGTGTGTCCTCGTCTTATTTGGCCAGCGCAGGATAGAGCGTCGGCACGGCCTTGCCAAAATGCAGCTTTGCCTAATCAAGGGTCGATCGCGAGAAAGACGTGATCGAGCTGCGGCCGCGTCGGGATCAGCTCCTGTTGCAAGCTGTAGGTGACCAGCGCCTCGATGCTGGCGCGGTTCGCCGTCATACCATAGGGCAGCGGATCGTCCATCAGCGACAGGAATTTGCGGTAGCGCTTGTCTTCCGGCTTGTCGCCCTGCCCGCGCTTGAGTTCTGCGAGATAGGGCTGTTTCGCCGCAACGAAGGCCTCCATCAGCGAGCGGGGAAGCCACGGATACCGCTTGATATGCTCGTCCTTCACCACGAGCAGACCGTGGATGGGGTAGATGCCACTCTTGCGGTACCAGTCCGCCTCGACCTGTTCGACGTCGGCGATCAATTCGGGATAGACGTCGGCATCGGCGGCAGCAGCCCCCGCCTTGTCCCAGCCGCTGATCGGTGGACCGGCACGGCCGACACCGGCAGCACCGGTGAAACCCGCCTGAATCTCGCCGGACTTCATCATGCTTTGCAGCGATCTGCCTTGCGGCGCGTGAATCACATTCGGCGGCAGCTTCAGCGCGGTGACATGTTCCTCGTCGTCAACCACCCAGGTCACTTTGGCGGAGTCGAGACCGTATTCGTTGACAAAAATGCCGCGGGTCCACACCCCGGTGGTGACCGAATAGGCGCGAACGCCGACCTTTTTGCCTTCCAGGTCTTTCGGCGCCTTGATGCCGGCGTCGGGCCGCACCACGAAGCCGCCGTGATGGAAGCGGCGCATCAAAAAAATCGGCAGCGCGACGAACGGCGCCCCGAGCGCACGAGCGATCATGTAGGTGGTCGGCGCCATCTCGCAGATGTCGAATTCGAGGTCGCGCACCATGCGGCGGAATGCGCCGATGATGGGCGCGACCTGCACGAAGTCCGCCCCGATGCCCTTGATCGGCGCCGCACCGGACTTCACCGCGCGGGTGTGGCCGTAATCGGCGATGGCGATTTTGAGACGCGGCCGGTCCGGCATGTCAGGTCGAGTCACCCGCGAACGAAGCGGTGCCGGGTGGGCTCCGCGGCACCGTGATGATGATGATGATGCGCGGCCTGGTGATGGGGTGACGTTTCATAATGCAGACGCAAGAGATCCATGCCGAAGTCGTTGCCGTTGGGCGTGTGTACGATGGTGTGGACGTGAAATTTCTGCGGCTCGGGATTGTTGAGTACGACGCCGTTCTGGTGATCGAACTCGATTATCACCACCGGGCTTTGGATGCGATAATAGAACGGGCTCTCATCGCCTAGTCCTCCGGCCCAGCAGAAATGCGTCTCCGCGAAATGCCGTTCGACGTCGCTCATGCGGGCCGCAAGCGGTCCTGGCGGCAGCGTCGAGAGATAGCACCGGGTAAGATCGAGAAGGGCCTGACGCTGCCGCGGATCAAGCTCAGCTCCCCGAACCCCCTCGTAGGGAATGATCGCATTGTTCTTTTGACGCGCGGCGAGCATCAGGCCGTCGACGCCCTGGTGCCGTCCAGGCGGAAGGCGATCCGGAAGGAGGCTGTCAGAGAAGATGGCCTTTGCCTTTTGCTCCGCCGACAAGTTGCGGGCAAATTCCAAGCCCAGGCGCTCCTCGTCCTCGAATGCGACTAAGCCTGCATATTTCCCCGCATCGGCGTATTTCGGTTCCGCCCCCATGAAGGTCGGCGTCAGCGTCATCTGATCGCCCAAAACGAAGCAGGTGATGATCAGATGATGGCCGGTGAGCTGCCAGCCCCAAGGCTCGGTCAGGGAAGGCGCGCCGTAGATGTGCAGTTGATAGGACCACTCACCAAGCAGTTTCGGCGCCCCGACCAGTTCGCCAAGAAAGGCGTTGAGCTTCATCAGATTGCGCGCCTTCTGGTAACCGGCGGCGCTGAGGCTCGACCGCACCACAGCCATCGCCGCTTCCTGGAGACTGTCTGATACTTCGTCGAGTCGAAGTCCAAATCGCTCATAACGAGCGATGCTGTTTTGCCACAGCTCCCGCTCCCGAGACTGAAGCGGAAGGCAGACCACTTCTCTTTGTTCCGGGCTCAGATGCGCCAAGAGCACCGAGACAGCTTGCAGGATTTCTCGCGTGGGCGCGGATTCAGGCCGCAGGCTGAAGAGACCGGGAACGATGTTGCCGTCCGTGGTGATGCCCTTGAAAGGCGTCGATAGATATTTTTCAACAGCGGCTTTCTCCTTCGGCCCACGCGCCGGTATCACCGCGTCGAAGAATTGTTGCGTGGACTTTCCGAAATGAGGCGTCGTTCCCATTTCCGGCACGAAACGACGAAAACCGGACTTCGTCATCGCATTATTGCCCTTGTTAATCCCGCAACCCCGCCTGCTTGAGCAGCGGATAGGTCGCATCGCGGAATTCGCGCATGCCCTCGATATAGCGCGGCCAGGACAACAGCACGCCGTCGAGCCCGATTTTCGACAAGGTCATCAGGCCGTCGACGATCTGTTCCTTGGTGCCGATCAGGGGGAAGCCGCCCCAGCCGGAGATCATCATCTCGGCCATGGCTTTGCGCCGCTCTTCCGGATAGTCGCGCTGATTGATCTCCGCCCCCATCGTATCGATGACATGACGCGCCGCGGCCCAATCGCCCTTTTCGTGCACATAATACTTGTAGAAGTCGCGCGCTTCCTTTTCGGTCTCGGCCTGGATGATGGTCGCGTTCGACCACACCCGCACATCGCGGCCGTATTCCTCACGCGCGAGCCGGTAATAGGCCGCGACGTGAGCGGTATTGGTGGCGATGTCGTGAGTGCGGATGTTGGTGAAGACGAGATCGCAATGCTTGCAGGCAAAATGCCGGCCGCGCTCCGATGAGCCGGCATTCATGATCGCTGGATAGGGTTGTTGGATCGGCTTCGGCTGCAGATAGCCGCCCTTGATGCGGTAGAATTTACCGTCGTGGTCGAAGGGCTCGTCCTGCGTCCACAACCGCTTGACGATGCCGAGCCATTCCTCGGCGCAGGCGTAGCGGTCCTCGTGCTCAAGGAGCGAGACGCCGAACATCTCCATTTCGGGAAAATTCCAGCCGTTGACGATATTGAGCGTGTAGCGGCCATTGGAGATATGGTCGATCACCGTCGACTGCTTGGCGGCAATGATCGGGTGGTTGAGCGCGACATGCGAGGTCGACACCACGCCGGAGTGGCGCGTCGCGCCGGCAATACCCGCCGCCCAGGTATAGGTCTCAAAGCCCGGCCCCTGCGGATCGGTGGCGCCGCCAAAGCCGCGCCAGCGCGCCACCGGCACCAGCGCCTCGAAATCCATTTCGTCGCCCAGTTGCGCCAGAGCGACGGTATTCGGCCACGTGATATCGAGCCGGCCATCGAGGTCCGACATGACACAGCCAGAGTCGAGATTGGTCTGAAACGTGCCGAGCTTCAGCTTACGGGGCCCGAACGCCGGGTTCGTCGCGGTCCGGTCACGCCGGTAGGGCCTGGCTGTCGGGTTTTGGGGCAACGACTTTAGTCCAACTTGTCTTAGGCCGCGGTCCGCTCGATAAACTTCATTGCCCCGGGGCAAAGCCGGCACCGTTGCCGGTCCAAGCCCGATCTAAGGGGCGATAACGCAAAACGCCGGTCCATAGCGATGGACCGGCCATCGGTGTAATCTTTACCAATCAGTACTGCTAAAGCTACCCCGCCGAATGGGGGAAATATCGAAAAGCGTAAGCAGAACGCGATCAAGGGAGGTAACTATGATCAAGGACAACTCGCCGTCCGCCAGTGGGCTTTCACGTCGCCGCCTGCTGCGGCAAGCCGTCGCAACCAGCACGGGCATCGGCGCGCTTTCGGTCGGCGGACAGCACTTCGGGTTCATTCCCGCCGCCTTTGCCGATGACAAGCCGCCAATCGGCACCTGGCCGGCCGGCTCGCAGGGCGACACCGTCAACGTCGGCGCGGCCGTGCCGCGTACCGGCACCTATGCGGTGCAAGGCGAAGATGAACTCAAAGGCTGGCAGCTTGCCGTTGAGCACATTAACGAAGGCAATGCGCTGATCAAGAAGATTGCGCCCAAGATCACCAAAGGTTTGCTCGGCAAGAAGGTCAACCTGCTCGTCGCCGACTCGGCGGCGAAGCCAAACGACGCCGTGCAGGAGGAGCAGACCTTCATCAATCAGAACAAGATCATTCTGATGACCGGCTCGACCTCAAGCGCGGTCGCGGTCGCACTCAATAAGTTCGCGCAGCGCGAGAAGGTGCTCTATGTCACCGGCATCTCGGGCTCGAACGACACCACAGGCAAGGATTGCGTGCGCTACGGCTTCCGCCAGAATTTCTACGGCGAGACCGCGGCTAACGCGCTCGGGCCGGTCCTGCTCAAGGTATTCGGCAAGAACCGCAAGTCGGCGTTCATGACGCCGGATTACACCTACGGCCACACCGTCACCAAGTCGATGAACGATTATCTGACCAAGAATGGCGGCTGGACCATGGTGACCAATCAGGTCTCGCCGCTCGGCACCCAGGACTTCAGCCAGTACCTCACCAACATCGCCAACTCCGGCGCCGAGGTTCTGCTCAACGTGAACTGGGGCCGCGACGCAGTGCTGTCGGTCCAGCAAGCCAAGCAATTCGGCATCCTGCCGAAGATGAAGCTGGTGATCCCGTACCAGATTCCGTTCCTCGCCAAGGAAGTCGGTGCGGAATTGACCGAAGGCGTGTATGCGGCGACCGATTTCTGGTGGACGTTGGAAGACAAGTATCCGCTGGCCAAGATGTTCGTCGACGCCTTCTACAAGAAATACAACTACCGGCCGGAATGGGGCGCCAACAACGCCTACATGTCGTTCGCCATCTGGGCCCGCATGGTCTCTGAGGCCGGCAGCTTCTATCCGCCGGACGTCATCAAGACCTACGAAAAGGGCGAGACGTTCGACTCCACCGTCGGCCAGGTTCATTTCCGTCCGGAGGACCACCAGCTGGTCCGTCCAGTCATCATCGTCCGCGGCAAGGCGCCGAAGGCGATGAAGAACAAGGAGGACTATTGGGAAGTGACCGAGGTCGTACCGGGCGCGGGCGTGATGCAGAAGCCCGACGCGTTCGGCTGCAATCTCGGCGCCTATACCTGAGGGCTGCTGCCGCAACGCCTTCTCCGCGGCGACGCGGAGAAGGACACATTTTTTCGCGAGAGTCGCGCGGCAAGCGCGGCCCTCGACAGCTGTCTGGATTGGGGCAACACGTGCTTCACCGGCGCTCGGCCGGCGCCACTTAAGGTGGATGCACAAAGGACGAACGACCGCGTGATCAACTGGGGCAACTTCATTTCGCAATGCTTCAACGGGCTGGTGCTCGGCGCATTGCTCGCACTGATCTCATCCGGACTGACGATCATCTATGGCACGCTCGGTGTGCTGAACCTGGCGCACGGCGCCATGTTCATGCTGGGCGGCTATGCCGGCTGGGTGGCTTACGACTACACTGGGTCATTCATCGTCGCGGTGATTGCCGGCTCGCTGTTTGTCATGCTGGTCGGCGTGGTGATGGAGCGGATCGTCATCCGTCACTTCTACTCAAGACCGCACGAGGACCAGCTGCTCGTCACCTTCGGCCTCGGCATCGTTTTCGTCGAGGCGGTACGCTTCTTCTTCGGCAGCTTGTCGAAAGCCGTTCCGGCCCCGCCGCCGTTCGTCGGCATCACCTCGCTCGGCTTCATGTTCTACCCAACCTACCGCCTGGCGCTCCTCGGTATCGTCGCCGTGGCGCTGCTCGCGCTTTACATCGTGCTCTACCGCAGCCGCATCGGCATGATCGTGCGCGCTGGCATCGAAGATTCAGTCATGGTCGATTCGCTCGGCATCGACGTCTACAAGGTCTTCATGCTGGTGTTCGGCATCGGCGCCATGGCGGCGGGTTTCGCCGGAATCATCAACGCGCCGGTTGTCTCGATCGCGCCCGATGTCGGCGAGTCGATCCTGGTGCAAACCTTCGTCGTCGTCGTCATTGGTGGTGTCGGCTCGTTTCCGGGCGCGGTGCTTGGCGGCCTGATCGCCGGCGAGATCATCAGCATTACCTCGATGTTCAATCCGGGATATTCTTACGTGATGCTGTTCGTCGCCATGACGCTGGTGCTGGTGCTGCGCCCATATGGGCTCCTCGGCACCGCCGGCCGCGAATGAGCGCTGCGATCTGATGCTCAGGCAACGCCCCCTTATTATCGAGGTCTTGACCGCCGCCGGCCTGATCGCGGCGCCGTTCATTCTGCCGTATCTCGGTTTCACACCGACCACAGTGAACCGCATCCTGGTGTGGGGGCTGTTCGGCCTCGGCTTCGATATTCTGTTCGGCTTCACCGGCCTCCTGTCGTTCGGCCAGTCGGCGTTTTTCGGCACCGGCGGCATGGTGGCCGCTTACCTGCTCACAGTCCTCAATTATCCGGACGTCATCACCAGCGTCTTTGTCGGCATGATCGCATCCGCGATCATCGGACTCCTGGTCGGGCTGATCGCGCTGCGGCGTACCGGCATCTATTTCGCCATGATCACCGTGGCGATCGCCGAAGTGTTCTTCTTCGTCGAGTTCAATCCGCTCTCGGCCTATACGGGCGGCGAGAACGGGTTGCCGGGCGTGCCAACGCCCATCCTGCCACTCGGCTTCACCACGCTGCAGTTTGACAGCGATACCAAGCTCTACTCGTTTCTGGCGTTCTGGTACTTCATCGGCTTGGTGATCGCGCTGCGCATCGTGCGCTCGCCGGTCGGCGCCATCCTGCGCGCCATCCGCGATAATCCGCTGCGCGCCGCCGCGGTCGGCCATAACATCCACGGCTATAAGCTCACAGCCTTCGTCGTCGCCGCCGCCTATGCGGGGTTTGCCGGCGGGCTCCTTGGCATCATGCAGGGCTTCATGCCGCCCGACGCCTTCACGTTCGACACGTCAGGGCAACTGGTGATGCAGACCGCGATCGGCGGCGCCGGCACGTTGTTCGGTCCGCTGGTCGGCGCCACGGTCTGGCTTTATCTGAGCGACTTTCTGCAGACGACGCTGCATCTCGGCGCCACATGGAAGCTCGTTCTCGGCATCGTGTTCGTGCTGCTGGTCTGCTTCCTGCGTCATGGACTGATCGGCGGCGTCAAGGATCTCTATGATATTCTGACTCGGCGGTCGGCTACTGGCGCCAAACCCGAGGTTGCGGCCGCCTTGCCCGTCGCCGAAACAAAGCCGGCGCCACACGTGGTGGCCACCGCTCCGGCTGCGCCGATGCCGGCACTGCGCCGCAAGGGCAGCGATTACTCGGGACCGATTCTCGAAGCGACGCTGCTCACCAAACGCTACGGCGGACTCGTCGCCAACAGCGAGATCAATTTTTCCGTCCAACAAGGCGAGCGGCGCGGCATCATCGGGCCGAACGGCGCCGGCAAGACGACTTTTTTCAAGATGCTGACCTGCGAGGTCGAGCCGACCTCCGGCCAGATCGTGTTCGAAGGTCGCGACATTACAGGCATGACCGTCACCGACGTCTGCCAGTTCGGACTGACCAAGAGCTATCAGGTCAACCAGCTGTTCACGCGGCTCACCGTTCGCGAGAATATCACCATCGCGGCGCTCGCCGAGCGGCGCGGCAAATTCCGCCTCGACCTGTTCCGCCGCGTGTCGAAGATTCCCGGCCTGTCCGAACAGGTCGAGCATACGCTGGCGCTGGTCAATCTGACCGAGCGCGCCGAGTGGCCGGTGGCGTCGCTCGCTTACGGCGAGAAACGCCGGCTCGAAGTCGGCTTGGCGCTGGCAAGTTCACCGAGCTTGCTGTTGCTGGACGAACCGCTCGCCGGCATGAGCCCGCTCGAACGCGTCGAGATGGTCAAGCTGCTCAGATCAATCAGCCAGGGCCGTACCATGATCATCGTCGATCATGATATGGATTCGTTGTTCGAACTGGTCGAGCGCGTCACCGTGCTACAGGAAGGTCGCGTGCTGGTCGAAGGAACGCCGGCCGAGATCAAGGGCAACAAGATCGTTCAGGAAGCCTATCTGGGCGGAGTGATGGCGGCATGAGCCTGCTCGAGGTCAACGGGCTGAATTCCTACTATGGGGATTCTCACATCCTGTTCGACGTGTCGCTCAAGATCGAGCGCAACGAAGTCGTGGCGCTGCTCGGCCGCAACGGCGCCGGCAAAAGCACGACGCTCAAAAGCCTGATGGGCGTAGTGACGCCGCGGACCGGCTCGATCCTGCTCGACGGTGCCGAACTCGCCGGCAGGAAGAGCCACATCATCGCCCAGGCCGGCATGCAGCTCGTACACGAGGATCGCCGCATCTTCGGCAGTCTCAATGTCGAGGAAAACATCATCCTCGCCGGGCTGACGGCGCCGAAGCGCTGGCCGCTGGAACGCGTCTACACCACGTTTCCGCGCCTGAAGGAGCGGCGCGGCAGCCGCGGCACCGATCTGTCGGGCGGTGAACAGCAGATGCTCGCCATTGCGCGAGCGCTGGTGCGGGAGCCGAAAATTCTGCTGCTTGACGAGCCGTTTGAAGGCTTGGCGCCGGTCATCGTGCGCGATCTGCTCGCGACCTGCCGCAAGCTCGCCGATGCCGGCCAGACGATCCTGATCGTCGAGCAGAACATCTCCGCGGCGATGATACTGGCCGACCGCGCCTACGTTCTCAACAACGGCCACATGGTCGAATCGATGACCGCACAGGCAGTGCGCGATCAGCCGGAAATCCTGCACCGCTGGCTCGGTGTTTGATCCTCGCCGTCAAGCGGCCCGGCGCCACAGCCGGCCGCTGGCGATGCGCGCACCGTCCACCAGCGCCTTGAACTTCGCCCAGACGATCGACGGATGCACTTCGTTCGAACCGGCGAACGAGGCAAAGCCGCAATCCGCGCCGGCGATAACGCGTTCGCGGCCGACGATGCCCGCATAGCGCTCAAGGCGCTGCGCCACCAACTCCGGGTGCTCGACCAGTACGGTCGATTGCGTAATCACGCCCGGGATCAGTATCTTGCCGTCAGGAATTTTGGCACGCTTCCAGTCTTCCCATTCGTGCTCATGCCGCGGGTTGGAGGCCTCGAACGAATATGCGCCAGCGCGGACTTTCAGAATGATATCGACGATATCCTTCAGCTGCATGTCGTGGATACGCGGCCCCATATTGATGCTGTAGCAGGTATGGAAGCGGACGCGGTCCTCGGGAATGCCGGCGAGCGCGCTATTGAGCGCCTCGACGCGCAGCTCCGCCCATTTGCGGCACGCGGCGATATCGAGATCGGGACGCGTGATGTAATACGTGACGAGGAATGGATCATCGATTTGCAGCACAAAGCCGGCATCGATGATCGCCTTGTATTCCTCGCGCATCGCTTCGGCGATGGCGAACACGTAAGCTTCTTCCGTCGGATAATATTCGTTGGGCGTGGTCGCTTCCACGTTCGACGGCGCGATGGCGGGCACGAAAGCCTCAGCCGCCGTTACCTTCGCCAGCGCAGATTTGAGAACGGCGAGATCGGCCTTTAGCGCCGCGTGGCCTTTATACTTGATCGGTCCGGTGCAGACAGTCAGCGCCCGGCGCCGCCGCGCGGTAACCTGCTGCGCCAGTGCCGACTCGTAATAGTCGGGAAACGCGATGGTCTCGCGCGAGGTTGCGAACGGGCTAGGCCGCGAGCCTTCGCGGCTGGTCAAGCCATCCAGCCGCGACGCCGCGTAGGTGATGAAACTCGGTTTACCCATCTCGCCGTCGCTCACAATGTCGAGCCCGACATCGACTTGCTGGCGCACGCTTTCATCCACGGCGCGCTGCACGCGCGCCGCATAGGCGGCTGCATCCACTGCTTTCCCGTCCATCCGGGACAGCATCATCTCGAACAGATCGTCGGGCCGCGGCAGGCTGCCCACGTGCGTCGTCAAAATCCGATCGGTGCTTGCTTTCATCGCTATCCTGTCTTGTTGGCCGCAGCTGCAGTCGCACTCTGGATATCGCAACGCAGTGACTATGGCACTCGGCAGAACAACATGCCAACCATCCACCGCTGCGGCTTGCCTGCGCGGACGCGCCGGCGATAGTGGCAGTCACCAACAAGGACGGCGGCTGTCCTGCCGTGGGCAGAACCCCACTGGAAGAATGTGAAAGCCATGAGGAAACTGGTGAAGAGCCTTATCGCGCTGTGGATGGTCGGCATCACTTGCGTTTTCGCGCCTTCGGCGAGTGCCCAATCGGATTTCCCGGCGCGCCCGATCAAGATGTACGTGCCGTTTCCGCCCGGCGGCGGTATCGACGTCACCGCGCGCATCGCCGCCGACCAGATCGCCAAGGAACTGGGCCAGTCGATCGTCATCATCAATCAGGGCGGCGGCGGCGGCGCGATTGCAACCGACGCGGTCGTACGCTCCAATCCCGACGGCTACACGCTGCTCTATCATTCGGTCACCGGCATCGTGCATGCCTCCGTGACCAAGGATTTGCCCTACGATTGGCTACGCGACCTTAAACCTATATCGCTGGTCACGCGCTTCGCCCCGGTCATGGTCGTCAGTCCAAAGCTGCCGGTGAAAGACATGCGTGAATTCATCGCGCTATTGAAAGCCAATCCTGGCAAATACAGCTACGGGTCATCCGGTACCGGGACGGCGGTACATCTCGCCACCGAACTGTTCAAGCAAAGGGCCGGCGTCAATATCGTGCATATCCCCTATCGCGGCACCGTCGCGGTGCTGCCTGACCTGATATCGGGACGGGTCGCGATGATGATCGACGGTGTCCCCGCCGAGATGAAGAATATTCAGACCGGAGTTGTGCGGGCGCTGGCGGTGACCACCGAGACCCGTTCGCCGGCGCTGCCCGACCTGCCAACCATGAAGGAGGCCGGCGTCGATTTCGTCGCGCCGTTCTGGACCGGACTCTACACGCCTGCGGCCACGCCCAAGCCTATTGTCGACCGCCTCGCCGCGGCCGCCGCCAAGGCGATGCGCGATCCTGCCGTGGTCAAACGGCTCGCCGCCATCGGCACCGAAGCAGTCGGCTCGACGCCCGCCGAACTCGACACGGAGACACGCGGCCAGTTCGCGCTATATCGCAAGATCGTCGCCGACAATCCTGCGCTCCTGGCGCAGTAGCAGAAGCCCTCATCCTCAGGCGCGCGCCCTAGGATGAGGAAGCGATCCTCACGCCGTTTTCTGAATCTTCAGCCCCAGTTCGGCGATCGTGCGCTCGCGCATGATGAATTTCTGGATTTTGCCCGTGACCGTCATCGGGAATTCGTCGACGAACTTGACGTAACGCGGCACCTTGTAGTGCGCGATCTGATCGCGGCAGAAGGCCTTTATTTCCTCCTCGTTGGCGGCGACGCCCGGCCGAAGCTTGACCCAGGCGCAAATCTCTTCGCCGTAGCGGTCGTCGGGCACGCCGATGACCTGCACGTCCTGGATTTTTGGGTGCCGGTACAAAAACTCCTCGATCTCGCGCGGATAGACGTTCTCGCCGCCGCGGATCACCATGTCCTTGATGCGGCCGACGATGTTGCAGTAGCCATCGGCGTCGATAGTGGCGAGGTCGCCGGTGTGCATCCAGCGCGCGGGGTCGATCGCTTCCCGGGTGCGTTCCTCGTCGCCCCAGTAGCCGAGCATCACCGCATAGCCGCGCGTCAGCAGTTCGCCCGGCGCCCCGGGCGGCACGACGCGGCCGTGCGCATCGACGATCTTGACTTCAAGATGCGGCTGGATGCGTCCGACCGTCGAGACACGGCGCTCCAGCGGATCGTCGGTCGAGCTCTGGAAACTCACCGGGCTCGTCTCCGTCATGCCGTAGGCGATGGTGATCTCGTTAAGGTGCATCTTGTCGACCGCGCGCTTCATCACTTCAATCGGGCACGGCGAGCCCGCCATGATGCCGGTGCGCAGCGACGACAGATCGAAGCGGCCGAACTCCGGATGATCGAGCTGCGCAATGAACATGGTCGGCACGCCGTGGAGCGCCGTGCAGCGTTCCTCGGCCACCGTCTCCAGCGTGACCAGCGGGTCGAACCCCTCGCCCGGAAACACCATGCAGGCGCCGTGCGTCAGCGCCGCCAGATTGCCCAGAACCATGCCGAAGCAATGATAGAGCGGTACCGGAATGCACAGCCGGTCCTCCGGAGTGAGCCGCATCGCTTCGCCGATGAAAAAGCCGTTATTGAGGATGTTATGGTGCGACAGCGTCGCACCCTTGGGAAACCCGGTCGTGCCCGAGGTGAACTGAATATTGATCGGCTCGTCGAATTGCAGAACTGGCGCAAGCTCTTCGAGCCGCTTGGCTTCGGCCACGCCACCTCGGCCGAGAATGTCGGAGAAATGCAAACAGCCGGGCTGCTCCGATTCACCGAGCACGACGACCGCGCGCAAAGCCGGCAGGCGCGCGGATTCAAGTTTTCCGGGCGTGGCGCGCGCAAGCTCCGGCGCAAGCTCGCGCAGCATGCCGACATAATCCGAACTCTTGAAGCGCTCCGCGAGGATCAGCGCCTTGCAGCCGACCTTGTTGAGCGCATATTCCAGTTCGGCGACGCGATACGACGGATTGATGTTGACGAGGATGAGCCCGGCCTTGGCGGTCGCAAACTGGGTCAATACCCATTCCGAATTATTGGGCGACCAGATGCCGATGCGGTCGCCGGGCTGCAAGCCGAGTGTCAGCAGTCCGGCGGCAAGCTTGTCGGCGGCCGCCCGCAGCTCGCGGTAGCTCATCCGCACCTTCTGGTGACGCACAACCAGCGCCGGCCGCTCCGCCCATCTGGTGCACGCCGCATCGAAAAAGCGCCCGATGGTCTCGCCGAGAAGCGGCTTGTCGCTCGCTCCGTGAACGTAGCTCTGCGTCAATGCCATGGCCGTCGCCTCCACCTCTATCCGTCACCCCTGAGGTGGCCGCGAAGCGGCCCTCGAAGGGCGACGGCCCGGGCCGTGCATCCTTCGAGGCTCGCTTCGCTCGCGCCTCAGGATGACGGTCCTGATCATTTGCCTCCCCGCTTCACCCGCCGGACGAGGTAGTCGAAATTGACCTGAAACTGTTCGGGTTGGCTGATTTCGCCTTTCAACTTGGCGATGTCGTCCGGCGGAAACTCGGGCGCCGGGTCGCCGGCCGCCTCGACCGCGAGCTGAATCATCGCGGCGTTTTCCAGCATGGTGGCACCGACTACGGCTTCGGCGATCGTCTTGCCGGTCACGACAGGCCCGTGATTTTTCAGAAGCACCGCCCGGTGCGGACCGAGCGCCTTGGCGACGCCTGCCCCCATAGCGTGGCTGCGGATGAGCGCGATTGTATCGGTGTAGAGGCCGATCTCGCCGCAGAACAGCGCGCCGGGCTGGCTATAGGCGCGCATCGGCCGGCCAATACCGGAGAGCGCTACCGAATTGGGCGAATGGACGTGGATGACGCAGTTGAGGTCCGGCCGTGCTTTGAGAATTTCGGAATGGATATAGACTTCGCTGTGGCGGCGCGACGTGCCGGCGACCACGTTGCCTTCGAGATCGATCGTCAAGATGTTCTGCATGGTGATCTCGTCGAGCCCCACGCTATGCGGCTTCATGAAGAACAGCTTCGGATTGTCCGGCAGCCGCATCGAGATATGGCCGCGGGTGAAATCGTCGTGGCCCTCGGCGACCAGCACCTTGCCGGCCATGACCATCTGCTGTTTGAGGTCCTGATGCGCCTTGTTGGATTTTTGCGACTTCGCCTTTTTCGCCATTGTGCCTTGCCTGCAGTCTCATTTTCCGCCGCCACCAGCGGTCCGCCCGCATGATGCGGCCTGGCGCGCGCCGCCGCAATAGAATCGCACCGCGAAGCATGGTAGCGGTGGCGCTTCGCGCCTTAGCCCTCCCCCCAACCGCCCATGAGCAAGCCAAAAACCTTCATCGACCGGCACGGCCTGTGGTCGGATGACGATCGGCAGCTCGCTGCCGACATCAAGCGGCGGGTCAAGGCGGAAAAGCTGCGTTATGTGCGGCTCGCCTGGAGCGATACTCACGGCTACAGCCGGGCGAAAACCCTCACCGTGCCCGCGTTCCTGTCGGCGCTGGACGCCGGCTATAACATCGGTGTGGCGACGACGACGCTCGATGGCGCAGGCGCGCGGGTGTTCGCATCCTTCACGCGCGGCGGCGGCATGGGTCTCGACGAGATGACCGGCTCGCCGAATCTCACCGTGGTCGCCGACCCCAAAACGTTTCGCATCCTGCCATGGGCGCCGGGCACGGGGTGGATTCTGTGCGACGAATATTTCAACGACGGGCGGCCGTTTCATTTCGCGCCGCGGCAGCTCCTTCGCAAGGCATTGGCGAAACTCAAACGAAACGGTCATGCCTGCGTCGTCGGCGCCGAGATCGAGTGGTATCTCCTGCGCGTTGCCGCCGACCATCTTACCGATGAAAACATCGGCACGCCGGGCATGCGCGGACGGCCGATCGCCACCTGGCCGGCGGAGCCCGGCTATCACTACCACTCCGAGTCCAACATGGACTTGATGCAGCCGGTATTCGACGCGCTCGGCGATGCGTTCGAAAAGCTTGGGCTGGGGCTGCGCTCGATCGAGAACGAATGGGGTCCCGGCCAGGTCGAATGCACCTTCGCGCCGTGCGGGGCGCTGGACGCGGCCGACAACGTGCTCCTGTTCCGCACCGCGACGCGACAGATCTGCCGCCGGCTCGGCTATTTCGCCACCTTCATGGCCCGGCCCGCCCGCAAGGGCTTTTATGCCAGCGGCTGGCATTTGCATCAATCGCTCGCCGATGCGGCGAACGGCAAAAATCTATTCGCCGCGGAGGGCGCGAGCGAGGTGCTGTCGCCGCTCGGCCTGTCCTACCTGGCGGGGATTCTGCGCTATGCCATCCCCGGCACGGTATTCGCCACGCCGACGGTCAATGGCTATCGGCGCTTTCGTGTCAATTCGCTGGCGCCGGATCGCGCCGGCTGGGGCTACGACAACCGCGGCGCCATGATCCGCGTGCTCGGCGGACCACGCGATCCGGCGACACGGCTGGAGAACCGCATGGGCGAGCCGGCCGCCAACCCATATCTCTATATTCTGTCCCAGGTGATCGCCGGCTCAGCCGGAATGGCCGCGAAGCTTGCGCCGCCGCCGGCCGACGATGCGCCCTACACGGCTGAGCGGCCGGCGTTGCCCAAGAGCCTGCCCGAGGCGCTCGACGCGCTCGACAAGGAGCCGCTGTTCCGCCGCGAACTCGGCGATATTTTCGTCGACTATTTCGTTGCCCTCAAGCGCAGCGAATGGACCCGCTTTGAGCGGGCCGCCAAGGAAGCCGGCACCTCGCCGCACGGCGAAGAACCGACTGCATGGGAAGAAAACGAGTATTTCGATTTCTTCTGAGCTGATCCGTCATGATCGGGCTTGTCCCGGCCATCCACGCCTTTAATCTCGGTTTGTCCAAGGACGTGGATGCCCGGCGGAGGTTTATACTCGGGCCGGCCGGTGGCCGGACCTGTGTGCGAGGCATGACGACTATGGAGGTTCCATCATGACGGCGCTGGAGAAAATCGGCTCGCCGCAAAGCCGCGTCAGCGGCACGGCGCTGTATGACTGGGATTATCTGGTCCAGGAGGACCGCGCCCATCGGCTGATCTACACCGATCCGGCGATCTTCGAAGCCGAGATGACGCAGATATTCGGCGGCACCTGGACGTATCTCGCGCATGAAAGCGAAATTCCGAAAGAAAACGACTTCATCACCCGCCGCATGGGGCTTCGGCCGCTGATCATCGTGCGCGACGGCGAAGGCAAGGTGCGCGCGCTTTACAACCGTTGCACCCATCGTGGCACGACGCTGTGCCGCTGGGACAAGGGCAACACAAAGTCGTTCCAGTGTCCCTATCACGGCTGGAATTTTCTCAACACCGGACGGTTGCGCGGCGTGCCGTGGCCCGACGGCTATGCCGACGACATGCGCGATCCAAAATACAATCTCGCGCAGGTGCCGCGCGTGGCCTCCTATCGTGGCTTCATCTTCGGCACGCTCAATATGGACGCGCTGCCGCTCGATGAGCATCTCGGTCTGATCGCCAAAATCATCGACGAGTGGCTCGATCGCAATCCGGGCGGCAAGGTCGTGGTCTGCGAGGCCAACCGCTTCCGTTACAAGGGCAACTGGAAGCTCGCCTATGATAATTCGTGCGACGGCTATCACGTCGCCTATTCGCACCGATCGCTCTTGGAAACCGAGAACCGCTTTGCCGGCGAGAATGCCAAGGGCATGGCCTATTACCGCAACTCGCCCGATGCGCTGGCGATGTACATGCGCTACACCGGCCACGGCAATCATTTCAAAGACAAGCGTCCGAACCTGGAAAAGCGGCCGGGTGGCTTATGGGCGCTGGAAAGCGCGCATCCCGGCATGGAGCATTACGAAGCCGACTTTGTGCGCCGCTACGGCGACCGCGCCTTCGCGCTGCTCGATCTCGCCGGATCGGAGCCGGTCAACATCAACGTGTTTCCGAATTTTTCGCTGCTCGGCAACCATATTCAGGTGTTCGAGCCGGTCGGCGTCGCCGAGACCAATGCCATCTGGTACGGCACCATGATCGTCGACGATGGGACTATTCCAAGCGACACGGTCACCGACATCAACGCGCTACGCATGCGCACGCAAGAAGGCTTTCCGAACTTCGGCGAGGTCGACGATATCGCCAATTTCGAACAGATCCAGCACGGCTTGATGGCCGTCGAGGACGAATGGGTCTACATGAACCGCGGCTTCGGCATCCCGGGCCGCGTCAAGACAGGTGACGACGGCACCATCACCGCGCCTGCCACCGACGAGGCCTTCATGCGCGAACATTTCAAGGAGTGGAAACGGCTGATGAAGGGCCCGCATAACCTCGCCATCACCCGGGAGCCGTGACGTGAGCGCGGAAGCCGTGGTCAAAGCAAGCGACCCGTCGCGCAGCTCGCACTACGTCAACGACACTCTCTACCGCGAACTGATCGGCAATTTCACGGATTGGCAGGACGATGCGCGCGCCGTCACCGATCTCGCCGTGCGTGACGAATTTCGCCGACTGCTTGAACGCGAAGCGCGACTTCTGGATCAGCTCCGCTACGACGACTGGCTGAACATGTACGCGCCGGAATGCATCTACTGGGTGCCATCGACGCCGAAGGCTGGCGACCCGCGGCGCGAAATCTCGGTCATGTTCGACGATCGCCGCCGCCTCGAGGACCGCATCTACCGGCTGCGCACCGGTTTCGCCTGGTCGCAAGCGCCGGCCTCGCGCACGGTACGGCTCATCGCCAATGTGGAAGTCTTCGCTACCGCCGGCGACGACGTGCGCATGCTGCGCTCCAATTTTCTCATCAGCGAATTCTGGGGCGACGAGACACGCGTGCTTACCGGCTGGGCCGGCCACCGCGTCGTGCGCGAAGCCGGCGGCTGGAAAATCCAGGCCAAGCAGGTCAATCTCATCAACTGCGATCAGTGCATCCGCAACCCGAGTATTATTCTTTGATCCCGCTGCTCTCTCACCGAACCGTCACCCTGAGGTGCTCGGCGCACAGCGCCGAGCCTCGAAGGGCGACGGCCTCAGCGCCTCGGCCGGCATCCTTCGAGGCTCGCTTTGCTCGCACCTCAGGACGACGGAAATAAAATGCCCAACAATCTGAAACTCACAATTGCCTGCGGTCGCTACGACCGCACCCAGCCGCTGATCGACGGCCGCGTGCCGGTCGAAGGCGTCGATCTCACTTTTCTGCCGCTGCGCCCGGGCGAAACGTTCTGGCGGATGCTCAATCACGCCGAGTTCGATTGCTCGGAAATGTCGCTATCGTCCTACACGATCCTGCGCTCCGAGGGTGACACGCGCTTCATCGCCATTCCGGTGTTTCCGTCGCGCGTGTTCCGGCACTCCGCGGTCTATCTGCGCGCCGACAGCAAGATCGAGAAGCCGCAAGACCTCAAGGGCAAGCGCATCGGCGTCGCCGATTATCAGATGACCGCTGCGGTGTGGGTGCGCGGCTTTCTGTCGAGCGATTACGGCGTGCGGCCGGAGGACGTGAACTGGGTGATCGGCCGGCCGGTGCGCACCATCAAGCCGCCGGAAGGCCTGCGCGTCGAATTCATGCGGCCGGATACGACGCTCGAAGCCATGCTGGAGCGCGGCGAGATCGATGCGCTCGCCACGGTGATGATTCCCCACGCGCTCGGCACCACGTTTCGACGGCTGTTTCCCATCCCGCGTCGGGTCGAGCTGGAGTACTACCAGCGCACCCGTATTTTTCCGATCATGCACACCTTCGTATTGAAGACCGCGCTCTACGAAGCAAACCCCTGGCTCGCCATCAGCTTCTACCGCGCCTTCGTTAAGGCGCGCGACATCGCCTATTACTGGATGGACGATACCGACGCGCTCACCGTTGGCCTGCCGTGGGTAATCGACGAACTCGAATGGTCGCGGGAGATCTTCGGCCCGCAGATCTGGGATTACTCGATCGAAGGCAGCCGGCCGACGCTTGAAGCACTGGTGCGCCACCTTGACGAGCAAAAGCTCACGCGCCGCAAGATGAGCGTCGAAGAGCTGTTCGTACCCAATATCGGCCCCGGCATGGGTGAGTACCTGCGCGCGACCGCGGAAGACGCCTGACACTGCGCCTGGACTTTGCAGCACGGCGTGATGAGGGTCATCGCGTATTCAAGCGCGATTCACGCCACCATGGCCCACCGATTTGACCCAGATCAAGGCGAGGACGCGCCGGCTGTTCTAACCATAACGTCGTAGAGGAGCACCATCAGACAAGGAGGGCCCTATGTCATCTCCTTCGGGCAATGCGCATGACGCAGGGTCGATTCGCATTGCATTGCGCCGCTGGCGCAGGCACGTCCCCCGCAACGTCGATCTGGCGCTCTGCGACCCCTTGGAAAAAGCACAAATCGCCCGCGACATCGGCGTCTCATCCGACGAACTCGGGCAACTCGCCAAATCCGATTCGGGCGCAGCCGATCAGTTGCGGCAGCGCATGGCAGCGCTCGACCTCGACGCCAAAGAAGTTGAGCGCGTATCGCCGGCGATAATGCGGGACATGCAGCGACTCTGCACCTTATGCAAGAAACACCGGCAATGCGCGCGGGATTTGGCGCGCAACGCGTCCGACCCGGTCTGGAAAGAATACTGTCCAAACCTCGAGCCTTTGACGTCCTTGGACGCGATGCCGTGGGCGACACGAAACGAGTGGTAAGCCGCAATGGCCATGGCGCGCTGGTGGCGAGCGTAAAAATTGTCCACCGGCACGCGGCGGGAGACAAGACGATGAAGATGAGGCTCCGCGATTTCTTCGCCCCGATCGCCCGCGTGATCGCCGCACGCCGGCGCCAAGCCGATTTCACCTGCGGTGATTGCGAGCGGTCCGAAAGGTGCGGCCAAGCGCCGAGCGACACGTGCCTGGTCGCGGCCGCACAGATGGAGCGTGGCGACTGGAGACTGCGGCGGCAAGCCCGCGCCTTGGCGCGAACTGTCGGGCCGATATAGGCCTTGAGCCCTTGTGACCGTGAGGGCGGCTCATGGCGTGGCGGAGTACGCCCGCAATATCGGGCGCCAAACCGCGCGGTCTGCGACGGGTTGAAACGGCGCGCATTGTCGGCCATCTAAGCGGCTTGCCGACGAAATCGGCGTCATTTCGCTCCAAGAAGCCGCAGGTCCTGCCATGCCCTCAGCCGCCGACGTCGCGCGCCGCGCCAAACGCATCCCGCTGCGCGATTTCTTCCGCAATCCGGAGCAAGCCACATTTCAGCTGTCGCCCGACGGAAACTCGATTGCGTTCGTGCAGCCCTACGAGAACCGCATGAACGTGTTCGTGCGGCCGCGCGCCGGCGGTCCGGCCGTGCGCATCACAAGCGAGACCGATCGCGATGTCGCCGGGTATTTCTGGAAGGGCTCTCGCCGCATCGTCTACTTGAAGGATTTCAAAGGTGACGAGAATTTCCATCTCGTCTCGGTCGACTCCGACGGCAAGAATCTCGTCGACCTCACGCCGTTCGACAAAGTGCGCGCGATGATCATCGACGACCGCTACGACGATGACGGCGAAATCCTGGTTGCGCTCAACAAACGCAATCCGGAAGTGTTCGATGTCTACCGCATCGATCTCAACAGCAAGGAATTGACGCTGCTCGCGGAAAATCCCGGCAATATCACCGCCTGGATCACCGACCATGCGGGTCGCATCCGGCTCGCGATCGCCACCGACGGTGTCAACAACAGCATCATGCATCGGGCCGACGACAACAGCGCGTTCGCAACGGTGATCACCACCAATTTCAGGCAGCAGATTTCACCGCTGTTCTTCGATTTCGACAACAAGCTGTTGTTCGCCGCCTCCAACATCGATCGCGACAAGGCCGCGATCGTGCGCGTCGACCCGGCGACCGCGAAGGAGGAAAGCCTGATCTTCGAGCACCCCGAGGTCGACGTCGGCGGCCTTGATTGGTCGCGCAAGCGGAAAGTCTGCACCGAAGCGCAGTTCGTGACCTGGAAGCGCGAGCGCAAGTTCTTCGACGCCGAAATGCAGGCGATCCACGCCGACCTGGAACGGCAGCTCCAGGGCTACGAGATCGATTTGCAGAGCTCCAACAAGGATGAGACGCTGTTTGTGGTCGCCGCCTGGAACGACCGCACCCAGGGCGTGCGCTACCTTTACGACGTGGCAACGAAGACGCTCACCAAGCTCGCCGAGATCGCGCCCTGGCTTGACGAAAACGAACTGGCCGAGATGAAGCCGACCACCTATCAGGCGCGCGACGGCCTCACTATCCATGGCTATCTGACACTGCCGCAGGGCGGTGGCAAGAATCTGCCGATGGTCGTCATCGCGCACGGCGGCCCGTGGGCGCGTGACGTTTGGGGCTACGACCCTGAAGCGCAGTTTCTTGCCAATCGCGGCTACGCCGTTATGCACATGAACTTCCGTGGTTCGACCGGCTATGGCCGGAAATTCTGGGAGGCGAGCTTCAAAGAGTGGGGCCGCACGATGCAGGACGACGTTACCGACGGCGTCAAATACGCGATCGCGCAGGGCATCGCCGACCCGAAGCGCGTCGCCATCTATGGCGGGAGTTACGGCGGCTACTGCACCCTCGCCGGCCTTGCCTTCACGCCGGAGCTTTATGCCTGCGGCGTCGACTATGTGGGCGTGTCGAACCTGTTTACCTTTATCAAGACCATTCCGCCTTATTGGAAGCCGATGCTGGACATGCTCTACGAGATGGTCGGCAATCCCGAGACCGACAAAGAGCTGTTGGCCGCGGCCTCACCGGCGCTGCACGCGGACAACATCCGCGCGCCGCTCTTGATCGCGCAGGGCGCGCAGGACCCGCGCGTCAACATCGAAGAATCCAACCAGATGGTCGCCGCGCTGAACAAGCACGGCATCGACGTGGAATATATTGTCAAGGACAACGAAGGCCACGGCTTTCATAACGAGGAAAATCGCTTCGAATTCTACGAAGCGATGGAGCGGTTTCTAGAAAAGCATCTGTAGTAACGCGCGCGCAGGCACTTACCGTCTCGCGCCGAAGCTTCACGATTCAGACGATTCTCACGTTATTGGGATTGCGTGCCGGGTCGCGCCAAAAGGCATCGTTTTCGTATTTGCGGATGAGATCGGCCGGCAGGACCGATTTGCGCGACGGTGCCTGCACGTGGCGGCCAACCCGGTGCAGACCTGGCGTGCCGAGCCGGCGATCGAATTCATCGGCATCGAATTCGACATTGTTGAAATCGTGCGTAAACGGTTTTTCGCCGATGAAATCGTACACGGCCTCAATCGCCAGGTCGGGCCGCGTGGTCAGCGTCTCGTAAGTCAGCGCCAACAGCTTGTCGCTGTGCTCGCCGCAAAACGCCTCGCGCAACGCGTTCCAGGCAAAACCGACCATGCCGTTGCCGGCGCCAAGTCCCTCGACACGGGAGTACACGGTGCCGCCGGGCTCGAAACTAAAAATACCCGAGGGCTGGAACTTGTTCTTCCGAATCAGGCGCTCGATCGAATCGAAAATCCAGGGCACCTCGCGTACGCAGCAGATCACTTTGGCGCGCGGAAACAACGCGTCCAGCACCGGCAGGCGTGAGCACCAAATGCGGTTGGTATCGAACACGACATCGCCGCGCGGTATCTCGTCATAGAAGGTCGAGAACACGCTGCGCAGCAGCGCCTCGCGCTGTTTGTCGGTAATGAAGATCGAGGTTTCGTTGGCCATGCTCATGTTGCGCAGCATGACGTCGACCATCGAGCCCACCGGCCCGGTCATGCCGGCATGAAAGCGCGGATTCTGTCGCAGGATCGCCGACAGCAGCGTCGAGCCGGACCTCGGCAAACCGGATATGAAGTGAATGGCGGCCTGCATGGATTGCAACGTTTATGCCGTCATTTGCCGGCCACCGCAAATGCCGTTCTGGGAATTTGAGTGCGCCAGGCCCCGGCCTTCCCGGCTGTTTAACTGCAAAACTTCTTCTCAGCAATCGCGCGGGCCGGCTCGGTGCAGCCGGCGTGCATTTCGTACGCTCGAAATCTCTAGCAGCGGCAAACGGCAAAAACACAACTCACGATAGGGCGTTGATCAGAGCATCGTAAATGACAAAGCGCGGAGCACGGACGAATCAACTCACGCCAGAATTGCAGTCAGCCGCGCTTGCCAGCTGAAAGGGGTGCGCCGTCGCGGTGAGGAAAGCATTGACGGGCGGGCAGATTCGCTGATCCGCGTTCGATCTTGGAAACCGGTTGCAATGTTGATGCTGTCGGATGAAAGCGAAGGCAAAAATTCGAAGTAACTTTATCAGAAAACAGAACGAGTTGTAATTTCCGGTTGATTGCCGCTTTTCAGACAGACTGCTAGCTGTCGTTAACAAAACGATACCGAACGCTAACGCGCGGCCCAACACGGTGCCACTAGGAAGAAGCGCGTGGCGTCCGAACGGCCGGACTGCGGCCGACCGATCTGAAGGATTGGCGTAAGGGGGCGGCCGCGATGACGACCATTCAGACAAATTATTCGATCGGCTCCGAAGCGGATCTGAATAATGCGCTCCAGCAGATCGACATCGACGGCGCGTCGTCCGGCCAACCAACCTACACATTCACATTCACGGCTGACCTGAAGGACGCAAGCGCGCTAAGCGCCGATCTCGACGCCATCAATATCGGCAGCGGATCGACGCTGAACATCCTCGGCGCCAATCATGTCCTTGACGGCGCCAACTCCTATCGCGGCTTCTTCGTCATCTCCGGCACCGTCAACATTTCCGACCTCACCATTCAGAACACGAGCGCGACCGGCGGCAAGGGCGGCGCCGGTCTCAGCGCCGGCGGCGGCGGCATGGGCGCGGGCGGCGGCCTGTTCGTCGACACCGGCGCTCATGTCACGCTGACCAACGTTGATTTCTCCGGCGATACCGCGGTCGGCGGCATCGGCGGCAACGGCACTCAAACCGGCGGCGCCGGTGGTGGCGGCGGGATGGGCGGCGCCGGCGGCTCGACCGGGGGCGCTTACAGCGGCAACAGCTTCGGCGGTACTCGCGGCGGATCGGGCGGCGGCGGATTGGGGCTGGGCGCGACCGGCGGCGCCGGAGGCGCGTCGCCAGCCACACCACCCTTCAACCAACCTCCCACACAACCTCTAACCGTCGTCGGCAGCCCGGGAAACGCTGGCGTGGGTTTGGGCGCCGGCTCGGGCGGGCGGGGCGCCGGCATCGCGCGGTACACTGGCGCGGCGGGC
>Ga0265339_10000050_pt1 | contig 104400 bp, 91 predicted proteins | sample 4CB219metaG_FD_202085 | JGI IMG/M metagenome (GOLD analysis project Ga0265339, IMG submission 202085) | Rhizosphere microbial communities from Carex aquatilis grown in University of Washington, Seatle, WA, United States - 4-CB2-19 metaG | ecosystem: Host-associated > Plants > Roots >...
CGTTATCTCAGCATGGAGCTTTTCACCGAACACAAGAAGGAGGCGCTTCGCACCGCCGCCTAAACACACCGGCTGGCTGACTCGGATGCTTTTGCTGAACTTTCGGCACTTGACCACTCGAAGTTGGGCCGAATCGCCTCTCCGGTGGCGGAGAATTCCGGGCGGTCCTACCTCTGACGCTCAATCGCCCCCCCTCGGTGCTGGCTCGGCCTGGGAGGCGGCGTGGCTCGCGCGTTAAAAAATACCGGCCGAGTCTTGTTTTGGGGTACCGGTTTGCGATACCCTGCGTCGAGGAGACGCCATGCGGAAATTTTTATACCCTTGCTTGCTGATGCTGTTCCTTTCTTCGCCCGTGCTTGCCGCAGATGTGCAGGCTCGGAATCGGGAGGCCAAGAAAGCTTGTTTGACTGGCGACTACCGCAAGGGTCTTGAAATCCTGGCGGATCTTTACATCGAAACAAACGAGCCGATCCACATCTTCAATCAAGGAAGGTGCCTGGAGCAGAGTCATCAGTGGCAGGCGGCGATCGATCTCTTTCGCGAGTACTTGCGGAAGAGCCCGAACCTCGAAGCCAAGTACGCGGCGGAAACGAACAAGCACATCGCAGATTGCGAGGTTTATTTGGAGAAGGAGAAGGGCGTTGCTCCCGTTCTGACTCGGCCGCAGCCGGTCGAAACGCCGGACCCTCCTCACTCGTCCCCGGCCAACGCCGTGGGAACGACGTCCGTCGTGGCCACATCGGAAAGCGGTTCTGATTCAGGTTCCGGTTTGCGAACCTCTGGATGGGTTCTAGACGGCGTCGGGGTTGCCGCCATCGCGACGGCTGTTGTCCTCAACGTCAAAGCCAACGCTCTTGTCGATGAATTGTCGAAGCAGCAGAGCCAAAGCAAGGAGTCCCAGTACAACACGCTAAAAACGTGGTCGTGGATCTCCTACGGAGCCGGCGCCGTTTCGCTGGCGACGGGCGCGGCGCTCTATCTTTGGGCAATGAAGGCGGGCGGAGTACCAGCCAGCTCAGCCAGGGTGGCGCTCCTTCCGACAGCGGCTGCGGACGGCGCGACCTTCAACGTGTTTGGAGGATTTTGATGAAATCGTCGATGACATGGTCAGCGCCCGCCGCCTGGGTGAAGGCAATCTCCGTTGTTTTTCTAGTTGCTCAGGCGGGCTGTTTCCGTTCGCTGCCCAAACCCAATCCCAACGTCGCATGCGAAACCAGTGACCAGTGTCCGTCGGGCTACTACTGCAAGAGCCCTGGCAAGACCTGCTGCTTGCCGGGTGATCTAGTGTGCGGAGGAAACACGGACGGCTCGACGAAGGACGGCAACGTCCAATCCGGCGATCTGGCTAACCTGGAGATCACGTCGAACGGAGGCACAGGTGGTGGCGGCACCGGCGCAGGTGGCGCAGGCGGTGGCGGTGCGACCGGTGGAGGCTCCGGCGGCGTGGAGGCTGTCGACGGCCCTGGCAACGCCGACGTGCCGAGTTCCGACGACGCGCCGACGGATGCTGGCCTGACCGACACGGTGCCGACGACCAAAACGATCGGCGATCCCTGTACGCTCGGTAAGGAGTGCGCTAGCGGCTTCTGCGCCGACAAGGTCTGCTGCAACGAATCCTGCGACGGCCAGTGCGCGGCATGCGACGGCACCACCAAAGGGACCTGCCTAGTCGTCACGGGCGCGCCGCACGGTACGCGCGCGGCCTGCTCTGGAACCGGCGCGTGTGCTGGCGCGTGCGACGGCAAGGACACGGCGGCCTGCCACTACCCAGGCGCCGCGGTGACATGCGCACCGTCCAGCTGCAGCGCCGGCGTCGCTACGCCCGCCGCTACCTGCGATGGCAAGGGCGGGTGCGCCACCCCAACGACGGTCAGCTGTTCGCCCGCGCCGTGTAACGGCACGACATGCGGTCAGTGCTCGGCGACCAACCCGTGCTCAAACGGCTTCCAGTGCGATACCGGCCTTTGCGTGCCCAAGCTGGACCCTGGTCAGCGGTGCGGCTCGCCGGATCAATGTAAGTCCGGCTTTTGCCAGCAGGATGTCTGTTGCGACCGCACGTGCAGCGGCGCTTGCGAGTCTTGCAATCAATCTGGACACGCCGGCACCTGCACCTTCCTGTCCGGCAACGCCTGCCGCCCGTCGGCTGGCGCCTGCGACCAGGCCGAGACCTGCAGCGGTGCGGGATCGGATTGTCCCGCCGACGGCAAGAAGCCCGCGGGTACCGAGTGTCGCGCGGCAAGCGGCGCATGCGATGTCGCCGAGTCGTGCGACGGCTCGTCGGTGAATTGTCCCAACGACGCCAAGAAGCCAAACGGCACCGAGTGCCGCGCGGTCGCTGGCGTGTGCGACGTCGCCGAATCCTGCGACGGCTTTGCAACGGACTGTCCCCCCGATCTCAAGAAATCCTCTAGCAACGTGTGCCGGCCCTCAGCCGATCTCTGCGACAAGCCCGAGTCCTGCGACGGCCAAAACAACGCCTGCCCTCCCGACCTGAAGGCATCGAGCGGCACCCTATGCCGAGCTGCTGCCGATGTCTGCGACCTGGCCGACACTTGCGACGGCCAGAACAACGCCTGCCCCGACCTCAAGGCGTCGAAGAGCACCGTCTGTCGGGCTTCGGCGGGCGTCTGCGACGTCGCCGATACCTGCGATGGTCAAAACAACGCCTGTCCTCCAGACGCTCGTCAGCCGACCAGCACCGTCTGTCGCGCCGCCTCGAGCACCTGCGATGTCGCCGAGTACTGCAGCGGCGCCGTCGACTGCCCAACGGATGGCTTCAAGAGTAGCGCGACTTCCTGCGGAAACTCTCTCGGAGATTGCGCGACCGTTCCACACTGCAGCGGCACCAGCGCCAGCTGCCTGAGCAGTGTGCCGATCACGGACGGCAGAACGTGCCGCGCCTCGACCGGCCTTTCCGATCCCGCCGAGCTGTGCACCGGATCCGCCGACACTTGCCCGACTGATGTGAAGTACGTCAACCGCATTTCCAACCCGGAGTTCGATTCAGGAACGGCGGACTGGACAACGCCGCTCAGCACCACCTTTAGCGTCGACAGCGGCAGCGCTATCTCAGGGACCTATTCGGCAAAGATGGCCATTCCGCAAGGCAACTACCTCCAGCTCAACCAGAATCTGGCGTACGTCTTTCCAAGCTTCACCTACCACGTGGCCTTCTTGGCCAAGGCGTCGGTGCCGGTGTCGATCACCGTGGGGATTGGTGATCTCCTCAAGACCGTCAACATAACCACCAGCGTCCAGCAGTTCGGCCCGTACGACTTTCAAAGTGGAGCGGGGGGCGTGATGTTGCAGTTTCAATCACTCGAGGAGTCGGCCGCGTCCCCGTTCACCGTTTGGATCGATCGCGTCGAGGTCTACTCCGAATTAGACCAGTAGCCTCGGCCTGGTTACGTGCGCGTTGCGGCGACCGTCACGCGCGCGGAACTGTTTTCCGCGAAGCCCCGCCGGTTGGGCTCGGCACGCTTTTGGCTTGATCCCGACGCAGTGAAACTCCTGGGCGGTGGTCATATTGCTTTTCGCGAGCTCCTCAAGCGCGTCTATGCCGGCATTGACGTGATCAGCGACTACGCTGCCCAAGTTGCCTATTACTTCGTCTTTTCGATCTTCCCGCTGCTGTTCTTCTTGACCGCCCTGGCGCCGTACCTGCCCATCGGCCCTGCGGTCAACGAGGCATTGTCCAAGGTCAAGCCATTCCTGCCAGGGCAAGCGCAGAGCCTCGTCGACGAGCGCCTCCAGGTTCTGCTCACGGAAACCCGACCCAAGGTTCTGACGCTCGGTATTCTCGCGGCGATCTGGTCGGCCTCGCGCGGCGCTGCCGCCATCGGCACCGCGCTCAATCACGCCTACGAAGTGAAAGAGAGCCGCCCGTATTGGAAAGTTCAGTTGTCGGCGGTCGGCGTGACGGTCGCCGGCGCTTTGCTTGGCCTTCTGGCCATTGCGGCGCTCATTGCCGGCAGCAGCCTTGGTGGGTGGGCCGCCGAACGTCTGGGCATCGCCACGGTTTACCACGTGACGGTGCAGTGGTTGCGCTGGCCGGTTACGGCGCTCGTCATCATGCTGTCGGCGGCGATGGCGTATTACTTTCTTCCGGACGTCGAGCAACGGTTCAAATACATCACCCCTGGCTCCGTCACCGCGACGGCGGCGTGGATGCTTGCTACGTGGGGATTCGGCTTCTACGTTTCCCACTTTGGAAGCTACGACGCCACCTACGGATCCATCGGTGGCCTCATCGTCCTGCTCACCTGGCTCTATATCTCGGCGGCCATCTTCTTGCTGGGCGGAAAGATCAACGCTGTCATCGAGCATGTCTCCGACGAGGGCAAGCAGCCCGGCGAGCACTCCGAACGCGAGCACGTGCAAGTCAGGCACATGAAATGAAAATGGGCACCCGAAGGTGCCCATTTCGTCTGTCTTTCGCCTGTCTTCGTGGTCGTATTACTTGGCGGCTTCCTGAATCGACCGAGCCGCCGCAGCGACACCCGATCGTCCAGTCATGTAGTCGTTGACCGCGCTCAGGAACTGCTCCAGGTCTTCCTTCTTCTTGCCCTTGCGCGACTTCTTGCTGCAGCTTTCCCAGGCTTGCATCTGTCGCATGTCCTCTTCGAGGAACTGCTTGTGGGACTGCTTCCACGTCGGCACCGACTTCGGGTCGACCTTGGCTTCTTTGTCCGCCACGACGAGCAGCTGGCCGCAGTCCTTGCGCACCCGATCCATGAACGCGACCGGATCCTTCTTGAAGCACTGGTCGCTCATGAATTCGAGGACCTCCTGCGAGTCCTTCATCTTCGCTAGACCGGGAATGGCGCAGTAGAGGAATTTCTCGTAGGCGGCCGTCTCGGCCGTGATATCCGGGGTCATGTGCCAGTTGTTGCCCAGCTCCTGAATGAGCTGATCGGTATCCTTGGTCGTGCCGCGTTTCTTGATGTTCTCGGCGTAGTCCTCGAGGCCGGCTTGCAGCTTGGGAAGGCTCTCACGGTACTTGTCGATCGGGCCGGCAAGCTCGGTCGGGGCATCCTTTAACCCCCCGAAGGCCTGGCGGGCGCGCTCGATCTTGGGAATGCACTCGGTGGTGAGGTAGTCGGCGAAGGTCTTCTGCTGGGTGAAGTAAGCTGCTTCGATGCGCTGCTGGAACTGCTCACCCTTCTGAAACATGCCAATATCCACTTCGCTGGCCATCACGCAGTTCCAGAAGGCGCCCGTCTCGCGCTTTTCCAGCTCGACGAATTGCTCGGCGAAGTTCAGCTTGTCTTGGGCGGCAGCCTTGCGGTTGCGGTCTTGCACCTGCTTGAAGACCACGAAGCCGATGACGACCAGGCCGATGAGGCCCATGATCATTCGGTTGCGCTTGCGGATCGCTTCGCGCGCGGCCATCTGTCGGGCGTATTCCTCGACGCTATCCATGCCGGGGGCGCCGCCAGGGTAACCGCCCGGGGCGGGAACCGCGACGGGAAGCGGCGAGCCGCACTGGGAGCATGTCGTTGCGCTGGGTAGATTCTGGTGTCCGCATCTTGGACAGGAAACCATCGTGCTCTCCTTTGTTCAGCGCGGCGCAGTGGGCGCCGCAAGGCTAGCCCTTTTTAACAGATTGCTTGGAAAACACGGCCCACGATTTTAGGTAGTCGAGCGCAACTTGCAGTTGGTAGTCGGACAGGCGCTTGACCTCGACCGGCTTTTCGCCCTGTTCGTTACGCAAGTGGCGATCAAAATTGCGCTCGCGCGGCGTATCGCCCTCGCTCACGTCGGCGGGCGGCGCCGCAGTGTCCACGAGGATGTTGGGCATGATGCCCTGGCCCTGGATCGATCGTCCGCTGGGGGTGTAGTAGCGCGACACCGTCAGCTTGAGGCCGCACGGCTTGGCGCCGCAGCCGTCGATGGTCATCACGGTCTGCACCGAACCTTTGCCGAAGGTCGGCGTGCCGAGCACCACCGCGCGGTCGTGGTCCTGAAGGGCGCCGGCCAGAATCTCCGCCGCCGATGCGGTCGCGCCGTCGACCAGAACGACCATGGGAAAGCCGAGCCAAGTGCCGCGGCTGTGGGCCATCTGGCGATCCATTTCCTTGCCGGCTTTGCCGACGGTGCGCACGATGAGGCCGTCGGCGATGAAACGGTCGGCGACCTTCACGCCCTGGTCGAGCAGGCCGCCGGGATTGTGGCGGACGTCGAGGATGATGCCTTTGATGCCGCCGGTCTTCTCGGTCTGGCGCTTGAGATCTTCGAGGCCTTCCAGAACCTTGGCGTCGACGATGGACGAAAACACGCGCAGCTTGATGTAGCCGTAGCCGTCGCCGAGCAGTCGCCACTCGACGGCTTTCACCTCGAATTTTTCGCGCTTGATGTGGAAGGTTATGGTGCGGCCGCGCCGATTGATGGTCAGCACGACCTGGCTGCCGGCCGGGCCCTGAATGCGGGCGATGGCATCGTTCCAGTCGAGCGGACCCGCCTCCACGTCATCGATGCGCTCGATGACGTCGCCGGTTTCGATGCCGGCGCGCCACGCGGGCGAGCCCTCGATGGGCGAAACGACCACGAAGCCGCGCTTGCGCTTTTCGAGGTCGATGCCGATGCCCGTGATTTCGGCATTCCCCTCGGTCTCTTGCTTGAGCTTTTCGTACTCGTCCGGATCCATGAAGCGCGAGTGCGGATCGAGAACCTCGGTCAGGCCGCGGGCCGCGCCGTACATCAGCTCGCTTTCCGAAATGTCCTCGACGTAGTTGTTCTCGATGTACGACAGCACCTTCGTGAAGATGGTGAGCTTGTGGTACGGATCGAAGCGGCTGGCGGAGAGGGGACGCGCTACCACCATGCCGCCGGCAAAGGCAGCCAGGACGAGGAGCAGGCCGGGAAAGAAGCGGCGTTTCATGGCATGGCATTATGTCATGGCCCTGCCGCGGTTCACCGCTTTGGGGGCAGTTTCACCGACTATTTGTAGCCGAGGACGACGACTTCGGCCGAAGGCTTGTAGCGCAAGCCGGTCACCGCGATGCGGTTCGTTTTCTCGCGGCGCACGTTCGGCCGTCCAGCAATGAAGGCATCCACGGGCGCGAGATCCTTGCTGGTGCTGGCTTCGGTCTTGAAGTGCATGGGAATGACGATGAGCCGCGGGCGAATCTGGTCGACCACGTGGATGGCCTCCTGGGCGTCGACGGTCTGGCCGCCGCCCACCGGCACCAGCACGACGTCGACGGAGCCGATGGCAGAGATTTGCTGGTCGGTTAGGGGATGACCAAGGTCGCCCAAATGCGCGATCCGCACGCCACCGGTTTCGAAGATGAAAACGGTGTCGAGGCCCTGTTCGGCGCCGCGCTTGCGATCGTGGTACACGCCGACGCTGCGCACGGCGATGTCTTTCACGTGTTCGTCGATCCTGATCCACCCTTTCTTGTCGGCGGTCAGCCCGCGCAGCACGCGCGGCTTGCCTTGCAGCAAAGCGACGTTCGTATGGTCGGGGTGGTCATGGCTGATGGTGACGGCGTCGGCGTGCAAATCCGCGGGCGGCGTGTAGCCGAGGTTCAAGGGCAGCGGATCCATGAGGATGCGCGCGCCGCTCGCGCTTTCCAGCAGGAAGCACGATTGTCCGTACCAGGTCAGATAAGCGACCGGCCGCGACCCTGCCTGCGCCTGGCGCGGGCAAAGCGGCGCGAGCACGACCGCCGCCAGCGCGAGCGCCGCAAGAAATCGTGGCAGAAAGCGAGCCATGCGGTCGAGTCTAGCCGAGATTGCACGGATCCAGCGCTCTGTCTTGATTACCGCCGATGGAGAACGCGGGCTAGACTAACTTCCCGTGTCCGAGTCCGACGGTAACGTTTTCGACGTTCCCACGCTGCGCGACGCCGAGATGGCGCCGGCCGAGCGGAGCCTTGCCGAAATCTTGGAGCGCTTGCCGACCCAGCCCGGCGTTTACCTGATGAAAGACCGCCGCGGCAAGATCATCTACGTCGGCAAGGCGGCAAACCTGCGAACCCGGGTGCGGCAGTATTTTCAGCCAGCCAGTGGCGACACGCGAGCCTTCGTGCCGCTGCTCGAAGGCATCGTGGCGGACATCGAGACGGTGGTGACCAGCAACGAAAAAGAGGCGCTGCTGCTGGAAAACAACCTGATCAAGCGGCATCAGCCGCGCTTCAACGTCAAGCTGACCGACGACAAGAATTACCTGGTGCTGCGCCTCGACCCGCGGGCGCCGTGGCCGCGTCTCGAAGTCGTGCGCAAGATTGCCAACGACGGCGCGTACTACTATGGGCCCTATCACTCGGCGACTTCCTGTCGCGAAGCCCTGCGCGTAGTCAATCGTCATTTTCAGCTGCGCATCTGCACCGACCACACGCTCGCCTCGCGCAAGCGTCCATGCCTGCAGTACCAGATCAAACGTTGTCTCGCGCCGTGTGTGCACAAGGTGGCGGTCGAGGACTACGCCGAGCAAGTGCGTTTCGTCGGGCTCTTTCTGGAAGGCAAGAGCGACGAACTGCTCGACGACCTTCGCCAGCGCATGAAGGAAGCCGCCGACCGTATGGCGTTCGAGCGCGCGGCGACCTTGCGCGATCAAGTGCGCGCGCTCGATTCGGTGCTGGAGTCGCAGCGGGTGGCACTCGACACTTTCGTCGATCAAGACGTGCTCGGGTTTTATCGCGAAGGTCAGGCCGTCGAGATCGTGGTGCTGTTCGTGCGGCAAGGGAAGCTCCTCGGCAATCGCGCCTTCTCGTTCGGCAAACAGGAATTCCCCGACGACGAAATTCTGTCGAGCTTTCTCGGCCTGTACTACGACTTGCAAGCCGCGCCGCCTGCCGAGGTTCTCTTGCCCCTCGGCATTGCCGACACCGAGGTGAAAGCGGAATGGCTGGGCGAAAAGCGCGGCAAGAAAGTCGAAATTCTGGTCCCGCAGCGCGGACCGCGACGGGCGCTGGTGGAGCTCGCCTCGAAGAACGCAGCGGCCAGCTTCGTCACTCGCCGCGACCGCAGCAAAGATGCGGAGACGACGCTGGCGCGACTGCAGCGCCGCTTGGGCCTGGCGAAGCTGCCGCGGGTCATCGAGTGTTACGACATTTCCCACGTCCAAGGTACGGATCCGGTTGCCTCGATGGTCGTGTTCGAAGACGGCGAGCCGGCGAAGAACCGCTATCGCACGTTCACCATCAAACGTGCCCAGGGCGGCGACGATTTTGCGTCCATGTACGAGGTGCTGGCCCGGCGCTTTCGCCGCGGCCGCGAAGCCGCCGCCAAGGACGACGACCCGTGGCGACTACCGGATCTGCTCGTGGTCGACGGCGGCAAAGGACAGCTAGGCGTTGCGCTGGCTGCCGCCCGCGACATGCAGATCGACGTGCGGCCGGGCATGGGCTTGCCAATCATTGCCCTGGCGAAAGAGCGCGAAAGTGCAACAGTCGCCGTGGCGGATTCGCCAGCCGAAGGTATTCCCGTGGCTTCCGCCCAGGACGTTGCCGAGCCCGCGTTGCCAGGCCCGTCGAGCCCGCCCGCCGAGCTGGCGCCGGCAGCGGCTCGAGCGAAGGCGAAAGCCGCAACCAACCGGCCGGACCGTGTGTTTCTCGCGCACGGCAAAGATCCGATTCCCATCGGGCCGACGAGCGCCGAGATGTACGTGCTCGCGCGTCTGCGCGACGAGGCCCACCGGTTTGCGGTGGCGTTCCATCGCAGTCGACGCAAGCGTCGCACGGTGCGCACCGCTTTGGCAGAGATCGTCGGCGTAGGACCGGTTCGTCAGCGCGCGCTTTTGCGACACTTCGGCAGCTTGAAGAAGGTCGGCGAAGCGTCGCTGGAGGAGCTGGCGGCGGTGCCGGAGATGACCGAGACTGCCGCCAGCGCCGTGCGAACGTATTTTGCGGCACTGGCCGACGAATCGTAGGTGTCGGTGCCGCTCTCGACTCGGTGGACAGGTTACCGTCGGAAGCGGAAGTGTCTCGGCCGTTCCGTTACGTCGTTCGTTGGGGCGGCCGGCGCGCGAACAGGAACGCCAACAGATAGCCGGCGATGCCGCCGCCGAAGTGGCAATAGCGATCGATGCCGGGCAGGAACGAGATGAAGAGGTTGATGAGCAGGATCACTACCAGTCGCTGGCGCATGCTGCGCGCGATGAGCGCGGGAAAGAAATGGTGGCGCTTGCTGAGCAGGCCGAAGGTTGCGCCGACGAGGCCCCACACCATGCCCGAGGCCCCCACGGACGGGGCGTCGGTGAAGATCGTGCTGGCGATACCGCCCGCTAGCGTGGTCACGAAGCAGAGCAAGGCCAGGCGACTTCGGCCGAGCAGGGGTTCAAGAAACGCGCCCAGGCTGTACAGCGACAGCGCATTGACCAGCAGATGGGTCGTGTTTCCATGGAGGAGAGCGTACGTGACCAGCCGCCAAAGCTCGCCGGCGCGGACGCCTTCCGGGACATTCGCCAGCAGCTGCTGCAGCCGATGCGCGCGCTCGTCGTCGCCCGAGGTGGCGGCAAACAGAAGTACGCAAATCGCAATCAGTGCCACCGTCAGATGCGGAAAGCGGCGGCTCGTGCCCTTCACGAAGGTCGTTGCTTCCTCGCGCTCGCGGCGTCCGAGCTCGATGAGCGCGGTCACCTCGTCCGTGGTGAGCGGCGCCGAGTCGGGCAGCTTGCGGCAGGCTTTCTCCAGCTCGCGTAGGCGGCGGCCGGCCGCCCATTGCAGCTTGCCATCATCGCCGAGGTGGTAGAGGCCGATGTTCTCGCGGTGGCGAGTCTCGGCATCGGCCGCGCGCAGCTCGCTCACGACGGCCGCGTCGCCGCCCGCCACGCACACGAAGAGAAGGCCCCTGTCGTGCGCCTGCAGAACTCGCTCGAGGTTGGCGCGCAACTCACCCGTCGGAACCGCGGCGTGGTTGAGCACCAGCAGCCCCTTGCCGAAACCCAGCCACTCCAAGACGGCCATGGGCTCGTGGTAGGCAACGAGCGTCGCGGGAAGATAACCGGCCTTCGCCGCATGCTCCGGCTTGGCGAGAGCCAGAAGCAAGCGGTCGCGTATCGAGGCTCGCGATGGCTGGTCGTTCGGTATGGATTCATCTGTCAAAGTGGCCTCATTCTAGCCTTGCACCGCCGCACGGCTAGCGAGCCATTTCGCACGTCGTCTACGACGCGAATGTAGGACGAAACCTGACATTCGCCCATGCGTTTTGACGGACACGCAAATCAGCGGGTGCGACGGTTACGCAACAGATCCTTCTGCACTACGTTTAACAGCGGATGACGTTGTCGGAGGTGGTACCGAATCCGTTAGACAAACCAGCTGCACCGGTTGCGGCTGATAACAGTTTTGAAGGGCCGGGACAAGAGCAGTCACGCACCACAGGCCATGCACCATCCCCCTCCACCCCGCGCCCAGGCGCCCACGGGTGTCCTGGGCGAGCGCTGTTTCTGTCCCGGCCGATTTTTCCTGCCTCGTCGCCGCGCAAGCCGACCCGCAGCTTCCGCATCGCTTCTGTCTGATCTCGCCCTGCCTTCGCTCCCGTTCCCGATCTCGATACAAACGGCTCTCTCACAATCTCGCTTGCATAGTGATCGGGAACGGGAGGGGAGGCAGGGGCTGAGGCGCTAGCCTAGGCCTGGGCCAGTCGTCGCGCCTGGGCTCGCCGCCGATAGAGCAGGAGGATGAGCCCGACCAGGGCGAGCGCCCAAATGCCCCACAACAGGTGGCTGGTGTACGCGAACTTGTAGTGCGGGTCCGAGGCGGGCCGAAGCTGCGTAGGCAGCCGGTCGTTTTGCTCGAGGGCCAGCAGATCCATCAGCACCGCGACCGTCGAGTGGATGAGAAAGCCGGCCCAAATACTGCCGGTTCGCATGGACAGCGAGCCCAGGACCACGCCAGCGACGATGGCGCCGCAGGCTTCGAGGTACGGCTTGGGAAAGTGGATCATCACGTAGGGCACGACCATGGAAAAGATGGCGCCCATGCCGAGAGAGCGTGAGCCCCGGAGCCAGAATCCGCGGAAGAAGACCTCCAGGGAGAAGAACTGGCCGATGTAGATGATTTCCCAAACTCCAAAGTCAACCCACGAGCGGCCGGCGCCGGGATACATCGGGTAGTAACGATTGAACTCCGGTGTGCGCGCGACCACGGCCAACGTCGGCATCACGACGACGAGGCAAAGCAGATAGATCCACGCGTGTTCCCGGAAGCCGCGGAAGCGCAGCCCGAGGTCGAGCGGGCTTTCCTTGAAGACGAGCGGCCAAACGCCGAGCGGGAGCAAGTAGCATGCGTAGCGGGAAAGACCCCAGTACACGCGCCAGTAGAGGTCTCGATAGGTATCGACGTCCACGCTGCCCGGATGCGTACGCGCGTAGGCTTCGAGAAACGGCTGAATCGTGCTGTCGTAGAAATCGTGCGATCCGTAGTAGTTGATGAGCAGGAGAGCGAGCGCGCCCAAGCCGAACGTGACAGGAATTCGGATGTCGAGGGCCGGGCCGCTGCGCTCGGCGCGAATCGCTGCGGCGTCGGCTTCCAGCTCGGCCCAGGTGTCGCGGAAGAACCACACGACGATCGGCAAAATCGCCGCCAGCAGAACCAGCGATAGCAGCAGGCGTCCGACTGGAGTCGACAGGAGTGCCATGGGAAGGGCAGGCTCTAACACGAATTTCGCGCTTCAGGCAGAGTCACCGCATGCGTTGACCTGGTTCGCGGCTCGTGGCAGAACCTCTGCCAATCATGGCGGTCTTCAAGTCGATTAAGGATGTGGTCGTCGGCCAGGCGTTCAAGCTGGCGGGCAGTCCCAAGGTTTCCAAGCTGGTAAGCGATCCGCGCCTGATGAACGCGGCGATGAAGGCCATGAGCGTGGGCGGCGCCGTGAAGAGCAACCTGGATAAGGCGGGACGTATCGCGGCCGGTGCCTTTGGCCTCGCGACCCACGACGAGGTCGTGAATCTGCGCACGACCATCCAGCAGCTCGAAGACCAGATCATTACGCTCGAAACCAAAGCCGCGAAGGGCTAGCGCCCCACCTGAAGGGCTAGCGCCCCACCTAAGGACAAACCGGCGGCCAGAGCGGCACCGGCTGTCCGAAGCAGAAGTGGCCTTTGTCGTTGGCCGACCAACCCGCCGGACAGCTCGGCGCTGTCCAACACTGATCGCGCGAACTGTCCGGTTCGCAGTTGGCGATCACGCGTCCATCCGGCTGCGCCAGGTAGTCCAGGTGCAGGTGCGTGCCGGCCAAGGTCGCCGTGCCGATGATACCGTCGATCTGCGGATTCGGTGGGGAATCCACGTTGAGCGAGCGCAGAAGATCGCTGCTGTCATCGACCACGGCCAAGTCCAGGGCCGGCCCAAGCTCGATGTACGAGTGCGAGTTGACCGCCTTGCCGCTGCTGACGTCGCAGCGCTGGAAGCAGCCCCCGGTAGCCTGGTTGGCCAAAGTCCACTCGATGCGGCGGGCACGCGCGAGCTCGACGCAGGCGCCGTTCCAGCTGCTATCCGACGTGCCCTGAAAAATGGCTAAGCGAGGCAACGTCAGAAAATGCGCTGGCGTGGGTGCCGTCGCAAACGCTGTGAACAAGTCGCCAGCGGTGCCGGCATCGCTGGCCAAACCGAGCCCGGCCGCGATGCGGTTCCAGGCCGACTGGCTGAGGATGAGCGGCCCCTCGCCGGTTCCGAGTGCCAACATCAAGTCCTGACCGCTGGCCTTGGTCGCGACTTCGCCTGGCGCACAGGTTTCGGCTGGTTCGCTGGTGGAAAATGCGCGGGGGGCCGCGCAGGCCGACAGTGCGATGCGCGCACTCGGCAGGGTCACCGATGCTTCGCCTGTACCTTGCGCAATGGAGGCGCCACCCCGAGCAACGAAATGAAGAGGCGCGTAGCCGTCTTGCGCGAGCTGATCGTCGGAGCCGGGAAATCCCCACCACAGCGTCATGGTCGCGGTTGCGTCCGCGCTGCGGGGAAGATTCAGGCCGACCGCGAAGCTGGTCAGCAAGGGACCACCGATGACGCCGACCGCTTGGCTGGCCGCATCGCCGGTGCTGCCGGGACAGATGTCGAACAGCCCGACGTGACGAAACCACGCCCGCACTGGCGCTGCCGTGTTGCCCGCACGCAATTCTATGTCGCCTGTATAAGTCCATCCCGGCGTCGCGGGACAGCCGTTTTGCGCCAGGCTGTTGAGCGGATACGCCGAATCCACCAGCAAAGGCGCGATGCCGTTTGCAGTCGTGACCTTGGCCAGAAGTCCGCCCAATGCCGGGCCGCCCGGCTGGACGGACGCCCGCGAAACCTCGATGGGTTCGAGATCGTAGGTCAGCACCTGATCCGATCCGCAGGCAGCGAAAAGCAGCAGTGGGAGGAGGTTCCTAAAACGCAAAGGTCGTCATCACCGAAAGGGTTTGTCGCCACTGGCGGTAGTTGCCGGCGGCGCTGGGGCGTGCTTGGCCGTTCATGCGTGCTTGGCAGGCAGCGCTACTGAGATCGCCGCCCGTGTTGGCGCACGTGGTTGCGGCTGTGGGATCGAAAACCGAAGTGCCGGTGTCGACTGGAAACATCCACAGGAAGGCATAGCCGGCGCTCATTCGGATCTGGCGCCAAATGCGCATTTCAAACGCGACCGAGGGTTCGAGCTTGGTGCCGTCGATGGCGGCGGCGTTGACATTGGCGGCTGGCACGGCACTGGTTTCCAGGCGCAACGTCGCGCCCAAACGCATGTGTTTGTCCTCCCAGACCACGCGGCCACGCAAATCGACGTTGTCCTGAAAGCCGCGGTAGAGGACGACGTGATCCGGCACGCTGGTGCCGAGGGCAGTCTTGTCGGGCGGTCCGCTCAGCAGGATTCCGATCGTGTCGTGGGCGCCGTAGCGGAGCCAGCGCACGACGCCGGTCACGGACCAGTTCTTCGTCGCCTGCCAGGTCGCTCCGAGGTTGTAGATCGACGGTAGGCGGTAACTCATCTCACCTGCAAGGCAATGATTGTTCGGAGAGCCACACAGGTCACCGCCGCCTGCGGCGGAGCTCAAGACAATATGTGCGTTGTCGAGCGGAAGATTCAGCATACCGCTCGTTCCGAGGGGCGCAGTGGTGTACGAAAAGCCCAGTGAAAAACGGCCGCGGCGGTATTGCGCGCCGACCGACAGAATGTAGGCGGGCACGAGAATTCCCTGCGTAGCGAGGTCATAGGTTGACGCGGTTGTCGGGTCTTCGCTGGAACCGCCTACGGGCGTCTCTTTGAAAACCAGGTGTGCGGTAGGAAAGACGAAGCTGGGCGCGACGCCGATTTGGATGGAGTCCGTGGCGTGGATGGCGAGCCCGATGGTAGGCGCTAGATGGTTCAGGTCCAGGCTCACGAGCTGGTAGCGCGTCGGCGCGTTCTCGGGCATGGACAGGGTGGAGGAAAACGGGGAGTAAAGCGCGATCGCAATGCCGAAGCGGTGGCCGAAGCCGGCCCCGATGCCGATGAAGCTCGCCGGCCCCAGCGGCCAGCGGAATGGCTGCAACGTGCCGCTTCCCGCCGTGGTGGGAAACGTCGTCGAGCCCGGGCTCGAGCTGCGGTCCACCCGTACCGACGTGAGTTGCAACGAGCCGCCGAGCATGAGTTGCGGCCCCTGCAACAAGCCAAGCCCCGCCGGATTCCAATAGATTGCCGTCAGGTCACCGCTGGTCGGTCCGGAGAATCCCGTATCCGCGACGTGCGCATCGTCGAGCGGACCCGCCAGCGCGCTGGGCGCAGCAAGGGTCACGGCCACAAGGAGAAGCAGTCGGCGAAAAGTCACGAGACGGTGCAACAGTATCGCGAGCGGTGCTTGGCGTCGACTGGTGCGATGGGGCGGCTTGCCACTTCGTTGCAGCGCATTCGATTCGGAGGTCTATGGTAGAGTGCCGCCGTGCTTGAGGTGCAGCCACCTTCATACTCCAGTTTCCCGGGGTCCCGACTTCGTCGGTCGGCTTCCGACGGCGGTCTCTGACGGTGGCACAGGTGGATCCGCGAAGCGGACCTGAGGTAGTCACGTCCGTTCATGCCGATGCCGAATGGCTGAGGCGTGCTGCACGTTTTGGCGTCGCGGCTCTTGTCGCTCGGTCGATTGTGTTACAAATTGCTGGCTTCGCCGGCACTGTCGCGCTCGCACGTCTACTCGATCCAGGCGATTTTGGCGTCTTCGCCATTGTTCAGTTTGCCCTCTCCTTCTTTACGTTCTTCGGCGATGCCGGTCTGGCTGGCTCGCTCATTCGCCAGAAACACGAGCCCACGCAGCGCGAGCTTTCTAGCGCGTTCTACTTTCAACTCGGCATGGCCTTTTGCGTGATGCTAGTTGTTTTTGTTGCAGCCGGAAGCGTTCGGTACGTGTGGCCTCATCTACCGGCCGGTACCTCTTGGCTGATGCGAGCGCTCGCCGCCGACGTGTTTCTCGTTGCGCTGCGGATCGTGCCCAGCATCTTGCTGGAGCGTCAGCTGGCCTTTGGCAAGCTCGCTATCCTTGAGGTAGCAAACCAAATTGTATTCCTTGCGACTGCGATATCGTTTGCGGCTCTGGGGTATCGGGCCTGGTCGCTGGCTGTGGCCGTGCTAGTGCAGGGTGCCGTAGGCGCCGTAGGCGCTTACTTGCTCAAACCGTGGCGGCCAAGCCTCGTCTACGACGGCAACGCGTTGAAGCCGATCCTTAGGTTCGGAATCGTGTACCAGCTCAAGAACATCGTAGGCTTCGTCAACGGGGCAATCACGCCGATTTTTGCCGGCATGAAGCTTGGACCTCATGCACTGGGGCTGGTCAACTGGGCGAGAGAGACGGGATGGTATCCTTTGCGTTTTGTCGAGATTACGTCGCGAGTAAACTATCCAATCTACAGTCGGCTACACGAAGACCGTCGACTCTTTGTCAATACGCTTGAACGGTCGATCGGAAATGCCGCCCTGGTGACATTCTTCTTTGTTGGGGTCTTCCTAGGGCTGGGGCAGCAAATGGCCCATGTTGTTTATGGCGACAAGTGGCTTGCTGCCGTGCCAATGTTCTACGCTTATGCTGCTGTGATTTCGATAGGTTTTCTTTCTCCCATTGTTGGCGCGGCCTTCGATGCTAGTGGTCGTCCAGGCACACTAGCTCGCATCGCCATAGGGTGGACTGTCCTTAACTGGATCGTCGTACCAATCACTACGTATGCCTGGGGAATGTACGGGTTTGCCTACGGCTTCATAGTACACGTTATTGTGGGCAACGCTGCCGTTGTGGTGATGCTGCGGCGGTGGTTGCCAGATGTTCGGCTTTGGCCGCGGATCCGCGGCAATCTAATAGCAGCCGTAGGAACCGCCGTCGTTTCTCGTTTGTGGATCGCGCCATGGGCCTCGCGTCTGCCCATGTTTATTCTGGCGGTCGCTGCTTGTGGCGTGCTGCACGGCGTTTTGCTCGCCATCTTCGATCGGCAAGCCGTTCTTTCGCTCTTACGCTTCGTCCGTCGCGGGAGTGTGTCTGACGGTGTCCGTCCTTAGACGGATGGGACAGTTGCGACGATGACGAACTGGACGGCGTTGAGATCGCGGAGGAAGCTCGAACCCGGTAATAGCCGCTGTGCGATTTGAAGCCAGGGCGGTTCCACGGTCGGGTCGAGATTGCGCGTTACGCATTCGACCCGAAAGCCGCTGTTCTCGAGCAGATCGACGGCAGATGACCTCGTAAAGAAACGCAGATGCGTTCTGTCCAGAATTCCCGCGTCTGCATACTCAAACTTTCCGCGTAGGAGCTCCGCAATCACGGTCCGGTGTCCGATATTGGGCACGCTTACGATCAGCGTACCGCCCGGGCCAAGGAGGTCTCGATGACGGCGAAGCACCTGCCACGGATCTGGCAAATGCTCTAAGACGTCGGCAAAGATTGTGCAATCGGGTTTTGGCCACGCGTCCGGAAGGGCGTCCTCCGCCCTTCCACAGAAGACTTCATCAAGAACTGTACGCGCGCGATCGGCGGCCTCAGCCGAGATTTCTACGCCCAAGACGGTCACCGTGGGTCTTTGTCGCTTTAGGGCGTTGCCCAGCGCCCCCGCTGCACATCCGACGTCGAGAATTACTTTGGCTTGGGCCGGCACCAAATCGATGATTTCTTGCCGAACATGGAAAGAATATCGCGCGCGCGCTTGCGCCGCATTGGCAGCACGTTCGAAAGCGTCGCCCTCTGCACCACCTGCCACTCGCTCGGCGGTCAGCCTTTCCTGGTGCGCGCGAATCCAGGCGAGAGCTTCCCTGGCTGCCGTGGTCTCCGGGGTGGGCCGTTCGAAAAGTCCACGAAAGCCTTCTTGGGACTGCGCTCTCATTCGAGCGAGGTGATGCTCGCGTTGTGGCTTCGAGAGATGCTTCCATGCGAACAGGAGCATCTCCTTTTGTCGAGCACTGTCGCCCCGTAGCGAGTCCGGTTGGAGCGCGTCCGTGGTTCTGACTTCCGCGCTGGCAAGGTGGAAAAGGCGCCAATTCCGCTCCATCAGTCGGGCAAACAAGTCGCGTGTCGCAAATGAGCGGCCGAAGCGGTTGTCCAGCGGCACTTTGCCGAGGTCGCTCAAGGCAGCTCCACGCAGCAAGAACGCCACGGGCGACAGACAAGCCACCTCGCGCGGCGGACTGTCGCTCTCGCTTTCGACCGACGTCCACTTGAGTGAGGGCGCGTCGACCTCGATGCGACCCACCCTTCGGGCGGCTGGAAAGTAAGGGCTCGCGCCGATCGAGACGGAGACATTGCCTTCCACTCCTGCGACCTCGGAATGGTGCTGCAAGAATTCCGTCAATTGGGCGAGCCAGTGCGTGTGAGCTTCACAGTCGGCGTGAATGACCGCAATCAGGTCAGTGCTCGAGCTGCTCACACCGAGATTGAGTCGCTCCGACCAGGTCGAGACGGTTGGCTCGTCAAGGCGATGGATGGGGATGTCACTCTTGGTACTGCTTGAATCGCTTTGGTTGCATTCGCAGGAGATCAGAAGCACCTTGTCGGGTTTCACAGCGCCTGCCACCAGCGATTGGACGCAGGCGGAAGCGTCGCGCACTTCCACCCCATTCGATTGCTTTCCGGGGAGCACGATGGCGCAAAGACTAGGGCTTCTCATGGTTGAACGGTTCGGGCGAAGCCGTAGCTTTGCATCGTCTTTTCCAGGTTTTCATCGGGATGAAAGCGCGAGGAGAATGCACGTGCCTTCTTGGCCATCGAGGAGGCCAAAGTCGTGTCGGAGAGTAACGTGCGGATCCGCCGGGCCATGGCGTTTACGTCGGCTATTTCGACAAGGTATCCTGTGTGCTCGTCGTCGATGGTCTCTTCGGGTCCGCCGCAACGGGTAGCGACCACCGGCACGTTCCGCGCCATGGCCTCGATGATGGTGAGGCCGAACGACTCTCGGGTCGACGTGACCAAAAGAATGTCCGCGGCGTCGTACACGAGCAAGACTTCGCGCTGGAAGCCCAGGAAATGTACGCGATCGGCCACGCCGAGCGCCTGCGCTTCTTCTCGGAGTTGCTGCTCGTAGCTGGGATCGTAGCAACCGCCGCACAGGATGAGCCCCACATCCATTCCCTGCTCGCGTAACCGGGCCAGGACCCGCAAAGCCGTGAGCTGGTCTTTGGATGCTTCGAGCGTTCCAATCACTGCCACGAGGCTGCGCTCCGATGGAAGGGCAAGAGCTTGCCGGGCGTCCGTGCGCGCGACCCTCGGGGCTTCGAAGTACGTGGCATCGATGGCCTCTGGTAGTACCTCGACGTCGGGTGCGCCGCCGGGGAAGAGCGCCGCAAGCTTCCTCGAAGGAACGATGACCTTGTCCGAAAGCATCCGGATGAGTCGCATGGTTGGGGCTATTCCCAACGTTGGAATCAGAGTTTCGGTCGGATAATACTCTCGAACGTGCCAGACGTGGCGCAGGCCTGCAAGCCGTGCGGCGATTGCCCCCGTGGGTACCACCGACGTCGTCGTGCCAACGGTTTCGACGCCCAGCTGGCGAAGCATTCTGCTCGTGCTCCACCCAGCCCGAAGGCTCCGCGCGAGAAGGGCCCATCGGTCTGTGAGCGAAAAGGCTCGCCCGACGCACCACCAAGCATTGGGTACGGTTACAAATTCGATTCCCGCGTTCCCGAGCTCTTTCGCCAGTGGTCCTGGCTCATTGGGCAGAATGACGAGCGGACGAAGGTTGGCCTTGGCCATCCCTTTGGCAAGCCGAAGCATACAGTGCTCGGTACCGGCGATGTCGTTCGAATGCGAGACCAGCGCAACCGAGAAGTGTTGGGATGATTGGGGTGCCCGTAGGTAGGGTCTTCGATGATGCATCAGAATATGCATCAGCTGCGCCGAAGTGATCTTCGTGCGAGCAACAATGGTCGAGCGTTTTTCGGCGAGCGACTGCCGCGGGCGAAGACGCGCCTCGCGCGGAGCCCCCTGCTTGAGAGGCTCGTCGCTTTCGTCGAAAGCGGTGAATGGATTCTGGCCGTCTTGCAGCGCAAGACAAGCGACGACGAGCTTCGGAAAACACTTGATCGCCGTCCATCGGCTGTTGCGATGGTTGAGCTGGAGGATCCAATCGGGGTGTTGGCGATCAATCGCCTCATCGTCGTGGTACACGACAGCGTCGGGTACGTAGAGGCAGTCGTAGCCGCCCAGTTGCAGGCGGACACCCATGTCGAAGTCCTCAAAATAGAGGAAGTAGTCGTCATCGAAGAGGCCGACCTCGTCAAGTGCGCTACGCCTGTACATGGCTGCGCCCCCGGAGGGTGCAGCGACGAGATAGGGCACGTGATGACTGTAGCTATCGAGCGCGCCCCAGCCGATTGGAACTGAGCACGCGCGCAAGCTCGGAGAAAACGCCAGACCTGCCACATTGATCTGCGACGGCCGATTCATGACGAGCATTCGGCTCGCACAACTACCGAGGGCTCGATCAGCGTCGAGCGCCTGAACCAGCTTGGCGACCCAGTCGGGACTGGCAACAGCGTCGTTGTTCAGAAGGGCCACGTAGTCCCCAGAAGTTTCGCGGATGCCGCGATTGACCGCGGCCGCGAAGCCGGAGTTGAACCCGACCTCGATCGTCGAAAATCCGGGGAAACGTTCGCGAACAAGTCGCAGCGAATCATCGGTCGAGCCGTTGTCGACCACGACCACACGCAAGTGGGGATAGGTCTGTGCTGCGAGCGATGCCAGACACGGTCCAAGACATCGGCTGCCATTCCAGTTGGGAACGATGACGTCGACAGTCGAGATCGAGTCTTGGAGATCCATTCGTTGCCGCTAAGGGTGCCGAATTCGTTTGCGGTTGTCGAGCATCGCGAGCACCGCTGCCCGGAGTCGGAGGTCGGATGGCAGGCTTTGAAACCGTCGCCGCACGCGAAACCGAAGTCGGTTGATGGCGCCGGGCAGAAAGCGACGTGGTGGTTTTCGATCGACCTCCACGAAGTCCCAGGGGTAGCCCACCGCCTCCATCCGCTTGCGCACGGAGGCTAGATTCACTTGATGAGGATTGTCGCGCAGAAGCTCGGCCTTTACGTACGGCACCCCTCGATCGATGACGGCAATCGGAGCGTACAGTAGAGCGTTGCTGCGTCGGAGGCGCTTGTCGAAGTCAAATACACTCGCTACGACATCCGGAGCGAAGCCCTGGTCGAGCAAGAAGTGAGTCAGCCCGACTTCGTAGCTGCGGATGGTCTGTTCTTTACGCTGGTAAGGCAAGACGCTAGAAAAGAACGCCTCCAGATGACCGCTCTGAAGAATGGGTCTCCGAAACACCAAGAAGTAGCTTTGTAGATGATATTCGTAGTCGAGATTGTCAGTCATGCCCCAGAAATCGCACGGGCTCTCTTGCATGCGTCGAAAAATCGGAGCTAGCGAAACCAAAGGCCCGAGTACGCTTGAGTTTGTCAGGACCAGCTCGTCCCAGTCCGCTAAGTCCAGTGTGGCCAGCACTCGCCGCCACATTGCAAAGTCATATCCCTTGTTTTCACTCAGGTGCCGACTTGCCGCGATTCCATCGACGGCAGAGAGCTCGTCGACGGACAGCTTTGCCGTGGACGCAAAGTGTACCTCGCTGCATACCTCGCGCAGCGCCGAGAGATGATGAACGACATAGCGCTTGATTCGGTCTTGCGAATCGTAGTGCGCGAATATGGCTACGCGACGCATGGCTTGGGCGTCGTTCGTCAACCCACCTTACGAGGCACTCCGCAGCCAAATACTGCCGCCCGTGTTCTTCAGACAGAGCGGCATGTGCTCTCGAAAGAAGGGCTCGTGGAAGCGTTCCATGTACGTGTTCATGAGGACGATTCTGAAGCGACTATTGTATTGTAAGAAGGCACGCAACAGATATACCTCACTCCAGGCAATTCCCTTCAGTATCCACTCTCTTGGATACTCGAAAGGAAAGAAGACGTCGTGGATGTGAACATAGACACCGGGCTTCAGTCGCGGCAAGATCTCAAAGAAGAGACGGTTGACATCGCTGTCCACCCGCACGACGTGGGTCGAATCGATGAACAGAATATCGTTCTCCTCGAGAGCTTCAAAGATGCGGAGATCGACGTCTTGTAGCCGGGAAGGGAGGACATGCGCGCGGCTTCGGTCTCCGTCTGTCATCAGCGAATAGAGGAGCTCCGGGAAAGGCTCGAGGAATGTGATGTCGAGGGTGCCTCCCAGGAATTTCTCGTTGGTGTCCAGGGTCACGCACGATGAATACCCCGAGCCGATTTCGATGAGTCGTCGTGGTCGTAGGTGCCTGAGCATGCAGTGCAGGAGTATGGCGTCCGAATAGGAATAGGCGGGGTTCTCGAAATAGAAGCGGTTGCCTGCTGTCTTCTCGGCGGTGAATGGCTGGTCGGCATAGTAGCGGCACAGCGACCCCAGCAACTGCAGTTGGTCCGCTTCGCGCAGATCGATCCCGGGAATCTCGCGGCTCGTCGGAGGCTCGCTCCTTGCTGCTCCGCTTCTAAGCTCTTCCCAGTTTGGAATGGGCGAGTAGTAATGGCCCGGCGGAACGAACCCGCACGCCTCGCGCAAGCGTTCGTGCTCCGTGATAAGTGGACCGATCTTGGGAAGCTTTTTTCCGATCGCGCTTAGAACCGTTCTTGACATGCAATATAAATATCTGGGCGGACTGCCTGCCTTGGCCCGTTGTGAGCTGCTCAAAATACCCCTGCATGGCAGCGACAAGCAATAGGAAGGACCAAATATCCTGAAGCTGTTCGACGAGGTATTCGCCCTGGTAGACCGCATCGTCGGGCGCTGCTACGCTGGCGCCATGAATGCCCACGCCAGCTCCAACGATACAGGCCGGAGTGCGCCTGCGTCCTGCGTGGCGCCGCAGCCGTCGACTGGCAAGGCTAGGATCTCGGTCGCCCTTTGCACGTACAACGGTGCGCGGTTTTTAGGGGAGCAGCTCGAGAGCTTCGTCGCGCAAACGAGGCGGCCTGACGAGCTTGTGGTTTGCGACGACGGGTCGACGGATGAAACCCCCGTGTTGTTGCGTCGCTTTGCCGAGCGAGCGCCATTCTCGGTTCGCGTCGAATACAATACCGAGCGGCTCGGCTCGACGAAGAACTTCGAGAAATCCATCCGTTTATGTACCGGCGATCTCATCGCGACCGCGGATCAAGATGACGTTTGGCTGCCCGAAAAGCTCGCGCTGAGCGAGGCTCCCTTTCTTCGAGATCCGCGCTGTGGTCTCGTGTTTACCGATGCCGAGGTCGTCGACGAAGAGTTGCAGCCCATCGGCCATCGCATGTGGGATGCGATTCACTTTGGGCGCGCTCTTCAGCGCCGCGTTCGCCTGGGAAAAGGCTTCGAGACATTGCTTCGCCAGTGGCTGGTCACCGGCGCCACCATGGTCTTCCGTGCGGACTATCGTCGAGTCATCTTGCCGATTCCAGCGAACTGGATCCACGACGGCTGGATTTCGTTCATCGTAGGTGCGCTTGCGCCCCTTGCCATGGTGGAACGCCCCACGATGCGCTACCGGCAGCATGAGGCCCAGCAAATCGGGGGAAAGAAGTTGGGCTTGAAAGATCTCTACGCCAAGGCGAGAGAGGTGGGGCCGACCCACTTTCGCCAGGCTTACGAGCGCTTCCAGCTCGCTGAGGAACGGCTGCGTTCGTGTGCCGGAGAGCTGCGTGACCCTCGCTTTTTGGCGATGCTCTCCGGGAAGATCGCGCACCAAAAGCGTCGTCTCGAAATTTCTGAGACGGGGTCGCGTTGGAAGCGCATTCTCTGGACGATCGACGAGCTGGTGCACGGACGTTATGCGCGCTATTCGCCGACGGTCTCGCATTTCATCAAAGACATGTTCTTCTAGCGGCCGGCCCGCCCGACCTTGACTTCTTGCCGCGGCGGTAAATCATTGGCGTGCCGCCGTGCACGCGGCGACCATGTTCACGCCCAATCCTGCCCTTCCTCGCCGCGAAATTCTCGATACCCGCCGCAAAGCCCTCGCCGTCAACCTCGACGAGCGCCGCTACGGCACGTTTGCCGAAATCGGCGCCGGGCAAGAGGTCGCCCGATGGTTTTTCCGGGTGGGCGGCGCGGCGGGGACCATCGCCAAGAGCATGTCGGCGTACGATATGGCGGTCAGCGACGCCATCTACGGGCACACCGAGCGCTACGTTTCGCGCGACCGTTTGCAGTCCATGCTCGACTACGAGCACGAGAAAAACGTCAAGCGTCTGTCGGCCGCACGGGGTGACACCACCGCCTTCTTCGTTTTTGCCGACACCGTCACGGCCAAGGGCTTCCGCTCCAAGGCGGAGTGCCACGGCTGGATGGGCCTCAAATTTCAATCCCATCCGCGCGACGCCGAAAGCCAAATCGTCTTGCACGTTCGCATGCTCGACCAAGAAATGAGCCTGCAGCAGGAAGCCCTGGGCATCGTCGGCGTGAACCTCCTTTACGGTGCGTTCTTCATGCACCACGAGCCCGAAATGCTGGTCGAGTCGTTGCTCGACAACTTGTCGACGGCGCGGCTGGAAATCGACATGATCGAGTTTTCGGGCATCGAATTTCGCCACGTCGACAACCGCCTCATGAGCCTCAAGCTCGTCGAGCTCGGGCTTTCGCAGGCGGCCCTGTTTGGTCCGAAGGGCGACGTTCTGCAGGCCACCGAGGTTCTTCATCGCAAGCCCGCGCTCGTCCAGCGTGGTCTCTTCAAGCCGGTCACCAATGCCAACATCGATATGTTGCGCTGCTCCTGCAAAGCATTTGCTGGTGTTCAAGAACGGCCCGAGACCGACGTCGTCGAGCTCATGGAAATCACCATGCGCGACCTGCTCAACCAAGATGGCGCCATCGATCCGCGCGATTTTCTCGCGCGCGCCGACATGCTGGGCGCGGCCGGGCTGCCGGTGCTGATTTCCAACTATTTCGAACACTACAAGCTCGCCAACTTCTTGCGCCGGTGCACGACGGCGCCCATCGCGATGGTCTTGCCCGCAGCCAGCCTGGCCCACGTCTTCGACGAGCAGTACTACGCCGATCTCGAGGGCGGTATGCTCGAAGCGATCGGGCGCTTGTTCGGTCGCGACCTCAAAATCTACGTCTATCCGTCGCTTGCAAGCACAGGTGCGTTCCTCGCGACCGCCGCCAGCCTCGGACTTCAAGGCGGCCTCGATAAGCTCTACGCCTATCTTCTCGATCGCGGCAAGCTCGTGCACGTCGAAGGCTACGATCCGAGTGCGCTTTCCGGCACTTCCCGCGACGTTCTCCGGCTGATCAAGGCGCGCGACGCTGGCTGGGAAGGGATGGTTCCCCCAGCAGTCGCCGAGATCATTAAGCGTCGCGGCCTTTTGGGCGTGGGCAGCCCAAGATTGTAATGGGAACCCTGGGCGGGTTCCCAAACCCTCCCGCGAAGCTTCGCTGCCAGCATAGCTGGCAGGCTCCGCACGCGATGGCTCCCATCACTACCTCGAGCGTATTGACAGGTGTGGCTGGTGTTGTTAGTGTTAGCTAACAATGGCTCCTGCGACTAATGATTCGGCAGAAGGCGAAATCAGCTCGTCGCTCGAGGACTACCTCGAAACCATCTACTTGCTCGTTCAAGAGCAAGGGTTCGCGCGCGTCAAGGACGTTGCCCGTGCTCGCGACGTGAAGGCAGCGTCAGTCTCCATTGCGCTCCGCAAATTGGCCGAGCTCGACTTGGTTCGCTACGAACGGCGCGAGTACATTGCGCTGACTCCAAGTGGCGAGAAAGCCGGCCGCCGGGTCTTTTCGCGCCACCGCCTGCTAACGCGCTTCTTTCAGGAAGTGCTCAACATGCCGGCCGAAGCCGCCAGCGACCAGGCGTGCGCGATGGAGCACAGCCTGACCGACGATGCCATGGGACGCATGGCGCGCTTTTTCGAGTTTCTCGGCGCGTGCCCGTCGGTCATCGAAAGCTTTCATCAGTGCCCGATGGTCCAGGATCGCAAGGCCACGGCGCACGCAGATCTGCCGCAATGGTGTTCGGTTTGCGCGAAGAAGAAGGAGTTCGTTTCCATGAGTTTGGCTGATGTAAAGCCGGGGGGAAGCGCTGTGGTCACCAAGATTAACGCCGTCGGTGCGCTACGGCAGCGCTTGCTCGACATGGGCGTTCTTCCAGAAACCACGATTGACATCGAGCGGGTGGGGCTGGGTGGCGATCCATTCTGGGTGCGTTGTCAGGGCGCGCGGTTAGCCCTCCGTCGCTCGGAGGCCAACTCCATTTTGGTGCGGATGCCCGACTGACGATAGGAAGGTTTGACGTCGCATGGCCACCACCGATAGCTCCGCGTTGTCCGCCTCGGCACCTGCCGAGATTCGGGTCGCGCTTGCCGGCAACCCCAACTGCGGCAAGACGTCGCTGTTCAACGCGCTTACCGGGGCTCGGCAGCATGTGGCGAACTATCCCGGGGTCACCGTCGAGCGTCGCACCGGCCGCTGCGAAATCGACGACCAACTCGCCCTCAACGTTATCGATCTACCTGGCACCTACAGTTTAAGCTCGTTTTCACCCGACGAGCGCGTGGCGCAGGACGAGCTCACGGATGCTCCCGACGTCGTCGCCGTGGTGGCCGATTCGACGCAGCTCGAACGCAACTTGGTTCTGCTCACGCAGATCATGCAGACGGATGCGAATCTCGTCCTTTGTCTGAACATGTCGGATGAAGCGCGGGCCGCGGGTCAGCAGATCGATCTGCCGCTCATGGAGAAGCTGCTCGGCTTCCCGGTGGTGGAGACCGTCGGGCATCGCGCGCAAGGCGTGGCCGAGCTCAAGCAGGCCATCGCCCGCGCGGTTGCTCATCGGACGGGACCCAGCCGTTTGGTGCTCGGCGAGGTCATGGATGAGGCGCTGGCGGCGATTCGCCTGCACCTGGCGTCCCAGGCGCTGCCCGTGTTTCGTAGCGCTTGGATGGCGACTCGTTTGCTCGTGGGTGATCGCGAGTACGAAGCGCGCCTCGAATCGACGCCGGACGGGAAAGCCGCCATTCGCGAGGCCGAGCGGCAACGCCATCGCATCGAAATGCGCTCGGGTCGCGATATCGCAGTCTTCGTGACCGAGCGCTACTTCGGCTTCGTCGACGGTCTTTTGCGTGAGGTGCGGACGCAGACGTCGCGCCAAGATGCGCGCCAGATGACCGACAAGATCGACGCGGTCATGGTGCATCAGATGCTCGGTCTGCCCATTTTCGCGCTCGTCATGTATGCGATTTTCTGGCTGACCTTCAAAGTCGGCGAGGTGCCCATGGGCTGGATCGAGTCCGGCGTGAAAGCGCTTTCGGCGGCTCTTTCAGGCCTGTGGCCGGCGGGGACCAGCTCGCTTCTGCATTCGCTTCTCGTCGACGGCATCGTGGGCGGCGTGGGCGGCGTGATTGTCTTCCTGCCCAATATCGTGCTGCTTTTTCTCGGGCTCGCCTTCCTCGAAGACACCGGCTATATGGCGCGCGCCGCATTTCTCACCGACCGGCTCATGCATCGCTTTGGTCTGCATGGAAAAAGCTTCATCCCCATGCTGTCGGGATTCGGCTGCTCGGTCCCCGGCATCATGGCCACGCGCACCTTGGAAAATCCCCGCGATCGCCTGGTGACGATCTTAGTGCTGCCGCTCATGTCGTGCGGGGCGCGATTGACTATTTGGATGCTCCTGATTCCGGCGTTCTTTCCGCCGGCCTGGCGCGCGCCCATGCTGTGGTTCATCTACGCTGTCGGCATCGGGTTGGCGCTGGTGCTATCGCTCGTCTTGCGCAAGACCTTGCTCCGCGGCGAGGATGCACCTTTCGTGATGGAGCTGCCGCCCTACCGCATGCCGACCCTGCGGAGCGTGCTCATCAAGATGACCGAGCGAGCGATACTCTATTTGCGCAAGGCCGGAACAACCATTCTCGCGCTTTCTATTCTCTTGTGGGCAGCCACGACGTTCCCGAGGCCGTCGCAGTACCACGTGGATGCGCAGATTGCATCGGGACAGCTCAGTGTTGCGACGTCTGGACAGATGGCCGATGGTCGTTCCGTTCTCAGCGAAGTGCAGGTGGCCGACCGCCGAGCCGCCGAGTCGCTCGAACATTCGGTCGCGGGTCACATTGGTCACGGCCTTGAGCCGGCGTTTCGTCCGCTGGGATTCGACTGGAAGATCTTGACGGCGATGGTGGGAGCTTTTGCCGCCAAGGAAGTGTTCGTCGCTCAGATGGGCATCGTGTACTCCATGGGCGACGCCGAGAAGGGCAGTGAAAGCTTGCGCGGGATCTTGGCGCGCGATTACTCGCCGCTCGTCGGGCTCAGCATGATGCTGTTCTTGCTCATCGCCACGCCGTGTATGGCGACGGTGGCGGTCACGCGGCGCGAGTCCGGCAAATGGCGCTACGCCTTGCTGCAGCTGGGCGGGCTCACCGGCATCGCCTATGCGCTGTCCTTGATTGTCTATCAGGTGGGGCATCTGTTCATCTAGGGAGGTCTGTCTCCATGGAAAACCTACTCGTCCTTCTCATCGTTCTCGCAGCGGCCGCCGGAAGCGGTTGGAGCTTTCTGCGCAAGCGCAAGAAGGGCGGCTCCTGCGCTTCAGGCTGTGCGGGGTGCAGTTGTCCCGACAAGCCGGCTACACGCTTGGTTACCCTGCGACGATGATTGATCTCCGCGATTGAAAGGTTCCGCGTGCATACGAATTTGAAACAGGTTCAGCTTGACGAATCGAACGCCGGCGATCTGCGCTGCGACTGCGGCAAGTTGCTGGCGCGAGTTTTGCGAACGGTTCTCGAGCTCAAGTGTCCCCGCTGCAAACGTGTGGTGCTCGTCGTGGGCGGCCGCCGCTTCGAAGAGCCCGGGGTGCCACCGTGCACCTGCGCCGCCGATCTTGCGTCGCGAGTCTAAAGTTCCCCATCGGCGGTTCTCTGTCGTGAGAGGGCTTGAGCGAAGCCTTTGCCGAATACCCAATCGAGGTCGCCCCGCATGGTCTCGTACAAAGGTGGCAGCGAGGCGTCCGCGAGACAGGGATAGCGCTTGGCCGGATACGCACCTACCAGCCGCCTCGTGTGGCTTCCGACGACGGTCAGGAGCACTCGTCCGCCTCCTCGGTCGACCACGATGAGGGGGAATAGCCGGCAGCTTAGCGGCTGTAGCTCGCCTCGGTCGATCCGGGCCTGCTTCGCGTAGGCGTGCAGGCGGCAGCGGATCCTCCCCTGCTCGTCGAGTTCAGAGAATACGCAGCGCCCGCCCGGCCTCGCGAGACCGAGCTCACTGTCGTCGCGATAGAAGTGTCGACCTTGGTGATTCGCGAGCCGCGGCTCTCGCGCCTTCAGCCAGCCGAGCAGATCGACGCCTCGGTTTTCGAGCCGCCGATCCTCGGCGCGCGAGAGCGAAACGAACGTGTCGGCGCAGCAGCTTCGATCGCGTCCTCTTTCGGGTCCGGGTGCACAGCGATCCGAAACGCAGGCGAAGCGCTGGCGCAGCACCGCTCGATCCACGAGCACACCACCCACCAGGACAACCTCTCGCTGGCTCATTTTTCGCAGCAGCCACGTGTCCCAGTCGGGAGGATCGATCTGAGTGGATTCGGGGGCATCGGCACGTAGCCAGCGCGCCACGAGTGGATGGAGCTTAGAGGAGGTCATCGGCATGCCTATGGATCGCAGGGACTCGACCGCTCGGCCGGCAGATCCACGCACCACACGGTCTCGCCGTCGGCGACCGGGGAGGGTTCGTGGCGCACGACGAGTTTTTCCTGGGCCGAGCGCCCGACGGTCTCGCCCTCGGCGACCGGCGCCCCACGCTTGGCCGCGTATTCGAGCAAGTTGAAGAAGTAGCCGACGAGCTCGGTCCCTTCGGCCCGGGGACCGGTCAGCTTCAAGTTGGGTTGCCCAAGTTGCTTCATGCCGAGCGAAAGCAGACTGACGCGTTCCTCATTGGCGGCGATGCTGACCCCGTTCCACAGGTGCACGGGCAAAATGTCGTCGGCCATGGCCATGTCGCGGAAGAAATCCGGATCGTGGGTGGCGTGTGCCTCGCCCCAATAGATGCCGAGAACCCCGTCGACGCCGTCTACAACTCCGGCAAGCAACCGGGTGAAACGCAGCAGCCGCCGCGTCGAGGTCCCATTGTCTTCCTCTTGCAAGGACACCACCAGATGCGCCTCGTGGGCGGCTATCTGCCAATCGGTGCCGAGGCTGGAGATGCTATAGCCCGCCATCGCTTCGGCCTCGCCGTCCGGAATCGGTGCGGGAACCAGCATGGCCGTCAACGTGTCGCGCGCGCCCACGGAAAACGACACAAGCTCGTCTTCAGATCCGTCGACGACGGCAATCGGTTCGTCCCAGACTTTCGCCAAGGCCGCGCGAACCCGCACAGGATCCCAATCCACGTTCTTCTGCAGAAGCAGGAAGGCCAGTTGCATCAGCAGGATCTAGCAGGAATGTCGGACGGCGCCCTATCGATGGTAGGCGCTCCACGCGCAGACGACTCGTCCCTTACTGCAAGTTGAACGATTCGTCGGTCTCCTCGAAGAGGGTAATTCCGTTCTTCGCCGGGCGCGGCGGTGACCGTCGTGTCTGGAATCGACGGATAGGCGAAGGTGTCACAGTTCCAGGAGCTGAGCGAGCCAGACAGAGTCACGTCCTGGCTCGCGGTCCCCGTATTCGTGATCGACACCTCGTAGGTCAGCGTGTCGTCGGTAACGCTGGTCTTTACGAAGGCGTCGCTGATGTAGACATCGAGGTACACGTGCAAGAGCGCCGAGCGGAAGATCCCCTGGGGAATATTGTGGGACCAGCCTGCCGCCCGATATGCCACCGGCGCTGGTTTTGCCGCCAGCGCCCGTCGGTCCGCCGTCGGAATTCGCGCCGCCCGCGCCGCTTCGTCCGCCCGCGCCTGATTGTCCGCCGGAGGTGACGGTGCCCCCGCCGGCGTTGGCGCCAGCCGCGCCGCCGCTTCCGGTGCCGCCTACTCCGGCCGAGCCCGACTGTCCCCCGGCGCCCGCTCCGCCCGCGGCAGCGCTTCCTTTGGCCGTCGTGCCCCCTTGTCCCGCATTCGAGCCACCACCGCCGCCCCCCGTTGTCGAAGACGAGCAAGAGATGCCCATAATTGCAAGAGCGGTGAATGCGACCTTGCCAAAGAAACGATTGTGCGTCATGGGTCTCTCCTGACTTCGATGGTCACCTTTTCGGTTTCCCCGAAAGGATAGTCTTTTGTCGGAATCGGACTACGCGTTACGAATCGTCTGGAAGCAGCCAGCCCAACTTGTCTCTATCATTGTCTGCTCACGTGGTTAGTTGTCATCGAAGGCGGGATCCGCTCCCACCCGTCACTGCCGCCGCCTATACTGTTCGCAGGCCACGCGACTGGGGTGCTCTTCCTCAGGAATCTTCTTCCTGTGCCTCAGAAATCCGAGATCGCCCACGTGCGGGATGAACAGACCCATCGGCATGCCGCCGGTTCTACGCGCGGTCCGAGAGCGTCGCGGTTGGCTCGCGCTTTGCTGATAATTGCCGCATGACCAAGTCAGTTCGCCCCTTCGTTCCTTTGGCCTCGGTTGCCGTTTGGATTGTGTCCTCAGCGTTTGGATGCAGTGGCAACGCGATTACGAGCGATGGCGCTCGATCGGATGCAAGCTCCGGTGGCGCTGCGGATGTCGGTGTCGTGGACGCCGACCGGCTTGCCTGCGGAAACTCTTTCTGCGATCCAACCCAGATTTGTCTCTATCCGCCCTACGGCTGCCTCGCAGGGCCGGTTCTCGATTCCGGCGCATGTGCGGACGGATGGGAATGGTCGACGGCTTCATCGGCCTGTGTACAGTCGCGTCCCACGCCGTCGTGTGTGACGCCGACGCCCGGTCAGGGTTCGTTCGATTGCTCCGAAGATGGCAAGTACCAGTCTTGTGCCACAGTCAACGCGCCGATCCCGAGCATGTGTAGCCGCACGTGCCGCGCGAACTGTGTCTAGGGCGTGAGGCGGAAGCGTTCCGAAGAGCGCGGTACGTCTCTCAATACTCCGCCGGCAGCTTCTCCAGCTCGGCCAGCGTGTACACCGGGCCGTCTTTGCACACGTAACTTCGGCCGGTGTTGCAGCGGCCGCATTTGCCGAGGCCGCACTTCATGCGGTTTTCGAGGGTCGTGTAGACCTCGTCTTTGCCGAAACCTAGCTTGGCGAGCACGGGCAAGGTCAGCTTGATCATGATGGGCGGGCCGCACACGATCGCGACTGTGTTCATGGCGGCGGGAGCCAACTGTTCCACGATGTGTGGGACGAAGCCGACTTTGCCGGTCCAGTCGGGCTTTTCGCCGCCGGGATCCACCGTGGTCACCAGCTTCATGTCGTCTCGCTTGCCCCACGCCTCCAGCTCGTGCTTGTAGACCAGGTCGTTCACGCCACGGGCGCCGTAGACGACAGTGATGTCTTTGAACCAGTCGCGCAGGTCGAGACAGTTCCAGATTACGCTGCGCAGAGGGGGCAGGGCGATGCCGCCGGCGACGAAGATGAGGTTCTTGCCTTTCCACTTCTCCAGCGGGAAGACGTTGCCGTAGGGGCCGCGGAAGCCGATGGTGTCGCCGACGTCTTTGTCGGCAAGGCTGCTAGTCACGCGGCCGGTTTCCCGGAAGGTGCACTCGATGTAGCCTTTGCGGGTGGGCGAGCTGGCGATGCAGAAGGTACTCTCGCCTTCGCCGAACGCGCTGTAAAGGCCGAACTGTCCAGTCTTGAATTGAAAGGCTTCGCCTTCCTTGGCATCGGCGAATTCGAGACGAAAGGTACGCACGCCGGGAGCTTCGTCGGTGATGGCGGCGATGCGCATCAGATAGGGCTTGTAGATGTTCTGTTCCATGGCTACCGCGCCGCCTCGGTCAGATGCTGCTTCAGATTCATGTCCACAGGGCAGGCGCGTGAGCATTTGCCGCAGCCCACGCAGCCGATTGTCTTGAACCGGTCGGGGTAGTACGCGAATTTGTGGTACACGCGCTGGCGCCAGCGCTGGCTCTGTTTGTCGCGGGGATTGTGACCGGAGGCGTGCGACGTGAACAGGCGCAGTCCGCAACTGTCCCACGTGCGTAGTCGGTCGCCCTGGCGGGTGTCGGCTTCGTCCTCGATGCTGAAGCAGACGCAGGTCGGGCAGACGTAGGCGCAGGCGCCGCAGCCGAGACAGCGCAGGCTTTGCTCTAGCCACAGAGGGCTGTCGAACTTGCTGGCCAGCTTTTGCTCGAGCGCCTTTGCGTCGAACACCGGCGCCACGGTAGCTGCCGGAACCAAGTCAGGCGAAACGGGTGGTGGTTGGAGGGCGTCTTTGGCCAACGCCATCAACGCTTTCCCCTTGTCGGTCAGCACTTCCGCGACGTACCCGCCGCTTTTTAGCCTCGAAAGCAGAATGTCGCTACCCGCGCTGTCATCCGGCCGCGAGCCCACCGACGTGCAGAAGCACGCGTCGTCGGCTTGCGTGCAGCTGATCGCCACAACCGTCGTGTTGGCCAGCCGCGTATTGAAGAATATGTCCTTGTAGTCCCAATTGAAGACCACATCCAGCGCATGGAAGGCCCGTGCCTCGCACGGTCGTACGCCGAACAGAACCGTCGGCACGGCATTGGGCTGCACGTCGTCGAGCGCAACGTTCTTGCCCTCGTACCTATATTTCACCAACCGCTCGACCTTAGGAAAGACAGTCCCCTTCGCTGAGACAATCGACTGTCCATCTTTGGCTATCTCGGCCGCCGATTTGAGCTCTGCGATCTCCATCCCCTCTGCGCCCTCTCTTGGCCCGAGCACTCGCATCCCGGTCTTCACCATCGCATCAACAAGGCTGCTAAACCCCACTTCACTGACCGAATATTTTTCGCTCATGGCCAATTACCGAATGAACTCTTCTTTGTCGTCGGGTTTGAAGGTCGACATGGCGTAGTCCAGCTTGGCGCTGGCGCCGCCTTTCTGGCCGAACTGCCTGCGCACGGTTCCTTCTGCGAAGAAGGTCAGAAGATGCACGGGAATGCCGACGGGGCAGGCCGCGCCGCAGGTGCCGCACTGAACGCAGCGGCCGGCCAGGTGCATGGCGCGCACCATGTGATACTCCAAGTTGCCGAGGGCGTGGCTGGCGACCGGGATCCATTGGGGGCGATTGCAGTCCATCGTGCAGCGCTCGCAGTAACACATGGGGCACGACGATCGGCACGCGTAGCACTTCACGCAGCGGCCAAGCTCGGCGGCCCAGAAGGCGCGACGCTCGCTGACCGACCTGGCCGTCAGCTTGTCGAGCATCGCTTGGTCAGTCGCCGAAATCGCGTCGGGAATCGTAGCGACAGTCTGCTCGATGGCGTCGAACGTGAGCAGCTCTCTCAGCGTTCCGTCCAGAACCGCCAGCGCGAGAACACTCTCCTCGCGCACTTGCCGCTCGGCCGCCAATTGCAGAATACTGCGCAAGGTGGACGGCACGGCCACGATCACCATGCGGCCCATGGCGCGCACTTCGGCCTTGGTCAGGTAGGTGGCAAGGTTCTGCGTGCAGCCTGCATCGAACAGCAGCTCGTTCACCTTGTCCGCCGAGCGCACGAAGATCGGCCGTCGCGCATCGCCGGTGCCCTTGCCGTAGCCGATGACAACCTTGACGGTGCCCGCGGTCAGCAGCTCTTTGGCTTTGTTTCGCAGCTCTTCCATTAATCAATACCTACAGCCGCGAGTTGTTGAATCTCTTTGTACGGGCCCAGCTCGCGGACCGCGTTGGTCGCTTGATTGACCAGCTCGGCCCACTTGGCGCCTTCGGCGGCGGAGATCCAGGAGAAGGTCACTCGCCGCAGATCGATGCCCACGAAATCGAGCAGATCGCGGAAGACCATCCAGCGGCGGCGGGCGTGATAGTTGCCCGACGTGTAATGGCAGTCGTTGGGGTGGCAGCCCGACACAATCACGCCGTCGGAGCCACGCGAGAACGCCTTCATGACCATCATGAAGTCGATGCGTCCGGTGCACGGCAGGCGAATCACGCGCACGTTCGATTGGTATTTGATGCGGCTCGTGCCGGTGAGGTCAGCACCCGCGTAAGTGCACCAGTTGCAAACGAAGGCGGTCATTTTCGGTTCGAATTGCTCAGCCATGGTGGTTCCCACGCTTAGATGGACATCAATTCAGCAAACACTTGCTCGTTGCTGAAACCTTGCAGGTCGATCGCTTTGGTCCGGCACGCCGACACGCAGGTCCCGCAGCCCTGGCACAAACCAGGGTTCACTTTGGCGACAGTCTTCATGACGTCGCCCGCACGATTCTTGATTGGCTCTTCTTCGATGGCCTGGTACGGGCAGGCCGATTTGCACAGGAAGCAGCCGACGCAGTTCGAGAACACAGGCGGCGCCTGCCGGTCGACCACGGCGATGATGGGCTCGCGGGTCAGTTCGGGCTGCGAGAAGAGACCACACACTTTGACGGCGGCGCCGCTTGCCTGCGCGACGGTTTCCGGAATGTCGCGCGGGGCTTGGCAGGTGCCTGCCAGGTAGATGCCAGCGGTGTTCGTTTCCACCGGCCGCAGCTTGGGGTGCGCCTCGGCGAAGAACTTGTACGGGTCGTAGGACACGTGCAGCGTCTGAGCCAGCTCCTCGGCACCGTCTTGCGCTTGCACGGCGGTAGCCAGCACGACCATATCGGCGCGAATCTCGACCTGCTCGCCGCCCAGCAACGTGTCGACGCCCTTGACGACCAACTGACCGTTGTCCTCGTACACGCGCGACACGCGGCCGCGCACGTATTTAACGCCGTCGTCCTCGACGGCGCGGCGGACGAACTCGTCGTAGTTCTTCCCGGCGGCGCGCACGTCCATATAGAAGACGGTGGCTTTTCCTCCGTGCACTTTGTGCTGGTAGAGCATGGCGTGCTTGGCGGTGTACATGCAGCAGATCTTCGAGCAGTAGGGCACGCCCTTGGCGCGGTCGCGGCTGCCGGCGCAGGCGATGAACACCACGTGCTCGGGCTGCTTGCCGTCGGAGGGCCGCTTGATGGCGCCGCCGGTGGGGCCGGAGGCCGATGCCAGGCGCTCGAACTTCATGCCGTCGATGACGTCTTGGAATTTGCCGTAGCCGTATTCCGGGAAATTGGCGACGGGCATCGTCTTGTAGCCGGTGGCGAGGACGACGGCGCCCACGTCGTGGACTTCAATCTGGTCTTCTTGATCGAAACGAATCGCTTTCGTGGGGCACAGCTTCTCGCACGCCTTGCACTTGCCGGACTTGAAGAACGTGCAGTTCTCGAGGTCAATGACCGGCTTGTTGGGAACGGCCTGCGGGAAGGGAACGTAGATCGCTGCGCGGTTGGACAGGCCCTCGTTGAATTGGTCCGGGATCTTCTTCACCGGGCACTTCTGCTGGCACACGCCGCAGCCGTTGCAGATCTGCTCGTCGATCTTGCGCGCCTTCTTGCGAATGGTCGCCTTGAAGTTGCCGATGAAGCCTTCCAGCTTCTCCAGCTCGGAATAGGTGTAAAGCGTGATGTTCGGGTGGCGCGCCACCTCGACCATCCGCGGAGTGAGAATGCACTGGCTGCAATCCAGCGTCGGGAAAGTCTCCGAAAGCTGACTCATGTGCCCGCCGATGGACGGCGATTTCTCGACGAGCAGCACCGGATTGCCCGCGTTCGCGATGTCGAGCGCCGCCTGAATGCCGGCGATGCCGCCGCCGAGCACGAGGGCTTTCTTCGTGATGGGAACGCGAATCGGCTTGAGGGGATGGTTGCGCTTCACCTTCTCGACTTGAAGGCGCACTAGATCGATGGCCTTCGCGGTAGTGGCCGGCGCCTTTTCATGCACCCACGAGCAGTGCTCGCGCAAATTGGCCATCTCGCATTGGTACGGGTTGATGCCGCCCTCTTCGGCGGTGCGACGAAAGGTCGGCTCGTGCATGCGGGGCGAGCACGCTGCTACCACCACGCCGTCCAGCTTCTTTTCTTTGACGGCGTCCTTGAGCATGGTCTGCCCAGGATCTGAGCACATGTACTTGTATTCGACGGCGTGAACCACGCCCGGCATGTCCAGCGCCACCTTGGCCACGCTCGCGACGTCGACGGTGCCGGCGATGTTCTCACCGCAGTGGCAAACGAAAACTCCGACTCGCGACATTACGGCACCGCCTGTGTGGCGGCCTTGGGCGGGAATTTCACCCGAACCAAGTGGCGTCCGAGGCCCAGCTCTTTCGCTGGCAAGCCAAGCGCCATACCGATGACCTGCGTGATGAAGAGAACCGGAATATCGGTCTTCTGCTCCAGCCGCTGATTGATGTCGCGGCGTCGCAGATCCAGGTTCGAATGGCACATGGGGCACGCGACGACGACGGCGTCTGCCTTCTTGGCGACGGCGTCCTTCATGATTTTGGCGCCCAAGCGTGCGACCACGGATGTCTTCGACACCGAAAACGAGGCGCCACAGCACTCGGTCTTGAAATTCCAGTCTACGGTCTTGCCACCGACGGCCGCGACCAGCTTGTCCATCTCGACCGGATCTTCGGTTTTGTCGAAGCCGGTGATCTTCGCGGGGCGTACCAGCAGGCAGCCGTAGTAGCAGGCGACGGTCTGGTCGAACTTCTGTTTCACCTTGCTGGCGATGGTGTCGCTGACCTGCGCGAGCAGTTGCACGACGTTCAGCACGCGAGGCAGGCCTTCGATTTTCGTCTGCAAGACCAATTCGGCTTCGGCCTTGGTCTTCGCGCTGGTTTCGATCTCGTGCTTGGCGCTGGCCAGGCGGCTGTAGCAAGCCGCGCACGGAGCCATCACTTGGTCGAAGCCGGCTTTCTTCGCTTTGAGCAGCACATTGGCCGGCAAAGCGATCGACACCAACCGGTTGGTCATATGACCCGAGCTGGAGCCGCAGCAGGTCCACTCGGGGATTTCGCAAAGCTCGATGCCCAGCGCCTTGGCCACGGCATTCATCGATTCGCCGAAGTCGCGGCCGGTGCCCGACAGCGAGCAGCCGGGGTAATAGCCCACCCTCATTGCTGTGACTCCTTCTTCAGCTGGCGGGCGCGCGCGAAAATGTCGGCCGCTTCGCGTTTGTTGGCGCCGCCGTGCGGAAACAGTCCAATCTTTCCTTTGAAGAACATGCTGGGCGCCACGCCCAGGTCTTTGAAGAAGTGCCCGGTGCGCAGCTTGTAGTCGCCGACCATGCCGAATTCGTGGAGACGTCCGGCCTTTTCGACCGACTTCAGGAAAGCGTTGTGGAAAGCCACGATGTCGTCGGCGCCTTGGTTGGCCAGGTTGGTGGCCAGCGCTTCCTGGCGCAGGAAATCTAGGGCGCGCGGCAGGTCGACTTCTTGCGGACAGCGGGTAACACAGGTCTCGCAGCCGATGCACATCCAAATCGCCATCGAGGTCAGCGCGCGTTTCTCGTGCTGAGGCGACTCGGTTTGCAGCAGGCGCAGAACCTGCGACGGTGCGATGTCCATGTCCTCGGCCGCAGGGCAACCCGCGGTGCACTTGCCACACTGGTAGCAGTCCGCGACGCTGACCTCGCCTTCTCGTTCAAGCCGCGCGGCCAGGCTCTGGGCGACGGGCGATTCGTGATGGCTGCTCATGTGCTTCTCCCGGCCCACGGTACGGTCCGTTGGGCGGCCGGAGTATGCAACCATTCAGGCTCCGATTTGTAGGAATTTTCACAGCGAAAAGCGCACGAATACCCTTGCGGCAAGGTGCGTGGGGCGACGCTGGCAGCGCCAGCGCTGCTGCGGTCTTTCGATGCTACTTTTCGACGCTACTTGGGGAGACCGCGTTCGGGCCGCGCCCCACGTGCACGCATCTCGGAAATGTACGACCGGATCGTGCCTTCAACCGATTCGTTGAAGCGTACCGAGCCCTGAGCAATTTCGCGTAATGCCGTCACGCCGGGCTTATTGTCGCACTTGACGAGCGGAACCGCCCGACCGGCGAGCGCGCGTGCCCGTTCCGCCGCCAAAATGACGAGAGCAAAACGGTTCTGGACTTTCTCCAAACAATCTTCGACGGTTACGCGAGCCAAAGCAGCCTCCGAAATGAAGTGCGAAAGGACGGATATTAGGGCCCAAGCGGCCAATGTCAAGCACGCGGGCTCGACAGTACCGCGGCACAAAGGCGATTTTGCAAATAATAATTTGTTTCGCCACCGTTACGACGTTGCAAAGTGGCCTCCTAGACTCTAGGCTAAGCGAATCAGTCTAATTTTCGGTGATCCTTGTGGGAGGGGATTGCCGGAGGAGTTGAATCATGGCGCCAATCACTATCAACTGGAGCGACCTAGAAATTGCCTTTGAGCGGAACTCTCCCGAGCAGGAAAGTTTCCTCGACCTCGAGAATGGAGACCTTCTTTCCATTGCCGAGGGTGAACCTGACGCTGCCGCTCGGCGGGCCAAAGTCGCGAACAACCCGGACCGTTATCTCCGCATAGATCCTGCTTCATCGCGCGAGCAATACCGATGGATGGAGCGATTCGTAGGTGCAGTTCAGGACCTGCCGCTGCGTGAACGCTTGCTTGTCGCAATCGACGGCAAGGGTGCGTTCCGTAGATTCAAGGACGTGCTTCTCGCGTTCCCGGCTGAGCGTGAGCGTTGGTTCGCGTACCGGTCGGAGCTACTTCACCTGCACATTCAGACGTGGATCGAGCACCTGCAGATCGAAGTGGCGAACCCGCCTCCGTGGGGTCGCGTGGTGGCTCGACCTGAAACGGCAGAGGTCACGCACGTGATGCCGTCGGGCGAGTCGCCCGGTGAAATCCTACGTCGGCAGGCACGCGAGCTCATTGACGAGATCCCGGCGGCTGAAATGCCGACCGCGATCGTCTTCCTCGAGTTCCTGCGCGAGCGGGGTGCTGCTTCTCTTTTGGGTGGCACGTCGGCCGATATGACCGCGCCGGACAAGACCTCCGAGGAGCTTCCGCAGCAGTCGCAGCAGTCGATAGATCACGACGACCTGCGAGACGAACAGCTACAGCAAGAGCTGCACAAGGGCGCTGTCGCCAGCTGACCTGAAACACCTCTCCCCGCAGCGGGGAGAGGTCGCCTCGCGCAGCGAGGCGGGTGAGGCGCGGCGGGGATCCCTCGACGCGGACGTCTGCCTCAGCCATCTGCTTTGATTGCGCGACTGAGGTTCGTGCTTCGGTCGGGCGATGTCGACTGGGGCGAAGCCTTGGCCTCTGCCTCCGGCGGAACCCATATCCAGCCCTGCGGATCGAGAGCGTCGCCAAAGGCACGCTGGATTTGCCAGCCATCCCGACTACGCAAGTAGCCGGTGTACGCGCACACCACGGCATCGAACATGTGATCGCTCTGGCGGCACTCTTCGCGCCAGACGCCCGGGCCGAAGGTTAGATCCGGCAGGGCTGCCATGATGTCGATGCGACGGTCAACTCGTTTGCGGTAAGGCTCGCGAAAGCCCAGAAGCTCGATAGTGGCGCGCGGGAATACTTCGATGAGGTTGTGGTTCAGGCGAAAGTGGCCGCCCAAGGCGCGCACCAGATGCGCGGCCCGCGCAGCGAGCGGTCCCATCGATTGGCCCAAGGTCTCGCGGGCGCGGATGCCTCGGGTGCGCAAGTAGAGATCGGTCGCGCGCTGGGTGTACGGCGTGATGTCCGGCTTTCCTCGACGCTGGTCACGATTCGGCGGATCCGGCGATTTGCCGAGGCTGCGCATGGTCAGCACTTCGGCATCGACACAGGCGGATTGGCCAGGGCAGACTGGCTCGGTACAGCGAAGACAGGGCGGCAGGGTCAGCGGCGCATCGACACACACCACGGCGCCTTCTGCCTGGCGAAGCAGGGCGGCGACCAAGGCCGCATCGTAAAGCGGAGCCTCCTTCGGTCGTGGCGAAAGTCGTGTCACGGTCACGCCGTCGCCGTTGCGCTCGAGGATGGCGAGCGCGGTGTTCTTGCCTTTGCCACCGCCCAAATCGACGCCGAGGAAGCGCATGAACTTTTCCATGATGGTGGCCTCGCGGCGGTGGCTTTTCTCCTTCGATTCACCTTGGGCGAAGCGGTGGCGGCGGTCAACGCCAATCCGGCGGGCCGACCATTGACACGACGGCGCTTTCGGACAGGATAGGGAATGAAATAGCTGCCTGGACCGGGCAACCGGCCGGGACGGAGATTCCAATGAAACGCACGATGTTCAAATCCAAAATCCACCGTGCCACCGTGACGCATGCCGATCTGTCGTACGAAGGCTCGGTGACCATCGACGAGACGCTCATGCACGCGGCGGACATCCTGCCCTACGAGAAGGTCGCCATCTGGGACGCCACCAATGGAGCGCGAATCGAGACCTACGCCATTCCCGGCGAGGGCGACTCGGGCGTGATCTGCGTAAACGGCGCGGCTGCTCGCCTGATCCAGCCAGGGGACGTGGTGATTTTGGCAACCTTCGCCGACGCCGTGGACGATGCCGAGGCCAAGGCGTGGAAGCCGGTCGTGGTCCGCGTCGACGCCAACAATCGCATCCTGAGCGCGGCGCCCTCGGTCGAGATTCCGGGCCCTGGCCGCCCCTGGGTGGTCTCCTGACGAACGGGGCGAAAACCGGCGCGCCGGGCGCGACGGGTGGTCGTCTGGCCATGCTTCGCACTTTCGCCGAACAGCGGCCGCAGGATCCGTTCCCCCACTACGCGCTGGCCATCGAGCTCAAGAGCGCAGGCCTGGGCGAAGACGCGTGGAAAGTCCTTCAAGCTCTCATCGCCCAGCATCCCGACTACATCGCGTCCTACGCGCCAGCCGGCGAATTGCTCACGCAACTCGGGCGGCTCGACGAGGCGCGGACGGTCTACGGCCAGGGCATCGAGGCCTGTGCTCGCGGAAACGATGCTCACACCCGCGGCAATTTGGAGGCTGCTCTCGACGCTCTCGATGGATGAGCGGCAGCTGCCGAACGACATCCGGCTGACTTTTGCAATTGCGTCTATAATCCAAGAGGGATGAAAGGACGCGACGCAGGCAAGACGCTCATCGCCGGCAAGTACGAGCTGCTGGAACGCGCCGGCGAAGGCGGCATGGCGGTGGTTTGGCGCGGCGTCATGCACGGCGCGGCCGGGTTCTCGCGGCCCGTGGCGCTCAAGCAGATGAAGGCCGAGCTGCGCGACCAGGATCGCCAAGTCGCCATGTTCGTCGAGGAGGCTCGGCTTGGGTCGTGCCTGCTTCACCCGAACATTTTGCAAGTGCTGGATTTTGTCGACGACGACCAGGGCGCGTACTGGCTGGTCACGGAATGGGTCGAGGGCGTGGACCTGGGCAGCTTGCTCCGCTACTACCGCGCCCGCCACGAGCGCATACCCTGGCCGCTCGCTGCACTTGTCGGCATCGGCTGCCTGCGTGGCCTCGCGGCGGCGCACGAGCGCCACGCCCCGGACGGGACGCCGGTGCCGGTCGTTCATCGGGACGTGTCGCCGCAGAACTTGCTCCTCGGCGTGGGTGGCGCCGTGAAGCTGTCGGATTTCGGCCTGGCGCGCGCGCGCGACCGCACGAGCGTGTTGACCACGCCAGGATTCATCAAAGGAAAGCTCGCCTATCTCGCCCCCGAGCTAGTGGGTGGCGTTCAGGCAAGCCCGCAGTCGGATCTCTTCTCGACCGCGTCGGTGTTGTGGGAAGCGCTGGCCGGCCATCCGATTTTCACAGGCAAGAACGATCGCGAAGTCCTTCGTGCGATTCACCGCGGACAGGTGCCGCCGGTGAGCAGCGAGCGGCCGGGCCTGCCGAAGATGCTCGTCTACGCCATTGGCCGGGCCTTGTCGCGCGCGCCGTCGGATCGGTACCCCACGGCCAGCGCGATGGCGCAGGATTTGGAATCAGCGCTTGCCGGTGCGTTGGCCTCGACGGTGGAAACGCAAGTGCGGCTGGGACGTGCCGTGACCGAGGCGCGCAAGGCTCTCGGCAAGACCAGCCGGCGACCGGAGTCACGCTCGACGTTGCGAATGTCGGTGCGCCGTTCGCGTATCAATCTTACCCGTCGCCCGCGGGACTGATAGATTTAGCGCATGCCGCTTCTCAATTTATTTTCGTCGGCCAAGCAGCCGGACGAGCCTTCGCTGGGCGAAATGCTCGCGTCGTTTTCATCGCTGCTGGCGAGCGAGCTTTCCAAGCCAGAGCGCTACGTGATGGTCTCGCTGGTTCCGCGAGCCACCATGAGCTTCGCGGGTAGCCGCGAGCCAGCCTGCTATGCCGAGCTCAAGAACGTGGGCACCCTGTCGGCAGACAAGGTCGAACACCTGTCGCAGGTGCTGTGCACGGCCATTGGGAAGGCATTGGCCTTGCCTGCGGACCGCATCTACATCGAATTCACCAACGCTGACGGCGCTCTGTGGGGCTTCGACGGCAGTACCTTCGGCTGAGTACGCGTGACGACTCCTTCCGCACCGCTTGTCCGCTTTCTCAAGCGATTCGTGCGTGGCTATTATCCGTTCATCGTCGCGGCGACGATTCTTGTGCCGCACGCGCGCCTGTTTGATTTCGTAACCGACGACGCGTACATCTCGTTCCGCTATGCGCGCAACCTGGCGCTGCACGGGCAGTTGGTCTTCAACCTCGGCGAGCGCGTCGAGGGCTACACCAACTTTCTGTGGACGGTGATCCTTGCTCTGGGCATCAAGCTGGGCGTCGGGCCGGTGGCCCTCTCGCGTTTCTTGGGCGTGGCCTTCGGCATCGCGACGCTGGCTGTGGTGGTGCGCATGTCGCTTCGCCTGAGCGGCGAGCGGCGGTCGCGCTGGCACATGGTGGCGCCGCTTCTGCTCGCCAGCATGGGCGCCTACGCGTGCTGGTGCAGCGGCGGTCTCGAAACGCAGCTCTTCACCTTTCTGGTCACGCTAGGCTTCAGCCTCGTGCTCGGCGAAGTGACGCTCGGCCGCGGCTACGCCAGCGCGGCGGCTTTTGCGTTCGCCGCCATGACTCGTCCCGAGGGCGCGATGTTTTTCGCACTGGTCGCCCTTTTTCGTATCCTCACGAATTGGCGGCGCGAGCGGCGCGTGCTGCCGCAACGTTTCGAGCTTGCTTGGGCGGCGGTCTTCATCGGGCTCTTCGCGCCCTATTTCCTCTGGCGGTGGCGCTACTTCGGCTGGCTCTTCCCGAACACCTTCTACGTCAAGTCGTCGAGCTCGGGTGGTGCGTGGAAGCTGGGCGTCTTCTACCTGAGGCGTTTCTGCGAAGACTATGGCGTGCATTTCCTGTTGCTGGTGATTCTCTTCGGCCGCGCCGCGCGCGAGGACGAACGCCGTCAAGATTTGCGATTGCTGGCCGCCATCGTGTCGCTGGCGTTTGCAGCCTACGTGGTGAAAGTGGGCGGCGATTTCATGGGACTTTACCGCTTCATCTTGCCGGTGCTGCCGCTCGGCGCGGTCGTGCTGGCCGAGTCGGCGCGACGGCTTTACGCTCAGATTCGCTTGCGAGTGGGCGCGCGAGTCGCGGCGGCAGCACTGGGCGTAGTGGCGGCGGGCTTTCTCGTGGGCAGCGTGCACACGAGCCGTCAGGCCATGACGTTCGTGGGTGCCGACAACGGCATCGACATGCCGGCCTATCTCAAGACCTATGCGGAAGAGCGCATTCCCGTCGGCCAGTGGCTCCGCCAGTATCGGGGAGACGCCGACCTCATGACGGTCGGCGGTGCAGGGGTGATTCCTTACTACTCGGAAATCCCGGCGTACGACGTGTTCGGCTTGGTCGACGCGCGCATCGCCCACGATCCGCACATGACCGTGTCGAGTCGGCCGGGCCACCAAAAGTGGGGCAGCGACGACTACATGCTGTCGCGCAAGCCAACGCTGATCACCCATCACTATTGTCTCGGCGGCGGGTGCGCCGTCAACAATGGCTGGACGCCGGCTGGCTACGAATGGGTGCGCGCGACGACCTCGCCGCCCGGACAGAAGCCGTCGTACTACAGCTTCCTCAAGCGGCGAGATCGTGCCTTTGGCCCGTTCCCGGCTGTGCCGTAGCGACACCATTGGTCCGGGCTTGCGAGCGCTCTAGCCGACTATTTCGCCATGGCGGCGGCTAGATCCTTGGCCGGGTCGTTGCCGGTCAGGCGCAGGTCGAACTTGTCCTGCAGCACCTTGAACACGCCGGGCGAGACGAAGGCGGGCGGGTTGGGGCCGATGGCGATCTTTTTCACGCCGAGGGAAAGCAGCGTGAGCAGCACGGCGACGGCTTTTTGCTCGAACCACGACACGACGAGGGTCAGCGGCAGTTCGTTGACCGTGCAGTTGAACGCGCCGGCCAGCGCGACGGCCACTTGGATGGCGCCGTAGGCATCGTTGCATTGACCCATGTCCATCAAGCGGGGCAAGCCGAGGTGCGTGCCGTAGTCGTGCTCGCGGATGCGGAACTTCCCGCAGCCGAGCGTGAGGATGAACGAATCCTTCGGCGTGAGCTTGGCGTACTCGGTGAAGTAATTGCGACCGGCCTCGGCGCCGTCGCATCCGCCGATGACGAAGAAGCGGCTGATCTTGCCGGCCTTCACGGCGTCCACGATGGTGGGTGCCAGCTCCAAGATGGCCGAATGATGGAAGCCGACGGTCGACTTCTTGATCGCGGAGGCGGGCAGGGGCGGGCATTCCTTGGCCTTGGCTATGACGGCGGAGAAGTCGTTGCTAGTCAGGCAGGTGCCGCCGGGAACCGCCGTGGCGCGGGTGGTGAACAGGCGACCCGCGTAGCTTTGCGGCGGAATGACCACGCAGTTGGTGGTGGCCAGCACGGCGCCCGAGAAGTCCGCGAATTCGGTGCGCTGCTTTTGCCAAGCGCCGCCGAAGTGGCCGGCCAAGTTGGGGTGGTTGCGAAGGTTCGGGTACATGTGCGCAGGCAACATCTCGCCGTGGGTGTAGACCAAGACGTTCGTGCCTTTGCACTGGTCGAGCAGATCCGCGAGATCCACGAGGTCGTGGCCGGTGATCAAAATGCCCGGCCCGGCCTGAGTGCCTTCGCTGACCTCGGTGGGTGATGGCTTGCCGAATTTTTGCACGTGGCCTTCGTCGAGCATTTGCATCACGCGCAAATTTTTTCGGCCGAGCTCCATGGCGTAGCCGAGTAGCGAGCCGGCGTCGAAGTTGACGTTGGTCAGGGTCGAGAACAACGCCTCTTCCATGAACGCGTTCACGCTTTCATCGACCATGCCGAGGCGGCGCGCGTGGTGGGCGTAGGCGGCCATGCCCTTGAGCCCGAAGAGAATGATCTCCTGCAGCGACTGAATGTCGGGATCCTTGCCGCACACGCCTGGACCCGTCGTCGCGCAGTTTCGACCGAATTGCTCACATTGATTGCAGAACATGGTTTGCTGTCTCCTTGGTGGGGTGGAAGTGCCAAGAAGATGGCAAAGCACGCTCGCCACCGCCTTGATCTGGATCAAGCGAGCGCGCAATCTTCACGCGCCATGGACAAGGCATCGATCATCGCCGGCTGCAACCTGTTCCAGGGCGTTAGCCCGGGCCATCACCGTCGGCTGGTCGAGATGGCGCGCAAGGTGGCCTTTCCGGCGGGCCGGCTGGTGTTCAAGCAAGGCGATCCCTGTCCTGGCATCTTCTGCGTGGGCAGCGGCGCGATCCGTATCTATCGCATCGGCGCCGGTGGCAAGGAACACACGCTGCACATGGCTGGGCCGGGGCAAACCTTCGCCGAGGTCGCCGTCATCGGCGGCTTTCCCTGTCCCGCGTTTGCCGAGGTCACGGAAGCCGCGCAATGCGCGCTCCTGCCGCGCGACGCGATCATGACGATGCTTCGTCAGGAGCATGCGTTCTGCCTGGAGCTGCTCGTCGGCGTGAGCCACTGGGTGCGTAAGCTGACCGGCTTCATCGAGGACATCACCTTGCGCGATGCCACCGGCCGGGTGGCTCGCCATCTGCTGCTTGCCAAGTCGGATGCGCGTGGCACCGTCGGACTTGCCGGCCTCAAGAAGCACATTGCCTCGCACCTGAATCTGACGAGCGAGACCTTCTCGCGCGTCTTGCGCAAGCTGGCGGACGCTGGCGCCGTCGAAATCGTCGACGAGCGGCGGCTACGTGTCGTGGATTCCAAAGCCCTCGAAGCCATGAGCGAGTAGGTTTTGTGAATTTGGCTTAGGCTGTCGGCGTTAGTCACTATGGCCGTCGAGAAAGGCTCGTCTCATGGCATATGATGGGCCTTGATGGTGCGACCCGGAACATCAGCAAGCTCGCCCTTGCCCGAGAGTGACGCGAAGGCTTTGCAGCGCACGCTCCTCGATGAGCCGTCCGAGGCTACGAACACGCGCCTGTGGCTGACGATCGTCGAGCCGAACGAGTCGACCATGATGCCCATGCCCGAGCGGGGCGAGCTCCGCATCGGGCGCGCCGAGGACAATCACATCGTGCTCGGCAGCCCATCGGTATCGCGCTACCACGCCGAGCTGGTCGTGGTGGAGGGGACCATCGTCATCCGTGACTTGGGCAGCGCCAACGGCACCCGCATCGGCGGCCAGCGCATCGCCCCCAACGGACGTGTCGTCGTGCTGCCGGGTGTGGCGGTGCTCATCGGCTCGGCCTCCTTGGTGGTGCACCAACTGGGCAGCACTTCGGCTGCGCATACGGATCAGCCCCGCGAGGTGATCATGGCGGGCGAGCACATCCGCGCGCTGCGCTCGGGCGGCCCTGCCGACAGCTCGTCGGGACAATCCGATCAGCGCCTGATCGTGCAGTCGACCGCGATGAAGAAGCTCTTCGAGCTGGTCGACCGGGTCGCGGCGGGCACCATTTCGGTCCTGCTGGTCGGCGAGACGGGCGCGGGCAAAGAAGTCGTCGCCGCCGCCGTTCACGATCGCTCGCCTCGCCGCAAGAAGCCCTACCTGCGGCTCAACTGTTCCGCGTTCGCCGAGAACCTGCTGGAGAGCGAGCTGTTCGGCCACGAAGCCGGTGCCTTCAGCGGTGCTCGCGCCGCCAAGCTCGGTCTTTTCGAAACCGCCAACGGCGGGACCGTGTTGCTCGACGAAATCGGCGAGATGCCTCTCGCGTTGCAAGCCAAGCTCTTGCGAGTCGTGGAAACGCGCGAGGTGATTCCCATCGGCGGAACGCGCGTGCGTCGGCTCGACGTGCGCTTCCTGGCGGCGACCAACCGCGATCTGCGCGAACGCATCCGCACCGGCCAATTTCGCGAAGATCTCTATTTTCGGCTGAGCGGCGTCACGATCGAAGTTCCGCCACTGCGTGCGCGCCGATCGGAAATCGCGCCGCTCGCTCGGTTGTTTGCCGCCGAGGCGGCTGTCGCCCTGGGGCGCGGCGGCGCCCCCGAGCTTTCCCCCGATGCTCTGCAGTTCTTGGAGGAACAGTCGTGGCCCGGCAACGTGCGCGAGTTGCGCAACTGCGTGGAGCGGGCGGTGCTGCTCTCCAATTCGAACGTTCTGTCCGTCGATGACGTCGACCCCCGTTGCGAGCGCTTGGTGCCACGCAGTACGCAAAAGGGGATGCGCATCGTCGAGACGCCGGAGAATGACGGCGAACGCACCTTAAAGTCGGCCGAGCGCGACCAGATTCAGGCAGCGCTCGCCCAGTGCGGAGGCAATCAGACGCGCGCGGCGGCTCTGCTTGGCATCGCTCGTCGAACGCTGGTCAAGAAGCTGGCAACCATGGGCTTGCCGCGCCCACGACGGTAGGGGTACCCGGGGCCTCGTGCTCACCGTGCTCAACTTGAGCACGCCAAGTTGAGATCGCGCAGCCGTCTGGCGCAAGGAAGCCCAGTGTCTTTGCGGAGATCAGGACTGGCACGGACGCTGCAGAAGCCTAGAGCCATGATTCCTTGTTGCTTCGCCATAATCCCTGACCGGTCTCATCAGCCCTTAGCTTTGTTTGCCGACCTACAAGACGCCATGGATTGGGGCCTCAGTCGGCTAGGCGGGAACGCCTTCCGCATCAAGTACATTTCCATCGCTCGGATCGACAGCGAAGAGCCTCCTTCGGATCACGTCGTAAAGGTCAGGGAGCTAATGCACTCCTAGCTTAAGCAGCTTCCTAACCGCCTAGACTAGTTCGGGCAAAGCTCGTCAGGGACAAAGACAGCGGTCCCTGACGGGCTTTTGCATATTGTGATGGCGGGCTCCCCACGCCGAGCAAAGCTCGGCAGCTCCCCACGCGCTTGGCGCTCGACGCCGGTTGCGCCCGCTGCCAGCTTGGGCATGATGGCCGCACGTGATTCTGCTTCTGCTCTTGTTCGTGGCTGGGCGCTGCCTCGTCCCGATGGACGAGACCGACGTGTTTTTCAATCTGCGCCTCGGCGAAATCGTCCTCGCTACGCACCGGGTGCCGACGGAGAATTTGCTGTCGTTCACGCATCCGCACGCTACCGACGTGAATCTCGCGTGGCTTTTCCAAATCGTGCTCGCCCTCGCCCATCGAGCGGCGGGAATTCCGGGCACGGTCTTGCTCAAGACAGCCTTCGTGCTCGCTGCCTGGTCGATGCTCTACCGCGTGGCGATTCGGCGAGGTGCGCATCCCGCCGTTGCCGCGCTGGTGTTGGCGCTTGCCGCCTGGGCTGCCGAGCCGCGTTTTGTCGAGCGTCCGCATCTCGTGACCTTCGTAGGGCTGGCCGCCCTCCTGCTCGTGCTCGAGCGCTCCGAGGGCCTGTCTCCGGATCGGACGAATCCTCGGTCACCCTTCCCGTGGTTACTCTTGCCTGGCGGCCTTCTCTGGGCGAACGCGAACTCCTGCTTTTTTCTCGCCCCGACGTTACTCGTTCTCTACGCGGTCGGCGCTGGCCTCGATGGACTTCCTGCGTACGCGCGTCGAGCGTGGAAGCTGGCCTTGGCGCTGACGCCGCTCATTGTTGCCACGCCCTCGGGCTGGCATGCTCTAAGTTATATAACCAACCACTTTCGCATGCCCTACCTGCGGCCGCTGCAGGAATACCGCCACGCCCAGTGGCCGCTCGACGGTCCCTATTTCTTCTTGCTCGTCGGCATTCTGGTTTGCGGCGCGCTCGGACTTCGCAGGCGCGCGAAAAAACTCATCCCCTGGCGCGTGCTCGTGCCGTGTCTGGCGCTCGCGTTGCTCGGCGGCTTGCGCATTCGTTTCGTAGCCGAGTTCGCCATGCTGGCCGGGCCGGCACTGGCGGTTGTATTCACACGGCTTTTGCCGAGCTGGCAAGCACGCTGGCCGAACCTCGTTGCCGCTTTCGTCCTTGTCTTGCTCACGGCCGCGCCGCGGGTGGCGGTTGTCGCCGACGGACGCCGTGCCTTCGACATCGGTCTGGAAGCGGATTTGGTCCCCTTTCCCGCCATCGGCTTTGCGGAAAAGAACGGCCTGCGCGAACGCATGTATAGCGATCTGGAAGTCGGTTCGTACCTCACGTGGCAGGGCTGGCCTCGCTATCCGGTATTTCAAGACCCGCGCATCAATGGCTATCCGGAGTCGTTCCACGCCATCCTTCGTCGGGCCGACTTGACCCGCGCCGAATGGCAAGGCTTCCTCGACGGATTCGGTGTGAGGTCGGCGCTGGTTACCTATCCGGACGTCAATCCGCGCGGCGCGCTCTTCGATCCCGAGCGGTGGGCGCTGGTCTACCGAGCGAGCGACGGGTTGGTGTTTGCGCGCCGTCCGTTGCCATCGGATCTGCCCGAGCTTCCGCTTGGCTTCAGCTATTCGTCGACGGATGGGCTTGCCGTCGTGCCTCTTTCCGAACCGCCAGCCTCGTCCCGGCAGTCCCGTTGTGCCTGGAAACGCGCGCTCGGAGAGTACCGTCGTCAGGAGGCGGGAGCCGAGGCGCAGGCACTGGCCGACTACGAAGAAGCAATCGCCTCGAACGGGGAGTCGGACTGCGTGAAGGCAGCGCGCGCCGCTGCGGGTGAGCTCGCGCTCGAGCTCGGCGATGCCGCCAAGGCCGCGCGCTTGCTCGACGGCTTGGTCGACGCTGTCAGCCGGACGAATCACGGCTTCGCACTCCTTGGTTCGGGCCAACCGAACGTCGCGCTGGCCGACTTCGATTCGGTCTTGGCCGCCAATCCGACCATCACCCCGGCCAGCGCCGAGGCGACCTTCGGGCGAGGCTTGTCCTTGGTTGCCGTTGGCCGCACCGATGAGGCAGCGGCCGCCTTCGAAGCTTTGCTTGCCCTCTCGCCCAACCATGTGTCGGCGCCCGCTGCGCGCAAGCAGCTTGAACGGCTGCGTGCCGGCGCTGCGAAAAGGTAGACTCGGGACGATGTCGCGCCCTGAAGGTCGACGTGCGCTGTGGATCCTGGGCATCGCTCTCGCGATCGGCCTTGGGGCAGAGCGCGCGCTGACGTTGGCGCACGCAGCACCCACCGACTTCGACGATGCGTACATGTACCTGCGCTATGCCAAGCACGTGCTCGCCGGGCAGGGCGTTTCGTGGAACGCAGGCGAGGGCGGCGTGTACGGCGTGACGAGCTTGCTCCATCTCGGGGCCGTCGCTCTCGCCCTGGTCTTCTTCCCGCGCCTATCCGCCGCCGGTACGCTGCAAGTAGCTTCGAGCACGGCGGCGCTGGCGCTGCTCGCCGGTTTGGTCGCCCTCGCGGCGCTGGTCTGTCGAGATCAACGTCTTCGCGGAAGCGGTATCTTGTGGGCGCTCATCCTGATTCCGCTCGTCGCCTTTCATGACTCCTACGTCTTTCACGCGGCTACCGGCATGGACACCATGCTGTCGGCGCTCGCCAATACGGCGGTGGCGCTCGCGACGGTGCGTTTGGCGCGCGCGCCGTGCGTGACCGCGGCCGTGTGGAGCGCGATCGTGTCGCTGGTCGCGGTCCTCGCTCGTCCCGACAACGTGCTGTGCGCAGTGGGCTGTCCAGCTTTGGCGCTTCTTCTGCTGGCGCCAGCTCCGCGGCGAAAGGCAGCCGTGACCTTCGGCGCGGCGCTGCTCGCAGGCTTGGCGACCCTGGTCCTTGCCACGACGTCCATGCTCGGCTCGCCCCTGCCGCTTTCGTTTTTCGCCAAACAGCCCGGTTACTACGGCGACTTTGCCGGCGAGTATGCGTGGAATCCGTATTTGTTTCTGAAAGTCTTCTTCGCCACGGCGTGGCCCTTTGTCGTGGCGGCAATCGTATTTGCGGAACGCAAGAGCTGGCGGCGCCTCGTCGTATTGCTCGCGCCGTCGCTGGCGAGCATCGCCGTGCTCTTTCGCTTCAACCACATCATGGGCCACCTTGGCCGCTTCTATTATCCGTTCCTCCCGTTCTTCGTGGTTGCCGGTATCATCGAATTCGACGGCTTTATGGCAGGGCACGAGCGTGCCAGCAGTCTGGCCTCGTGGTTCGCATCGAGAAAGACACTTACGCGTGCAGCGGCGGCCGTGGTGGTCGTCGTCGCTGGCAACGTTGCACTTTCGTTTGCGGCCGAGGCCTACGAAGCTCGCGGCCAAGAACGTCCGTCGGAGTTTGCGCTTCGCTCTGCCGTTCCGGCCGCCGAGCCATTGCCGGACATCGATTCCTGGCAAGCCGCTCGTGCCATCGCTGCCATGGCGGTGGCTGCCCCGGCGGGCACATCCTTCGCCATGTCCGAGCACGGTTTGCCTGGTGCGCTCGCTCCCGACCTGCGGATCATCGACGTGCTCGGCCTCCACGATCCGTATTTCGCTCACAATGGTTTCTCCGCCGACGAGCTTTTTCGGCGCAAGCCCGACGTGATTTGGCTTCCCCACGCCGACCATGGCGCGATGGTGCGCGATATTCTCGGCAGCGAAGAGCTCTGGCGCCACTACGCGCTCTTCCCCGATGCGTTCTTTCACGGCATCGCCTTGCGGACAGACGGTCCGCGATACGCGCAACTGTCAGCCGCTTTTCGGGAGCAGTGGCACGCGCTCTATCCCGGGGCACAGGCGGAAGCTTACCGCGCGCTGTCTCCGCTATAGTCCGAGCTGGAAGCCGACGCAGAAGAGGACGCTGGAAAAGTCCAGGTGGTTGATGGTTGGCGTGCGGTCGGAGTAGCTCGATGGCCTGGTGGACACGTCGAGGTTGGCGGAGCGGAAGACGAGGGCCAGCGAGATGCCCTTGGAGCGGGCGGCGCCGAAGGACAGCTCGGCGCCCATCGCCAGCGTGAGCCCAAGGCCCGCGGCTTCATGCCCTTCGAACCACGCCCATTGGTAGGCAATGCCCGGACTGATGAAAAGGCGCGGGAGCTTGCCTTCGTCGTAAGCCAGGTCGACCGACAGCCCTGGCGCCAGCGAATGAAGGTAATACGACGTGGCCTCTCCGTTCACCGAAAACACCTTGGGCGAAAATAGATAGCTCGCGCTCGGACGAATACCGACGTTGCGAATCGGGTAGTAAGCGGCGGATGCTTCGAGCGCGAGAAGCAGGGCCATATCCGAGAAGCCGGACTCCATGGTTGCACTACTTGGCACGCGTGCTTTCAGCCACGTGTTCACTTCTTTCGGGTCGAAATAGCCCATGCCACCGCCGAGCCGAAGGCGGCCGAAGCGATGGGGCGCGTTGGCCGGGACGGGCGCCTCAGCGACGACAGCTTCGTAACCGGGCAAGCCTGCCGGATAGTCGGCAGGGGGAGGGTAGCCTGCATAGCCCGGAGGAGGATAGGCGGCAGGTGGATAACTGGGTGGCGGGTAGCCTGCCGGCGCCGCGTAAGCTGCGGGCGGCGAATAGTCAGCGGGCGGTTGCCCTGGAGAGGCGGCGGGCGGCTGTCCTGGCATCGGAGCAGAGGCGGACAGCATTGCGGGTGGCACGGCAGGTGTCGCTGCCGAGCCGTTCGCATCTGCGGCGGATGCTGTCGCTGACGCAAACGAAAGCGCGAGAGCTGCTGTGGCTACTCCGATGGAATGGAGGTGGGGAGCCGGTGCGGATGGTCTCATGACGCGAACGCTAACGGCACAACTTGGGTCGGGTCAACTCATTTGGATGTGCGTCGTCGGGATCACGACCTGGGGACTTGACGTTCTGCCGCGTCCAGGGCATACGTTTCGGCTTCCAACGGAGAGATGGCCGAGTGGCCGAAGGCGCCTGATTCGAAATCAGGTTTACCGCAAGGTAACGTGGGTTCGACTCCCACTCTCTCCTCAGAATAAACGCGTGAGAACCGGCGGGCTTTGCCCGACGGGGCTCGTCGCGGGGGTTCTAAAGGACCCTCTCAGGGTCCTTTTAATAATTGGAGAGATGGCCGAGTGGCCGAAGGCGCATGATTGGAAATCATGTGTACCGCAAGGTACCGTGGGTTCGACTCCCACTCTCTCCTCTGCCTGCCTGGTTCGCGATTCATTTCCTGAGCAAGGAGGAAACATGCAGCCGCGCATTCCAGTGATGACCACGATGGATCCGCCGCCCGGATTCGTTGTCGAGAAGGTGCTGGGTTCCTGCTGGGGCATCACGGTGCGCTCGCGCAGTGTCGTGGGTACCATGTGCGCCGGCTGCCAGACCTTCTTCGGCGGTGAGATCACGGCTCTCACCGAGCTGGCAAACGATGCGCGCACGCAGGCCATGAAGCGCCTGGAAGAGCACGCAGTCGCCCTTGGCGCCGATGCCGTTCTCATGATGCGTTTCGATTCCGGCGAGCTGATGCAGAATACGAACGAGATCGTTGCGTACGGCACCGCCGTCAAACTGGCGCCGAAGTCCTCGTGAACGTTCCGACCATTCCGCTGCCGCTCGCGCGGCGGATCGATCGTCTCGCTCGTCGGGCGCACGCGTTTCACCGTTTCGCCCACCATCCGCTTTGCGCGCCGTATCGCGCTGAAGTGCTGCGCGTGGGCCGGCGTGTGCGCCTGTGCAAGGGATGCACGTTTCTCGCCGCGGGGTTGATGACGGGAGCAGTTGCGGGAGCGATTGTTCATCCGTCTTTGGAGCTTGCGGCGGTGGCGTGGCTTGTTGCCGCCTCCCTCGGCGCGTTTTCGCTGAGGCGGCGTCTAACGAAAGTCGCGGCGCGGTTCGTACCGGGTGTTGGCCTCGCGGTAGCTTGCTGGGCGGGCGTCATTCCACTGCTGGTGTCGCTGGCGATCTTTACTGCCGCGACTCTTCTTTACCGTCGCCGAGGCGTCGAGCGCAGCTTGTGCCGTTCTTGTCCTGAAAGACGCTTGAGCCCCTGCTCGGGATTTGTGCCGCTGGTTCGTCGCGAGCGCGCCTTTCGTCGACGAGTCGCCCGCTGGCTTGATACATTCCCCCCGCAACCAAGACCTTGAGCAGCACAGGAGATCCCATGCATGCAGTCGCCATTTCCGGAAGCCCCCGCAAGAGCGGCAACACCGAGACCTTGCTTCAGCGCTGTCTCGATGGCCTGGCGACGAAAGGAATCACCGGCGACTTGATTTCCCTGCGTGACAAGACCATCAAGGGTTGCCGCGCGTGTGCCATTTGCAGCCGCAACCGCGACAAGCAGTGCAACACCAAGGACGACGATTTTCATCCCATCTTCGCGTCGATGCAGAAGGCCGACATCATCGTCGTGGGCTCGCCGGTGTACTTCGGATCGGCAACGCCCGAGATGATGGCGCTTCTCGATCGCGCCGGCTACGTGTCGCGGGCCAACGGCCACTTGTTCTCACGTAAGCTGGGCGGTCCCATCGCCGTCGCTCGTCGGGCCGGTCATAACTTCACGTACGCGCAGCTCATGTTCTGGTTCACCATCAACGACATGGTTGTTCCCGGCTCGACGTATTGGAACGTGGGCCTTGCCGGTTTGCCGGGAAAGATCGCCGAAGACGAGGAATGCCTGCGCACCATCGACCGCTTCGCGGAAAACCTGGCCTGGCTGGCCGAGAAGACGCGGAGCTGAGCTCGTCTGATCGCTGCAAGCTGATTCCATGACGATCTCCTTCGCGCTAGCTGGCGTCGGCGACGCCGAGGCTATCCTCGACTTGCAAAAGCTTGCCTATCAAAGTGAGGCCGAGCTCTACGGGGATTTTGCGATTCCGCCGCTGCTGCAGACGTTGGAGGAAATGCGGCAGGACCTTCGAACGCAGACCGTGGTCAAGGGTTCGCGTGGGGGCGAAATCGAGGCGTCGGCGCGGGCGTACGAGGTGAACGGCACGGCATACATCGGACGGGTCATCGTGCATCCGCGCGTGCAGGGCCAGGGAGTCGGGAAGCTCGTGATGGCCGCGATCGAGGCCAAGTTCCCGAAGGCCCGGCGTTTCGAGCTCTTCACAGGACACGCTAGCATTCGCAGCCTGCGCTTTTACCGCGGGCTTGGTTACGCCGACTTCAAGACCTCGGTCGTGACGGCGGCGTTGTCGTTCGTCTATCTCGAAAAGGTGCAGTCGCCGCGAACCGCCGGATCGTAGAGCAATCGCAGGGCGATGTAAGCCGGGTGGCCGCGCCGCCAAACTGCGGCAGAATCTCGGCATGCGCAGCTTTCTCGTTCATTGGCTGATCACGGCTGGGGCCTTGGCACTGGCGTCGCGGATCGTTGGCGGAATTCACGTCGCTTCTCTCGGCACGCTGGCGCTCGCAGCTCTCGTGCTCGGGCTCGTCAACGCCATCGTGCGGCCGATCTTGGTCGTGCTCACGCTGCCGATCACGATCCTGACGCTCGGCCTTTTCTATCTCATCGTGAACGGCGTCGCGTTCGCACTCGCCGCAGCACTAGTGCCGGGCTTTCATGTGGCGTCGTTTGGCTCGGCGGTTTTCGGGGCGCTGGCGGTCAGCATCTTCTCGTGGATTTTGGGGTGGATGCTGACTCCGCGCTTGAACAGGTAACCGTCGTCGCCTCACCTCGAGCCGCCCAAAAGAAAAAACCCGAGGCCGCGCATTCGCGAGCTCGGGCTTTTCTGTCGGCGCTTCGGCTTACTTCTGGTCGAGCACCTTGATGGGGGGCATTTCCTTGCCCTCGAGGTATTCGAGGCTGGCGCCGCCGCCGGTGGACACGTGGGTCATCTTGTCGGCCAGGCCCATCTTCTCGACGGCGGCCGCCGAGTCGCCACCGCCAATGACGGTGACAGCGCCGCGTCCGGTGGCTGCTGCGATGGCTTGCGCGACGGCCAGCGTGCCGGCTGCGTAGTCAGCCGCTTCGAACACGCCCATCGGGCCGTTCCACACGATAGTGCCGGCTTTGCCGATGATGTCGCTGAACGCCTTGATGGTCTTGGGGCCGATGTCCATGCCCATGAGGCCGTCGGGAATGTTGGCATCGGCAACGACCGTCGGCTTGTCGCCGGTCAGCGCCTTGAAGTCGAAGCTTGCGGCGGCGGCGTGGTCGGACGGCAGCACGATCTTGCCGCCGGCCTGGCCGAGGAGCTTCTTCATCTCCTCGACTTGATCTTCTTCCACGCGGCTCTTGCCGACCGCGACACCCTTCGCCTTGAGCAGCGTGTACGCCATGGCGCCGCCGATGAGGATGTTGTCCACCTTGCCGAGCAGGGCAGAGATGAGCTTGATCTTGTCGCTGACCTTCGCGCCGCCGAGGATGGCGACGAACGGGCGCTTGGGCTGCGAGACGGCTTCGTGCAGGTAGCGGATTTCCTTTTCGACGAGATAGCCGGCAACGGCGGCGCCGCCTTTTTGCTGAATCGCCTTGGCCACGCCGAACATGCTGCCGTGCTTGCGGTGGCAGGTGCCGAAGGCATCGTTCACGTAGGTGTCGCCCAACTTGGCCAGGCCGGCCACGAACTCGTCGTGCTTGGCCTGCTGCTCGGCGGTGAGCTTCTTGTCGGGATTTTTCTTGGCCTTGTCGGGCATGGTCTCGCCGGCGTGGAAGCGCACGTTCTCGAGCAGCGCCACATCGCCGGCCTTCATGCCCGCCACCAGCGCTTCGGCCTGCGGACCGATGACCTCTTGCGGACCGAGCTTGACCGGCTTGCCCAAGAGCTCACCCAAGCGCTCCGCACACGGCTTCAGGCTGCCTTCCGGATCGTAGGCGCCGTCCGGACGACCCAGGTGGCTCATCAGCACCAGCTTGCCGCCCTGGTCGAGCACTTGCTTGATGCTGGGCAGAGCAGCGCGAATGCGACGGTCGTCGGTGATCTTGCCGCCCTTGAGCGGAACGTTGAAATCGACGCGCATGAGAACGGTTTTGCCGCTGGCATTGATGTCGGAAATCGTCTTGGTAGCCATGGTCTCTGCCTCGTGAGATAGGTGGTTGAAAGTCGCGCCCCGTCCTGCGGGACGCGCGCAGCATACTACTCTTAGGGCTGTTTGCTCACGTTCTGGAGAGCCACCCTTGCGCGCGTTCGACGTGTTCAACTTTCGACGCACGGGTTGAAGATTCGGCAGGTGGGTGGGCCCAGAAGCGCGGTCCGCCTTGTTTTTCGACCTTCGAAAGCGTGGCCTCGTTTCTGCAGAACGCGACTTCGTGCAGGTCACGGAGCGCTCATGCTGTTAGCCGAATCACACCGCCCGGTCGTTCAGCGAGGTCTCGCGTCGGTGGCATCGTCTCTCACGCTTTTATTTGTGACGGCCGTCGTGCGCTTGCCCGCGCTCGTTAGCCATCCGTTCAACATCGATGAATCCTATTACTCGGCCGGCGCTATCGAGCTGCTTTCGGGCGGAGTCTTTTTCCGCGACGTGGTTGATCACAAACCACCCGGCATTTACTGGGTATACGCGCTCATCTATCGGCTGGCGGGCGCGTTCAACATCGCCGCGGTCCACGTGGCGCTCATCGTGGTGGTGGCGCTGACGGCGTACTTCGTCGGCCGTGCGGCGCGGGAATTCTTCGGCGCGCAGGCTGCTCGCTGGGCCGCCATGCTCTACGTCATCGCCAGTGTCATCGGCCCACCCAACGATTTTCAAGCCGCCAATAGCGAGCTGTTTGTGAATCTCCCACTCGCGATTGCGTTCTGGCTGGCGGCGCGCGGGTGGATGCGCGGCCGAGTCTCGCCGACGAGCGCGTTTGGCATCGGGCTCGCGCTTGGGCTGGCCGTGCTGATTCGGCCGCAGGCCGCGTGGACCGCGCTTCCCGTCGCGGTGGTCTTCGTTCGGCGGGGAGCGAGTCTGCCGACGCTCGCTGGCGCGGTGCTCGGCAGTGCCGTGCCCGTGCTTTCCTGCCTTGGGTGGCTGTGGCATTCGGATGTGCTGCTCGAAGCGCGCAGCAGCCTCGCGTACGCCGCGTACTACAGCAATTGCTTGCCGCTGGAAGTGAAGCTGGCCAACGGCGTGCTCAAGACCTTGCTCTTCGTCGCCATCGACGTGGGCTTGCTTTTGCCGATTGCGACGTTGCTCGTGCGTTGGCGGCAGCGCGATGGTGTGTGGAAACGCGGTGCAGGTTGCTTGCTTACTGCTTGGCTGCTGGGCAATTGCCTGGCGGTCGCCATGGGTGGTCGCTTCTATCCGCACTACTTCATTCAGTTACTGCCGCCGCTCGTGGTGATGGCAGCGGCGCAGCTCGCATCGTCGTCACGGAAAGCGCTAGCGGCCTGATGCCAAGGTGGATCCGAACGCTTGCCATTGTTCTCGTCGCCGTGGCGGCGCTCGCGTCGGTCGCCATCGCCTTCGCAAACGACGTCGTGTGGAAGCGCTCGGCCTGGCACCACGAACGCTACCGCGCGGTCGCGGCGTACGTGCGCGAGCACAGCCAGGCTGATGATCGCCTTTTCGTCTGGGGCAACTCGCCCGCCATCTACCTGTACGCTCGGCGGCGGATGGCGAGTCGCTATCTGTCTGCGAACTACCAGACCGGCCGCGTTTGGGGCACGCCAGCGAACGAGGTTGGCAGCCGACCCGACGATGAACGAGTCCCACCCGAAAGCTGGACGCAGTTGATGGCCGATCTTGCCGCGCACCCGCCGCTGTATCTCGTCGACGCCGCTGCAGGAAAACTAGACAAGATGGACGACGAGCCTCTCGTGGGGCATCCCGTCCTGCGCGCATTCGCGGATCGGCATTATCAGCTCGAGGCCAACGTGCTGGGCGTGCCGATCTATCGGCGGAAGTAACACGCGGGGCACGGTCGTTACCATCCGTGCTCACCAGCTGCGGTTTTGGCCGGTGGATTCTTCGCTTGTTATCGAGAGGCGACCGAGGCCGGGACAGCGCGTGGGCGACCTCACAAGGTTGAGGAAATCGTCGGCAAATAGGGGTAGAGTACCCGCCCAATGCAGGCAGGTGACAACGTTCGCGCCAGGATGATCAGGAGGACTGCGACCTGGCGCGCTAACGGGCTGGACGGGACGGGTAACACGTTTTCCGTCGCGCGGTGTTGATCGCGAAAGCCACTGGGTACATATAGAGGCGGCAACCGACCGACAACAGGAAGCATCCCGAATGAAAAAACCCCTACGCGGCGCCATCGTTGGATATGGATTCATCATGGAAAAGGGCCATGTCGCGGCCTACGGCGAACGGGCCGAGCGCATGCGCGCCGAGGGACGTACCCCCGACGTCGATATCGTTGCGATCGCGGATGTTTGTCGCGAACGGCGCGAGGCTGCGGCCAAGCGCTTTCCTGGTGTTCGCACCTACGCCGATTATCTCGAGTTGCTCGACGCCGAATCTGGCAACCTGGATTTCATCGACATCGCCACACCGCCGGCCAAACACGCTGCCGTGGCGTGCGCGGCGCTCGGCCGCGGCTTGCACGTGCTTTGCGAAAAGCCGTTGGCCACGACCATCGCTGACGCACGCGAAATGCTGGACAGCGCTCTCGCCGCCAAGCGCGTGCTTTATCCCTGCCACAACTACAAGCACGCGCCGGTGATTCGCAGCGTTCGTCGCATCATCGAATCGGGCGCCATCGGCCGTGTCCACTTGGTGACGCTGCAGACCTTTCGCAACACGCACGCCCGCGGGGTTAGCGAATGGCGCCCCGACTGGCGCCGCGAGCGTCGCCATTCGGGCGGCGGCATCGCCATGGATCACGGCAGCCATACCTTTTACTTGGCCTTCGAATGGATGCGCTCGTACCCGACGGCGCTCTCGGGCCGCATGTCGAACATGAGCACCTTCGACACCGAGGACGATTTCTCGTGCAGCCTGAAATTCCCGACGGGCGTAGCAACCGCACATCTCAGCTGGCAGGCCGGCGTGCGCAAGGTCATCTACACCATTCACGGCGATCATGGCGCCATTCGCGTCGAGGATGACCACATCGAAGTGGCGCGCAATCGTGCCGGTCGCGTGGTCGGTAGCGCCAACGTCGATTGGCAATTCGAGCGGCACGAGATCCCTTCGGATTGGATGGATTCGAGCCACACGACTTGGTTCAACACGCTCTTCGACGGCTTTAAGAAAGCCATCGCCGAGGGACAGTGGGTGGGCAAGGAAGCAGAAGAATCCTTCCTGTGCATCCAGCTTATCCAGACGGCGTACGCATCGGCGCAGCAGGGCTCGAAGGAGTTGCCGCTGCCCGAGCTGGTCTTGGACGAGCAGGTCGCGCTCGCCTCGTCGCGAGACTGAGCGTTGCCCAAACGGACGGTTTCCTTCGTCGGCGAATGGATTCGCCACCACATGGTATCGCTGGTCGCTACGGGCGTGGATTTCGCCACGATGATTGGCGTTGTCGAGCTGTTCCATGTGTCGCCGGTGCTTGGCACCGTGTGTGGTGCGACTGCGGGCGGCGTGACCAGCTTTACCCTCGGGCGCATCTTTACGTTTCGGTCGCGGGCGGAACCCATCTCGGGACAGGCCTTCCGCTATAGCCTGGTCTCCGGCGCTAGCCTTGGGCTCAATGCCTTGGGCGAGCACTTGATCTTGAGGGTGATGCCATCGCACTACGTCTTAGGGCGGGCGATCGTTGCCACGACGGTCAATAACGTGTGGAACTATCCGCTGCAGCGCTATTTCGTTTTCGTTCACCGTACGCCGAGCAAGGAGAATCCTTCGTGAGCTCCCCCATCAATCCCTGTCAACCCAAGAATCAACGAGCCCACCTGGTCACCGCAGTGCCGGGGCCGAAGAGCCAGGAGCTGCGCCGCCGCGAGGATGCGCACATGGCGCCGGGCCTGCAGGGCTACGCCGTGATGGCCGGCATCGTGGTGCAAGAGGGGCGCGGCAGTACGGTCACCGACATCGATGGAAATACCTTCGTCGATCTCATCGGTGGCATTGCCGTGAACGCTCTCGGTCACTCGCACCCCACGTTCGTAGCGGCGATTCAGCAGCAAGTGTCGGCGGCATCGGTTGGCTCGTTTACGTCGCCGGCTCGGGTCGAGCTGGTCGAGCGTTTGGCCGCGCGTCCGCCGGCGCCGGGCCTGCATCGGCTGCAACTTTATTCGGGAGGCACCGAGGCGGTGGAGAGTGCTCTGCGCCTGGCCAAATCGCATACCGGCAAATACGAGTTCATCGGCTTTTGGGGCGGTTTTCACGGCAAGACCATGGGCTCGCTTTCGCTCATGGGCTCGACGTTCAAGCACAAGCTCGGGCCCATGGTGCCGGGCTGTCACCAGGTGCCGTACGCCGATTGCTATCGCTGTCCCCTGCACACGACCTATCCCAGCTGCGGCCTCGCCTGCGCCGAGCTGGTTCGCGAGCACGCCAAGAAGGCAACCGCCGGCGCCGTCGCGGCGGTCATCATCGAGCCCATGCAGGGCACGGCGGGCAACGTGATACCGCCGAAGGAATTCTTGCCGGCCATTCGCAGTGTGGCCGACGAGATCGGCGCCCTGCTCATCGCCGATGAAATGATCACCGGCTTCGGTCGCACGGGGCGCCGCTGGGGCGTCGAGCATTCCGGCGTGCGGCCCGACATCGTCACCATCGGCAAGGCGTTCGGCGGTGGCTTCCCGGTTTCCGGCGTGCTGACCACCGACGAGATCTGCCAGGCCAAACCGTGGAGCATTCCCTCGGGCTCGTCGTCGAGCTACGGCGGCAACCCGCTGGCTTCGGCGGCGGCAGCGGCGGCGTTGCGAATCATCGATGAGGAGCAGCTGGAAGAAAACTCCAAGAACGTCGGCGCGCGCATGCTGCGCGAATTGCAGTCGTTCGAGCAGCGCTTTCCCTTCATCGGCTTGGTTCAGGGCTCGGGCCTCTTCATGCGCGTCGAGCTGGTCAAAGATCGCGCGACCAAGGAGCCGCTTCCCCGCAAAGTCACCGAGCGAATTTTCATGGAGTGCGTACGTCGCGGGCTCCTGACCATGAGCTACGCCGCAAGTTTCCGCCTGCAGCCGGCTCTGACCATCGACGAGGCGACGGCGATGAACGGCTTGGCCATTTTGTCGGAGGTTTTCGAGCAAGTCGATCGCGAGAAGTGGGCGCAAAGCTGAGACGCGGGCGTCGTCGCCGATCTCGTTCGACGAAATAGACGATTCGCACCGGCGGAGGCGCCGGGCTCAAGAACCTGCGACGATACTGCGGACGTAGTCGACCAGCGCTGCGCTACCGACCGCCGTTGGAATGGACGGAGGAACCTGCCGCACGAACCAGCGAACGGACCAGGTTGAGGTGCCTCCGGCCGGGATAGGTGCGTACGCGCCTTGGTTTTCCAACTCGATGTAGGTGTGGGCGGCATTGGTGAAGAGCTCGATCTCGGCTTCACTCGGTGCGGCTTGCGCCAGGGAGATGTCGGCAAACGACTTGATCAGGAGCAATCCACCATCGATGTGAGCGATCCATCCTTCAGCACCGTCGGCGAACAGTTTTTGGTCACTCAAGATGGCACTGGCATCGTAAGCGAACCACGCTACCCCGCCAACGATGCTCACACTCAGCAAGTCCTGGCTGCCCTTTCTCGGGCCGCCTGCACCCATGGGAAAGAACACAATGCCCGATGGTGCAACCCGGGTGACCTCCCATGGCGCAAACGATTGCGCGCTCTTGCCCTTGTTGATTAACGAGTAACGGATGAGAACGTCGCCCGTACCATCGCCCATCGAAAATTGCTTACTGACCGCAAGGCCGAGCGAAGCAGACAGGGCACTGGCGAGGGTCAGAACGCCGTCGGCGAACGCGCCCGCGTACGATGCCGAATCAATTTCGACCGGAGGCGGCCAATTCCAAGCGCTCTGCGGGCTCGGCCAGAAGGTCGAGCCGTAGTTGCTCGGGTCGCTATCTGGCGTGGTCACGACATTCGTCGTACCCAGCGCGTAGGTGACGATGCGTGCTCCGTGGGTCGAATCCACCGCAAACGAAACGTTGGCCGTAGCAAAGGTAAAGATCCCGCTTTCGACCGAAGGGACGACCGAATTGGCGGCGCCGCTGTCCTGAATAGAACTCGTGTCCACAGACGGGCTATCGCCACCGCCATCGAGCGGCAGGAGGGCTCCCCCGTCGGCGGCGTCCGTCCCGGCATCGAGCAACAAGGCGTCGATGCCCCAAGCTACGGAGACGTCGGTGCTATCTTTCGCCGTATCACGGGTGCCATCAGGCTCGTCCGCTACTTCTCTCATCACGTCGACCGGCCGCCCGTCGGCGGTATCGGTCGCGGCGTCGACGTTTTCCTTGGACCGGTCGTCGACGTCGACGCCAACTTTCCCATCAATAGCTACAGTCCCGAAGTCAGCACTACCGTCGATCCCCGAGGGCGATTCCGTGTCGCGATGACCACTGTCGATGCCCGAGGGTGTGCCGCCGTCACCGCATCCAAGGGCAAATGCGAAAGGCACAAATAAGGAGACCAGCTTAAGGGACAAGCAGGAGTCTGAATGGAGCACAGGGGCAGTCTAACTCATTCTGTTTCGTCCGAAATGCCAAACCTTGTTGGAGGATGGGTCTAAGGTAACAGTTCCTCAGTCCGACGCCTTGCCTCAGCGGCGTCCCGGGCGCGCTCGTTCGTAGGATCTCGGCGCTGGGCTACGGCGACCACCGGATTGTGGGGCCGGTCGGTTGGGCACGCCGAAGCGTGGGCCGGGCGCGGGACCGCCGTGCATTCTGAACTCCCGTAGCGGCGCCGGCTCCGCGCCATAGTGACGCCAGTGATCATGGTCGCGGTAGTGCCAGTTGCCGCCCCACCAATATACGGGCTGCCCCTCGTAGTAGTAAGGCGAGATAGTCGCGACGTAGCCGGGTGGCGGCTCGTCGTCGTCATAGGTGTCGTCGTACCCCACGTGTGCGAAACAGCCCGACAAAACACTGCCGCCGAAAAGCAGCAATCCCAGAACGAGAGCACGACTCAGACTTGAGCGGGACATGGTCAATCTCCTGCTTGGCTTTCGTCATGAGTCATGTGCTCGCGCAAGATTGAGACGAGCCTATTGCGCTGCTCGGGCGTGAGAACCGGATTCACGACTTCGCAATAGAGCGCCGAGCGCGAGGCTCCCCATTCGGCCATATGACGGTTGGCAAAGGCCGCATCGATAAGCTGGCGGGCATCGAAATGAGCGCCGCGGAACGCTCGGCCGAAGTCCCGCAGATGACGTTCCACCTGGCTCTCGTGCATTGGCGACGCAGCCGCCTTGGCGTGGAAGTCCTTTCGCACTTCCTCCTGTTGCGAGTGCGTGAGCCCTATTTCCTTGCTGAGCGCGTCTACGTGGCTTTGGCTGCCGTTGTTCGCCATCTGCCACAGTCGCCAATGCGATTCCGTCTTCTCGACCAGCGCGGTGCGCTCGGCGGGGGTCAGTAGCTCGTGCAGGCGGTTGAGGTCATTCACGGTTGCATCGTGCAAAACTGCAGACGCATTACCGAGATTGACAATCGCAGCGTCTACTCTCGTTTTGTCGATGAACGATTGGGCGATACCGGTCGCCAGCAGGTCGACAGTCTCGAGCTCGGCGGCGCGCGCCGGCTGCATCTTGGCCAATAGATCCGAGCGAATCTCCTCGACACCAGCTCGTTCGTCCGGCGCGAGCCCGAGCGTATCCAGGCTCATCGTCACGAGCATCAGAAATCCGCCGTGATGGTGGTGACGATGGTGAATGAGGAAGTCGGCAATAGCATCGCCGTTCCCCTCCGTCGAGTCGGCGGTCGGCTTGCCCGGCGGTGGTTCATTCCGCGACGTCGAGCCGCAGGCGTAAGCGACCGCGGCCGTAGCTAGTAAGACCAAGGCTGTTCTACGCATCAGTTTACCTTCGTATCAATGAGAGTTGATTGGCGAGACTAGCTCGTCTGCAGCACGACCTTTTCGCAGTGGTCGCGCTTCTCCAGGAACATTTCGTACGCCCGTGGCGCATCCTCCAAGCTCATGTGGTGGGTAATCACGAAGCTCGGGTCCAGCTCGCCTTTTTCGATACGCGACAGAAGCGGGTGAATGTAGCGCTGTACGTGGCACTGACCCGCTCGCAGCGTAAGACCGCGATTGACGATGGTGCCCATCGGGAACTTGTCAATCAATCCTCCGTATACGCCAATGACTGAAACCACGCCCCCGTTGCGGCAGGCACGAATCGCCTGGCGGAGCGCGATGGCCCGGTCGGTCTCGAACCCAAAGGCTTGCTTCGTCCGATCGTAGGCGTAGGTCATGGGCAAGCCATGCGCCTCTAACCCGACGGCGTCGATGCATGCATCGGGGCCGCGACCGCCCGTCAGATCTTTGAGCATCTCGAAGACATCGTCTTCTTCGTAATTGATCGTATCCGTGGCACCGGCTTTATCTCTTGCCATGGTGAGTCTGTAAGGAAGACGATCGATGGCGATCACGCGGTCAGCACCAAGCAGCTTGGCGCTGGCAATCGCAAACTGACCTACCGGTCCGGCACCCCAGACTGCGACGACCTGACCGCGTCTGATGTCGCACATATCGGCGCCCATGTAGCCGGTGGGCAAGATGTCCGAAAGAAAGAGCACCTTGTCGTCGGATAGCCATTCGGGCACTTTCACCGGACCGACATCGGCAAAGGGCACGCGCGCGTACTCTGCTTGTCCGCCAGCGTAGCCGCCCATGATGTGTGAATAGCCAAACATACCGGCCGGCGAATAGCCCCAGAGGGCCTCGGCCATCGATGCATTGGGATTGGAATTTTCACACAGTGCAAAGAGCTTGTCCCGGCACGCGGCACACTGTCCGCAGGCGATAGGGAAGGGCACTACCACACGGTCGCCGGGTTTGAGTGATTTGACATCCTTGCCGACCTCGACGACCTCACCCATGAATTCGTGACCCATCACGTCGCCCTTTTCCATCGACGGGATGAATCCGCCATAAAGGTGCAGATCCGATCCGCAAATCGCGGTCGACGTGACTTTGAGGATGGCGTCTCGGCTATTGAGAATCTGAGGATCGGGAACCTCTTCGACCTTGATGTTCCTCTTACCGTACCAACATGTCGCTTTCATGACGAGGCTCCAAAGGCAAGGTCCGGATTCGCGGGCGTCGTCTTGAATGCGCGTATCGGTACTTCGCGTGGGCTTGGGCGCGCGGGATAAGGTCCTTCGTGAATGCTACTGTCGGATACCGGGATTTCGCCGAGCTCGACCAGCTGTTTGAACCGATGGAGTTGATCGACAAGAAGACCTTCGGGAAGTCTGTGCAACCAACGCCCGGTTCTGCCGGGCATCTCCAGCTGGCTTCCATAGAAGACCACGTGCACTTCGGTAGCGTGACCGTCCGGAGCGAGCTCGAAGCGGGCTTCGACCGTATCGACCAGAAGCCTCGCGGTCTGGCTTTGTACTTTCCAAACCAATCGTTGATCGGGCGTGTCCTCGACGATGGTCGCGTCCCACTCGATGACGGTCTTGCCGGCGAGTTTGGCCTGCCACCGTGAGCGGATCTTGTCCGGTGAAGTGACGGACTCGAGGTGGCCGACAAAGCGCGGAAAATTCTCGACGTTCCGCCAGAAGGCGTAGACGTCCGCCGGAGTTCGCGCAACGGTGACCGCGGCACGAAGGGCAGGGCGTTGGCCCTTCTTCGAAGATCTCCGTCGGAAGGCCGCGATGCCTCGCCCCGCCAGGTCCAGAGCGACTACGCCCGCGACACCGGCTACAATTCCTCGCAGGCGCGTCTTGCTGCCGCCCTTGTGGAAGACTTTGATCTTTCTGCCAGAGGCGTTCAGCCCGAAGAGCCGCGCGACCCGTTTAGAGGTCAACAACACGGCAGCTCCTAGCCCAAGCGCCTGACAGCCCAGCGAGCGGGCGACGGCCGATTTCGTATTGCGCTCATTTGTATTGTTCATGGGGATTCACAGTATTTCGTTGGCGTAACGAGGTCTGCCGGAGGTGACGCCAAAACGGTCAATTCCAGATCCCTACAATTTCGCCGTGGACTCTAAATTGAGGGTTCCGACCGCCATTGCCTTCGCTGGGAAAGAACCTGCCTGAATCGTGCCAATTGGCAATGCGGCGTTGTCACGGCAAAAGGCGGGCTCGTGAGAGGGCGCCTAGTACTATGTTGTGTGTCTAGCTGCCCGTGCGCGTACCGCTGGATCCCATAGGCGAATCCCGCCGCGGAACGCATTCGTGTTCTCGCCCAAGCGGACATCCGGTGGCAGTTTGTGCAAGAGGCGCGCATTGCCCCCGCCCAATACGACGTAGTCCGTTTGCAGAGCTGCCTTGAGACGGTTGACGACGTCCCGTACATACCGCCGCCACTTTTTCTTGCCGAAGCGTTTGAGCCCTGCCAAACCTACGTAATCTTCATACGTGCGATGTTTCCTGTAGGGAAGGTGTGCCAGCTCCATGGGCACGAGCGTTCCCTCGACGATGAGAGCACTGCCAAGCCCGGTCCCAAGTCCGAGGAAGAGCATACTGCCTCCATCGTAGCTCCCCAGTGCCTGCATGGCAGCGTCATTGACGATACGGATGGGGCAGTCAAAAACCTGGCCGAAGTCAAATTCGGTCCAGCCTTTGCCGAGATTGTATGGCTCGCGCACGATTCGGTCGTGTACTACCGGCCCGGGATACCCTATCGAAACGCGGTCGTAGCTCCAGCTCGCGACGAGCTTGCGCACGTCCTTCGCCATCTTCTGGGCGCTCATCTCGTGACCCGATGGAAATTCGATTCGGTCGCGGCGATTGCTGGCGCCGACTTTTACGTGCGTACCACCGACGTCGATGACGAGAATATTCATGGCGTGGCTCCGCCGCCGAGGCCAGGCTTGCCTACGTTGGGAGGAGACATGACACAGCTAGAATCACTCAAGCGTATTACGACGGTGGTCGCCGATACGGGCGATATCGAGGCCATCGCCAAGTACAAGGCCCAGGACGCCACAACCAATCCCTCGCTTTTACTGAAAGCAGCTCCCCTGCCACAATATCGGCATTTGGTCGACGAGGCAGTCCGTTTTGCGCGTAAACGCGGCGGAGACAAGAAGGCTCGGTTGATGTCATTCATGGACCGGCTCTCTGTCGATTTCGGATGCGAGATCTTGAAGATTGTCCCGGGCCGCGTGTCGACGGAGATGGACGCCACGCTCAGCTTCGACACTGAAGCCGCGATTCAGAAGGCGAGGCACCTCATCGAATTGTACGAGACCGCGGGCGTCTCCCGCGATCGCATTCTGATCAAGCTGGCCAGCACGTGGGAAGGCATCCGAGCCGCCGAGCGCCTGGAAAAGGAGCGGATTCATTGCAACATGACCTTGCTCTTCAGCTTCGCGCAAGCGGTCGCCTGCGCGGACGCCAGGGCTACGTTGATTTCGCCCTTTGTTGGACGCATCTACGACTGGCACAAGAAAGCACGTGGAGCGGAGATCCCCATTGAAGAGGACCCCGGCGTGGCGAGCGTCAGGCGCATTTACAACTACTACAAGAAGTTCGACTACAAGACGCAGGTCATGGGTGCCAGCTTTCGCAAAGTCGAACAGGTGCTGGCCTTGGCGGGCTCCGACCTTTTGACCATCAGTCCCGAGATTCTCGAACAGCTGAACAGTCATGACGGAGATGTTCAGCGCCAGCTGCGTATCGAGGATGCCAAGGCATCGGACGAGCAGCGCTTGCGGCTGGACGAAGCGAGCTTCCGTTGGATGCACAACGAGGATGCTATGGCGACCGAAAAGCTGGCCGAGGGCATTCGCATCTTCAATGCGGACGCTCGCAAGCTGGAGGCTCTGGCCGAAAAGGAATTGTCTCAATCAGACTCCTGAGCGGTTCTATTTCTGGAAGGGATCGAAATCCTTATCGGCATTTGGCGCCGTCCGCTCGGGGGTCGGCGAACCCGTCGTAGCAGGTGCGATCGTCGATGGGTGCAAGCGTGGCGGGGCCAGAGCATTGGGCTCAAACGGATCGGACCGCTCGGACCGACTCGGCTCTTTGCGCGCGGAATCCGATGGGGGCGCCGCGACGCTTGGGTCGGGCTCGGCCATGGACGAAACTGGAACAAGGGCGTTCAGCTCTTGGGACCAGATGTAATTGTCCTCCGAATGCCGTGCGTGATGCCGTCTATGCTTGATGGTGCTTTCGCTCTTTACCTCCCCGCTTTCGGGTCCCTTTTGTTCAACTGTCGTCACGCCCGCTTGACGAGGGCTTGGGTCTTGCGACGTCTGAGAAACTGCGGACGGCGTTGGCGCTGTTGTGGCGGGGACCGTCTGCGCCGGTTCGCTAGCGATCGGCGCCACTTGCGCGTGCGTCTGCGCGGGCTCCTTTGCGGTGACTGGCTGAGCTTGCTCACTCGTCGCCATGGGAGGCGGAGAAGCCTTGAATAGGCTAAGGAACGTGTCTAGGCGATTCCCAGTCTTGAGAAGCGCGGATATACCAACTCCCAGACCGACGATGAGACAGATGCCGAATAGGGCGAGCATAAGCATCGCCCCGCGTTGACGCGGAACTTTGTCTATACGGCCTCTTTGGCGCTTGGGCTCTGGCTCGTCGTCGGGTGGAAGTGCGACGTCTTGCCACTGTTGCGCTTCATGTTGTTCACCTTCAACGAAGAAGCGTTGGGTTGTCCGCCCAAATGGGACTTGCCTGGTGAGCGGATGCCCGATCATGAGAGGTGTAATGGTTCGTTTTCTTTCGGCTCGCATACCCGCTATGCCAGCGAAAAGCGTGCCACGCGTTCTGTTACGCTGCTTGCCGCTGTCAAGCTGGAGCGGATTCTGCGTGCCTCACGCCGAAGAGGCGGTTGAGGACACTGCGAGCAGCCCAGTAGCCGCACATACCGTGCACGCCGCCGCCCGGCGGTGTCGACGAAGAACAAATGAATATATTTGCCGAAGGCGTGGTGTAGGGATCCAGACGCATGATAGGACGAAAGAAGAGTTGCCGGACGTCCGATGCTCCGCCGCTGATGTCACCACCGACGTAGTTGGCATTGTACGCTTCCATCGCCTGGGCATCGCGAGCAGAACGCCCGATGATCGAGGCGCGAAAGCCCGGAGCGTAACGTTCGATATGGTCTTCGATCCGCCGCGCCATATCGATGGAGGAGCCGCCCGGAACGTGGCAGTAAGCCCAGGCCGTATGTTTCCCCTCCGGAGCACGCGTGGGATCGAAGCGGCTCGGCTGGACGACCAACGCAAAAGGTACCTGAGCGGTGCCGCCTTGGTGAACGATGGCTTCAGCACGAGCGACCTGTTCTAGATCGCCGGCAAGGTGGACCGTGCACGCTCGCGCGCAGGCCGCGCTCGTCCAGGGGATCGCATCGCGCAAGGCCCAGTCCATCTTGAAAACTCCCGCGCCGTACCGGAAGCGACCGAGGCGGCGTCGATACAACCTCGGCAATGCGTTCCCGGCGATAGACAGGAGCTGTTTGGGGGTGATGTCGAAAATGTAGGCGCGTGCCGGTGGCAAGTCCGCCATAGAGCGGATTGGCTGATCGAGAACGATGTCTCCGCCTAGGCTGCGTAGATAGGCGACCAGCGCGCTTGTGATCGCCTGGGATCCCCCGCGCGCGATGGGCCAGCCAACCCGATGACCAGCGGCGGCCAGGACGAGCGCAAAGGCCGAGGTCGCCATCGCATCGAGGGGCAACGTGGCGTGTGCGGCGAGCCCCGCAAGCAGCGCCGCTGCAGCCTTGGTGCGAAAGTGCTGCAGGACCAGTCCTTTGATCGAGGTCAGACCGGAGAGTCCAAAGCGTGCGAATAGAAGGGGCGACGATGGAAATCGCAGCGGTCCGAGCAGCATCGACATAAGCTCGTCGAATCGGTCGACAAGCGGAGCCAGCAGTGCCTTGTAGGCTTTGCCGTCCGAGCCGAGCTGGTTTGCCGTCGCCTCGAGCGAGCGTTCGAGCGTCACCGCGTTTTCGTCGTCGATGACGTGAGCGAGCGGCGCCGGCGATTCGATCCAGCGCAGACCGAAATTCTCGAGACCGAGCGTGCGGAAGAATGGAGAGGCCACACCGAGTGGGAAGACGCTCGAACAGACGTCGTGATGGAAGCCGGGGAGGGTGAGCTCCTCGGTGCGCGTACCTCCACCTGGTGAGGCCTTGGCTTCCACCACGAGCGTCGACAGACCCGAACGGGTCAATTCGACGGCGGCGGAAAGACCATTCGGTCCCGAACCGATGATCACTGCATCGTATTTCTCCGTCGCTGAGTGGTGCTTCGCCATGGACTGTTTCGACCAGGATACCGCAATATCGATGCCGCCCAAGACCGCCTCTGTGCAAGAGTCGCGGGCACAATGTTCGAAGATGTTACAGATCAGTGCATCGTGTGGCGCCGATGGAACGGTCGTGCCTGTGTGGAAGGGCGTCAGGGTGCACCGAGACCGTGGGCACGGAATCTGCTTGGCCCTATTGCAGGCGCACGTTGCGCCGGGCAAGGAGCAGGCCATGGACGACAAGCAAGTAGAGGAGCTCATCCTGCAATCGCTCGAGCAGGAGATCGAAGGCGAGCGCATTTACGACACGGCGCTTGAGTGCGCAGTCAATGGGGATTTGCGAGACAAATGGTCGAAATACTTGGACGAGACCAAAATGCACACCGCAGTGCTGATGCAAATATGTGAAGCACTGTTTATCGATCCTGAAAAGGAAACCACGGGCCGCGCGGTCGTTCGGCACGTGGGAACCGCTCTCGAGGAAGCGATGAAGCTTGCCCGGTCATCGGGCGATGCGAGAGCTGCGGAATTGGTGGCCTCGGAATGCGTGGTGTTGGCAGAGACCAAAGACCATCTCGACTGGGAGCTTCTTGGCAAGTGTGCCCAGCACATGAATGGACGAGCCGGCAAGGCGCTCCATTCAGCCTATGTGCGCATCGAGGACCAAGAGGACGCGCACCTCTATCAAACCAAAGGGTTCTGCCGCGAGCTATGGATCAAGAGCCTGGGCATGAACCCCGTGTTGCCCCCGCCGGAAGAGCGCGAAAAGGTGAAGACGGCCGCCGCCGCGGCCGAGGCAGAGAACGAAGCCGACAAAGAGCGAGAATAGAGCGCGCCGGACGCGGGCCTTACGTTCGCGTTTCGGACGTAATGACTAGCCGCCAGGGAAAGAGCCGCTCTACCTGGTAGGTATCGTCCAGTAGCGCCTCTTCGCATGCTTGCAGCAGCTCAGGGGCGCGAAAGCCCTTGCGAATCGAAAGCCGGCCGTCCGAAAAGACAAAGCTGCGGTGAAAGAACAAGCCGGCAACGATCGTGAAGAGCGCATAGGCCATGGGCGAGCGATCGAGATCGTTGACGAGCAGTCGCCGCCTCTTCAATTGCGACAGTCGGCGCAGAAATGCAGCTAAGTTGCCGGACTCGACATGATGAAGTACGTGGTTGCAAAAGACATAGTCGAAGGATCCACCCACCTGCTCGAGACTGCTGGTACTGAATCGTAGCATCGGCTCGTCGGCGAAGCGTCGCTGGGCGTGCGCGATGGCCCGCGGATCGCGGTCAATCCCAACCAGCTGCAGCTTGACCTTCGCTCGTCTGCTCATGCGCGCAAGCTCGGCCAGAACATCGCCGCCCCCGCAACCGACCTCGAGGACGCTGGCGGGTGTCCCAATGGTCCGTGCGTGCTCGACGATGGTACGCCGAAGGAGGGTATGGATGCGTGACAGGTGCCGATTGATGATGGCCAATTGCCGGTAGGTGCGGTCGAGCCTACGGGCATTGCAGACCAATGCATCCATGGCCTCGGGTAGGTAGATGCGTTGAGTGAAATCCATCATGCGACGTCCAGTCAGGCGCCGGCGTGGGTCAGTAGTGCCGACTCCAGGGTCAGGCCTGGGCCGAATCCGCATGCGTACACGACGCCGGGCGCTGGTTCGTGTCGGATGCGGTCGAGGAGAAACCACAACGTTGCAGAGCTCATGTTGCCGTGGCTGCGGAGCAGTTCTCGTGCCATCGCCAACCCGCCGGGAGCCAACCCGAGTGCTGGCTCTGCATTCCGCAGAATAGCAGCTCCGCCCGGATGCACGGCCCAGTGCCGAATGGCGTCGCGGGGAACGCCGGTCTCTTGCAACAGTGTCTGAAAGGAAACCGGCAGATACTTCGCCAGGAGATGCGGTACGCGCGCCGACAACCTCATGTGGAAGCCGAAATCGCCAATGGACCACGTCATATCGCTGTCTCCCTCGGGAAGCAGGAACGAGCCTGCACCGACCAGCGTCAGCTGTGGCTGTTGCGCGAGGTCTTCGTGACGGCTGCTTCCAACAAGCGCCGCTGCCGCTCCGTCGGAAAAAATGCAGTTTGCGACTACGATCTCGGGGTCGTTGCTCAGACGAACATGCAAGCTGCAAAGCTCGACGTGGACAATAAGGACGAGCGCCGAGGGATCGGCAGCGCAGATGGTGCGCGCCAACCGCAGCGTCGAAAAACCCGAAAAGCAGCCCATGAATCCGACGTGGGTTCGCTCGACCCTGGGAGAAAGCCCCAGCGTGCGCAAGAGGGTAACGTCGAATCCGGGCGCCGTGAATCCCGTGCAGCTCGCGGTCACGAGATGAGTCACACGCGACTGCCACGGCGCTGGCGTCATGGCTCGACACGCTTCGAGCGCCAGCCTGCCTGCTTCCAGCTCGAAGATTTGGTTGCGCCGCTCGGTGCTTGGTTCGGGACGGAAGTCTGGCGACCGGCCGAAGAAAATACGCTGCTCTAAGGGAAGATCGTAATCCGGGACGACCGTATGACGACAATCTATTTCCGAGCCTTCAATCACGCGCTCCGCAAATGCAACGGTTCGAGGATCGCCGGCGAATATTTGGCGCGCGAGCTCCAGTGACTGAGTCCGCGTGCAGCGGTGGGACGGCACCGCGGTTCCGATATCCAAGATGCGAGGAGTGCTTGCGCTAGGCTGCATCCGCTACTCGGGGCAACTGGGGAAAGGACGCGAGACGCGTGCGCCGGGCGACGAACGGAAGAAGCGGAGGAATCAAGCGGAGCGCGACCATGGCGAAAGCGGTAAAGAAAGGCCGCTGTAGCAAGTCGTGCAAGCGCATGGCATGGCGAAGCACGAGCGCTGCCTTGGCGCGCGCCTCGTCGGTGTAGCGCTGCTCGCAGGAACCGTCGGTGCAAGGCATGGCGCGAGCAGCGTAGGTTGCTGCCAGGTGCCCGCTGAGCATGGCGAAAGCGATGCCGGTGCCCGTGAACGACGGAAGCACGGCGAATTGGTCGCCCACCGGAAATAGGCCGCTTTGGGCGGCGTCATCGCAGTGACCGTAGGGGAGATTGGAAATTGTCTTGGGCTGACTCCATAGTGGCTCGGTCTGGCTGAGCACGTCCTTCAACATGGGACATTCGTCGGCGAGGGCGTGGAGAAATCCGAGGCGAAAATGGCGGTGCTGCTTGAAGGCGGTCGATCGAATCAAGAGGCTGATGGTAAGGACGTCCTGGCCAGTGCGCACGACACCGCCATAGCCGCCCCGAAAGAAGAAAAGAGCCAACGTGCTCGCGAGGTCCTGACTCAAGCTGCGTCCGATGCGATGAAAATTCATCTTCCAGCCAATGAGCGAGCGGTCGCGCCTGGTTTGGCGTGGATGGAAGGTCCCGACGCCGTGCTTTCCGGTTGCCAAGACCAGGATCTTCGCCTCGCGAAGGGAGGAATCCGCGTCGAGTAGGAATCGCTCTTGGACACGGGCAATGCTGCGCACATGAACGTCGCGCTCGACGGTCGCGCCCGCCCGCGAGGCGGCTCGTTGTAGCCATGCATCGAGCGTGCGCCGCCCAACGGTGCGACCTTCGAAGGGCAAAGCGAAAGACAGGGTCCGCCGACCTTGGTGAAGACGGAGGTTTCGTATAGGCACGGCCTCCGCTCGGTCCCAAGGAAAGTCCAATCCATCCAAGAAGGCGACTGCTTCCGGCGACAGGAATTCACCGCAGACTTTGTCGTCGGGTGCGGCGCTCCGCTCGAGCAGGTGGCATGGAAAGCCAGCGCGTGCGAGCGCCAGCGCAGCGGTTGCGCCCGCTGGGCCTCCGCCCAAGACTATTACGGGATCGGTCACCGGGCTGCCTCTGTGAGAGGTCTCTGCTCCTGTGCTCGTCCTGCCAAGGTTTCGCGAATGAAGGTGACCACATCGGCCACCGTTTCGAGCTTGCTGGCCTCTTCTTGAGGAATGCGAATTCCCACGCGGTCCTCGATTTCGAAGAGCAATTCCAGGGCAGCGAAGGAATCGAGGCCAAGGTCTTCGCGCAATCGGCTCGACGGATTCAGAGTAGATACTCCCATGTTGTCCTTGATGTCCAGAGCAGTCACTTTGCCAAGGGCATCAGCGACGGCGGACAACAGGGTCTGGTCGTCGCCAAAGAGAATTTCAGTCATGATTCCTCCTCCGCAAAAAGAAGTGCTGCATTGACGTTGCCGAAACCAAAGGAATTGGAAAGCGCAAAGCGTGCGCGCTTGGGAATTTCGGTTGGTTCCGTGATGACCCGCACCGGGCACGCTGGATCCGCAAATATGCAATTCCCGCTCGGCGGAGCAATTCCGGTCTCGACTGTCTTTACTGTGGCCACTGCTTCCAGGGCGCCCGCAGCACCGAGCGTGTGACCGGTGATAGGTTTGATGGACGAGACTGGCAGGTGCGTCGCTTGGGTACCGAAGACACTTTGAATGGCTCGGCTCTCGGCAACGTCGTTCTCGCGCGTCCCCGTACCATGGGCGTTTACATAGCCGACCTGCTCCATCGCGACGCGGGCGTCTTGCAACGCAAGTCGCATGGCCAGCGCGGCATCTTCTCCGTCGGGTCGAGCGTGGACGGCATGGTACGCACCCAGGCTTTGCCCATAGCCGGCCAGCCGCGCATAGATGCGAGCCCCTCGTTTTCGCGCGTGGTGTGCGGATTCCAGTACCAGCGCACCGGCACCTTCTCCGAGGACGAAGCCGTCCCGTCGCTCATCGAAGGGTTTGCACGCGCTCTTGGGATCTCCCGTCGAGTGGGCCAGGACGCCCAGCAGGGAAAAGGCGCGCACGGAAAAATCGCCGAGTGGCGCTTCGGCGCCGCCGCAGACGACAACGTCTGCATCGCCGTACGAAATGGTGCGCATGGCCTGGCCCAAAGCGTGGGCCGCCGATGCGCAGGCGCTGCTGACCACAAATCCTGGTCCGCGCAGATCGAGCGCTCGCGCGATATCGGTAACCATGGCCGTCGTGGAAACGCGGGGAACCGTGTGGGGATGGATGCGGTCGTCTCTCGAACCGAGCAGCCGCCAGATCTGTTCTTCTTGGAACTGAATGCCGCCCAGACCCGAGCCGAGAATGGCACCCGCACGTTGGCTCAGTCGACCTTTGGCGGGGCCCTGGAAGCCTGCATCTTTCCAAGCTTGATGGCACGCAATGGTCATCAGAGTGACGACGCGATCGGTGGCGCGCACGCCGAATTCCGCTTTGGCACCCGCCAGGCCGGCTTCGTCGACAGCGGCTTCGTAGAGCGTGCCGCCTGCACCTTCAGAGCGCCTTCGGACACCCGAGTCCAATCGCAACAGTCGATTCCAGTAGGTGGCGACATCGACGCCGGCTGCGCTCGCCACGCCCAGGCCAGTCACAACCACCTCTTCACGCATGCCCGAATTCTCTAGCACGCGCTCGATGGACACGCCGGCCTCAATCGAGAGTCTCTGTTGCGGTTACTTCGCCGTTACGGCTGGGAAGAACGGAAGGGAAACCTTCGGTTGATGCGATGGCGCTGCTCATTCTGGCCCGACTTGTGCTGGCCAGCTTGGCATGGCGCTCGTGGCCGCAACGCGCGTCCCCAAAAGGTGTGTAATGACAGTCGATTCTTCCTATTCTCTTATCGTTTGCCTATTCGTGATGGGTAGCGCTGGAGACAGTGGTGTTGCGTTTGGGGAACCGCTTTATGCAAAGGATGGAGGTTTCAACGACGATACGGTGGCAAGCGAGGCACGTCGTCTGGCTCAGTCGCCATTTGCGCCGTTGCACGCGCCGCTGCCGAAGAGCTTAGCTGGCCTCGACTACGACCATTATCGTGACATTCGCTTTCGGCCCGAAGAGGAGATTTGGGGAAAAGACGGGCTGGGCTTTCGCCTGCAGCTTCTCCACCGAGGTTGGATCTATTCCGATCCGGTAGCGATTGCGTTGGTCGACGACGATACCGCCCATCCCTTGGCCTATCGTCCGGAATTGTTCACGACCGGGAAAGTCATGACGACGCCGCTCCCCACCGACGACGTGGGCTACTCAGGCTGGCGGGCTCTTTATCCCATCAATCGATGGAGGGTCTTCGACGAGGTCGCGGTCTTTCAGGGCGCCTCGTACTTTCGCTCGTTGGGACGGGACCAGATCTATGGACTGTCTGCGCGGGGACTCGCCATCAAGACCGCAGATCCGACCGGCGAGGAATTTCCGGCGTTCCGCGCCTTCTGGATCGAGCGTCCGTCGCACGGCGCGCATGTGCTGGTTGCCCATGCTCTACTCGACAGCCCGAGCACGACCGGGGCGTATCGCTTCACCATCCGTCCGGGCACTGCCACCATGATGGACGTAGAGGTGGTGCTCTTTCCGCGCACGAAATTGGAAAATGTCGGGCTTGGACCAGCGACCAGCATGTTCATGTTTTCGGCGAATGGCCGCGAGCATGCGGACGATTTTCGTCCGGAAGTGCACGATTCCGACGCTCTGCTGATGTTCAACGGAAGCGGCGAACACCTGCTGCGACCGCTCGCCAACCCGGTCGACCTGCAGGTGAGCTCTTTTCAGGACCACTCGCCCAAGGGGTTCGGTCTTCTCCAACGCAATCGCAATCCCGTCGACTATCAGGATTTCGAAGCACAGTACGACAGACGGCCGAGTCTATGGCTCGAGCCGCTTGGCGACTGGGGGGAGGGCGCAGTGGTGTTGACAGAAATTCCGAGCGATGCGGAGATTCACGACAACATCGTCGTCTTCTGGCGACCACGGCAGCCCATTGCCGCAGGCGCCGAGTACCATTACTCCTACCGTTTGCTCTGGGGTGATGGCCCGGCGGGCGCGTACGACCGTGCGCGCGTGCTGGCCACCCGACGCGGGCGCGCCGATGCGCACGCGCCAACCCCGGTGCGCCGATTCATCGTCGACTACTCCCGGGCGCCTGGAGCTCGCGGCTCGTCGGCTCTGCCGGAAGCGAAAGCAACGGCAAGCGCGGGGGAAATCAAGAACATCGTCGTCGAGCCGAATCCGCTCGTGAACGGTTACCGTCTGAGCTTCGCCTTCGATCCCAAGCAAGCCAAGCTTTCCGAGCTGCGCGCCGAGCTGACGTTCGAAGACGGGCGGCTGGCCGAGACGTGGGTGTACCGGTGGACCGCGCCTTAGTTCGCAACAGTACATTTCCGGTGAGCGCGCTAGCCGTCGGCACGCCGGCCGAAACGCCCGGGATCATGCCGCCCCAAGACCTTCGACGCTTCGACGGTGGCCGGCGGCGGAAGCCGATTGAAAAGCCTCCGTGGCTAACGCCGCTGCTGGTGCGGGCGGTGGTCTTTGGCGGCACGCTTGCCATGGCGGCCGTAGCCATCAATCAGATGCGGCTTGTTTTGAACGTGGGTGGACTGACGCTGCTCGAGATTCTCGTGCTTGTTCTCTTCGCGATCAACGTCACCTGGATTCTGTTTCCGCTGACTACTGCTGCCGTCGGGTTCGTCCGCATGCTCACGCGTCGTCGCCGCAGTCCCAGTGTCCGGCCACTCCATAGCCGCACGGCGCTCCTGATGCCAACCTACAACGAAGATCCTGCCCAAGTCGCCTCGGCGCTCGATGCGATGGCGCAGGGACTCGTCGACCGTGGCGAAGGACGTTCGTTCGACGTCTTTGTGCTGAGTGATACGACCGACGGCGCGGTTGCGCGTGCCGAGCACGAGGTCATCTGGACGTTGCGGCGGCGGCTCGGCCATCGCATCGACGTTTACTATCGGCGGCGGCTATTCAATCGTGGCCACAAGGCCGGCAATTTGAAAGACTTCTGCGAGCGTTGGGGGCGATCCTACGACCATCTGGTCGTGCTCGACGCCGACAGCCTGCTTGGATCGGCGACCATCATCGAGTTGGTCCGAAGGATGGAAGACGATCCCGATGCTGGTCTCATCCAAACCGTTCCGCAACTTCAAGGCGGCACGACGCTGATGGCGCGTGTCCAGCAGTTCGCCGGCTTCGTCTACGGATCGCTGCTGGCGGCGGGCCTTGCCTGGTGGACGCGCAGCGAAGGCACGTACTGGGGACACAACGCCATCATCCGCACGCGGGCCTTCATGGAAGCGGCCGGCTTGCCCGATTTGCCGGGCCGGCCGCCGCTTGGTGGGTCCATACTCAGCCATGATTTCGTAGAAGCTGCCTTGCTTAGGCGAGCCGGCTGGCGCGTGGTGATCGCTGATGACTTGACCGATTCTTTCGAGCAAAGCCCGCCCTCGATCATCGATTTGGCCGTGCGCGATCGGCGGTGGTGCCAAGGCAATCTTCAGCACACACGCGTCCTCGGCGCCAAGGGTCTGCATTGGATAAGTCGCCTGCATTTACTCAATGGGATATTTTCGTACGTCTCGTCGCCGCTGTGGCTTCTGTTTCTTATCGCGACGCTCGCCCTTGGTGTGCAGAACGAATTCGCGAAGCCGGAATACTTCACCCGCAGCTACACGCTGTTTCCACTGTGGCCGCATCTGGATCCGGTGCGCGCGATGCGCTTATTCGGCTTCACCCTGGCAATTCTATTCGGACCCAAGGCTTTGGGATTCTTGTGGTTCATCACAAGCCCCAAGCGACTGCGCGGTGCTGGCGTTCTGTTGCCAATCAGTTTCGCTTTCGAGATCGTGCTGTCGGCGCTCGTTGCTCCGATTCTGATGTTGATTGACTGTGGCGTCATCGTGGACATTCTGCGCGGGAAGGACTCGGGCTGGCGGCCACAGCGACGCGCGGACGACCGTCTGCCGTGGTCGCAAGTGCTCTACCGGCATCGCTGGCACATGGTCATGGGCGCGGTCCTGATTGGGGCCTCGCGGTTCATCTCGTGGCAGATGTTGGCGTGGCTTCTACCCGCCGTCGTGGGCATGGTATTGGCCGTGCCGCTCTCTCAGTGGACCGGCTCGCCGGCGGTTGGGCGCTGGTTTCGTCGAGCGGGGATCCTGCGTGTGCCGACCGAAGTGGATCTGCCGGCCATCGTGAAGCAGGCGCAAGCCGTTTACCCAATCTATCGTGGCGTCGCCGCGGCAGCGCCGGATCTGCTGGCCATCGCTGCCGACCGCGAGCATCTGGAACGGCACTTGGCGCTCGTCGATCGGGCGCCACACGACGATGGTATCGATCCCCTCGATCCCGTTCAGGCCACCGCCAGTCTCAAGATCGAAAAGGCAGGCACCCGGCACGACGCCGTCGCTCTGCTCACACCGCAAGAATCCGCCCGCGTGCAGTCGGTACCCGAGCTGCTGTTGCGCATCTTCGCCCTGCCAGACCGCGCGGAGGTGACCCACGAGGAATAAGCCGGGCTGACAGGCCTAGTGCGCGCTTGCGACGCCTTCTTCGATAGCGTGGGTCGGCGCTCGCTTGGCGGCTTGGGCGAACCACAGGACGTAGAGGTAACAGGCAAGCGGCACGACGAAGGCAAGCGAGCGCGCGCCGACCGGGAAATGCGCGAGAAAACGGTCGACCGCGAAACCGTAGACGACCGAGATGATGCCGCCGCCAGAGATGGCCATGCACATCAGGCCCGAGGTCGCCGAAGCGGGAGCGGTCGAGCGTTCGAGGGTCAGCGTGAAGATGGTCGGGAACATGATCGAGTTGAAAAGGCCGATCAGGATGGCGGCGAAGCCAGGCAAAAATCCGCTCGTCAGAGTCGCATGGTAGACGCCGGGGAAGGTCGGGATCGAAAAGGTCCCACCGAGCGCTGTCGCTGGCATGTGAAAGGTGGCGATGACGATGATGCTGAGGATGGTTGCGCCCAGCGCTGCGATGGTCAGCATGGTCGTCGCCTTGATGAAGGTCATGAGCCAGGATCCGAGGAAGCGGCCGCACATGGCGAGAAGCATGAAGACTGGACCGACGAAGCCGGCGACTTGCGACGGGATGTTCATGATCTGCGGCTGTTCCAGAAAGAAGATCATGCCCGAGATGACGCAGACCTCGGCGCCGACGTAAAGAAAGATGCCGAGCGAGCCGAGGTTTGCCCACTTCGATTTGAACGCTGAGAACGGCGATTCCGAGTGCGCGGCCATTTTCGGGGAGTTGGTCGAAATGGTGTTGCGCACCAGGAAGACCGCCAGCGTGAAGACGGCGAGGATGCCAGCGACCATCAAGTAGACGTTGGTGACGAAGCCGAGGCCGGTCGTCTTCATCGTGTCTGTGATGGTGACGTTCTTTTCGAACAGGGGCCCGCTGAGCAGGAACTTCGAGCCGAACATGCCGCCCAGGAAGGCGCCCATCGAATTGAAGGCCTGGCTGAGGTTCAGGCGGAAAGGCGCCCGCTCTTGCGTGCCCATCGAAGCGATGAGTGGGTTGGCCGCCACCTGTAGCAGGGTGATGCCCGAGGCCGCCACGAAGAGGCCCAACAGCACGGTGACGAAGGTGTGCGAATAGGTTGTCGACCAGGCGATCAGGCAGCCGATGACGATGCCGCTCAGGCCGACGATGATCGACTTCGCGTAGCCTTTCTTGGCGAGATAGGCACCCGACGGGATCGACATGATGCCATAGGCGATGAAGAAGGCGAACTGGTTCAGCTGCGCCTCGGCGTCCGTCAGCGTGTAGATGACCTTCATGCTCTTGACGAGCGGGTCGATCAGGTTGGTGACGAAGGCCCAGATGAAGAAGAGCGCGGTGATGTAGACGACGGCCAGTAAGAGGCCCTTGGACTTCGGGGTTGCGGCGGGGTCAGACATGTTCCTACCTGTTCATCGTTGGTTGCGGACGCTGCAGCAGGCCGTTTTTTTGCAAAGGACGCAAGCAAAAAGTGTGTTCTCCGAGGGTCCGGTAGCTTTGCTCGGTTAGTGTCTTACATCTACCCATAGCCGATCGACGGCAGCTCGCGCTCATACCAACTTCTGCGCCGTCAGCTCGTCCTTCAAATACGCGTAGTAGATGGGCGCCGCTACGACACCGGCGACGCCGAAAGCAGCTTCCATCAGGAGCATGGCGGTCAGGAGCTCCCAGGCACGCGCGTTGATTTGCCCACCCACGATGCGCGCGTTGAGAAAATACTCCAGCTTGTGAATGACAATCAGGAACATCAATGCGACGAGCGCGACATAGGGCGAGACACTGAGCCCGACGACGACCACCGCCGTGTTCGAAATCAGATTGCCAATCACCGGCAAGAGGCCCACCACGAAGGTGAGGACCACCAACGTTTTGGCGAGCGGCAGATGCACGCTGAAGACTGGCAGTCCCGCCAGAAGGAACATGGCGGTCAGAAGCGTGTTGATGACCGAAATGCGGACCTGCGCGAAAATGATACGGCGAAAGACATCGCCCAAGCGGGACATGCGTTCGGCCAAGGCGCGTGCCAACGGCCGTTCGACTCTGTGCGGGCGCAGGTCAGTCAGCGACACCATCATGCCGATCACCAGTCCGACGAGGATGTGCGCGAGCGTTCGGCCAAAGTCGGCCCCGAAGGTGCGAATCTCCTTCGCGTGTAGTCGCAACCAATCCACGCTCGCGTCCTTCAGGGCGTCGGCATTGGCCGGCAACCCTTCCGACAGCGTAGACGGCAGATTGGCCCGCGCAAGGGAGACACTGTCGGCCAGCTTCTCCAATAAGTTGGCGAGATGCCCTTCACTACGAACCAACATCATCAAACCCATCACCGCAGCGGCCACCACGCCGATGATGACAAACGCCAACGCCGTCACCGCCACCATCCCCGCTCGCTCACTCGACAGTCGGTGCCGCATTTTCAACGCGGCGATGTGGACCATCTCGTACACCAACAGTCCCGCCAGAAGGGCCGAAAGTAGGTGCAGCGTCGATACCAGGAGCAGCCCAGTAGCCATCATGATCCAGGCCGCGATCTCGTGTCGAGTGACCGCGCGCTTCACCTCGGCAGGTTGGACTTCTTCGCCCATGGCTGGTTTCTAGCACGGAACCCTCCGGTGGCGCCTAAGCGAAGCCCTCGGCCGCCCGGACCGGAGCGCAACGCCCGTGGTCTGGCTCCAAGCTTTCTAGGGCGATAATTCTGCCGGTCAGCTTCGCTCTTATTCGGTCTCGGGCACGCTCGCGCTGGGCGCTTCGCTTTTGCGCCGCCAGGCCAGCAGAGCCGCGGGAAGCACAATCACGGCCACGGTCAGGCACGTCAGCTCGCCCAAGACAGCCAAGAAGCCGAAGTAATACAGGCCGACGTTCTTCGCCACCAGCAGCGACGAGTATCCGATGATCGTGGTCACCGAGCAAAGCGCGACCGCGCCGCCGGTTCCGCGGATGGCGCCGCCCACGTCACGGCTGCCGTCAGCCAGATAGCGGGCCATCACATTGACGGCATAGTCGACGCCGATGCCGAAGGTGATCGGAAACGCAATGAAGTTGATGAAGTTGATCTTGATCCGCAGGGCCATGCATAAGGCCAGCATCCACAGCACGCCCATCAGCAGCGACGCCAGCACGTAGGGTGTGGCCAGTCGCGCGCGGAAAAGCAGCAGGACAGTCAGCACCACGCCGAAGAAAGCGAGCACCGAGGCGAGTGGTCCGTCGTGGCGCATGGACGCGATGATGTCAGCGGTAAGGGGCGGCCCGCCTGCCAGGCGGGCTGTCTTGCCGCCCATGGTTTCGGGGATATGGGCGATGGTTCGCAACGTGGTGACGAACGCCTCGTTGCGCGGGCCGTCCCATAGCCCCGCGGTCAGCTTGGGATAGACAAGCACGGCCTTGTCCGCGAAACCGTCGCGTTCTTGCAAGCCCTTGAGCAAGGTGCGCGGAATGGCTCCAAACTCGATGGTGGGTGTTTCGCCTTGGCCGAGAAACTGGTCGATTTTCGCTCGTTGCTCGTCGGTGAGGCTTCTGCGGATGGTTGGGGTCATCTTCTTGCGGATGCGCGCAATCTCGGCCAGTCGGTCGGCTTGGTCGGCGGGAAGCATATCGTCCAGGGTTCGCACGTGTGCGACCATTTCGGAGAGCGGTGGCGTCTGCATCGCCTGGCGTAGCTCGGCCGCGATGGCGCGCGCTTCCGCCGGACTGTCGGTCAGCATCACCACCGGGGTGAGGTACTGGCCGAGCAAGCTGTCCATCTTGTGGCCCCAATAACCTTCGCCGCTTTCCCAGGTGTCCGCCCGCCGCATTCGCGACAGATCGTATTCGAGCTGGTTGCTGCTGATCCGGCGTACCTGAAGAACCGCGACGAGCGAAAGCGTCGCCGACAGCATCAGAATCGCGCGTGGGTAACGAGCGACCAGCCGCGCCAGCGCCGGCATCAGCGCGACCTTGCCGAAAAAACGCAACGCCGTCGGCTCGACGTGCGGCTCGTGGCGATCCATCCATGCAATCAGCGGCGGCGCCAGCAGGAAGGTCGTGAGCCACGCCAGCACCATTCCCAGCCCGCCGATCACGCCGAACTGGCGGAAGCCGCGGAACTGCATGGCGATGAGCGACGCGTACGAGACCGCCGCCGCAAGCGCGGCCGAGAGTGTGCCCACGCGCGTGCCCCACAGGCTGCGCGCCAGTGCCTCGCGCACCTTCTGTCCGGCGCGTCGCTCTTCCATGTAGCGCGCCAGCTGCACGATGCCGAAGTTGATGCCGTTGCCGACGATGATCGAGCCCAGAAAGGCCGTATTGGAATTGAGCACGCGCACGCCGAGCAGGCTGGCCAGCGCAAAGGCGTACACCGTGGCGAGAGCGAGCGGCAAGAGCAGCGCGACCACGCAGGGCCACCAGCGGAAGAAGACCATCAGCGCAAGGCCCACCGCCAACACCACCAGCAGCGACGACAGCGTCAGGTCTTGCACCAGCGCCGAGGTTTCTTCCGCCGAAATCGCCACGTCACCCGTGTAGCCGAGGCGCATGCCCGGCGCGTAGGCCGACGGTCCGCCAAGCGCGGCTACGTCCTTGGCCACCCGGCCCATCAGCTCTTCGGCCAAGTGCGCGCTGGTGGAAAAGCCCCCGGTTTCGATGAGCAGCAGCGAAAGCCCAAGCGCGGGGCTGGTGAAGCGATCGCCCTGCAGTTTTTGCCAGGACGAATCTTGAGCGTACCGTTTCTCGATGTCGGAAAAATCGAGCGACGGCGGTGGATCGTCGTCGTCGATCAGCGTGCCGGCGCGCTGGCCGTATTCGTAGCGGATGCGGTCTTCCGTGCGTTCGCGAACGGTTTGCAGATCGGCCCTATCGATGAGGACAGAGGCGTAGCGCTCAACGAAGGCCCGCTCGGCGGCAAAGCCCACGCGCACGCCACCTACCAAGTTGCTGGGGTACGTGCGCACCCGGACCGTGAGATCGTCGATGAATCGCTGGGCGGCGGCAATGCGCTCGGGGGACGCGTTTTCGCCCACGTCGGCCAGGACGCCCAGGAACTGCAAGCCGGGCATGCGCTGGCGCAGCTCGTTCACGGCGCGCACGCTGGGCGCGTCCGGGGGCAGCAGCTCTTCCATGTCGCTGTGCAGGTTCGCGTACAGGTGTGCCGTTCGCCAGGCGGCGGGAATCGCCAGGAGCAGTGCCACCGTCCAAATCAGCCGACCGCGGCGGAGCAGCCACGCAACGAAAGCGCGACTGGTTTCGCGCGGAGGGCCTGATGGGGAAAGCACTGCCGGCGCACTATACCCATTGAATTTCGCTTGAGCGCGAATTCGTGCGCGAAAGCGCGCCACGCGCAGGCGTCCCGGAATGTCCCGAAGCAACAAGGACAAGGAATTTTTCACGGCCGCGTCCGGGACGTCATCCTGGGAACGCCTTCCGACTGCGGGCGCGCGTCGTAGCGGGTCTGCTCGAACGGGAAGTCCAGTGCCTTGTCCTCGATTCGCACGGCGAGCACGATTTCACGCGCGTCGAGCTGGCGGTCAATCAAGACGACGCCAGCCGCACCCTTGCCAGGCAGAAGCGTGGTCTTACGCAACGCTGTGGCCGACCAGTTGGAACGTGCGAATTCGTAGTTGGCCGCCTCCGCGTTGCCGTCCGCGCTTGCCGACGACACGATCGAACCCGAGACTGCGGCGCCGGTGACGGCAGCGCCCACCCCACGTCCGTTGCCTTTTGCGACGTTGGCCATGCCGGCTGCCAAATCGAGAAAGAGCAGGACACTCCCCAGGGCTTCGTCGTTGGCGGCGTGGGCTTGGTCTCGCGCGTGCTGGATGTCGAGGTCGAGAAGAAGTTGCTCCGGATTCACTGCTGGATGCGACAGCTGGCATAGGCGGCCTTTGCCGTCCGCGGTTCGCGAACAGACGGCGTAGTAGAAGTGAGACGGAACGACCAGAAACGGCTTGTCCGAAACATTTTGAATTTCTACGCGAAAGCCGACCATCGGACGTTTGGCAAGCGTCCACTCGCGCTCGAACGCGACCGCCACTCGGGCGACATCGTTTTCTTTGACCTGAGCCGCCCGGCCTTCGTTCCAGACCACCTCATGTGAGAGCGGACTGAGCCGCAGCACCGGCTCGGGTGCAAAGCAGCCCGCGAGCGTGGCTGTGGCTAGTGCCCCAACCAAAAGAATCGAACGGCCAAGCATAGCGTCGGGAACAGCAACCCACGTGCCACCTCCGACGCAGCGTTTTCTTCGTGATTTTCCGTTGGCGCGACTCGACTGTCGCGGGCAAGCCACAGCCTCTACCTGTGGCGGCAAAGCCACACTCAGTGGTCGAGGCTGAAGGGAACTAAATCGGCTTGTAGATTTTCTGCTTCGAAATACGATGCCCGGACTTGCAGTCGTTTCTCTCTACATCAGCAAACTAGGAGAAAATCATGAACAAACCAGGAAAGCTGAGAGTTGTCGTTGCTAGTGCCGTACTTGCCTTGCCAATCGCCTTGCTGTACTTCACATCCGCTGACGCATGCCCGAAGCCTGACGGTGTCACGCGTTTCTTTGTTCCGAAGCCGGACCAGGGCGCTCTTGCCCAAATTGCCGCACTTCACGCGAGTCACGACAAGGCCGATGCCAAGTTGATCAAGACGATGATCGAAACGCCACAAGCGGTTTGGTTCACTAGCGGCAACGCCAAAACCGTTCGCCATCAGGTCGAGGAGACTGTCGAGCAGGCCGAGGCTCAGGATGCGGTTCCGGTCTTGGTGGCCTACAACCTGCCGCATCGGGATTGCTCGCAGTACTCCGCCGGCGGCGCCGCCAGCGCTCAGGAATACAAGGCATGGATCGATGCCTTCGCTGCCGGTATCGGTCATCACAAAGCCATCGTCCTTCTCGAGCCCGACGGGCTTGGTATCATCCCGTGGTACAAGCAGTTCCGCGGTCTGCCCTCGGAGGCGTCGGCTTACGAATGGTGCCAGCCCGCCGACCTGGATCCGACAACCGCCGCCGACGAGCGCTTCGCCACCGTCAACTACGCCGTCGATGCCTTGAAGGCACACGCGCACACGACCGTCTACCTCGACGGAACCCACAGTGGCTGGCTGGGCTCGGGCGATGCGGCTCATCGCCTGGCCCAGGCAGGTGTCGCTCGTGCCGACGGGTTCTTCCTGAACGTCTCGAACTACGAGCTTACCGAGCATCTGCAGAAGTACGGTACGTGGACTTCAAAGTGCATCTGGTTCGCGACCCAGGGCGCTGACTGGAGCCGCGGGCACTTCGATTGGTGTGCCAGCCAGTACTATCCGGCCACCGCCAGTGACTTCTCGACCTGGGGCGCGTCGGATCAGTGGTACACCGACAACGTGGAAAGCCAGACCTACGCTGGTTATCCGGGAGACGCGGGCCTCAAGCAGTTCGTCATCGACACGAGCCGAAACGGCCAGGGTCCGTGGGTTTCGTCGGTCAGCTATCCAGACAACCAAGTCTGGTGCAATCCGCCGGCTCGTGGCCTCGGCTTCACACCGTCAACGAGCACGGGCGTGCTTCTCAACGAGGCGTTCTTGTGGGTGAAGATCCCCGGCGAATCCGACGGTCAATGCAACCGCGGCACCAGCGGCACTACCGATCCTGCTCGTGGCGGCGCCGCTGACCCCGCCGCTGGCGTGTGGTTCCCGGACATGGCGCTCGAGCTAGCACGCAACGCGAATCCGCCGCTCCAGTAGCTCTCACCGAAGCAAAGACAAAAGAAGGCCCCTCCACCGAGGGGCCTTTTTCTTGATTGCGACTAATCACCTTCCGCGGATTCGCTCGGGCGCAGAGGAGCAAACAGGTGGCGCAGACTGTCTTCGGTCAGCGCCGCGCTCGCGCCGCCGGACGCTGCCAGCACGCCGTCGGCGAGCAGTTGCTTGCGCCGTTGCAGCCGCATCATCTCCTCCTCGACGCTGCCAGCGACGATCAGCTTGTGCACGAAGACGGGCTTGCGCTGACCGATCCGATGCGCGCGATCGGTGGCCTGGGCTTGCGCTGCCGGGTTCCACCACGGGTCGTAGTGAATCACCGTGTCTGCGCTGGTCAAATTGATCCCCGCTCCACCGGCTTTCAGGCTGATGAGAAAGACGGCGACCTCGCCGCGCTCGAAGGCATCAATGGGCTTCTGTCGGTTGGCGGTCGCACCGGTCAGCTCCACGAAGGGAATTGCCCGGCGGCGAAAGGCGTCGCCCATGCGCGCCAGCATGCGCGTGAACTGGGAAAACACGAGAACCCGACGGCCCGCCGCCAACTGCTCGTCGAGCAGGTTCGAGAAGTACTCCCACTTGGCCGACTCGGAGACGCCCTGGCTGCGTTCGCCCAAGAGCTGAGGCTCGCAACAGCACTGGCGCAGCTTCATCAACGCGTCGAGAATAGTGATGGCCGACGCCGAGAACCCGCGGTCGCTGATGGCTTGGCGAACATCGGCATGGGCCGCCACGCGCAGGCTTTCGTAAAGATCGCGCTGGCCGCCGCGTAGCTCGATGGTGTGCAGGATTTCCGTCTTGGGCGGCAAGTCCTTGGCGACTTCTTCTTTCGTGCGCCGGAGCAAGTAGGGCGCCACGCGCACCCGCAGCTCGGCCAGCCGCTCGGCGTTTCCATCGCGTTCCACGGGAAGAGCGTAGCGCTCGCGAAAAGCGCCTTCTTCGCCCAAGATCCCCGGATTGAGAAAGTCCATGAGCGACCACAATTCGCCGAGGTGATTCTCGATGGGCGTTCCAGTCAAACACAGTCGATGGCGAGCATTCAATGCCACGACGGCCCGTCGGCACTGACTGCGCGACGTCTTGATGGCCTGGGCCTCGTCGAGAATCAGGAGATGAAATTCCAATCGGCCGGCGATCTCTTCGTCGCGCAAGAGAGCGCCGTAGGTGACAATTCCCACGTCGTGCTGGCCTAGGCGCTTCCACAAGGCGCGGCGGTCGCCGCCCTTGATGACGAGCACGCGCAGCGCGGGCGCGAAGCGGGCGATCTCGCGCCGCCAATTGCCGAGCAGACTGGTCGGCGCCACAATCAGCGCAGGCGCCGAAAGCCGGCCGGCGGTTTTCTCGCGCAGAATGTGCGCGATCGTCTGCAGGGTTTTTCCAAGCCCCATGTCGTCGGCCAAAATCCCGCCCACCTCATGCGCCACCAGGTGCTGCAGAAATGCCAGACCATCCGTCTGATACGGTCGCAAGGTGGCGAGTAAGCCGGGCGGCGGATGCGCAGCTTGCGCGGGTGTCGCCGTCAGCGATCGCGCGCGCTCGTGCAGCTGGGTCTCGCCGTACCAGCGAAGCGGTTTCTCGACGAACGCTTGATCCAGCCTGGCCAGCGCGGTGGCTTGTCCGGCTTTGAAGCGCAGCCGCTCTTCGTCGTCGCCCTGGTCACCGTACAGCTCGCGCAACACACCGGCCAGGATGAGCAGCCGCTCGGGTGGCACCTGGACGTAGTCGCGCTCGCCGGCTGGCAAGCACAGCGGCCGACCTCCCGCCGGAAAAAGCGATTCCAGCCGAGCCATGGCCGGGATCCGCCCGACGAGGTGCAGAAGCGCCGGCAAGAGGTTCACCCGCCTGCCGTCGAGCTCGATGCCCAACTCCAGATCGAACCATTGCGGTCGCCCGTTGACCGGTTCGAGATCCGCGAACCACGCTGGCTCCGGCGAGAGAACCCGCCACGGAAAATCGTCCGCGACCTCCACGGCAAAGCCCTGCGCGCGCAGGCGCGGAACCACCGTCGTCACGAACGAACAAATGTCCTGCGCTTGCCCGTCGGCGCCAACCACGTAGTCCGCGTCGCGAGGCATGCGTGCGGCCAGCGTCTCCAGGCAATCCACTTCGACCGCGCCCTGGCGCTCGAGCAGCATGCGCATCTGCCTCTCGGCTGCCGGCACGCGCGCAACCCCGTCGGGGTATTCGAACGCGAGATCCACGACTGCCACGCGTTCGACCGCACCAGCCGATTGCCCGGGCATCAGCTCTTCGTGTCCCAGGCGCAAGCGGGGCACAAAGGGAAGCGAGCTTGCGGACGAAGTGGTCTGCGCCATCCGGGTACCCTGGTACAGGAAATTGCCCCTCTTTGTCCATCACGGTCCATCACGCACACGGTTGGCTGCAGCGCTTCTTGGACGAAAAGCCCGTCCGTGGCAGAAAGGCCGGCATGTCTTCCGTTCACGTCATCCAGTCTCCCGCCGAAATGTCCGCTTGGTCGGACGCGGCCCGGGCGCGCGGCGAGCGTTTGGCACTGGTGCCAACCATGGGCGCCCTGCACGCCGGGCACGTGTCGCTGCTCACGGCTGCGAAGAAGCGGGCGGAGTTGGTCGCGCTTTCGATCTTCGTGAACCCCACCCAATTTGGCCCGAAAGAAGATTTGGCGCGCTATCCACGCGACCTCGTCGGAGATCTTGCCAAAGCCGAGGGAGCCGGCACCGCCGTGGCGTTCGTGCCCGAGGTGAAGGACATGTACCCGCCGGGTGCGCAGACGTTCATCGACGTGCGCGAAGTCTCGCAGGGCCTTTGCGGCGAGCTCCGGCCCGGTCACTTCGTGGGTGTGGCGACCGTCGTCGCGAAGCTTTTCAACATCGTGCGGCCGCAGGTCGCGCTTTTCGGCGAGAAGGATTTTCAGCAACTCGCCGTCATCCGGCGCATGGTGACCGACCTCAACATGTCCGTCGAGATCGTCGGCCAGCCCACGGTACGCGAACCTGATGGCTTGGCCATGTCCTCGCGGAACGTCTATTTGTCGCCCGTCGACCGCATGCGCGCTTTAGCCATTTCGCGAGGTCTCTCGAGGTCACGCGAACGCTACGCCACCGGCGTTCGAAACGCCGAGGCATTGATCTCTGCCGCGTTAGACATCATCCAGCCGAGCGTCGATCGCATCGATTACGTCGAGATCCGCGATGCAGACACGCTCGCCCCCGTCGGAAATATCGATCGTCCAGCCGTGATACTCGCCGCCGCCTACGTCGGTACGACGCGTCTCATCGACAACGCGCGTCTTGGGTAGCTCCCCCAAAATCGTCCTTGGCCAGGTTGACGTCCGAACTTTTGTGCATAGATTGGCGACCAGCCGTTAGCAGTCGGCAGTGGTGACTGCTAACTCAAGAAACCTTAGGGAGGTCCATACCGATGAAAGTTCGACCGCTTCATGATCGCATTCTGGTCCGCCGTGTCGCCGAGGAAGAGAAAACCAAAGGTGGAATCATCATCCCGGACACCGCCAAGGAAAAGCCTGCCGAGGGCGAAGTCATCGCGGTCGGCGGCGGCAAGCCGAACGAAAAAGGTAGCGTGCGCCCCCTGGAAGTAAAGGTCGGCGACCGCGTCCTGTTCGGCAAGTACAGCGGTAACGAGATCAAGATCGACGGCGAAGAGCAAATCATCCTGCGTGAGGAAGAAGTGCTCGGCGTGCTGGAATCGATCAACAAGTAACCATTCACCAGACCAAGACACGAAGGAGATTCCATAATGGCTGCCAAAGAGATTCTTTTTAGCGAAGCAGGCCGATCCCAGATCCTCATCGGCGTGAACACCCTTGCCGATGCGGTCAAGGCGACCCTCGGTCCGCGCGGACGCAACGTCGTCATCGAGAAGTCGTGGGGCGCCCCCACGGTGACCAAGGACGGCGTTACCGTCGCCAAGGAGATCGAGCTGGAAGACAAGTTCCAGAACCTCGGCGCGCAGATGGTGCGCGAGGTTGCCTCGAAGACGTCGGACGTTGCCGGTGACGGCACCACGACGGCCACCGTGCTGGCGCAGGCGATTTTCCGCGAGGGCGCCAAGATGGTCGCCGCCGGCCACAGCCCGATGGAGCTGAAGCGTGGCATCGACCTCGCCGTCGGCAAAATCGTCGAAGAGCTGAAGAAGCTGTCCAAGGCCACCAAGGGCCAGAAGGACATCGCCCAGGTCGGCACCATCAGCGCCAACGGTGACGAGTACATCGGCAAGCTGATCGCCGAGGCGATGGAGAAGGTCGGCAAGGAAGGTGTCATCACCATCGAAGAAGCCAAGGCGATGGAGACCACTCTCGACGTCGTCGAGGGTATGCAGTTCGACCGCGGTTACCTCTCGCCGTACTTCGTGACCGACGCCGAGCGCATGGAAGTGAAGCTCGACGATCCGTTCATCCTCATCTACGAAAAGAAGCTTTCGAACATGAAGGATCTGCTCCCGGTTCTCGAGCAGGTCGCGCGTTCGGGCAAGCCGCTCCTCATCGTCGCCGAAGAGGTCGAGGGCGAGGCGCTTGCCACGTTGGTCGTCAACAAGCTGCGCGGCACCTTGCAGGTGTGCGCGGTCAAGGCGCCCGGCTTCGGCGATCGCCGCAAGGAGATGTTGAAGGATCTCGCCATCCTCACCGGTGGCCAGGCCATCACCGAGGATCTCGGTCTCAAGCTCGAGAACGTCACGGCCAAAGATCTCGGCCGCGCCAAGACGGTCACGATCGACAAGGACAACACCACGGTCGTCGACGGCGGCGGCAAGAAGACCGACATCGAAGCACGCGTGAAGCAGATCCGCGCCCAGATCGAAGACACCAAGTCGGACTACGATCGCGAGAAGCTGCAAGAGCGTCTGGCGAAGCTGGTCGGCGGCGTGGCCGTCATCAAGGTCGGTGCTTACACCGAGACTGAGATGAAGGAGAAGAAGGCACGCGTCGAGGACGCTCTGCACGCGACCCGCGCGGCCGTGGAAGAGGGCATCGTCCCCGGCGGCGGCGTGGCGCTCATTCGTGCGCTCGTGGCCATCGAGAAGATCGACGGTCTTTCGGACGAGCAGGCAGTTGGCGTGTCGATCATTCGTCGCGCTTGCGAAGAGCCCTGCCGTCAGATTGCTGCAAACGCTGGCAAGGAAGGTTCGATCATCGTTCAGGGCGTGCGCCAAGGCAAAGGCGGCCACGGCTACAACGCTCAGACCGACAAGTTCGAAGACCTTTTCGAATCTGGCGTCATCGACCCGACCAAGGTCGTGCGCTCGGCCCTACAGAACGCCGCCTCGGTTGCGTCGCTGCTCATCACCACCGAAGCCTGTGTGGTCGAGAAGGCCAAAGACGAGAAGCCCGCAGCCGGCGGCCACGGTGGTGGCGGCATGGGTGGCATGGGCGGTATGGGTGGCATGGGCGGCATGATGTAAGCCGCTGCAGTTAGCGCGAAGCTAGCTGGTAAAAAGCGAAGCCCGTCGCAGGTCGGTGAGAGCCGGACTGAGGCGGGCTTTCGTGTTTGTGGTGGGCTCGTTCATCCACGACTGAAGTCTCTCTGTTACGTTCGGTCCTCCCGCCGCCCTGGAGGCTGCGCGGAGGCAAAAGACAGATCATCTGAGGACTGATAGGATCCGAAGACACGTAGGTAGGCATCATGTACAAGGAACACTACTGTTTCGCGACTCCAGGCGATGCGACATCTCTATGGCGCTATATGGACCTTGGAAAGTTCGTTTCTCTTTTACAGAAGAGAGCCCTTTGGTTTGCGCTGCCAAGTACGTTGGGAGATGCGTGGGAGGGCTGCTACCCGATTGGGAACTTCGATCGTGAAACCATCTCAGCCCGCATAGACTCTTTGGGCTTGGACAAGAAAGAAAGCGAACTCTTGGTGCGCTCCGCGATCGACACTGTTAGCAATCCGTATGTTCGCGATCTCTGCGGAGTCAGCTGTTGGCATGCAGGAGATGAATCTGATGCTCTGTGGAAGCTGTACTCTGCCGGCACAGGCATCGCGGTTGCTTCGAGTGTCCAACGCCTGAAGGAAGCTCTGGGGGACGACCCCACATATGTCTATCTCGGTGCCGTGTCCTACCTAAATGAGGAGCAAGCGGTGTTTCCTACAGAAAACGGCTTCTGGTCTCTTCTCTGGAAAAGGCGCGCTTTCGCCCACGAGCGGGAAGTCCGTGCAGTCGTCGATATGGACAGAGCTACGATGGAAGCCGTTCAGGCGCAGATATTCAGCCCGCCTGGCAGCAAGCCGATTCAATTGCCTACAGCGGGACGCTATGTCTCGGTCGATGCAGGCAAGCTCGTCGAGGCCGTATACGTGGGGCCAAGCGCGCCTACATGGTTCGCGGAGGCTGTTGAGAGTCTCGTGTCGCATTACGGACTTGGTTGCCACGTGCGAAGGTCGAAGCTTGCTGCATTACCGCCAGCGTTGTCGTTACTCGGGAAGAATAAATCGGGCGGTGAAGCGTAGTTGACAGAAGTCATATTTGAAGTGATGCGACACAGCTGATGCCCGCTCAAATTCACGTCGGCAAGATAGTCGACGGCCGAAGAAGAGTTCAGAAGCCCAGCGGACGACTCAGCATCGATGGGCAGCCTATTGGCCGAATGGACGACTTCTCACAGCTAATCGAAGCCGATGCGCACGAAGGGACTTGCTCTACAGCTTTGGTCCCTGACCGCGAGAGGTATGCCAGAGGGCATGCACGAAGATGAGCTTTCCCTGGTCGTGAAGCGAGAAGTAGAGGTGATAGCGCGTGCGGGGCATCAGTATGCGGCGCAAACCGGGAATGGCCGGGAATGGGTAGGTTTTCGCAGCGCTTGGAGATGACTTGATGATTTCCAAGGTTGCGGCGACTTCTTCGCGAAAAAGCTCGGGTGCAGCCGATCGGTGGTCTTTCCACCAGTCGTGAACGGCGCGGATCTGCTCAAGTGCTTCGGGTGCGAATTCGATGCTTACAGAGGTCACCGACCTGATCTCGCCTGGAGGTCCGCCAGCACTTGTTCGGCCGGGATCCCTTTGCCGGCCAGAAGATCTCTCTGCGAACGTTCGAGCGCGGCGTGCAGTCGGGCACGATCATCATCGTCAAGCTCGTCGCCCTCGTCCACGGGCATCAGGTCGACGACCATTCCTTCCGGCAGGTCCACGGGTTCGTGGAGCACTAGGTGCCCGTTCTTCACGGTTGCGCGCAGCGCGTGTGTCATGGCCATAGGATACCATGCGTGGGCTGATCCAAAGCCGTTCACCGAAACCGGCCACCGGTCGCCGCAGCATCGACAGCGCCGTCACCGGCGGTCACCGTCGCCGTCGACCCCGTTTCGGCGGACGCCACCGCTGTCTCCAGCCGGCGAAAGACTCTGACATCGCTGGCCAGGCCAGCGGCGGGCACCCATCTGCGTTTGGCGGCGTTTCACGCTCTCCGCGGCCGGCCGCTGCCATACTCAAGCTCCATGCGTCGGCAAGAAGCGATCGCGGCTCTCCGGAGCCCCGAGCTCAAGCGCGACTTCGGGGTGGGCCGGATTGCGCTGTTCGGTCTACGGCGCGCGACGAGGGGCGCGAAGACAGTGACGTGGATCTCTTGGTTCACTTCGAGGTTGGTCCGACTCTTCGACTCCTTCATAGGACTCAAGCTCTTCCGCGAGGATCACCTCGGTCCCGCCTTTACGCCGACGACATCATCGAAGCGTGCGGGAAAATTCGGCGATTCACACCAGGATGAGCTTCGAAGGAACTATGGACGACGCCCGGACGCCGTAGCGGGCCAGGCTTTTGCGGCGCTGGCAGCGCTTTCTCCCTCAGCCTGCGCCGATGCACCGGAAGGATCGCGGATCAATACTGCCGTCCCGTCTGCGAATCGCGAACTCGATTCCCCAGCTCCAGATGTCCTCGCCCTCGCTATGGCGTAACATGGCACGGACGACCCACGCCTCGGCCGAAGTCGAAATCTGCTCGACCACGATGTGATTGCCCCCGCTTGCCTTGTTCATCTCGTCGAGAAAACCGCTTAGGTACGCGCCAACCGTCGTGTCGTTCTTGTCCCGGCCGGCGCCGTTGCATGAAGCATCGGAGAGCGCGACCCCACCGCTCGAGAGCAAGGCTTCGAAGACGTCCCGATTACCCGGCGGCAAGTGGCGGACGCGAAAGCCGAGCTCGCCTTTCGATGGTACCGTCGGCGCGCAGGCAGAGACCGACAGCGCGGCCAGGAGCAGTCCAAAGCTGGCTCGCATTCCTGTCATGGACAAGAGCCCCAGAACATGGCGTTGTCTGGACTCCCATAGTGATGCGAGAACTCCTGGGCCGTTTGGCGCACGACTTTTTGCTTCGAATTCGAGTAATGCCAGATCTGTGGAACGACGCCGAGGAAGATGCCGACGTGCTTGCGCGGGACATTGATCATCGTCTGCGTGCTCAAGTTCACATTCGAGGCATTGGTGATGAACACCAGTCCACAGAAGTTGGTTGGAGTAAGACTGTTCCAGGCTCCGACGGCGGAGCACCGACTGAAGATCTCATGAACACGGATCGAGGCGGAAGCGCCGCTCTTGCCGGTCATTCCGCTGCAAGTCGCACCAAAGTTGAACCCGACCACGTGGCTTACGAAATGTGCGCAGTGATTGTCTGAATTGGCACTGTAGCCGCACGGACAGATCTTGGAAATGTGTTGACCGAGCAGGGCCTGCAATTGTTGTTGAGTAGGAAAGGCTATAGGCATGGACTATTTCTACCGCCAGAGGCACACCGAGGCAAGAGCGGCATGAGCCTCGCAGTTGGACCGATCCCAAACTAGGCCCAGAACAGCCGTCGGCTCTGTCGATCATCCGTCGCGCGTGCGAAGAGCCGTGCCGTTAGGATCGACCGCTGGCTGCGGGAAAGTGGTATTTCCGACCTTCCAGCGTTGCTGCTGGTGGATTCCCTCTCCGCCGAACGTTGGCCATGTCTTGCTAGCCAGACGGTCCTTTACTCTTGCGCCAATCCCTATCTTGGCCCGTAGCCGGTCGGTCGCTGCTCGGCGGTTTTCGCGATAGGCGAGCTAGCGCGCGGGCGCAAATTGTTGGGCAGGCGGTGTTGGTGAAGCCGCAGCCTACGCTCGTCCCTTATCCAGCGCCTGTTTCACTCTGAGGGTTTCCCGTAGAAGCGGGAGCTGGGCCAGATCCTTCGGGCGGCCGCAAGCGGCCTTCGATGCGATGATGTCCTCGAGACAGGCGACCCGCGCCGTCTGCGATCTTCTTTCGATTGGTGGGTGTGTCGCGCACCAGAAGATCCATGTCCTGCGTGGTGACCGGGGAGCCTTGCAATACGGCTGCAACGCTGCCGACGACGATAGCTTCCAGACTACTCTCCTTGAGCGCTTTGAGCACCGCCAGGACGAACGCTTCGTCAGAAGATGCGGACACCGGGGGCGATCTCTCGTAAGAAAAACCGTCGTCCTGTACCGAAGGGACGCGCAAGGCTGCGCACGATCAAGTCGAGGTCGCCAGGGTCGATATCGGGCAAGAGGGCAGCCGCTCGTCGTACGTCGCGGTCGACATCCGACGGGCTTTTCCGAGCTGGCTTTCGAGCTCTTGCGCGCATGTCGAGCTGATTGTAGCGCAAACTCGCTACCCTGGCTGCACATGTATATCTTGATGAGGAACTATCCAGTCGTCGTCTTTGTGGTCTGCTGTTTCCAATGAAGCGCCCTTGAACATGTCGCCATTCTCAAGTTGCCGCGCGAAGAATTGAGATGGATCCAGTCCCTGTTCGAGCTGTTTCTGATCCGATTGTCGCGGTCAGAGATGTAAGTCATCAACAACAGGATAGCTGCATTGCTCGTTTGGCCGGAGCCCACGCAGGGGCCCTCGACGACCAGGCCCGTCGCTCGACTTTCGCGCTACGTCCCGTGTCGCCCGCCGCATGGCTCATCACGTCTACGTTCTTTAGTGAACCATTTAGGGCCATGGAGCGTCTTCTAAGATACAAGAAAAAGAGCGCCACTTTGACAAGACGCCGTACGTCGTGACAAGAGGGTTAGAGCCTTAGAACAGGAGTGCACGATGGGAGTTGGTTCTTCGTCCATCCCCGCCATTGCTATGGGGGCCGTCCAGCTGAGGTGGGTGCTGTTCTTGTCTGCTTACTCGTGCTTTGGCTGCGTGAATCTGGACAAGCCCTGGGCGTCGGCCTCTCCCGACGGCAGCGACGTTGTTTCGACGGCCGGGACGTCCGCAAATACCGGCGTCCGAGGCACAGGCGGAGCAAGCGGCGGCCCAGACACCGCGGAGGCGGACGGCGGTGCGCGCGGCACGAGTGGCCCTGACTCGGCAGGTGGAGGCGGCAGAGGCCCCGTGCTCGATAGCGGCGGAATGGCGTTGGATGGAGGCGCCTTGGGTGCTGGCCCGGATGCGCCAGAGGGTGCCGATCGCCCTCTGGCCACGGGTGGGATCGGTCCCGACGCCGGGACTGGTGGCTCCGCGGCAGGGGGAGCCGGGGGCGCCGCGGGCGCGGGCGGGGCAGGTGGGGCTGACGGACAGGCCGGCGGCGGTGGAACTAGCCGTGGCGACGCGCCGGATGCTGTCTCTCCTTACGACTCGACTTCAGCCGACGGACCCTGCGTGCTCTGCTCGCTGGCCACGTCCCTGGTGCACCGGTACAACTTTGGCGGAACGGGGACCAACGTTCATGATTCGGTGGGGACGGCCGACGGCACGGTGGTGAACGCGCAGTTGTCGGGCTCGGGCACGCTCGTGTTGGCTGGCGGGTCGTCGGGTCAGTACGTCGCTCTGCCGGCTCACATCCTGTCGACGCTCACCAGCGTCACCCTCGAGATCTGGGTCACATGGACCGGAGGGAACAACAATCAGCGGATTCTCGACTTCGGGAGCAATGAGCTGGTCGATGGCAACTACCGAGCGACGACCACGGTGATCATTTCTCCCAATTCGGCGCCCGACGCGCTCACCCCCAGGCTGCGCGCCAGCTACAGCAACCAGGTGTCGCTCAGTGGTACGTTCGTGGATGCCACGAGCGCGTTGGCCACCGGATCGATGAAACAGATCGCCGTCGTGTTCGATGGGCAGAGCCACACCATCTCCATGTATCTCAATGGCAAGCTTCAGGGCGAGACCGCTGGGCTCGGCGCCCTCGCCTTGATCAACGACACCAACAACTGGCTCGGCAAGTCGCAGTACTCGGGTGACCCCGGGTTCTCCGGGACCTACCATGAGCTCCGCATCTACGACGCCCCCCTGACCGCCGACCAGGTTCAAGCCGTCTATGCCGCCGGCACGAACGCTTCGTTCAGTCAGTAAACAACAGAGGACTTGGTTGGCCCAGCATCTTCGGCACTGTCAGGACTCCCGTGCGCGGTCGGTCTTCAGGGAATCACTGCTGCGGCCATGCAGGTGAAGCAGCTCGGACGCGACGCGGACCAGATCCTCGGAACGATACGGTTTGGCCAGGAAGCCGACTTCTTCGTAGCGCGCGGCTCGAATGCGCGTTCCTTGACGGCGCGGTCCATGCCGGCCCGTCGCAGGTCGGTGAGAGCCGACTTGAGGCGGGCTTTGGTGTTTGTGGACCGCCAAGGTGGTGCCCAGGCCGAGCTTTCGGGCACGGACGACGTCGCCGAGATCGACTACGCTGGTCCACCGAGCCCCGAATGGTGATCGATTGGCCCCGAAGCGGGAGTCGGAGATAGGTCTATTCCGGCGGGGAATACGCCCTCAAGATCGGGCTTGTTTCCCCTCGGGTAGAGTGGGACGCCGGAGGGCGTGTCGCGGCGTAGTAGACAGATCAGGCATTATCGGACTCTTGCGTTCGATTCGGTGAAGGCAAAATGAATGGCGCTTGTTCGACTTATGCACGCTCTACCGGCATCCGCTGGCGTAGCTAAGCGCGTGTGCATGGTTGATTGTCGCTTTTGTAACCCGCAGTGACTCGACGCCGGTTGCGCGGGCCGATTCACACTTGGGCACATCAGGCATAGAACAAGCCCGCGGCCTTCATGGCGTCTCTTAGTAGCGTGAGCTCGGCCTGCAGATGGCCGAGGATAGATCCGGCGGTTTCCATTTCACTCGGACTGCTGCTTTCCTCCAATTGCAAAGCCAACTCTGCCAACGCACAACCACCAACGGCGCTGGCGGCGCCTTTGATGGTGTGCGCCTGTTGCCTCGCACACTTGAGGTCCGAAATTTCCAAAGCGCCCGTCAGCGCCGCGAACCGCTTTGGCATATCGTCGAGGAACGCCGACACGATGGATTGGGCCAGGGCGTGGTCGCCCGAAACTCGCGCGAGTAGCGCCTTCTCGTCGAACACCGGGGCGTTCGCGTTTCCTCGCTCGTCGCTTGAAGGACGCACAACCCTTGCACCTCCGTCAGGCTGGACATTTCCTTCTCCAAGCCACTTCTCGACCAACGCCTGGAGATCCGAAGGTGAAAACGGCTTCGCGAGGTAATCGTCCATCCCGGCTGCAACAAATTTCTCGCGGTCGCCCCGCATCGCGTGCGCGGTCATGGCGATGATCGGGATCTTGCGATCCGTGCCTCCGTGCTCTGCACAGCGGATGGCCCGAGTTGCCTCCAAACCATCCATCTCTGGCATTTGCACGTCCATCAGCACTAGGTCATAGTGTTTGGATCGCAAGGCTGCGACTGCCTCGCAGCCGTTGGCGACGACATCGGCGCGTAGTCCAAGTTTCTCCAGTATGCCAAGCGCGACTTGCTGGTTGGTGATGTTGTCCTCGGCGAGCAGAATGCGCATTTTGTCCCAGCTGGGCTGGCGAGGGCTTTCACGAAGAAGCTGCGCCCGCACGGGGACTTCCGTCCCGGCCATGGATTCGTCTGGCAAAAGCTTCGCGAAGCGGGCCGTGAACCAGAACTCGGAGCCCTCGCCTTCCTCGCTGTTCACGCCGATCTCGCCGCCCATAAGCTCGGCCAGTTGCTTCGAGATCGCCAGCCCTAGGCCGCTGCCGCCGTACTTGCGCGTGGTCGAGGCATCCACTTGCGAAAACTTACCGAACAACAGACCGAGTCGGTCACGTGGAATACCGATACCCGTGTCGCGCACCGAGAAGCGCAGGACGACCTCGTGGGCCGTCTCCCGCTCCACACCGACCCGCACCACCACCTCGCCCGTGCTGGTGAACTTGACCGCGTTGCCGACCAGATTGATCAGCACCTGGCGCAAGCGGCCCGCGTCGCCGCGCAACAGCGGCGGTACGTCAAGATCGAGAGCGCAGGCAAACTGCAAATCCTTGTCCTCGGCACGGAAGGCCATTCCCGCGGCGAGATCGTCGATGAGAGACCGGGGGCAGAAGTCGATACTTTCCAAGGTCAGCTTACCCGCCTCGATCTTCGATAAATCGAGGATGTCGTTCAGCAATGCCAGAAGGGATCTCGCGCTGGCACGCGTGGTCTCGGCGTAGCGCCTCTGCGCGGCCGTGAGGCGGGTGTCCAGTAAGAGTTCGGTCATCCCAATCACGCCATTCATCGGGGTACGGATCTCGTGGCTCATGCTGGCCAAGAACTCGCTCTTGGCTGCAGTCGCTTGCTCGGCCTTGACCGCCATCGCGGTCGCGGCGGCTGTGGCCACCTTGAGAAGTTGATGGCTCTCCCGAAGGTCTCTTTCTTGCTGTTTTCGCTCGCTGATGTCCCACAGCACACCGTCGACCCGCTGCAGCCGTCCGTCTTCGTCGCGGGCCGCGGCGCCGCGGCTGCAAATCTCGTGGACGCTGCCATCTTGCCAGACCGCGCGGAATTCGACCTCGTAAGGGGCTCCCTCGCGAGTCGTGCGCGACATGGAGACGGCGAGGTGAGGCCGATCGTCGGGGTGTACGACGGCAAGGAATTCCTCCGCGGTACCGCTGAAAGTGGCACTGTCGACACCGATCAGGCGGCATACCTGCGCGTCGAAAGTTCGCCGACCGCTCTCGATGTCGAGGCGCCAAACCCCCATCTCGGCGGCACGAAGCGCAAGGTTGAGGCGGGTAACGTTGGCCTGGAGCGCTCGTTCGAGGCGGTGATGGTCGACGACCTTCCACACCGTATCCATGAGGAGCGTCAGCTGTCGCACATCAGCAGCGTCGTACATCGCCGTCTTGTTGGCGACGCCGACCACGGCGACAATCCGGCCCGAGCTGCGCACCGGAATCGTCATGAAACGGTGGAGGTGAGCGTGGCCCTCGGGAAGCCCTCGCTTAAGTGGGTTAGGTGCCGCGAACTCGTTGATGACGATCGCCTTGCCCTGCCTGACCGCCTCGCCCCACGCACCGGTTCGGTCGAGCTCGTACTCCGTCTGCGGCTTGACCACGGCGCATTCCTTCATCACGCCCTTCGACCAGGTGTTGAGGGTGAATCGCCGGGTTTCTTCGTCGTAGTGATAGATGTAACCGAAGGCGCTGCCGGTCAGGGTGATGGCTTCGTCGAGGGCCTTGTCCAAGAGGTCCTGTTCATTTGCTGCCTCGTACACGGCAATGCGCAGCAGGCCTTCGAGTCGAGCCTCGTTTTGTCCGCCGTCTACGTCTGATACGACTTTCCGCGCACGTCGCATCGCGACCCTCACGGGAGAGTCTCGACAGTCTGAGAAGGATCTTGAATGGTGGTGCGCTTCTTCTCAACGACAAACGCCATCGAGAACCGGCACCGCGCCGTCCTCGACTTTCAACGGTCAAAGAGACATCGCCATGCACTAGCTGGTAGCGCGTGGCCGTTCCTGGGCACACCGTAGTAGCGGGCGTGCCCTGTGATGACCGAGCGCAGGTATGAATGCAGTAGTACTGACCGCCCGCAACATCTCACGCGTGACGCGATATAGGATAACTTATGCATGGCTGGAGACGCCGCGGGGTTTACCAAGAGTGCCGCGTGGGCCAAAGGCGCCGCTTTGGCGTTGTCCGTGCCTGCACGGTAGGCTTTGGTCCGCCATGCACATGTCGAGCCCTTCGCCATCCTGGGGTTGACCCGATTTGGTGGACGGTTTCGCTACGCTGCTTTCTTCACTGAGTGTATCAGCTCGAATTCGATCGGGCTGTTGTAGTTGAGCGCCGAGTGGCGGCGATGGAGGTTGTAGAAGCCG
>Ga0265339_10000052_pt1 | contig 101603 bp, 93 predicted proteins | sample 4CB219metaG_FD_202085 | JGI IMG/M metagenome (GOLD analysis project Ga0265339, IMG submission 202085) | Rhizosphere microbial communities from Carex aquatilis grown in University of Washington, Seatle, WA, United States - 4-CB2-19 metaG | ecosystem: Host-associated > Plants > Roots >...
ACGCGGAGGAAATGATCCGCGCTCAGCCGATGGATGCGGTGGTGCTGATCGGCGCCTGTGACAAGACGGTGCCGGCGCTTTTGATGGGCGCCGTCTCGGCCGACACGCCGGCGGTCATGCTGATCGGTGGCCCGATGCTGCCGATGGCCCATCACGGCGAACGGCTCGGCGCCTGCACCGATTGCCGTCGGTTCTGGGCCAAATACCGCGCCGGCGAAATTTCCAAACACGACATCGACGATATCGAGGGCAACCTCGCCACCACCACCGGCAGCTGCGCGGTGATGGGCACCGCCAGCACCATGGCGGCGATCGCCGAGACGCTCGGGATGACGTTACCGGGCACCGCGGCGATACCGGCGGTGCATTCCGACCGGCTGCGCGCCGCGGAAGCGAGCGGCCGGCGCGCCACCGCGATGATCGGTACGGCGCTGCGGCCGAGTCGCATCGTCACCGCACGATCAGTGGAGAACGCGCTGCGTGTGCTGCTTGCCATCGGCGGTTCGACCAACGGCCTCATTCATCTCACCGCGATAGCGGGCCGTGCCGGCATCAAGGTGTCGCTCGAACGCCTCAACGTGCTGTCCGACGAAACGCCGATCCTGGTCGATCTCAAGCCGACCGGCGCGCATTACATGTCGGACCTGTTTGCAGGTGGCGGTATCGGCGCCGTCTTGCGCGAACTCAAGCCGCTCCTGCATCTTGACTGCATGACGGTGACGGGCGAGACGCTCGGCGAGCGTCTATCGCAGCCCGCGCCGTGGGTCGATCGCGAGATCGTGCGCCCGCTGGCCGAGCCGTATCAGAAACAGGGCGGGCTCGCCGCTTTGTTCGGCTCGCTGGCGCCGAACGGCGCGATCATCAAGCGCTCCGCCGCCGATCCGAAGCTGTTCGAGCGCGAAGGCCGTGCCGTGGTGTTCTCCTCGCTCGACGATCTGTCGCGCCGTATCGATGCGCCCGATCTCGACGTTACCGCCGACGACTTTCTGGTGCTGCAGAATGCCGGCCCGAAGAGCGGCTACGCCATGCCGGAGGCCGGCTATCTGCCGATCCCGTCAAAGCTCGCCCGCTCGGGCGTCAAAGACATGGTGCGCATTTCCGACGCGCGCATGAGCGGTACCGCCTACGGCACCATCGTGCTGCACGTTTCGCCGGAAGCCGCCGTCGGCGGCCCGCTGGCGCTGGTACAAAACGGCGACCGCATCAAGCTTTCGGTGTCGCAGCGCCGCCTCGATCTTCTGGTCGGCGACGACGAACTCGCCAAGCGTCGCGCGGTCCTCCGACCGTTCGCCGCGACACCGGAGCGCGGCTATGCGCGGCTCTACATGCAGAGCGTTCTTCAGGCCGAAGCCGGCTGCGATTTCGATTTTCTCAGAAAAGCGTAGTGCCACAGTCGTAAGTGCCGGCAGTCGCGGACGAGTGTGGCGAGATCCGTGGCCGCAAGGACCCGGCCAGGACCAAATAAGCTCAGAGGGCGTCCCCGGCGGGGACGCGCCGGGGACAGATATCGCTGGCCGAAGGTTCACCAGCGCTTCTCAAGCGTGATCGGAAATCAACCGATCACGGCAGGAAGTTCTTGTGCATACGCAGGGTGAACACCCAGTTCGACTGGTTTCCCCAGGTGGTCGCACCCGAATTTACGAGTGTGAGCGCCGGGGTCAGCGCATTGCCGGCGAGCCCGGTCTGGGCGCTATCAAACTGTTGGTAGATCGCTTCCACGCCGACGTAGAAGCTCTTGGTGATATCCCATTGCAGGCGCGAACCCACGCCCCAGATGTTAAAGTTGTTGTTGCAACCGGCGGCCGCCACAGCTGTCGTGCCGGCGCCCGCACCGAGGCCTTCGCCGACACACAGCATCGAGTTGGCCGAACCGGTACCGGTGCCGTACTTATTCCATATGCCGTTGAACACGAGGGACTGATGCCATTGCGGCGTCCAGTAGTGCTCGTAGGCAACGTCGAGGCCCCAGGCCGTGGTCAACTGGCAGCCGGTTGCATTGCCAGCAGCGAGAGTGCCGCCGAAAATGCAGGCGCTGCCCACGCCATAAGCCTCTTGTCCGCCATTGACGAGATAGGCATTGCCGTCCCCGGTCGCATTCCACAGATACTTGGTGGCGCCTTCTGTGTAGTTGACCTCGCCAACGAAGTAGTCGCCGGGCGATATGAACGGCGTGTTGATCCTAAGGCCGGCGCCCACGACCCAACCCCATGCATCACCGGGGTGGCCACTGGCAGGAAGGGCACCGTAGTAGCCAGCGTTGACTTCATGCAGAGCGCCCATGACTTGCGCACTGCCCCAAGCCTGGTCGACACGCAGATTGCCGACGATGTCGGGCTGCTGCCAGCCGCCATATCCGGCGGTGTTCGTCGTGTTGCCGAGGATGGCGCCGTTGGTGCCCGGCGTGGTCATGCCGCCAAGCGCTCCAGCCGCACCGCTGAAGTCGATGTTCTGGTTGTCGCGACGCTCTTCGGCCGACAGAGTGGCGGAGAAGCCGCCGCCAAGCTGGGCGGTATAGCCCCACACCCACCAGCCGCCGTCGCCGGAATCTTCCGACGGCAGGTTGCCGGCGCGGTAGAGCAACGCAGCCGCCGGGTAGAAGTCGAAGAACGACACCGACAGACCGGCCGTGAAGCCCGCCCACTGCACGAAGGCGCGGTTGATGTTGGCCTGGCCGGACGGCACTTCGTTGCCCTGATTCTGCGAGGCAATGCCGACCGCGATATAGCCGCGGGCTACGCCGTAAGCCGTCTGTTCGCGAGCGTCGGCTGTGATGTAGCCGCGTTCCCGTGACCAGAAGTTATTGGTGTAGCGGTTGTTGTAGTCAGATGCGAACGAGCCGGTCGTCGAGTTGCCGTTGACGCCCCAGCTTATTTCCGACCGCACCCAGCCACCGATCTTGATGCACATATCGGTGCCGGGCATGTAATAGAATCCCGCCCCATAGAGGCTGCAGACCTTGACATACTGGACAGGTCTCGCCTTGACCGGGAGATCGGCTGCCTGCGCCGCGGTGACCGCAACCAAACCGGCTGCGGAGCCGAGGAGCAAGTTTCTAACCACCTTCATATCACCCTCCATTTATTCGCTGTTTATGCGAAGTTTATGTGCTGTCGGAGGGTCCTATTATCTGGCAGCTTGTTAGCCATCAGCGTCCCTATAGCCCCCAAGATATTGATTTTACTCAATATCGATCCGACTCGCGGGTATTAGAATACGATCTGAAGGCCGTTCACTGGATGTGACAATTAGGCATAAATCCTATTTTACGATCTATCGTGTCATATTTATCTTGAATACAATTTATGATTGTCTATGAATTATTTATAACGTGCATGAGGTGGATGGCATTGATCCGTCGGGAGAATTTTGTGCCCGCGGATGAAGGAGGCAGCCCGCCGCTTCGCAACCGCTTCATAGGGACTCGGCACCGAACGCGCTGGCGCGCTAGATTAGCCAGATCTCGGGCGGGCGCCGATGCATGTCAGATTGAATCGCCGGCAGTTCGTAGCGCTGGCTGGTAGCGTCTCGACGGCTTTTATGGCCGCTCCGGCCGCCATCGCCGCGCCGTCCGATGCGGCGGCATTCTATCGCGGCAAGGTGCTGCGCATCCTGGTCGGCTCGCCCCCGGGCGGCGGCTATGACATCTATGCGCGGCTCGTCGCACCGGCGCTGGCCGAAAAGCTCGGTGCCGAGGTGCTGGTCGAGAACAAGGCCGGCAATGGCGGACTTGCGGCGCTAGCGACCTTGCTGACGCGTCCAGCCGACGGGCTGACCATCATGAACGGCAGCGCCGAGGCAGCGATTTTAAGCCAGATGCTCGGCCGCCCCGGCGTCACTTGGGATGTGGTCAAGCTGCAATGGCTGGCAAAGCTCGCCGCCGCGCCGAAGCTCTGGTTCGCCGGCAAGACCGCGCGCTATCAGACCATTGCCGACACGCGCCAGGCGCCGCGGCTGACCTGGTCGGCGACCGGGCCTGCCGACGACATCAGCGACGTGCAGGCGATCATCTCCTATGTGCTCGGGCTGCATTCCAAGATCGTTGTCGGCTATCGCGGCTCCGGCGACATGTCGCTCGCGGTGATCAGCAACGAGGTCGATTGCGGCCTCCTCTCGGCCGACTCGGCGCTGCCGCACATCGATTCGATCAAGCCGCTCGCCTTGTTCGGCGCCAAGCGCTGGTCCCACCTGCCCGACGTGCCGACCTTGCGCGAAGTCGCGCCGCTGCCGGCCGACAAGGCCTGGATTGTCGACCTGCGCGAAAAAATCGGCGAAGCGCAGCGCGCCATGGTGGCCGCGCCCGGAGTGCCCGCCGACCGGATCAACTATCTGCGCAGCGCGTTCGCCAAAATCCTCACCGATCCGGCCGTGATCGCCGAAGGCGCGCGGACCAATCGCGAGCTTGAATACATGTCCGGCACCGATTTGCAGGCCGTAGTGGCCGAATTGATGAAAGCCGCCGGCCCGCGCCTGCCGGAGTTCAAAAAGATCGTGCTCGATACATATTTCTGAGGCTGCGCCTCAGATCTTGTAGCCAAATACGCTGGCGCCGGTCTTGCTTTCAAGGTGCCGCCCGAAGCGGAATTTCAGTTCGGGACCGTCGAACGGCGGCTGCTCGATCTTTTGCTCCTCGTCCGTAAACGGCTCGACTTCGAGCACGACGAAGGTGTGAGCCTTCGCGTTGGCGGCCTTCAGCGCCGGAAACTCGCGCTCCAGCTGATCGATACTGGAAATCGCAAACACGCGCTCAAGCCCCATGCCGCGCGCGATGGCGGCGTAATCGTTGTCCTTGAAATTCGGCAAGCCGGCGTTCGATGTGGCCCCATAGACGCGGTTGGAGACGAGAAAATGCGTCAGGTTCGGCAGGTTCATCTGCCGTTCCACCATCAGCATGCCGGGGTTCATGCAGAAGGCGCCGTCGCCCATGAACGCCCAGACTTTCAGCTCCGGCTGCGCCAGCGCGATGCCGGAGGCAAACATGCTGGAGAGGCTCATCGACGCATCGAGATAAAAGCTGCCGACGGAGTCGCGCGTCGCCGCCCACCACGCTTGGCAGGAATTTCCCGCCGACGCGACCACGATCTCATCGGTGCGATGCCGCGCGATGGCGCGGAAGCAATCGAGGTATTTCATCAATGAGCCCCCCGCAGTAGATCGCGCGTGAACAAAATAGCGAGCGGCCGCGCGTAGGTGCGCGTGTGGCGATAGCAGCGCGAGATGAGCCCGATATCTTCCGGCTTGTCGATGATCTGGTACGGCATGCTGATCGCATCGAGCACCGGCAACAGATAAAGCCCGTTGGAAATATGGTGCTTGTGGTGATCGCCGACCGCGCCGCGCAAGGTCGCCATCAGGAACAGCGGGATCTCGTAGGTGTAGTTGATCTTGGTGATCGCGTAGACCACCGTCATGAATCCGGACGCGCCCATCAGCGCCGCCGATCCCATCGCCCCCATATAGGCGCCCGAGCACAGGCCGACCGCCGACTCTTCGCGATTGACCGGGACGTGGACGAAGCGGTCGTCGTTTTCGATCGTGTTGATGACGTCCATCACCCAGTTGTCGGGAAGGCTGGCGACGAGCTTGACGCCGCACGACGCAAGCTCGTCGGCGATCCGCTTGGCACTGTCCGAAGATTGACCACTCACTGTTTCGTTCCTGTCTTGTTGCTATCGGTCGATGCCGCAACCCGCGCGTTGCGCAATGCGCGCCATACCGTCTCCGGGCGTATCGGCAAGGCGATGTCGCGCACGCCAAGATGCCACAACGCATCGATCACCGCATTGCCGATCGCCGCCGGAGCGCCGATCGTACCGCTTTCGCTGCCGCCTTTGACGCCGAGCGGATTGCTGGGCGCCGGCGTCTCGATGAAGGCGGTACGAAACGCCGGCAGATCGGCGGCGCGCGGCATGGCGTAATCCATGAAACTTCCAGTCAGGAGCTGACCGCTGTCGCCATCGTAGACGACTTCTTCCATCAGCGCCTGGCCGACGCCTTGCGCAATGCCGCCATGCACTTGGCCCTCGACAATCATGGGATTGACGATCGTGCCGCAATCGTCGGCGGCATAAAGCGCTTCGAGTGTGACGGCGCCGGTGTCGGGATCGACCGTCACAACGGCAAGATGCATGGCCTGCGGATCGTTGGTGTCCGGCGGATCGTAAAATTCGGTGGCCTCAAGACCCGGCCCGAACGATCCGTCGGCCGGCAGTTTGGCGCCGTGGTAGGCAATGTCGGCGACCTCGGCAAAGCCGATGGCGCGATCCGTACCGCGGACGTTAAATCGCGCGCCGTCCTGCACGATGTCATCGGCCGCGCATTCGAGTGCCTCGGCAGCGATGCGGCGCGCCTTGGCGACGACCTGATCGCAGGCGCGGTAGATCGCCGTGCCGGCAACCGAGGTGGAACGCGCACCCCAGGTGCCGTTGCCGAACGGAACGCGGTCGGTGTCGCCCTCGACGACACCGATGTCGTCGATACCGAGGCCGAGCCGATCGGCGGCGATCTGGGCAAACGTAATGTCGTGGCCCTGGCCGTGCGAATGGCTGCCGGCGAACACCGTCACTTTGCCGTCGGAATGGACGCGCACCACGGCGCTCTCCCAGCCGCCGTGCAGGCCGCCGCGCTTGGCGAGGTTGCCGCTTGGCCCGGTGCCGGCCTTGTCGATGAAGCACGCGAGACCAATCCCGGCCAGAACGCCCTGCCTCCTCAGCTCCGCCTGCCGCTTGCGCAGCGCCGAATAATCCGCAAGCGACAACAGCGTCGCCAACAGCGCCGGCGGATCGCCGGAATCATAGACGCGCCCGCCCGGCGCCGGATAAGGAAAGTCACCGCCTGCAATCAGATTGCGCCGGCGAAATTCGGCGACATCGATGCCGAGTTCGCGCGCGCCACGTTCGGCGAGCCGCTCGTTGATCCAGGTCGCCTCCGGCCGGCCCGATCCGCGATACGCGTCGACCGGCACAGTGTTGGTGTAGACGCCGCGCACGCGCAGATGCAGGTTCGGCGTGCGATAGAGCCCGGTGATCGTCTGCGGATAGGAATTGCCGGGGATGCTGGGCGCGAAATTGCTCAGATAGCCGCCGAGCGCCGCAAGCGTATCGACCTGCATGGCGACGATGCGGCCTTCGCGGTCGAAGCCCATGCGCGCGTGGCTGTCGTGATTGCGCGCCTGTGCATCGGACAAGAGCGTCTCGCTGCGCGTCGCCGTCCATTTGACCGGCCGGCGCAAGCGTTGCGCCGCCCACACAACGGTCGACACCTCGACGGCGAAATTGCCTTTGACGCCGAAGCCACCGCCGACATCGGGCGAGATCACGCGAAGCTTGTGCTCTGGGATATGCAGCGTGTAGCGCGACAGCCAGCGGCGCAGATAATGCGGCTGCTGCGACGTGGCATAGAGCGTGTAGCGGTCGGCGGCCGCGTCGTAGTCGCACAGATATGCGCGCGGTTCGAGCGGATTGGCCGCGAGCCGCGAATTGCGCAATTCAAGCTCGACGATCTTGGCGGCAGAGGCCATCGCGGCTTCGGTCTTTTGCCGGTCGCCACGCTCGATTTCGAACACCACATTGGTGCCGAACCGTTCGTGCACGAGCGGCGCGCCGGCTTCGACGGCTTGGCGCAAGTCGCAGATCGCCGGCAGAATTTCGTAATCGACCACGACGGACTCGGCGGCCAGTTCGGCGGCGAACCGGTTCTCGGCCACCACCGCCGCGACGATGTCGCCGACGTGGCGCACCTTGTCGGTGGCAAATGCCGGACGCGGCGCACCGTTCATCGGCCGGCCGTCACCGAACGGCATCGGATGCACGATGGTGAGTTCGCCGTGACCTGCGCGCTGCCAATCCGCGGCGGTCAGCACCAGCAGCACGCCGGGAAGATTCTTGGCCGCATCAACGGCGATACCACATATCCGCGCGTGCGCATGTGGGCTGCGCACGAATGCGCACCACGTCGCGCCCGGCAGCGCCACGTCGTCGACATAGCAGCCCTCGCCGCGCACGAAGCGCAAATCCTCGCGACGGCGCAACGGCTGGCCGACAAAAGCTTTCCGTGTGATCGCGCCTGCGTTCATCAGCCGAAGATGGCTGCGCGCCCGCGCGCTTCAAGCTTGCGGCAGAAATAATGCCAGCAATGCTCCCAATGGACCGGCGTCATGATCTGCTGGTGGCGCTTAGCGCGCACCGCCTTCTTCGGCAGCGACCGTCGCATGTTGGCGGCGCGCGCGATGAGTTGCGCCCGGCAGGCCTTTTCCAGAAACACCCCGACGCAGATTGCGTGCGCGATGCTCGTACCGCAGAACGTCACGCCGTGATTGGCGATGAAAATCGCCCAGTTCTTGCCGAGCGATCGCGCCAGCGCCTGGCCTTCGCTCTTCTGAACGAGCAGCGCCACATCGGCCTCGTGGCGCGGCACCTCGACGAAATAATCGGCATCGAGCGTAAACGGTTGCAGCGGCTCGGTGATGGCGGAACAAATACTGGCGTGGAGCGGGTGCGAGTGCACCACGACGTTCACGTCGGAGCGCTTGCGGAAAATCTCCGAATGGATCGGCCACTCGGAATGGCGTCCGCCGCTGCCCGCGATCTGCTGTCCGTCCCAATCGACCAGCACGAAATCGTCAGGCCCCAACACTTCGCCAAGCCCGATGCGGTTGCGCTTCATCCAGAAACCTGAGCCGGCGTCGTCGCGCAGCGACAGATGCCCGAGCGTCATGTCGCCGTGCCCTTCCATTTCGAGGATGCGGCAGGCGCGCGCGGCTTCGGTGAGACATTCGCGCGTCGATTGATCCATCGCGGAGGCCACCGATCACTTCCCCTGAAAATGCTTCTCCAGCCCTTGCCAGCCTTCGAAATAGTCGTGCTGCAGTTCGGACGATTCCACCGCATAGCGTGTGAGCCGCATGGCGAAGCGGCTTTCGAACATGAACGCCATGGTGTTTTCGATCTTGTGCGGCTTGAGTTCGGCCCGCGTCGCGCGTTCCCAGGTGTCGGCGTCGGGACCGTGCGCGGTCATGCAATTGTGCAGGCTGGCGCCGCCGGGCAGGAAACCTTCGGCTTTGGCGTCATAGACGCCGTGGAGTAGCCCCATGAACTCGGTCATGACGTTGCGGTGATACCAGGGCGGCCGGAACGTGTTCTCGCCCACAAGCCAGCGCGGCGGGAAGATAACGAAGTCGATATTCGCGGCGCCGGGCACATCCGACGGCGCAGTCAGCACGCTGTAGATTGACGGATCGGGGTGATCGAAGCTGACCGTGCCGATCACCATGAAGCGCGCGAGGTCGTATTTGTACGGCGCAAAGTTGCCGTGCCAGGCGACGACGTTGAGCGGTGAATGATCCATCTCCGCCGCCCAGAGATTGCCTTGGAATTTGGCGATGACGACACACGGCTTCTTGTCGTTCTCGTAAGCGGCGACCGGGCTGAGAAAATCGCGCGGATTGGCGAGCCCGTTCGAACCGAGCGGGCCGAGCTCCGGCAGCCGCAGCATGGCGCCGTAATTTTCGCAGACATAGCCGCGCGACGGCCCGTCCGGCAGTTCGGCGCGAAACCGCAGGCCGCGCGGAATGACGGCGATCTCGCCTGGAGCGGCCTCGACGATGCCAAGCTCGGTGACGAAGCGGGCGCGGCCCTGCTGCGGCACGATCAGCATCTCGCCGTCGGCATTATAGAAGTAGCGATCCTGCATCGACCGGTTGGCGGCATAGAGATGAATCGCCATGCCGACCTGTGTGGCCGCGTCACCGTTGCCGCCGAACGTCACCATGCCCTCGACGAAATCGGCGTCCTTTTGCGGAATCGGCAGCGGACTCCAGCGCAACTGCGTCGGCGTGGCGTCGACATCATTGAACGGTGCGCTGCGAATGAGCCCATTGTCGATGCGCGCATACGGCCGGTGTACGACCGAAGGCTGAATACGGTAGGTCCAGGTGCGCCGGTTTTCCGCGCGCGCCGTCGTGAACGAGGTGCCTGAAATCAGCTCGGCGTAAAGTCCGTGTGGCGGCCGCTGCGGCGAATTCTGCCCGACCGGCAGTGCGCCTGGTACCGCCTCGGTGGCGAAGTTGTTGCCGAAGCCGGATTGATATTGGGGCGCGCTGGAGCGTTCGCTCCGCTGCTCCGCCTTGTCGGTCCTGCGGACCTTGCTGTCGTTTTTGGTCACATAGGTCATCGGACCTCCCAAGCGGCCGCGTTGGCGGTCGTACGCGGCGCACTAGAGCTCGCGCCAGCGAATTGGTCACGAATGCAACTATCGGCCTTCAGGACCGGACGCGCAAGTCACCTTGTATCGCTTCTAAACTATCCGCCCGACACCGCCGTCACGGCGCGTTTCATGCCGAGCGCGAGAATGCGATGCAGAAGATCGCGATATTTGATCCCGTCATGCTTCGCCGCCGCGGCGAACTCCTGGCTCTCTGCGATCTCCGGGTTGGGATTGGCTTCCAGAAAATACGGGGTGCCGTCGGCGGCGAGCCGAAAATCGATGCGGGCGTAGCCGTCGAGTTCAAGCGCCCGGTAAATCCGCTTGGCGAAGCGCTGAATGCGCGCGACCACTTCGGGCGCCAAATTCTTCGCCGGGCCGTGCAGGATACTGTGGCGCTCCTGGTAGTCGGGATCATGCTTGGCCTTCTCGGTGGCGATCGGCCAATCGCGATCCGGCAGATTCTGCAATTGCAGCTCCCAGACCGGCAGCACGCGCAGACGATCGTTGCCGAGCACCCCGACATAGATTTCCCGGCCCTCGATATACTGCTCGACGATGGCGGCCGTACCGACCCGCTCGTGGATGAAGCCGATGCGTTCGGCGAACTTCTCGTCGTTGTCGACCACGGAAGCCTGCGAGATGCCGTAGGAGCCGTCCTCGCTCAGACTCTTGACGATCAGCGGCAGCGTCAGCCGGGCCGGACGCTTCGCCTTGCGGTGCTTCGGAAACACCGCGAAGGCGGGGGTCGGAATGCGGTGATAGTGTACCAGCGTCTTCGACAGGTCCTTGCCGCGCGCCAGCATCAGGCCGCGCGGATTGCAGCCGGTATACGGAATGTGCATCAGCTCGAGATAGCTCGCGACATTCTGATCGTAGATCGCCTCGCCGTGAAATTCCTCAAGCAGGGTGAGGACGACGTCCGGCTTCCAGCTCTCGATTTCGTCGCGGATCGGTTTCAGTTCGTCATGCACGCCGAGCGGATGCACGTCGTGCCCGGCGCGCCGCAGCGTCGTCACGACATCGTATTCGGTCTTCCACTCGTTGATTTCCTGCTCGGTGTAGCCCTTGCTCGAATCCGGCGGAATCAAATCCGGATGCATGAGCACAAGGACACGCAGCTTCTTCATAACGCGATCCACCTTCGCCGCGACGGACCAAACAGTGCATGCATGGTTTTCGCAGTCAATAATACGGTGAAATCGGTTACGAGTTTATGCTCGGGTCCCACCGCCCGCAAATTGAGCTCCCGGCAGCGCGCGATCATGCCGTCGAGCACGGCATCGAGCGTGAGCTGATATTCGCCGGTCCACTGCGCCACCAGCCTGCGCATGCTGGCGCGGTGGCGGCGCAGAAACGAGGAGGCAGCCTCCGACCGGCGATGTTTTGGGTCGGACGAAAAGATCCGGTGGAGATCACGGTCGTACGTCTTGGGCGCATCGAACGCATAGAGCGCCTGCTTCTTGCGGTAATGCTCGCCGAGCGTCTCATTGAGCTTGCTGAGCGGATCGACACGCTCGCTCCGGCGCAGTTCCGGCCGCACGTTGGCGATCTCCCCCATCAGTTCGTCGACATATTCAAGCTTTTTGAGCGCCGGCCATCCGGCATAACGCGTACGCCAATTAGAGCGCGGCCGCAGCCACACCGCGAATGTCTCGGCGAAATCCTCATCGGGATGGCTCTGCGCGTACCACAGACGCAGATGCTGGACGAAATTCCGGCTGGCCGGATTAGGCCGGTAGTAGCGCGGATAGCGCTGCGACGATGGGCCGAACAGCCGCTGCCAGGCGCGCCGGCGCGCCAATCCATAAGCGTGCTGCACGACGTGGCCGGCCTCATGGCGCAGGATCGCCATGCACTCGCGCCAAGTGCCGCCTTCGACATCGATGATCATCTTGCGTTCGAGGCGCATCAGCCGCGGGTGCGCCAGATAGAACGGAACTGCAATGCCCGGCGTGCTGTCCGGGCTGAACCACTCGCTGGAAATCCAGGCGTGGGGCCGCACGCGCAAGCCCGCCTGCGCCAGCTCGTCGTGCAGGGTGATGAGGCAGTCCTCAAGCCAGGTGCCCTCGATGGTCAGCTTGAGGTCCTTGAGCCGGACTTCGAGCAGCTCTTCGTCAGGCAGTTCGGCCCAGGGAAATTTCTCGCGCGGCATGGTGCAGATGGAACCCGAAAACCAATTCAGCCCCGCCATGGTGTCACGGCGGCGGTTAGAGGTGAACACGGAAAATCGTTCTCGCGGCGCACCTTGGCGCCCGAGTTTTACTTATATGACGCGGAGCAGAACCCGTTTCGGCGAATCAGACCGGTGGTGGTGACCGGCTTCCCTCGCGATCGCGCTCTACGCTGTGGCCCGGGTTTCGCTGCGTTCACCCCGGGCTACGAAGAACAGAAGAAAAAGAAGGATGCGGAACGCCGTAAGACGCAGACCTATCCACCGCAACTTGCGTTGCGGCGCGCACCCTGCAGGGCGCGCTCGCCTTCCGGCGTTCCACCGCGGCTCTGCCCTCGGGACTCACGCATCCCGAGGTGCGACTCCGGACCAGGTTTCGCGGCGCTGGCGCCTTGGATGGCGGGGGTCTCCCGCCGGCGCCGGCCCCGGTTGCAGCGAGCACCTCGCGTGCCGGTCATAATGCCGGCAGACATGATGTCCGAACCCGCCCGGGAACGGCCTGCAGAGCCGCCCGCGGGCGCCGTCCTCGCCCGATGATCCGGCTTGCCTCCGGACCACCTCCTTCACGAAGGCGATGATCCCTCACTTGACGGATAGGCCCCTCATGGGCACTCTACCGGGGGGCGCGATTCCCCCGGAGGGACAACTGTGGCCGATAAGTTCAAGGAACCGCCTAAGCGGCTGTCTATCGATCTTGGTTAGGTGGCTGATCCAATCGGCTCAACTGAACCTGTTCCGCTGGAGGAGTTCGTTCGCAGAGCGAAGGAACAAGGGACAGAAGCTCCCGTATCTGAGGATCGACCGTCCGGTCACGAGATATTGCCGAAAAACTGGATCGAGGCCGTTCCGGCCATTCTCTTCGGTTTTTACGGCTTGGCGTTTGCCTTTGAGGCTGTTTCAGCCATGAATCGAGGCGACATAGGCATCTCAATCGCCGATACGGCGGCTTGTATTATTTGCGCCGCAGTCGCGCTTGCGTGGTGGAAGCGAAAGGACTGGCTACCGCAAAAGCTAGTAGCCACGAGCACTGGGATAATTACAGACGCTCGGTGGTTAGTAAGCGCGATGTCGATTCTTTTGATTACATCTGCGCTCGCGCCTTATGTCGAACAACGCCGCTGGCCATTTGTATGGCAATTGATGTCGCCAACCTCAAGCGGCCTTACTCAAAAGCAGGTCGATCAACGAATTAAGCCACTTATCGTTGAACGAGATAAGGCGATTGCTGACAAAGATGACGCTATAAAAGAACGCGACGCGGCTCTGCGGGATTTGGCGGACACGCAGCGTCAATTGGAAAACGCAAATCACGAAACGGCAGGTGCCCGGGCCGCTGCGGCAGCGCGTCCTCCCGGTTCTATGTCTTTGGAGAAAGGCGAGACGGCCGCTGTTTTGCTCTTATACCATTCGTCTGGTGGAAATATTGAAGTAATTGCGAAATCGACCAATATTAAAAGCGTCGAGACCGAACCGTTTGTACGAAATCCATCTGATCCAATGTCGCCGTTATGCTTTGGCGGATGCGCCCTTTTTAGGTTTGTTTTCAGCGGAGATTATGGACCTTTTGACGCCTCGATAGCCGATCTCAGCGCGTCGACTACCAGACCGACAATACAAGTTACCGAAAACGGAGAAGTACATTTAGTGGCGATTCTAGACGTCGAACAGATCGGGATACCTAATTTTAGTATTATCGGAACAGGAAATACTGGCGATCTGTTGCATGAATTTAGAATGTCGCTTTACAAAAAAACAAACCACTAGGCATCCCATGGCGCGAATAGCTCCAGTTGCTTTGGCTCTTTCGGTTCGCTGGCATCGTTTGTCTCTAGCTGAGACGGATGCCAGTGATCACGTCTCAGCAGCCTGCTATCGCCGCACCAAAAATATCCGGGTTCTGCCGGTTGTTGTAGCGGAACTGAAATTCAGCGACGTAGAGCGGCATATATTTGGCCGATACTTTGTGAAACGTGCCCATCACGCCGCGCTTAAGCAGCGACCAGAAGCTATCAATGGTCTGCGTGTGGATCGAGCCGACGACGTATTCGCCCACGCTGTGGCGTACGACGCCGTGCGGAAATTGCTTGCCGACGTGGCGATAACCGCCAGCATCATCGGTCGCCAACAGGCTAACCTTGTTGGACACGGTTTCGCGGATGAAGCCTTCCAGCGTTTCCATGTCGGCACGTTCGATGACGCGGGCGACCACGTTCCCGCGCCGTTGGATCGCGCCGACAACAGCAGTCTTGCCAGCGGTCGGCCCGAGCGGCGGGGCACCGTCGCCCCCACCACGCTTGTCCCTGTGCTTGTTGCGGGCCTTCCCGCCAACATAGGTTTCATCAACCTCGACAATGCCCATAAGCTTCTTAAATTCGTTGTCTTGCAGCGCCGCGCGGATGCGGTGGCACATGTACCAAGCCGTCTTGTAGCTGCCGAAGCCCATATAGCGGTGGACCTGCCGGGCGCTGATGCCCTTTTTGCTGGTCAGCATCAGATGCACCACACGGAACCACTGGCGAAGGTCTACATTCGTGTTTTCGAAGATCGTGCCCACAAGGTGCGAAAAGCGGTAGGCGCCCCCCTGCCGACAGGCCGAGCACTCCCAGCGGTAAGGCATGTTTTTAAGCGTGTAGACGTTCACGCTGCCACACCGCGGGCAATAGACGCCATCTGGCCAGCGATGGGCCACCAAGTAGGCGTCGCACGCTTCCTCGGTCGGAAACGTTGTCTCAAACTGAGAGACGGACATCTGCATGATTTGCTTGGCTTGTTTCCGTGCCATGATTTGAAGTCCCATCGCTTCGCTGCATTCAGCGTTGGGGAATCAATAGCATGTCACCGAACGTCCGTCAAGTCCGGGATCATCGCCTTCACGAAGGCGAGGACTATGTCTTATCACAAACGGGGGACAATGTCAAGACAAAGTCGCGAAAATGATGATTCTGACAGGGACTCGTCGCGCTCATTCCAGAGGCGTGATGAACCAAAGCCGAAACGATGTGAATGACATTAAGCGTCATTTGACGACGACGACTGATGCTCTGCGAATAACCCGTTCGTGCGTGCTGTTAACCCGCCGGACAATCGCTGGCGTTCACCGATTGGGAGTTAGGAGATGTTAGCGAGATGACCGGCCTTACTCGGGCTTGATGTTGGCCGTGCGGATCACCTTGGCCCATTTCTCGGTTTCGTCGGCCATGAGCTTGCCGAAATCGGCGGGCGAACCCGCCATCGGAACGCCGCCCAGATCGGCGAGCCGCGCCTTCATCTTAGGGTCAGCAAGGGCCGCGTTGATTTCCTTGTTGATCCTGCCGATGACCTCGGCAGGCGTCCCGGCTCGCGCGCACAGGCCGTACCACGTGCTCACCTCGTAGCCCGGTACGAACTCGCCCACAGTCGGCACGTCGGGCAGCGCCGGCGAACGCGTCGCCGTGGTCACCGCCAGTGCGCGCAGCTTTCCGCTCCTTATAAACCCAATCGATGCAGGCATCGTTGCGAACGACACCTGCACCTGTCCGCCGATCAGATCCGTGAGCGAGGGCGCCGACCCCTTATAGGCAACGTGCACCATATGGACGCCGGCCATTATCTGGAAGAGTTCGGCGGACAAATGGACCGATGTGCCGACACCGGGAGACGCCACGTTGACCTTGCCTGGATTGGCTTTGGCGTAAGCGATGAACTCCGGCATCGTTTTAGCTGGAACCGATGGATTGACCACCATGACGTTGGGTATGCGCATGATGCCCGCGATCGGCACCATATCGCGGATGAAGTTGAAATTGAGTTTTTCATAAAGCGTCGCGTTGATCGCAGCCGAGGGGGCGACAAACAGAATCGTGTAACCATCAGCCGCCGCATGCACGACGGATTCGGTGGCGATGTTGGTGCCCGCACCCGGCCGGTTCTCGATCACAAACGTTTGGCCAAGGTGCTCCGATAGCCATTGCCCCATCAGTCGCGCGGTGATGTCATTGCCGCCGCCGGGGGCGAACCCGACAATCAAGCGCACCGGTCGGGCCGGATAGCCCTGTGCGTGTGCGAGCAGCGGCACCGCCTGCAGCGCGGCAGCGCCCGCGGCGAGACGCAGAAATTTGCGCCGGCGAAGTTCCATGAAAGCCTCCCAACAACTGGCATTCCCAGCGCTACTTTCGATGACAGATTAGCTCAGTCCGGCGGCCGCGTGTAGGGCCGGAGTCCATGTCGGCACATCGCTGCATCTAAGGCGGTGCAGCGATCAGGCCGCTCTTGCACAGAGTCCTGTCGGCCCACAAAAGACGCGCTTGTTAGTTCACGCGGGGACGGCATCTTGTCACATTGCAGATACAAATAAGCTGCCGAATGCTGTTCGGGAGGGTGATAATATAATAAGGGAGGGCGAAAATGTTTCGGGCAGCAGTGATCGGCGCGATCATGGCCTTGAGTCTGGCTTCGACAATCCAGATTGCCAAGTCGGAGGATGCCGCTCCGAAAGGCAACAAGGGGTTCACAAGCAGTAAAACTACAGTTGTTGATCTCGGCCCCGAAATTGAGGGGATGGCAGGTAGGCAACTCCGAATGCGCATGCTCACGATTGAGCCCGGCGGTTATATCGGCATTCATAGCCACAAGGACCGGCCTGCCGTTGTCTACGTCATGCAAGGGTCCGACGAGGTAGGTCTTTCTGATGGTAGCAAGAAAATGCTCCATGCCGGCGACACATCGACAGCTACCAAGGACACGACTCACTATCATCGCAACCTCGGCACCGACAATGTCGTCTTAATTGCCGTCGATATCTTTCATCCTACCAAATAACTTGCCGTTCAGGCCGAGACCGCAAAGCGATTCGGCAGAGAACCCGGCTAGCTTGTCGGGCGTGTTCGGGTGCCCGAACTCATGGAGCAATGTCGGCTCATGGCACGTCGGGTCTTGGGGTATCAGCGGACGGGACGCGAACACGTCCAAATCGACCTGTTTGACCCCATTCAGACATTCGATCCCGGCAATTGCTGTTTCGCAAAATGGTTGTTGGTTCACGTCACAAGCACTCTTTAACCTTAGCCGGACGAGTTTGGGAGGCGTATGGCATAGAAGGTAAGATAGCGAGATAGCCGGAGCAGCGGCCCAGATATATGACCAGTGCCGATTTATCGGCGGACCCTTGCGGTTCGCCTTTGCCTGACCGGGCGGTTCCACGCTGGATCGTCTCGGCTGGTCTCTTCTTGCTTCTGGGTTTTGCCATCAACGCCGTGACGATTATGGCGTTGCTGGGTTCGACCATGGTGTGGCAAGGCTTGCTCCATCATGACCCGGACACCGCGGTATCGACCGCAGAGTTGATGCTTGCGTTGTCGCCTCTTGTCGGTGTTTTCGGCGCGTTGGTGCTCACGCCGATCCCGGCCGTCACCGGCGCGGTCGTTCTGGCTCTCTTTATCCTTGTCTTAGGAAGGCTGCCGCTTTGGGCTACTGTTGTCGCAATTCCTTTATGTATTGAGGCGTCTGCACTGCAAATTTATCTCTCGGGTGCTGCGGTGCTCGATCCTTGGCTTGCCGCAGTCCAGGTCCCGTTTGTGCTGGGGTGTTGGGCGTTATCTCGCGCGCTGGCGAAGGCGCCGAGGTCCCCGGAGCGGGTCAAGGCATGCAGGTGGGTGTTGTACCTGTGCACCACCCTGGCCACAGCGGCAATCGTAACAGTGACTGCACTTTGTGTTTACGCCAATTGGAAGCCGTGGCATCCGGAGGTGTCGTGGTCGTCGTCGACTAGGCTGCCGAAAATCTCTCTTGCAGCTGAGTGGCAGACAAAAGAACCGTCCGGATTCATTTCGTGGTCGCCGGACGAAACAAAAATTCTGACACTTTCCAGCTACGGCGATGGGCTGATGGTGGTGCATGACCCGGCGGGACATGTCGAACATCAGCGAGAGTTTCCAGGTCTGGCAAGTCCATTCTCGCCTTACTTTGCGAGTAATGGGAAGCAAATAATCCTGGCAGGCGAGATCAAGACGGGCGTTGCTTTTTCGGTCTTCGATATCGCGTCCGGCCGTACTGTCTTTCAGGAGCACTTGCTGCAGCCGAACGAACCCGGCCTGGGCGAAGCGGAACTTACGCTCTCGCGAAATGGTTCGGTTCTGGCGGCTGTCCACGGCCGCATCAATGGATACGCTGCCCTTAAACGCCCGATTTCGGTTTATGACACCAGGACTTGGCAGAAGCTTTCAACAATAGAGCTGCCGATCGCTCCGAGTGAAGTTGGCCGGTTAGCCCTTTCCGATGATGGCGGCAGGCTTGCGTTCTGGTCTTCTGGCAAATTCTTTGTTGTCGATGCACGGACAGGTCAGCCAATCACGGTCACGGCACTTCCGGTTCAGCGTCCCACATTTATTGCACTTAGTCCGGACAGCAGCATGGCGGCCGTGGCGGAGGCCGATACCAGCCCACCCTATTTTGCGGCAAAAGCAATTCGGATTTTTCGCTTAAGCGACGGCACTCAGATCGCATCGCGTGCCGCCTTTTCTCACGGGCCGGATTGTTCAGAGAACCAGGATGATTGCGGGCTGAACACTCCGATATTGTGGGCTCCGAACGAACGCTTCCTGATCTTTCCCGATGGTTATCATATGATCCGGCTTTGGAGTCCGTTTGCCGAGGCTGGCGAAGACGCGACGATCAAGACCCGATATTTCGAGCGTGGCATAGCTTTGTCGCCGGATGGCGACCGTTTAGCGATCAGCAACGGCAACTTCGTCAGTGTCTTCCGTATCGGTGGCTGACTGCTCATGTTCGACAATGCGACTGTCATCGATTGAACAGTATTGCTGCATCGCCGTTTGTCTCGTGCTGGCACTTTTCGACCGGCGACGATGTCCGCTTCCGCGGCAGCTAGTGGAAGCAAAGCGGACGTTCAGTTAGCCGACCGTAATGTTGGCCGCCCGGATGACCTTGGCCCATTTCTCGGTGTCTTCGACGACGAACTTGCCGAACTCCGCGGGCGTCATTGCCTTAGGTACGCTACCGAGATTGGCGAACTTGGCCATGACTCCCGGCTCGGCGAGGCTCGCGGTGACCGCGCGGTTGAGCGTGTCGACGACATCCGCCGGCGGGCCCTTCGGCACCACCATGCCGTTCCAGATGACGGCGTCGAAGCCGGGTACGGTCGCGGCGATGGGCGGGACGCCCGGCAGGGCCGGCGACGGCGCGCTGCTGGTCACAGCCAGGGCGCGGAGCTTCCCCGCCCTGATCTGCTCGATCATTGTCGGGATCGGGCTGAACACGACCTGCATGCGCCCCGCCAGCATGTCAGGGATATAGATTTCGCGGTAATGCACGACCGTCATTTTGACGCCGGTCATGGCCATGAACAGTTCGCCGGCCAGATGCAGCGAACTGCCCTTGCCGGCCGTCGCCATGTTGATGCTGCCGGGATTGGCCTTGGCGTAAGCAATGAATTCGGCGACGGTCTTGGCCGCAAACGACGGAGCGACCGTCATCACCATCGGCGTGCGGGCGATGCTGGCGACCGGTACGGTGTCGCGGATGAAGTCGAAATGCAGCCCGTTGTAGAGGCTGGCGTTGATGGCATTTGACGAAGTGGCCATCAGCAGCGTGTACCCGTCTGGCGCCGATCGTATGACTTTCTCAGTTGCCACATTGGTGCCGGCGCCGGGCAGATCTTCGACGGCGAATTGTTGGCCGGCGCGCTGCGATAGCGATGCGCTCAGCACGCGCGCAAGTATGTCGGTCAGCCCGCCGGCAAAGAAACCGACGAGCAGATGCACCGGCCGTGCTGGATAGGATTGCGCGCGCGCCAAGCGCGAAAATGCCGGAAGCGCGGCCGCGCCGGTCGCCAGATGAAAGAAATTGCGGCGTGAAGACTTCATCATGGTGCTGTTCCTCATTCAGATGAAACGCAGCCCAATGCTTCATTCCGACTTGATGCCGGCGAATTTGATCACCTTGGCCCATTTCTCGGTCTCGGAAGCGAGTAATTTGCCGAACGCGGCAGGCGAGCCTGTGATCGTCACACTACCGAGCGAGTCGAACCGCGCCCTCAATTTTGGATCGTCAAGACCGGCATTAATTTCCTTGTTGAGCTTGGTAATGATTTCGCCGGGCGTGCTTTTCGGCGCGCCGATGCCGGTTGTGCCAACTACTTCGTAGCCCGGCACGAATTGGCCGACGGGCGGCAGATCAGGCAAGACCGCAGCCGGCTGCGACGCCGTCACCGCCAAGCAGTGCAGCGTGCCGGCGCGCAGGTACCCAATCGACGACGGGATCGGGTCGAACATGACCTGGACGCGGCCGGCAATGAGATCGGCCTGCGCGGCGGCCTCGCCGCGCGCCGGCACCTGCACCATGTCGGTGCCGGTCAGCATCTTGAAATACTCGGCCGCCATGTAGGTCAGGTTGCCGGTGCCGGTCGAGGTGATGTTGATCTTGCCCGGATAAGCTTTGGCGTAAGCGATGAACGCGGGAAGAGTCCGGGCCGGAAACGCCGGATTGACCACCACTACGAACGGCGCGCCGCCAACGTTGGCGACCGGCGCGATATCGCGCAGGAAATTGAAACTCAGGTTGTGATAGAGGGTGCCATTGGTCATGTTCGGGGTCGCTACGTAGAGCAGCGTGTAGCCGTCCGGCGGCGAACGCACCACCAACTCGGTGGCGATATTGGTTGCGGCGCCGGGCCGATTCTCAACAACGAAAGATTGGCCGAGGCGCTGCGACAGCCATTCCGCAATCAAACGGGCAAACAGGTCCGGCGTGCCGCCGGCCGGAAACCCGACGATGATACGCACCGGCCGCGCCGGATAATCGAGCGCCGATGCGGTGGGCGAGACGGCCGGCAACGCGGCGGCGGCCGCGGCGAGATGCAGAAAACGGCGGCGAGGAAACGTCATGACGATGTCTTCCACGAGCCTTGCCGCCTTGCAGACAGGGACGGCGCCGCAAACCCATGTCGATTTGTTTTCGAATTGCTCGCCCGCCGGAGGCACAATCGCTGCCTTTAATTGGCGGAACGTCGGCACATCCCGCTGGCAGCTCTGATGGCGCGTAATATAGCAAAGTACACTATCAGGTCTGTGACGCCCGGCACAGCCCTGGACACAAGTCTTCGATCCGGCGCGGCTTGAAAGACGCTTTCTTGCCGCCAAAGGGGCGCCGGGATATTGACAGCCCGCCCCGTGGCGCGGGCGAGACACCCATACAACGCAGGGTCAAAGGCGTGCCGGAAAACATCGTACCCGTTCTCATCGTCGGCGGCGGCCCCGTCGGGCTGGCGCTGGCCGGCGACCTTGGCTGGCGCGGCGTCGACTGCGTGCTGATCGAGCAGTCGGACGGTTCGATCTACCAGCCGCGCATGGACATGGTCGGCGTCCGCACCATGGAGTTCTGCCGGCGCTGGGGGCTCGTCGGTACCGTCGAGAGCTCACCCTACCCGCGCGACTACGCGCAGGACAACGTGTACGTCACGAGTCTCGCCGGCTATGAACTCGGGCGCGAGCGCTTTCCCGGCATCGGCCAGGCGGCGCCGCCGCCGCAAAGCCCGCAGCGGCGCGAGCGCTGCCCGCAAAACATGTTCGATCCGATCCTGCGCGCGTTCGCGGCCTCGCAAAAATCCGTCACGCTGCGCTACCGCACGCGGCTCATGGGCTTCACGCAAGACGCCGAGCGGGTGACGGCGACTGTCGAGAACGCCGATACCGGCGCGCGCGAACAGATCGCCGCGCGCTATCTCGTCGGCTGCGACGGCGCCCGCAGCCTGGTGCGCGAAACACTCGGCATTGCGATGCGCGGCAATCCGGCGCTGACCTACACCACCAATGTGATCTTCCGCTGCCCCGACCTGTTGTCGCTGCACGACAAGGGCAAGGCCTACCGGCACATTCTCATCGGGCCGGAAGGCACCTGGGCGACCGTCGTGGCGATCAACGGCCGCGACCAGTGGCGCTTTTCGCTTATCGGCAGCTCGACGCAGCGCGAATACACCACGGCCGAAATCGAGGCCGCGATCCGCCGCGCCGTCGGCCGCGATTTCAAGTTCGAGATTTTGAGCGTGCTGCCGTGGGTGCGGCGCGAGCTCGTCGCCGACACCTATCGCCAAGGCCGCGGCTTTATTGCCGGCGACGCCGCGCACGCCATGTCGCCAACCGGCGGCTTCGGCATGAATACCGGCATCGGCGACGCGGTCGACCTGTCCTGGAAGCTCGCCGCGGTGCTGCAGGGCTGGGGCGGCGACGATCTGCTTGATTCCTATTCGGCCGAGCGCCAGCCGGTCGGCGCCCGCAACGTCGCCGAGGCGAGCGGTAATCTGCGCCGCATGCTCTCGGTCGGCCGCCACGCCGATCTTCTGGATGACACGGCCGAGGGCGCGGCAACGCGACAAAAAGTCGGCGCCGAATTCAGCGAGCTGATGCGCCGCGAATGGTTCACGCTCGGCATCCATCTCGGCTACCGCTACGAGAACTCGCCGATCTGCTGGCCGGACGGCACGCCGGCGCCGCCGGACGAGGCCCGAAGCTACGAACAAACGGCGCGGCCCGGGCACCGCGCGCCGCATGTGTGGCTCGCCGACGGCCGCTCGACGCTCGACCTGTTCGGCCGCGGCTTTACGCTATTAGGCTTCGGTGCGAGCGCGGCCGAGGCCGCGCCGCTCGTTGAGGCGGCACGCGCGTGCGGCGTCCCGATCGAATTCGTGCCGCTCAACGAACCGAACGTGGCCGGGCTGTACGGGCGGAAATTTGTGCTGGTGCGGCCCGACGGGCACGTCGCCTGGCGCGACGACCGCATGCCGGACGATCCGAAGCGCATCATCGATGTGGTGCGCGGCATGGAGAACGGTCCCGGCAAAGCCGCATGGCAGCGGGAGCCAAACGCGGCTAAAATAGCCTGACCCAAACGCGTTTTGCCGAGGCGCCGTCATGAACAAAGTCCCGTCCCGCGAAGAGCTCGCCCAATCCGGCACGCTCGAAGACCTTTACGGCCAGCTCGGCCACATCAACATCGGCCCCGGCTGGGCCAAGGCGACGCCGTCGCTGTGGCCGGCGCCGAAGAAGACGTTCGCGCCGGCGCACTGGAAATATGAGCAGGCGCGCGGCGCCCTCGATGCCGCCGGCCGCCTGATCAACACCGAGCTGGCGGAACGGCGTAATCTCATTCTGTTCAATCCGGCCGCCGACAACGGCTACGGTACGGTGCGCACATTGGTCGCCGCCTATCAGATGATCATGCCGGGCGAATGGGCGCATGCGCATCGCCATACGCCGAATGCGCTGCGGCTCATTCTCGATTCCGAACCCGGCACCTACACCGACGTCGACGGCGTCAAGATCGCCATGGAGCCCGGCGACGTGCTGCTGACGCCGAACTGGTCGAGCCACGGCCATGGCAACGACAGCCGCGCCTGCGCCTATTGGCTCGATTTCCTCGACGTGCCGCTGGTGCAGCTCTTGGAGCCGATGTTCTTCGAACCGGCCGAAGAAGAAGGCGATCAAGCGCCCGCGGACTCGGTGCCGACCAAGGACTCGCCGTTCGTATTCCCGTTGAGCGAGACGCTCAAACGGCTGGATGCCGCCAGACCCGATCCGTCCGGCCCGTTCGGCACCAGCGTGCAGCTTGGCGACCCGGCGATGGCGACCATCGGCTTGCACATGATGCGGCTCAATCCGCGCGCCAAGACCGCGCCGCTGCAAACAACCGCGAACAACATCTACGCCATCGTCAAAGGCAGCGGCACGACCACGATCGACGGCGAACGCTTCGAGTGGCGCCGCGGCGACGTCATCGCCGCGCCGGCATGGCGGCCGCACAGCCACGAGGCCGCCGAGGACGCGCTCGTGCTGCGCGTCACCGACGAGCCGGTGATGGCGCGGCTCGGCTTTTTGCGCGTCGAGGAGCCGAAACAGGCGGCGCATTGAGCGCTTCCCTGCGCTTGCGGCGGGACATGGGGCGGTCTACGGCGTCAATAGTCTACGGCGTCCAGGTGACGAACCGCTTTTCCAGAAACTCGACGGCGTAAAACAGCACGATGCTGATGAATGTCAGCAGGATGATCGCCGCGAACGCCAGCGGCGTCTGCGATTGCGCGGTCGAAATCATGATCAGATAACCGAGTCCGTCCTGCGCGGCGACGAATTCGCTGATGACGGCGCCGATCACCGCGAACGTGATGGCGATCTTGCAGCCGGTGAACAGGTGCGGCAGCGCGATCGGAATGCGCAGCCGGCGAAAGATCGCCGCTTGCGGCGCTTTCATCGAGTGCATCAGATCGAGCATCGCCCGCGGCACCGATTCGAAACCGGCAACGACATTCACCAGGATCGGAAAGAAGCAGACCAGGATCACGATGACGATTTTGGGCAGAACGCCGATGCCGAGCCAAAGGATCACGAGCGGCGCGAGCGCCACCTTGGGCACGGATTGCAGACCGAGCAGGATCGGGTAGATCACCCGCCGCAACGTCACCGTGAAGGCGATCAGGATCGCGAGCGGCAACGAGATCGCGAGCGCGACCAGGAAACCGAACACGGTTTCGGCCAGCGTCACCAGACTGTGGTGAAGAAGGTCCGGTGCCCAATCGACCGCCGTTGTGACGATCGCCGACGGCGCCGGCAGCATCCAGCCTGGTATCTTGAAGGCGCGGACACTGGCCTCCCAGGCGACAAGCAGAAGCAGATAGAGCAGCGGCGTCGTCGCACGCGCCATGACGGTGTTGAAAGGCTGCGCAGCCATGGCGGTCAGCTTTTGTCTCGCGCGAACAACAGATCGCGCGCCGCCTGCTTGATCTCCAGGAAGCGCGGATGATTTTCGGTATTGACGTCGCGCGGCCGCGGCAGATCGATGGGGATGTCCAGTCCGATACGGCCCGGGCGGCGCGACATGACGATCAGCCGGTCGCCGAGCAGGACCGCCTCGTCGATCGAGTGAGTGATGAGCAGCGCGGTACGGCGCAACTCCTGCCACAGCCTCGAAAGCTCGAGCGACAGCTCCTCGCGCGTCAAGGCGTCGAGCGCGGCAAACGGCTCGTCGAGCAGCAGCATGGTCGGATCGGCCAGCAGGGCGCGGCAAAAGGCGGCGCGCTGCTTCATGCCGCCGGACAGCATGTCGGGCCGATGACCGGCGAAATCCTTCAACCCCGTCAGCTCAAGAAGCCACTCGGCTCGCTTGCGGGCCTCCTGCCGCGGCAACCCCATCACGTCGGCGGGCAGCATCACGTTGTCCAGGATGCTGGCCCACGGAAACAGCACGTGATCCTGAAAGACGATGCCGACCTCGCGCGAAGGACCGTCAAGCGCCGCACCGCTGCGCCGCAGCTGTCCTTGCGTCGGCGTTTCCAGACCGGCGATCAGCCGCAGCAAGGTCGACTTGCCGCAGCCCGACGGTCCGACAATGGAGACGAAGCTGCCGGCTTCGATCGCGAGATCGAGCGGCCCCAGCGCATGGGTGGTTTGTTCGCCGCTGCCGAAGGTCTTGCTGACGCCCGCAAGCTCGACGATCGGGGCGCCGCGTTCGCCATGTTGCTCCGCCGCAGACGATCGCGCAGCGAGCGGCTCGGAATTCATTCCACGAAGCCCGGCACGTACATGTCCTGAGGCTTGACCGGATGCTTGATCGGATACGCTTTCTGCATCACCGCGATGGTGCGCTCGATGCGGGCTCCGTCGATCAGGCCAAGCGACTGGCCCGGCACGACCGCCAGTTCACGCACTTTCTCGGTTTCGCCCGCCGCGACCTCGACCGAAATTTCCTTATGATATTTGTGCATGATGGCGCCGGCCGCCGCCGGATCCGCGAAGGCGTCGCGCATGCCCTTGAGCGTGGCGCGGACAAAACCCTTGAGCAGCTTCGGGTCTTCCTTGATCGTCTGCTCGGTCGCGACGATGCCGTTGCCGTAATAATCGAGCCCCGCATCCTTGTAGGCGAACCGCACGAGCTTCTTCGGCTTGACCGCGTCGGCCAACAGCGGCTCGCCGACGGTGAATTGGCCGATGCCGTCAACGCGGCCGGTCGCGAGCAGCGACGGCAGCGACGACACCTCGGCCGTGATCCACTTGACCTTTTTGACGTCGATGCCGGCCGCCGGCGCGTAGGCGTTGAAGATCAGCGGAATGGCGCTGAAGGCGCTGTCGGCCAGCGTCTTGCCTTCCAGATCCTTCGGCGCCTTGATGCCGCTGTCGGCGAGCGCAAACACCGCATGCGGCGGGCTCGCGTAAACGATGGCGAGCAGCTTCACCGGAATGCCGTCGTTGCCGCGCGCCAGCACCAGCGCGCCGGCATCGGCGAAACCGATCTTCGCGGCGCCTGAGGCCACTTTCTTGATGGCGTCGATCGAGCCCTGGCCGCGCAGGAAGTTGAGATCGATGCCTTCCTGCTTGTAGTAGCCTTTGTCGTAGGCGACATAAAAATACGACTGCCGGCCGTAAAAGCCGAAATCGGTGGTGAAATTGATCTCGACCGCTTGCGCCGCCGGCGGAACAGCGGCGGCTGCGAGCAGCATCGCACCAAACAATCGAGCGAACATTCGCATTGCGGCAACCCCCAATAAGCCAAATCCAGACACGCCGAACAATCGCGCCGGCCCCGCGGCTGTGATTGACGAGCCAACGGCGCGCTGTAGCGATCTTGCTTTTCCCGAGCAGCATAAACGCTAGGAAATTTGCCGCAAACGGTCAATGCCGCGCACTACTCCAGCGTATTCTGCAAACGCAGCGCAACTTGCCGAACGCCGGCCCGACCTTGGATTGTGTGCCGACGGCAGCTGCCTTGACAGCACAAACCGCCGTTCGTAACCAAACGAGTGGAGCGTTTCGTATGGGTAGCATAATGAATCAAAAAAACATCGCGAAGCGCATCGCCATCGTGGGCGCAGGCCTCGGTGGCTTGACCGCGGCCGGATTTCTGCAGCGTGCCGGATTTACCGTCAAAGTCTATGAGCAGGCCCCGGCGTTCTCGCGCATCGGCGCCGGCATCATCCTGTCCGCCAACGTCTGCAAGGTGCTGCGTCGTCTCGGCCTCGAAGAGGGCCTGATCGCGTCCGGCATCAAATCGCAAAGCTATGTCAGCCGCGCCTGGGACACCGGCGAGGTCATGGCCGAGTTCATCTTCGACGCGGAGCACGAGCGACTCTACGGCGGTCCCTATGTCCACATCCATCGCGGCGATCTGCATGCCGTGCTGGAGCGCGGCGTCACGCCCGGAACGATCGCCTTCAATCATCAACTGGTGGACTTGCGCGAGAACGGCGGCGCGACGCAGCTGGTGTTCGCGAATGGCGCCACCGCGGAGGCCGACGTTGTCATCGGTGCCGACGGTATCCGCTCCAAGGTGCGCGAAATTCTGCTCGGGCCGGAGCCGCCGCAATTCGTCGGCGCCGTCGCCTATCGGGCGATCTTTCCGGCGGCACGGCTCAACGGGCTCTACATACCGGACTGCACCAAATGGTGGGGCATCGACCGCCATTGCCTGCCCTATTATCTCACCGTGCGGCGCGACGAGGTCTATGCCATCGGCGTGGTGCCGGCTGAGAACTGGGAGCACGGCGACACGTCGATCCCGGCGACCCGCGAGCAATATCTGGAATCCTTCGCCGGCTTTCATTCCGACCTGCAGCGCGTGTTGCAAGCGGTCGATACGGTGACGCTGTGGCCGGTGTTCGATCGCGAGCGTGACGATCGCTGGAGCGGCGGAGCAAGCGGCAATCTCGTGCTGCTGGGCGACGCCTGCCATCCGATGCGGCCGTTCATGGCGGCGGGCGGCGCCATGGCGGTCGAGGACGCGGTCATTCTCGCTCGCTGCCTGGAAAAATTCGGCGATCCGGCGGAAGCATTCCGCTGCTACGAGGCGACGCGCATTCCGCGCGTCGCCAAGGTGCAGGACATCTCGATCGCCAACACCTGGATGCGCGGCCCGACCGACACCGAGTGGTTCTACTGCTATGATGCATGCACGGCGCCGCTCGCGATGTAGCCATGTAGGGTGGGCAAAATCGTCTGCTCGTCGGCTGCCGCGTGGGCATCGCGCCTCTACGATTTTGCCCACGCGTATGCGCCTAACCAAGGCGATGCCCACCCTACGAACCAGGTGAGACCACCATGCCCGAAGCAAAACCGGATCCGATGATCGCGCGCGATCTGGTCGGCTATGGCGCGACGCCGCCCGATCCGAAATGGCCGGGCGGCGCGCTGATCGCCGTGAACTTCAATCTCAACGTCGAGGGCGGCGGCGAGGCGACCTTGTTCAACGGCGATGAAATTTCCGAGGGCATGCTCAACGACATCGGCGTGCCGGCCTATCGCGGCGTGCGCGTGCCGCTCGCCGAGTCGGCGTTCGAATACGGCAGCCGGCGCGGCGCCTGGCGGGTGCTTGACGTGCTCGACGAATTCTCCGTCAAGGTAAGCATCCTCGGCGTCGCGCGGGCGCTGGAGCAAAACCCGGACCTCGCCAAGGCTTTTGCCGCGCGCGGGCACGAAATCGTCAGTCACGGCTATCGTTGGATCGACTATGTCAGTGTGCCCGAAGCTGTCGAACGCGAGCACATCAAGCGCGCGGTCGATATTCTCAGCAAGCTCACCGGCAAGCGGCCGATCGGCTGGATGACCGGCCGTCCGGGACCGAACACGCGCCGCCTCCTGGTCGAAGAGGGCGGCTTTCTCTACGACCGCGATTCGCTTGCCGACGAGCTGCCGTATTGGCTCTCTGTGTCCGGCCGGCCGCACCTCGTCATTCCGTATTCGTATGAAACAAACGACAATCGCTTCAACGAAAATTCAGGCTTCTCCACCGCCGATCACTTCTTCACCTACATGCGCGATGCGTTCGATGTGCTTTACCGCGAGGGGCAGCGTGGCTCGCCGAAGTTCTTGTCGATCGGCCTGCACGACCGGCTGATCGGCCGTCCGGCACGCTGCCGCGGCCTGATCAAGCTCCTCGAATACATGCGCAGCGTCGAAAAAGTCTGGTTCGCCACCGGCGCCGACATCGCACAGCACTGGCGGCAGCATTTCCCGGCGGGCGGCTGATTGCTCGTCATTGCGAGCGAAGCGAAGCAATCCGGAGCCGCAAGTCACTGCACACTAATATGCGCCTGCGTGATGACCTTGCCCCATAGCGCAAGCTCGTCGTCGAAGAATTTCCGAGTTTCCTCCGGCGTCGTCGCGCCCGGATCGAGCAGAAGCTTGTGCAGCTTTTCGCTGACCTGCGGATCCTTGAGAACCTCGACAGTGTCGTGATTGATCTTGGCAATGAGCGGCGCCGGGGTGCCCGGCGGCGCGGCGAGCGCAAACCAGGTGATGGAACGGAAGCCCGGCAGGCCCGACTCTTCCATCGTCGGCACGTTCTCCAGCCCTTGAATACGCTTGGTGCTGCCGACCGCCAGCATTTTTATCTGCCCGCTGCGGAACATCGGCACCGACGTCGTCGCCGTGTCGAAGAACATGTCGACGTGACCGGCGATGACATCGTTGAGCGCCGGCAGCGCGCCGCGATACGGCACGTGCAGCATCTTGATGCCGGTCATCTGTTCGAGCAGCGCCGAGCTTAATTGCGCCGTCGAGCCGACGCCCTGCGAGGCAAAGGTGAGTTTGCCGGGACGGGCTTTCGCGTAAGCAATGAATTCCTTCACCGAGTTGACCGGAAGGTCCTTGCGGATATCGAACACGTTCGGCCCGGTCGCGAGCAGCGTGATCGGCATCAGCTTGTCGGGATCGTAGGGCAGATTGTGATAGAGCAGCTTGTTGATGGTCAGCGGCGACGGCGGACTGGAAAGAAGCGTGTAGCCGTCCGGCTCCGAGCGGGCGACCCGCTCAGCCCCGATGTTCATGCCCGGAATATTTTCGACGACGACGGCCTTGCCCCACTTGCGGCCGAGGCCGTCGGCGACAATACGAGTCAGCGCATCGGTGGTCGAGCCCGCCGGAAACGGAATGATGACGCGCACCGGCTGCGTCGGATAAGGATTTTGCGCGCGCGCCGCGCCGAGACTTGCTGCGACAAGGCTCGCCGCGATGACCGTCAGCGCGGCCACGATCATTCCGAGTTTTCGCATTTTGAAGTCCATATCCTCCGCCGCGCTTGCGACTTTACGCCGCCGCGGTCTGCTGTGCGGCCTCGCGCCGGAACGGTTCGATGATTTCACGTGTCACCAGCGCGATCTGCTCGAGATTCGGTACGAGTTTGAACAGGAACAGCTCGATGCCCATCTCGCGGAACGCGTCAAGCTGCTTGCGCACATGCTCGGGTGGCCCGATGCAGCCAGCCTTCATCGCCGGCGCAGTGCGCTGCATGATCTTGCGCATGTCGGCTTCCGAACCGTCAGAAACAAGAAGGCGCGTCGTCCTTGCGCGGGCGTCTTCGACCGTGTCGCCGAAGGCAATGAACGGATTGAAGGCGTAGCGCACTTTGCGACCGTAGCTCGCCGACTTCTCATTCATCACATCGATCGAGCGCTGCAGGCTCTCCATCACGTCGGCCGTGGTCTCGGCTTCCTTGTCGAAATCGAGGAACCACCAGTCGCCGACCTTGGCCACCATGTCGAGACCGCGCGGGCTGCGGCTCGCGGTAAAAATCTCCGGCAGCTTCGGCGTCGCCGGCTTCAAGAGCAGCTGCGAGGCCTCGATCTTGTAGAACGTGCCCTCATAGGAAAACGGCGTCTCACTCCACATGCCGCGCAGCACGTCGACGAATTCCTCGGCGCGGACATAGCGATCGTCGTTGTTGAGCAGCGTGTCGCCGCCGAACATGTGGTGCTCTTCGACGTTCCAGCCGGTGACGAGGTTGATGGCGGTGCGTCCAGGCGTGAGCCGGTCGAGCGAGGCCGCCATCTTGGCGATCAAGGTCGGATGCCACAGGCCGGGATGCACCGCGACCATGCTCTTGATCCGCGCCGTCCACGAGCTCACGGCGGCGGCGAGAATCCACGCCTCGAAATCGGCGCCGAGGTGCCGCTCGGCGAACAGGACGATATCGAAGCCCGCGCGGTCGGCCGCGCACAGAATCTCCTTGGCGAGATCGAAGGCCGGATCGACCGCGCCGGGCGGCAGCGGTTTTTGCGCCCCGGCGACCGATTGCTCGATCGCTTTCGATCCGACGGTGACGTGCGGCACGGGCGCGTAAAGGCCGAATTGCATCGCGGCTTCCTTCCGGATTGGCGGCGCAAGACTAATCCGGCCATCCACCGCTGGCTAGGAAGCTTTGCCCGGAGACAGCAGCGCCATCCACCCGGCTGCAAACAATCAAGCGTCGAAACGGACCATGACCGCACGCAATCGGATTGCGCTGCTGCCGCGTGCCGTCAGGGAGAAACCGTGATCTTCCCGGTCATTTGCGGGTGGAATTTGCAGAAATAGTCCACCGTGCCCGCAGCTTTGAGCACCACGCTCTTGCTGGCGTTAGCCGGTATCATCACGTCCCAGGCGCCATTGCGCGCAGTCGCGGTGTGGGCGACGAAATCGCCGTTCACCCATTTAATGGTGTCACCCACATGGGCGATCACTTGCGGCGGCGCAAAGGCAAGATCCTTGATCTTGATCTCGATCACTGCCGCGCACGCCGATCCGGCGCACGCGGCAATCAGCAGCGCGGCAAGCGCGCTGCCGCAAACGATCCGCTTCATTGTCGCCCTATTTGAATTTCGCCGCGACCTGCTCGGCGTGCTGCTCGTGACCCTGAAAGATTTTCAGCCCGGTCTTAAGCAGATCCTTCAGTTCCTGGTTGGTCGCGTTCGGAATCAGCGTATTCTCAAGCGCGCTGTCAACTGTCTTGTGGTAGGCGACTTCGTTGTCGATGTAGGCCTTGTCGAAATCCTTGCCGCTGAGCTTGGCGAGTTCGGCGCGTTTCGCGTCCGCCTGTTTGACCAGCGCCTGGCTGGTCGGATTGTCCTCTGGCTTGACCTTGAGCTTCTTCACCAAGGCAAGCGCCTTGTCGTTCACCGCCTTGTGGTCCCGTTCCATGCCCTTGGCGAATGCGATCACATCCTTGTTCTTGCTTTTCTTCAGCGCCTGCTGGGCGGCAGCGATGTCGATCTGCCCGGCGGTGTAGGCGATGTGAGCGATCTGTGGATCGGTCGGCTTGTTGTCCTGCGCGGCGGCCATCGAGCCCGTGAGCAGCACGGCGGCGAAAGCGCACGCCAATTTCGCAAATTTCATTGTGGAACCTCCCTGAACCTGACGCGCGGCAACCATGGCCGCATCGGTCGCACGTCATTGGATGCGGTAGCGGCGCGGAGGTTCCCGGCTTCTCCCCCAGGCCTCGATGTCCGCTTGACGGCATGGGGCGCCGCGGCTATTTTGTCCTAAAGATAGTATCTTTAGCATCTTCAAATGACCTCCGAGAAACAGCAAGCACCGGCCCATACGAGCCAAGGCAGCGGTGATCTCACCGCCCGCATCATGTTTGCGGGCCGCTCGTCGTCGCTGTCGGCCCAGGTGGTCGCCCAGGTGCGGGACGCGCTGTTTGCCAAGCGGCTCAAGCCCGGCGATTTCCTCGGCACCGAGAAGGACCTCGCCGCCCGCTTCAAGGCGAGCCGCATCGTCGCACGCGACGCGCTGCGCACACTCGAAGCCCTTGGCATCGTTGAAATCCGCATGGGCAAAGGCGGCGGCGCCCGCATCGCTCACGGCAATCCGCGGCTGTTCGCGGAAGCCTTGGCCGTACAGCTCGATCTCACCGGCGTCACCGCCGCCGAAATCATGGATGCGCAGCGCGCCATCGAGACGCTCGGCGCGGAGCTTGCTGCCGAGAACGCCACCGACGAGGACATCGCGAAGCTGCGCCGGCTCCTTCAGGAGGCGGAAGCCGCGATCGCCGACCTCGACGAATTCACCCGGCTGTCGCGCGATTTCCATCTGGCGGTGGCCGAGGCCTCGCACAATCGCGTGCTGATCGTCCAGCTGATGTCGCTCGAACACGTGTCATGGCCGCGGCGCAACGTCACTGCAACGCCCAAGCTTGCCCGGCACATCATGGAAATTCACTCAAAGCTCGCCGACCTGATCGAACTGCACGATCCGAGCGGCGCGCGCGCCTTGATGGACGATCACGTCAAGATGATCCGCGCCCGGCGTGTCGCTGAGCACGGCGGCTCTACGCATCCCTCCGCTGCTCGCGGGCGCGCGAAGCGAGGGGCGAACGGTCACACAATCTGCTGAAACACCGCCAAAACTGGAGGAACCCCGAATGGCAAAGTTTCTGATCGAACCGCATTTCCGCCTGCACGAATGGGTGGCGGAGGAGAAAGGCTATTTCCGCGCCGAAGGGCTCGAGTATGAATTTCGCGAAATGGTGCGCTCGACCGGCGGCAAGGTCCATGACAAGGGCGACAAGGTCGGCGCCTACCAGTCGCTCGAGGTCGGCCGCAAGTCGAACGTGAGCTGCGCCTGTCACTGGACCATCAACGTTGCGGCCTCCAAGGGCCTCGGCCGCATGTATACCGATGTCTATTCGGTATCGCCTGCCGGCATCTTCGTTCCCGCCGACTCGCCAGTGAAAACACCGGCCGATCTCGCCGGCGTGCCGATCTCGGTCGGCTATCAGTCCGGCAGCCACTACGCCACGATCCAAGGGCTCGATTCTTATCTCAAGCCCGACCAGATCAAGTTACACTACGCCGACGGCATGCTGTTCGCGCGCATGGAACAGCTGATCGATGGCAAGGCGCCGGCGGTGAGCCTGTTCAGCGGACCCTATTACTTCGCCGAGCAGCTCGGTTTCCGCAAAGTGATCGACACCACCTTCATGATCGCCACCATGATCCACGGCGATCCCGATCCCGAGGACCTGCGCAAATTCTTCCGCGCGCTGCGCAAGGCGCAACGCGACATCGATCTGCGGCCCGAGCTCTACACACATTATTACAAGAACGAGTTCCCGGATCGTTTCCACGCGATGATGGACACGCGGCGCTGGGGCCCGGGGGAACGGCTGGTGTTCGAGCCCTACACCAAGGAAGTCTATGAAGAGTCCCGCGAATGGATCGCCGACCATCACATTTTCGCCGAAGGCGACATGGGAGCCGGGCAGTACGAGAAGGCTTCGCTGTCGCTGATAAGCTGATGCTCAGCGACGACCTTGCACTGTCATGCTCCGCCAACGGGTCCGGCCCGAAGTGGCCGGCCCGATGACAAGCTCCGGCGGAGCATCCAGTAATCGCTGTCGACACGATCCTGCTCAGGCAAGACGGCGGCTTCCGCGATTACTGGATCATCCGCTTTCGCGGATGATGACAGCGCAGTAAATCAGTCGACAACAAACAAAAGGGAGAAGCTCATCATGGCCACCCAGCGGATACCGGTCAGGGTCGCGCCCAAAGGCATGGGGCTGAACGATTTCGTCGCCATGCAGGAAGGTTTCTTTGCCGCCGAGGGGCTCGATGTCGAGTTCGACTGGAAGACGTTCCGCGGCACGCAATCGAGCTGGAAAGAGCTCGATTATTTCCAGCGGCCGCAGGACCGGCCCTACACCGAGGACAAGCAGGAGGTGGTGCAGGGCGCATGCCTGTGGGGCACCATCTGCAATGCCAGCGCCGGCATGGGCCGCGCCGTCACCGAGGGCTACGGCGAGTCGCCGTGGGCGATCTTCGTGCGGCCGGACTCGGCGATCCGCAAGCCGCAGGATCTGCGCAATATCCCTGTCGCCGTCGGCATGCGTGCCGGCAGCCATTTCAATGTGCCCTACCGACTGGAAAAATATCTGCCGCTTGACGAGATCAAGACCGTCAACACCGGCGGTTTCGGCGCACGTCTCAAGGCCCTGCTCGACGGCGAGGTCGAGGCGGCGAGCCTCTTGCCGCCGCAAATCGCCATGGCCGAACAGCTCGGCCTGCGCAAGATCATCGAAGATACCTTCAAGACGGTGTGGTGGGTGCCGGAAAATTCGCCGCCCGAGGTCGTGCATGGTTACATGCGCGCGCTCAATCGCGCCGAACAGGCGCTGCAGGCGAACCTCGCCAAGTATCTGCCACTGTGGAAGCTCGCCGTTCCGGCGGAATTCGAGACCTTCCACCCGTGGGACTTCAGCAAGTTCGGCCGCGGCGAGCGCTTCATCAACAAGCCGCTGCCGAAGCAGGAGTTCGACGAAGTATTCTCACAAGTCGAACGCTGGGGCCTCGACCAGTACCTCAAGGACAAGAACCCCGATACGCTGAGCTACACGGCGTAACGGTCGGAAGGGCCGCCGGCGCCGCCGCCGGCCCTCTTCCGTCCTCGGGAACCTGTTCGCCGCTGCCGCATCTAATGGGTAAACCAGGGGCAGCCGATGCGTACCGAAGTTGCGTTGCGGGAAAATGCCAGATCGGACGAATCCGACCTGGTGCGGCGCGCGCTGTCGCGCGATGGCGCTGCCTTTCGAACCATCATGGAGCGGCATAACCGCCGCCTCTATCGCATCGCCCGCGCGGTGTTGCGCGACGACAGCGAAGCCGAGGATACGGTACAGGAGTCCTACGTCCGCGCCTTCGCCAATCTCGGCACATTTCGCGGCGATTCGAGTCTCGCGACCTGGCTCGGCCGCATTGCGCTCAACGAGGCGCTGGGCCGGTTGCGGCGCCGGCGCCCAGCGGTGCCGATCGATACGATGGAGGTTTTGCGGACCGATGCGCAGATCATCCAATTTCCAAATGCGATGACGGCTGAAGATCCCGAGCGAACGATGGCGCAACGCGAAATCCTCAGACTGGTCGAGCGGGCGACCGAGGCTCTCCCTGAAATATTCCGCACCGTCTTCGTCACGCGCGTGATCGAAGGCATGAGCGTGCAGGAAACCGCCGAGCTTCTCGACATCGAGCCGGAGACCGTGAAGACGCGGCTGCATCGCGCGCGGCACCTGCTGCGGGACCAGCTTGAGAGCGAGATCGGGCCCGTGCTGCTCGACGCTTTTCCGTTCGCCGGCCGGCGCTGCGCGCGCGTGACCGATGCGGTGCTGAGGCGGCTCGGCTTGCTGTAGCAGTCGAGCGGTCCGCGGCCGAAGGCAAGCCGTGGCCGCAGGAATGCGAACATATGGCCGCTCACTTCAAGCAGCCCGCGGCGTCACTTCCCGTTCTATGCGGCGTCGCAGCTTGCGATCTGCCAAATCCAAATCGTAACGGGCTTGCAGATTGATCCAAAAATCCGGCGTCGTGCCAAAATAGCGGGCGAGGCGAAATGCGGTATCCGCGGTGACGCCCCGTCGACCGAGCACGATGTCATTAACCCGCGAGCGCGGCACCTTGATGGACTGCGCCAGCACATAGACGCTGATCTTCATCGGCCGCAGAAAATCGTCACGCAGAATTTCTCCCGGGTGCGTGAGCGGCAGCCGCTTGCCGGAAGAGACATCGGCAAAATCGATCCGGCCGGCATCCAAATCATCGCGCTTGATGCTCATCGCGTCATCCTCTGTGATAATCCACGATCTCGGCGTTCCAAACCGCACCCTCGCGCCATTCAAAGCAAATCCGCCACTGGTCGTTGATGCGGATGCTGTATTGCCCGCGCCGATCGCCATGCAAAACTTCGAGCCGATTGCCCGGAGGGATGCGCAAATCATCGATCTGCTTTGCCGCATCGATGGCGAGAAGTTTAGCTCTCGCCCGGCCCTGAATCTGATTTGGCAGAGCTCTGACCGAGTAGCCCGCAAACAGCGCAGCCATACGTTTGTCGGCAAAGCTCCTGATCACGATTCCGCAGCGTACCGATAATCGGTACGACTGTCAAATGTAGCCGCATTCCGCCGCACGAGGAAAAATCCAAGGACACTAGCCGCCGCTACGTTGCTGTGAGAATATCGCCGTCTACCTTTTGGCCAACCCAACGTCATTGGCAACATGCAAGCAGGTATCGGAGACGCGGTCCGCCGCAAGGAAGATTTGCGGCTCGTCACTGGGCGCGGCACTTACAGCGACGATTTCAATTTTCCCGGCCAGACCTACGCGGCCATGGTGCGCTCGCCGCACGCCCACGCACGCATCCGCTCGATCGATACAGCGGAGGCGCGCGCCATGCCGGGCGTGCTTGCGGTGCTCACCGGGCAGGATGCGCTGGCCGATGGACTGAAGCGCATTCCGCATCTCGCCGCGCCCGGCACGCCGCCGGACATCGTGCTGCACAATCGCGACGGCTCGCCGGTGCCGGTGGCGCCGCACCACGTCCTGCCCGCCGATCGCGTGCGCCATGTCGGCACGGCGGTCGCGTTCGTCATCGCCGAGACGATCGCGCAGGCCAAGGACGCCGCCGAAAAGGTCGTGGTCGACTATGAACCGCTGCCGGCCGTCACGCAGGGCATAGCGAGCCTCGCCAAGGACGCGCCACGGCTCTACGACGATTTGCCGAATGTCATGATCGACGCCGAGGTCGGCGATGCCGCCGCGACCGATGCGGCGTTCTTGGCGGCGGCGCATGTCACGCGGCTCGAAACCTGGGTCAATCGCGTCACCGGCGTGCCGATGGAGCCACGCAGCGCCGTCGGCCTCTATGACAAGGAGACCGACCGCTACACGCTCTATGCCGGCTCGGGCGGCATCGTGCGGCAAAAGCGCGAGTTGTCGCAGATTTTCGGCGTGCCGTTCGAGTCCGTGCGCGTCGTGACACAGGAAATCGGCGGCAATTTCGGCACCAGAAACAGCTTCTTTCCGGAATTTGCCATGGTGGTGTGGGGCGCCAAACGCGTCGGCCGGCCGGTGAAGTGGACCGCGGAGCGTCACGAAGCTTTCGTCACCGATTACATGGGCCGCGATCTGACCGTCTCAGCCGAATTGGCGCTCGACGCGGAGGGGCGTTTCCTGGCGCTGCGCAGCTCGAACATCAGCAATGTGGGGGCGCATTCGGGGTCCTATGTGCCGCTGGTCAAGGGCGTCGGGCTCGCGACCTCCGGCTACCGGATCCCGGTGTCGCACATCAAGGCGCGCGCCGTGCTGTCGAGCACGATGTGTACGACGCCCTATCGCAGCGCCGGCCGGCCCGAAGTCATCTATGTGATGGAGCGGCTGATCGATAAGGCCGCGCAGGAGCACGGCTTCGATCGCGTCGCGCTGCGCAAGCGCAATCTCATTCCACCGTCGGCGTTCCCCTACCGGAATCCGCAAGGCATTACCTACGACAACGGCACCTATCGGGTGGTGATGGACCGCGCCATGGAGCTCGGCGACTGGAAGGGCTTCAAGAAGCGCCGCGCCGAGGCGCGCAAGCGCAAGAAGCTGCGCGGCATCGGGCTTTGCAGCTACCTGGAAACGACCGGCGGCTATCCGCGCGAGCGCGCCGATATCACCGTGCAGCCGCAAGGCAAGGTCGACGTCGTGGTCGGCACGCTGTCGAGCGGCCAGAGTCACGAAACCACGTTTGCACAATGTGTCGCCGAATGGCTCGGCGTGCCGTTCGACGACGTGAATATTTTTGAATTCGACACTGATATCGTCAAGGAAGGCGGCGGTTCGCATTCCGCGCGCTCGATGCGGCTCGCCGGCATCGTCATGGGCAACGCTTCCGACGCCATCGTGGAAAAAGGCAAGAAGATCGCCGCCCACATGCTGGAAACCGCCGAGGACGATATCGCATTCGCTAACGGACGCTTCACCGTCAAAGGCACCGACCGCTCGATCGGCATTTTCGACGCCGCCAAGGCGGCGGCGGAGAATCACAAAGCGTTGCCGGAAGAGTTGCGCGGGCCGCTCGCCGCCACCGCGGACGAAACCATCAGACAGCTCGGCTTTCCCTACGGCGCGCATGTCTGCGAGGTCGAGATCGATCCGCAGACCGGCGCGCTCGACCTTGTGCGCTACACCGCGGTCGACGACGTCGGCCGCGCCATCAATCCGATGGTGGTCGACGGGCAAACGCACGGCGGCGCCGCGCAGGGCATCGGCCAGGCGCTGTGGGAATTGTGCGCTTACGACGCGGACGGGCAATTGCTCACTGCGTCCTTCATGGACTACGCCATGCCGCGCGCAGATATATTGCCGTCATTCACCACCGACATCAGCGAAGTCCTCACGCCCACCAACAAGCTCGGCGTACGCGGCGCCGGCGAGGGCGGCACCACCGGCGCGCTCGGCGCCGTCGTCAATGCCGTGGTCGACGCACTCGCCGAATTCGGCGTCAGCCATATCGAAATGCCGGTCACGCCGGAGAAGATCTGGCGGGCGATTCAAGACTCCCTCTCCCCGCGCGCGGGGAGAGGGTCGGGGTGAGGGGGCCTCTCCACCGGCTCAGCTTCGGCGGCGATTTGCAGAAATTAAGCAATACATCGGCGACGCTCAGAATCGCGGAGGCGCCCCCTCACCCGCCGCCCTTCGGGCGGACGACCTCTCCCCGAGCGGCGGGGAGAGGTGACAAGAAACAGGAGCAACCCATGCCTGACATTCTGACCAAACAAGACGGACAAATCCTGCGCGTCACGCTGAACCAACCGGAGCGCGGCAACGGCGTATCCGACCAAATGGTGGTGGAATTGACCGGCATCATCGCGGGCGCGGAGAAAACGTCGAGCATCGTGGTGCTGCGCGGCGCCGGCAACGATTTTTGCATCGGCCGCGCGGTGATGGGCTCAACACCAAAGAAGGACCCCGACGCTTATGAGCGCCGCGCGTTCAGCGATGTCGTATTCGACTGTTACGGCGCGATGCGCAACGCCAAAATCCCGATCATCGCCGTCGTGCAGGGCCGCGCGCTCGGCTTCGGCTGTGCCATTGCGGCGGCTTGCGATATCACGCTCGCCAGCGACAAGGCGGTGTTTCAGGTGCCGGAAATGGCGCACAACATTTTGCCCACCATGGTGATGTCGTCGTTCGTCGATCGCGTGCCGCGCAAGGCAATGAGCTATCTGGTCTATTCGCAGGCCGAGATCGGCCCGGAGCGGGCGCTCTCGTTCGGCATCGTCAGCGACGTGATTGCGGCGGCGAAGCTTGATGAGGCGGTGGAGACGCTGTGCGCTGCGATCCTCAAGGCGCCCCGACCGGCCATTTACGGCGTCAAGGAATACATCAAGACTGCTCCCGACATGGCGGTATTCGGCGCCGTCGAATTCGCCCGCAATCTGCACGCCACCATCAACTCTTCGGGCGATATGCGAAGGAAGCACTGACGGCGTCAGGGCGCATGATTCGCGCACCGGCGCGGTCGGGACGGGTTCCGCCGCGGCATCCACGACACATTTGCGACGCACGGGCGCCATGATCGCCCACGCGTGGGGCTTTCCAGCGCTGCAGAAATCAGCGCTGGCAGGTTCTTTTCGGGAAAAAAGCCAATCCGCTGTTGGCATCCGAACGGGAACATTTTGCGAGCCGCGAAGCGGTCACATTTTCATGCGGCCATGGGGGTGCTGTGGGCCGCCGGGGGGCGGCTCCAAGCGGGGTATGTCCAAAAGCGGGGTATGTCATGAACTTTGCAAAACAACGCGGGACTGGCGACGGCGACAAGCCGACCGAAGTGGAAATCGAAGGCAACATTCGCGAACTGGTGCGGCGCGACGCGACGGCATTACGCCAGGGTAGCGGCGAAAACGACGTCGCGGCCAACAGCCTGAGTTCGCTGCTGCGCCGCGTGTCCGGCAATTCGGCGCGCGAAATCGATAATCTCATCACCGAACTGAAGACGCTGCGCGACAAGCTGCAATCCGACGGCACGCGCGTCGAGCGTGACATCATCGAGTATGCGGCACTGAGCCAATCGGTGAGTCAGCTGACGAAGATCATTTCCGACGGCGTCACGCAGGTGAAGAAAGTGCCGGACGCGCCAAGTATCACTGAGTAGTTAAATCAGCGCGTAGCTGGGCGTTGGCGAACAGGCGTACCGCGTATCAGTAGTATCCCACAGTGGCGCCGCCATCCACCGCGATGGCGGTGCCCTGGATATGACGCCCCTTCTCCGAACAGAGAAACAGGGTCAGCGCCGCCACATCGCCGGGTTTGCCGAGACGGCGGACGCCGTCGCGCGCCGTGGCTTCCTGCTTGAGCTGCTCCACGGATTTGCCGGATGCCTTTGAACGCTGTTCGATGAGCTGGAAGAACCGCTCGGTCTCGGTCGCGCCCGGGTGGATCACATTGACGTTGACGCCGTCGCGCTTGCCGAGCTGCGACAGGGACTTGGAGAAATTACCCATCGCGGCATTCACCGAGGCCCCGATCGAAAAATCGGCGCCCGGCGAGCGCGCCGCGCCGCCGCCGATGTTGACGACAAATCCCTGCGCGGCTTTGAGCATCGGCCAGAACAGGCGGCACATGCGCACACAGCCGAACAGCTTCAGCGCATAGCCGTCCATCCAGGCCTCGTCCGGCAGATCGACGAAATTGCCGGCACGGGTCGCGCCCGCCGAGCACACCAGAATATCGCAAGCGTTGAATTGCTGTTTGACGCGGTCGAACACCTGCCGGCAGCCGTCGAGCGTGCGCAGGTCGGCCGCGATCGCCACCGGCGCCGGTCCGCCCGCCGCGGCTATCGTTTTGCTCGCGGCGGCGAGGTTCTCCGCCGAGGACGATATGATGACGGTCTGGGCACCTTCGCGGGCGAATTCGACCGCGATTTCGCGGCCGATGCCGCGGCTGCCCCCCGTGATGACCGCGACCTTCCCGGCAAACTCTCCTGGCATTTCTGAGCCCTTCCTTCTTCGCGATTTATGGCTGGTTGCAGCGTGCGAAATCCGCCGCGGCAGTTGCCGGGCTTCACCGCCGACAACCCCATCCTACCGGACATTGTAATCCGCGGGAAAACTTATAGATTGCCGCGCCGTGTTGGCGTATTTCCCCTCCCCCATCCTTTTTATCCCTCGGCGTCGCCTGGAGGCGCGGCAATGATCGTCGTCGCCATCGACATCGGCGGGACTTTTACCGACCTCGTCGGCTTCGACGACAAGGCCGGCAAATTCGTCGAGGCCAAGAGCCTCACGACGCCGCATGAGCTCAGCCAGGGGATCCTCGACTGCATCCGCAAGAGCGGGCTTGAGGCCGCCGCCATCGACGAGCTGATCCACGGCTCGACCATCGCCATCAATACGCTGATCGAGCGCACCGGCGCCAAGACCGGCCTCATCGTCACCAGCGGCACCCGCGACGTCTATATCGTCGGCCGCGGCAATCGGCCCGAGGCCTATAATCTGTTCTTCCACCGCCACAAGCCGCTGGCGCCGCGCCATCTGACGCGCGAAATCGAGGAACGGCTGACAAGTACGGGCGAGGTGTTCCGGCCGCTCAACAAGGCGAGCGTCACCGAGGCCTGCCGCGTGCTCGCCGCCGAAGGCGTCGAGGCGGTCGCTGTCTGTCTGCTGCACTCCTACGTCAATCCGGCGCACGAGCGGATCGTTGGCGACATGGCCGGCGAGGCGTTGCCGAACGCCTATCTGTCGCTGTCGCACAACATCCTGCGCGAATATCGCGAGTTCGAGCGGCTGTCGACGACGGTGGTCAACGCCTATATCGGGCCGCGCGTCGGCGGCTATGTGAAGAACCTGAAGTCGCGGCTTGCCGCTGCGGGCTTTGCCGGCGAGCTGTCGATCATGCGGTCGAACGGCGGGGTGATGACGCCCGAAGTGGCGACGGCCTGTCCGGTCGCGATGATGGAATCCGGTCCCGTCGGCGGCATCATCGCGTCGGCGCGCGTCGGCGAAAAGCTTGGCTTCGGCAACGTCATCTCGTTCGACATGGGCGGCACCACGGCGAAGACCAGCCTGGTGCGCGACGGCGAACCGACCTTGGCGCCCGGTTACTACGTCGGCGGCTACGCCAGCGGCCATCCAGTCATGCTGCCGATGATCGACGTCGTGGAAGTCGGCGCCGGCGGCGGCAGCATTGCCTGGATCGACGATATCGGCGCACTGAAGGTCGGCCCGCACAGCGCCGGCGCCGATCCGGGACCGATCTGTTACCGCGGCGGCGGCACCGAGCCGACCATCACCGATGCCAACGTGGTGCTCGGCCGGCTCGATCCGAAGAATTTTCTCGGCGGCACGATGGAACTCGACGCCGACGGCGCTCGCAAAGGCGTTGCCGACAAGATCGCGAAGCCGCTGTCGATGGACCCACTCGCGGCTGCGCAGGCGATCCTGGAAATCGCCGTTTCCAAAATGTCCCTCGCGGTGCGCGAAGTGTCGGTCGAGAAGGGTTACGACCCGCGCGATTTCGTGCTGGTAGCATCCGGTGGCGCCGGACCGCTGCATATCTGTGCGATCGCGCGCGAGCTGCACATCCCGAAAGTCATCGTCCCGCTGTTTCCTTCGCATTTCTCCGCGCTCGGCATGCTGCTCGCCGACGAGCGCCACGATTTCATCCGCACCTTCTACTGCGACCTTGCCAGCCTCGATTTCGCGGCGCTGCTTGCCGTGCATGACGAAATGGCCGAGGAGGCAAAACACAGCCTGCGCCACGCACGCGATGCCGAGGCGCAGATCGCGCTCGACCTGCGCTATGTCGGGCAGGAATTCACGCTGTCCGTTCCGGTGTCGCGCGACGCGATCAAGAAAGGCGACCGGCAGAAAATCCGCGCGGCCTTCGATGCGCTCTACGAGCACCGCTATTCGCACAAATCGCCGGACGAGCCGGTGGAGATGGTCAATATCCGGCTCGCCGCCATCGGCAAACGGCAGCCGCTGCGTTTCCCGCGGCTCACGCGCCGCGCCACCGCAAAGGCCATGCGCCGCCGCGACGTCTACTTGGGCGACACCCGCAAACCGGTGCCGTGCCCAATCTATCAGCGCGGCGACCTCGGCGCCGGCGCGCGCATCAAAGGGCCGGCGCTGATCGAGGAGCACGGCACCACGACCATGCTGTTCGCCAACGATCGCTGCACTGTCGCGTCATCTGGCGAGCTGATCATCGACGTCGGAGGCGCATGATGGCCAAGACCCGACATCCTGCCAAGACCCGTCATCCTGCTAAGACCCGTCATCCTGAGATGCGAGCGAAGCGAGCCTCGAAGGGCGACGGGAAACGGGCGCTCGACCCGGTGACGCTCGAAGTCATCCGCAATGCACTCCCTGCCGTCGCCAACGAGATGGCCGCCGACCTGCAACGCACCTCCTACAACATGATGATCTACGAGGTGCGCGACTTCTGCACCTCGCTGGTCAACACCAAGGGCGAACTGATCTCTCAGAACGTCGGCGGCGTATCGCATTTCGTCGCCGATCTCGGCGTCATCATTACCGACGCCATGAAGCGCTACGGACCGAAGGGTTTTGCCGAAGGCGACGTCATCATCACCAATCACCAGGCGGTCGCCGGACAGCACCTCAACAACATCGTCATCTACATGCCGTATTTCCACAAGGGCGAGCTTCTGATGTTCGCCATGGTGCGCGCGCATTGGATCGACGTTGGTGGCATGTCGACCGGCTTCGGCGCCGGCCCGAGCGTCGGCGACCCTTGGCTCGAGGGCCTGCAGCTCGATCAGCTGAAAATCTACGAAGCGGGCTCGCTCAACGAGACGCTCTACCGCGTGCTCAAGGACAACATCCGTTTCCCGGAATCCTCGCTCGGCGACATGAAATCGCAGATGGCGGCGTGCCGGCTCGCGGTGCGGCGCATGAACGAGCTGTTCGACAAATACGGCAAGGACACGATCCTCAACGCCATTGCGCAGATCTTCGACGAAACCGAGCGCAAGTGCCGCAACGTCGTGGAGAAACTGAAAGACGGCGTCTACGAGGCAAGTTCCTTCCTCGACGATGACGGCGTCAAGCGCGACGAGCGGCTCGAGCTTGCGGCCAAAGTCACGATCGACCACGGCAGCATGACGATCGATCTGTCCGGCTGCTCGGGCGAGCGCAAGGCGGCGGTCAACTCGCGCACCTATGCGGGCGCCCGCGTCGCCTACAAGGCGTTGACCGGTCCGCTCGAACCGGTGAACGAAGGTTCGTTCCGCGCGCTCAATGTGATCATCCCCGAAGGCAACATCATGATGGCGCGCTATCCGGCGCCGATGTCAGGCTGGAGCATGGTGGTGCCGACGGTCGTCGACACCATCATCAAGGCGCTCGGTCCCGCCATGAAGGATCGCGTGCCCGCCGGACACCATGGCCTCCTTGGCGGCGCCGTCGTGTTTTTCGGCGTGCATCCAAAGACCGGCCGGCGTTTCGTCGTGCAAAGCATCGAGGGCGGCGGCTGGGGCGGCCGGCCGAGCGAGGACGGCGAATCCGGTACGGTGTCGGTCTGTCAGGGCGACGTGCGCAACGCCTCGATCGAGGGCATCGAGCTGAAATGTCCGGTCATCGTCGAAAGCCGCGCGCTGCGGACTGATTCCGGCGGCGCCGGCAAATATCGCGGCGGGCTCGGGCTCGATACCTGCGTGCGCAATCTGGTGGACGGCCGCTGGAATTTCGACCACCCGAGCCGCGAGCACTGCCCGCCCTGGGGCATGTGGGGCGGCAAGCCCGGCACGCACGGCGAGTTTCTGCTGCGGCTTCCCGGCGAGAACGATTTCCGTTCCATGGACGCGCCGCACTATCCGGTGCCGGTACAATCGGAGGTTATCGTGCGCACCGGCGGCGGCGGTGGCTGGGGCGACCCGCTGCAGCGTGACGCCGCGCAGGTCCGCGCCGACGTGATCGAGGAGTTGGTGTCGCGGGGCGCCGCCGAAAAGTTGTACGGCGTGGTGCTCAGAGACGATTTGACGCTTGATGAACAAGAGACCGAGCGGCGGCGAAATGCGCTAAGATCGGCGACGAAAAGGGAGGAAGCCGGTGGCAACGAGCGCCGCAGTCCTTGATCCGTCGGGCCTGAAATTCGCTCCCGCGTCGCGGCCGGGCCGGGGCGGGGGGCATGGCGGCGGCAATGGCGGCGGTCGAGGCCCGCGCCGGCGTCCTCATCGTCCGCGGCCGCAACTGCCGCCGCCGTCTCCCGGCGGTCAGGGAACACTGCCCGGTTCTGGAAGGCGCGTGGGCACGGTCATCGCCCGCGCAATCGTGACCGCGCTTGCGGCTGTACTCCTGCTGCTCGGGCCCATGATGCTGCCGGCGCTGGCCGCGGATCTCATTCGCGTCGGCAATGTCGGCGCCGTGGCGTTCTCCTTCGTTCCCACCAATGTCGGCAAGGAGACCGGCATCTTCGCCAAGAACGGCCTCGATGTTCAGATCGTGGGCTTCGGCGGCGACGCCAAGCTGCAGCAGGCCATGGCGGCGCACGCGGTCGATGTCGGGCTCGGCTCCGGACCCGGCATGGCGTTCATCGTCAAGGGTTCACCCGCCAAGGCAATTGCCGACATTGCGGGACCGCCATTGATCTTCGCGCTTGTGGTTCGCGCCGACAATTCGGTGAAGACCATCGAAGACCTCAAAGGCCACAAGGTCGGCATTTCCACCGTGGGCTCGGCGACCAGCTGGCTGATGAACGAGGTGTCGCGCCAGCACGGCTGGGGCTACACCGGCTTTACCGCAGTGCCGATCGGCGACAATGCCGCGCGCCTTGCCGCACTGAAAGCGGGCGCGGTCGACGGCTGCGTGGTGGATGTCGGCTCAGCGCTCAACTTCGTACAGCATGGCGACGGCCGCATTCTCATGCGCTTCGGCGACGTCGCCAAGAATTTCATCATGCACGTCATCTTCGCCACCGACCAAGCCATGGCGGAAAAGCCCGCGGATCTGCGCGCCTTCGTCAAAGGCTGGTTCGAAAGCATCGCCTACATGCGGGCCCACAAGGCAAAGACGGTCGAGATTGCCGAGTCCGTCATGCACACTGACACGAAGACGACCGGGGCCATCTACGACGAACTGATGCCGATGTTTACCGATGACGGCCACTTCGATCCGAAGGCGCTCGCGGTGCTGCGCCGCTCATTCGTTGAAATGAAAATACTTCCGGCCGAACCCGATATGAGCAAGCTTTATACCGAGGCGTTCCTGCCGAAGAATTAAGCCGGCAGCGCGTTTGGAGGTTGCAGCCGTGATCCGGATTCGCTCGCTGATGCTCATTGCCAGATCGCTTGTTGCTCTGGCGGCTGCGTGCGCGCTGTCCACCGTGCAGGCGCATGCGGCCGAGACCTTGCGCGTCGGCAAGGCGGTCCCTGAAGCCTTCTCGTTCACGCCGCTCGATGTTGGCATCCGCAAGGGCATCTTCACACGAAACGGACTCGACATCGCCGAGATCGCCTCTGCGGGCGACGCCAAGCTGCAGCAGGCGATGGCGTCGAACAGCATCGACATCGGCATCGGCTCGGGGCCGGGCCTCGCCTTCATCGTCAAAGGCTCGCCGGTCAAGGGCGTTGCCGAGATGGCCGGCCCCCCGCTTCTGCTCGCCATCGTGGTGCGGCCCGACGGGCCGAAAACCGTCGCCGATCTCAAAGGCAAGAAAATCAGCGTCTCGACCGCGGGCTCGCTGACCTACTGGCTGGTGAGTAATACGTCGCGCCGCCAGGGCTGGGGCCCGAACGGCATCACCATCCTGCCGATGGGCGCCATGGTCGGGCAGCTCGCCGCGCTGCGCCGCCATGAGATCGACGGCATCATCATGGACGTTTCGACCGCCTACGATCTGGTCAAAAAAGGCGACGGCCGCATTCTGGTACGCTTTACCGACCTGACCGAGTTCGTCACCCATGTGATTTTCGCGACCAATAATCTGATCGCGACCCGGCCCGACACCATCCGGGCGTTTATCAAGGGCTGGTTCGAGACCATCGCCTTTATGCGCGCCAACAAGGCCGAGACCGTCGCAATCGACACTCAGGTCTTGCAAAAGGATTCGGACATCATTAGCCGAACCTACGATGACGTAATGCCGATGTTCACGAGCGCCGGCCATTTCAATAAAAAAGGTCTCGACGTCCTGGCCAAATCGTTCGTCGATTTGCACACGTTGCCGACCGAACCTGATATGAGCACGCTTTACACCGAGGCTTTCCTCCCCTCGGCAGCAAAGTAGGACAGATCGACCGAATGCCGCAGATGGCCCAGTTTCCCGCCGACACGGTTTTGCCGATATGACCGCTGGCGATGTCGCGGTGCGCATCAAGGGCGTCGGCCACCAGTTCGGCGAGGCGGGCGAGACGCAGTACGTGCGCGCGCTCGCCGACACCTCGCTCGACATCCTGCGCGGTGAACTGCTTTGCCTGATCGGACCGAGCGGCTGCGGCAAGAGCACGCTGCTCAACGTGGTCGGCGGACTGATGGAGCCGAGCAGCGGCAGTGTCGAAGTCTCCGGGCATCCACTGCGCGGGCCGCGGCCGAGCGAAATCGCCTTCGTGTTCCAGGAGAACGCACTGTTTCCCTGGAACACGGTTGAAGAAAACGTCCGGCTCGGCATGCTGTTTCAAGGCGTGCCGAAATCCGAGCACGAGCCGCGGGCGCGCAAGTCGCTCGAGGCCGTCGGCCTCGCCGATTTCGCAAAGCATTATCCCGGCCAGCTTTCGGGCGGCATGCGCCAGCGCGCGGCACTGGCCCGGGCGCTCGCGCTGCAGACCGGAATCTTGCTGATGGACGAGCCGTTTGGGGCGCTCGACGAACAGACCCGCATGATTCTCGGCGAGGACCTCTCCGTGCTGCTGTCGCGCACCGAGAAAACCATCGTGTTCGTCACCCACAGTCTGGGCGAAGCGGTGTTCCTGGCCGATCGTGTCGCGGTGTTTTCAGCGCGGCCAGGCTCGATCAAGAAAATCATCAAGGTCGATGAGCCGCATCCGCGCAACCCGAGCTTCGTCACCTCGGAAAAATTCACCGAGCTGCGCAACGAGCTCTACGCGCTGCTGCACGACGAGATCCGCAAGGCGGTTTCGGAGACGGCGCCCACGCGTAACGGCGCGGGAGGCGCTGCGTAATGGCGCGCCGGAGCGAGAGAACGCGGCAGCTCGCCAGCCGGACCGTGCAGATTGCCTTTCTGCTCGCCGTCCTGCTGCTGTGGTATCTCGCAACCACTTTCTGGGGCGTCAATCGCCTGCTGCTTCCCAATCCGGTCGAGGTGTGGGAGCAGCTCATGGAGGTGCTGCGCAGCGGCAACTATCTGCCCGATCTGCGGGTGACCGCAACCGAGTTCGTTGTGGCGTTTTTGCTGTCGACGACGACGGGGACCGTCGTGGGCTTTTTCGCCAGCCGGTCGCGCTTCTGGACCCGTGTTTTCGAACCGCTATTCGCCGGTATTTTCTCGATTCCGATCATCCTGTTCCTGCCGCTCTACGTGCTGTTCTTCGGGTTGGGTCTGGAATCCAAGATCGCACTCGGCGCGACCATCAGTTTTTTTCCCATCGTGCTGGCCACCATCGCGGGGTTCAGTAACGTCGATCGCACGCTGATCACCGCGGCGCGGTCGATGGGCGCCTCGGACTGGCTCTTGTTCCGGTACGTGCTGCTGCCGGCGGCACTGCCGGTCATCCTCGGCGGCTTGCGCATCGGCTTCACGATCTGCCTGCTCTCTATCCTCGGCAGCGAGACCATCGCGTCGCTCGCCGGCCTCGGCCACCACATCGTCGAGCTGGCTGAGAACATGGAGATGTCGCGCATGTTCGCCTACATCGCCTTCGTCGTCGTGATGGTGGCGCTGCTCAACGCCGTAGTTTCGCACCTCGAAGCCCGCGGAAGGCGCCGCGGATGAGTTCGGCCCATTCCTCGGAGATAAAATCCGCTGCGAGTGCTCCGGCTTTCGCCGCGCGCTCCAGCGAAGACGAAAGCCGCCTGAAGTTGGCGCGACGTTTCTTTTTCCGGCACCCTGGGATGGTCCGGCTGGGCATTGTCATTGTTATTTTCATCGGGTGGGAAATCGCCGCGCGCTGGTTCATGGATCCGCTGTTCATCAGCCCGCCGTCGCGCGTCTTCTCTTCGCTCGGCTCGGTGCTGGATACCTCCGGCGTGCCGGCGGCGCTGCGGATCACGTTCTTCGAACTGGCAGTCGCCTTCCTCATCGCTGTCACGGTGGGCCTCGTGATCGGTCTCGCGATCGGCCTGCAGCCGTTCGCGCGGCGGAGCATGATGCCGATCGTGCTTCTGGTTTACGGCCTGCCGCAGATCACGATCCTGCCGCTGTTCATTCTCTTCTTTGGCATCGGCCCGGCGTCGAAAATCGCATTCGGGGTGACCCACGGCGTTTTTCCTATCGTCATCACCGTGGTGGCCGGCATACAGAACCTCAAGCCGATCCTGCTCACGAGTGCGCGCTCGATGGGCGCCAGCCGCTGGCAATTGCTGCGCCATGTGATCTTTCCGCACATGATCCCGAGCTTTTTCGCCGGCATGCGGCTCGGCATGAGCGGCGTCCTGCTCGGCGTACTGCTGGCGGAGTTGTATGTCTCGACCGCCGGCATCGGCTATTTCACGCAGATGTTCACCGAGAATTTCGACCCCACCAAGCTGTTCGGGTTGATCGCCATGCTGGCCGCGATGGCGATCATCCTCAACGAAATCGTGCGCCGCGCCGAAGTCAGATTCAGCCGCTGGCGATGAGGTATGTCTCCCATTGTCATTCCGGGGCCGAGCGAAGCGAGGAGCCCGGAATCCATAACCACGAACGCTGGGAATATGGGTTCCGGGCTCGCGGGCTGAAGCCCGCGCCCCGGAATGACGAACGAACACGAGGTCCGGAATGGCAAAGCTGAAACTGACCGTCGCCTGCGGCGACTATGAGATCGTACGGGCGCTCACGGACGGTTCGGTCGAGTGCGACGGCATCGAGCTCGTCATGCTGACCGGCATGGGGTCGCGCGAGCGCCATTGGCGCATGGCGCGCAAGACCGAATTCGACGTCTGCGAGATCAATATCGGCGGCTTTCTGATGGGCCGCGACCGCGGCGAGCCGCTCACCGCCATTCCGGTGTTTCTGCACCGGCGCTTTCGCCATGGCTTTGCCTTCGTCAACGTCAATGCCGGCATCCGCACGCCGAAGGACCTGATCGGCAAAAGGATCGGCGGCACCAATTTCCAGCCCGCCTCGAATATCTGGATGCGCGGCATTCTCGAACAGCATTACGGCGTGCCGCATCGCCAATGCGTCTGGGTGGTCGAGCGCGAGGAGGACGTCGAATTCACGCCCGCCAAGGATCTGCGCATCGAAATGGCGCCGCCCGGCAAGCGGCTCGATGTCATGCTGGCGGAGGGCGAAATTCCGGCGATGCTGTCGCCCGACATTCCGCGGCTGTTTCTAGAAGGCGACAAGCGCATCGTGCGCCTGTTCCCGAACTACAAGGACATGGAGATCGCGTATTTCCGCGAGACCGGCATCTTTCCGATCATGCACGTCACCGTCATCCGCCAGGAGATCGTCGACAAATATCCCTGGGTGGCGACCAATCTGGTCAAGGCGTTCGACGAAGCCAAGGCGCTGGCCTATCGCCGCATCGCCAACCCGCGCGTCGTGCCGCTCGCGTGGATCAGGACCGCCTGGGAGGAACAGCAGGAAGTGCTAGGCGACGACCCCTGGGCCTATGGCCTCACCGAGGCCAATCGCAAGAACCTGGAGACGGTGCAGCGCTATTGTCACCAGCAGGGCCTGATCGGCCGCGTCGCGCCGCTCGAAGAGCTGTTCGCCGACACCGATCTCGGCGATGCTGGCGGCGGAGCGGAGAATATCTAACTGCACCGTTTCCCGGGCGCAGCGCAGCACGCAGTGGTGCGCTGCAGACCCGGGATCGTTACAGTCGCCGAGTTCATGACGATCCCGGATCAGCGATGCACCGCTGCGCGCTGCACCGCATCCGGGAAACAACGCCGAGGATGAGTAATGCCAGAAGCCCAAAACGACGACCCGGCCTTTCTCTACTTCCCCACCAATTATCGCTGGTCGATGGGCCTGCTGATCTGCCTCGGCGGCGCGCCGTGGACCGGCGTCGACATCGACGAGGTCAACCGCGTCGGCCGCGCGCTTCTCGACAAGGTCGGCGACGACACCGCGTGGTTCGAGGAATGGGCCCGCATGGGCGACAAGATCGAAGCGCGCGGCCGCGATGCCGAGCGCGCCGGCCACAAGCTCACCGCGGCGTCGTGCTTCATCCGCGCGTCGCGCTACTACCAGACCGGCGAGCGCTTCATTCACCCGCGCTCCCAAAGAAGCCAGGACATCTATGCGAAGTCGGTCAACCTGTTCAAGGAAGCCGCCGCCTTCCTCCGCCGTCCACGCATTGAGCCGGTCGAAATCCCGTACGAAAACACGAGCCTGCCGGGGCTTTTGGTGCATCCCGATCCGGAAGTGGCGCGCGGCCGCCCTGCCCCCGCCATGGTGTTCTTCGACGGCTTCGACGTCACCAAGGAGCTGCAATACGGCTACGGCGTTCCCGATCTCGCAGCCCGCGGCGTCGGCTGCCTCATCGTCGACGGTCCGGGCAACGGCGAGAGCGTGCGCTTCCGCAATCTGCCGCTCATTGCCGAGACCGAGCGCTACGCGACACCGGTTTACGAGTATCTCGCCGGCCGCAGCGAGTTCGACCCAAAGCGCATCGGCGTGATGGCGCTCAGTCTGGGCGGCTATTACGCGCCGCGCGCGGCCTCGCTGGAGCAACGCTTCGCCTGCTGCGTCGCCTGGGGCGCGCAGTGGGACTATCACGAAATCTGGGCGCGCCGCCTCGAAGCGCTCGACACCGGCAAGGTGCTGTCGCTGTCGGTGCCGCCCGAGCATCTGCAATGGGTGCTCGGCGCCTCGGATCGCGCCTCGGCGCTGAAGATTCTCGAAGGCTTTCGCCTCGACGGCATCGTGCAGAAGATGACCTGTCCGTTCCTGCTGCTGCACGGCGCCGGCGACGAGCAAATTCCACTCGCCATCGCCGAAAAGCTCTACGGTGCGGTCGGCTCCAAACAGAAGGCGCTCAAGGTCTTCACTCGCGAGGAAGGCGGCTTCCATCACTGCCAGGTGGACAATCCGACCATCGGCGTGCACTACATGTGGGACTGGATTTCAGATGTTTTGAATGCGGGGACGTGATTTTTCGGGGGGATCATTATGGCCAAAGCTGCGATCAAAAAACGCGCCAAGAAGGCGGCCGCGCGCAAAAAGCCAATCAAAAAGTCTAAGGCCAACAGAAAGCCCGCTCCCAAGGGCCCGCTGTATCTGACCGAAGCCGATGTGCAGCGCCTCGTGACCGTCAAGGACGCGATCGCCACGCTCGAACTCATGTTCGAGACCTGGCGCGATCCCGCCACCATCAATCTGCCGCGGCAGCGCGCCCAGATCGGCAAAGGCTCGTTCAACCTCATGGGTGCCGCCCTGGGCGCGTCGGAAATCTTCGGGCTGAAAGCCTATCTTGGCGCTCCCGGCGGCCGCTTCCATGTGTTGCTCTATTCCTCGCGCGACGGCAGCCTCAAGGCGATGATCGAGGCCGATCATCTTGGCCGCATGCGCACCGGCGCGGCGAGCGGGCTGGCAACCAAGATTCTTGCCAATCAGGATGCGCGTACGCTCGGCGTGATCGGCGGCGGGCGGCAAGCTCTGACGCAGGTCGCCGCCGTCTGCGCGGTGCGAAAGATCGATAGCGTGCGCGTGTTCACCCGCACCGCGGAGCACCGCAACGCTTTTGCCAAAGAGATCGAGCGCAAGCTGCGCGTCGCGGCGGAGCCCGTCGCGACCGGCGAGGCCGCGATCGGCGATGCCGACGTCGCCATCACCATCACCAAATCGGCGGAGCCGGTGCTGCGCGCCAACTGGCTGAAGTCCGGCGTGCACGTCAACGCAGCGGGCGCCAACTCGGCGTCGCGCCGCGAGATCGACGCCGAAACGGTGCTGCGCGCCACGGTGCGCGCGACCGATCAGGTGGCGCAGGCCCGCGTCGAAGCCGGCGAATATTGCGATCTCGTCGCCGCGGGACGCCTGCAGTGGAGCGACATCGTCGAGCTTGGCGATATCCTGACGGAGAAAGTCCCCGGACGCCGCGGCCCGCACGATATCACCCTTTACAAGTCGCTCGGCATCGCGCTCGAGGACATCGCCTTTGCCGACCTGATCTGGCGCCGCGCCGTCGAACGCGGCGTCGGCAAGGCGATGCCGTATGGCGCCGGCACGCGGGGCAAACAAGAATAAACTGTAGCGCGCGGGCCCGCGCCGCTTCGTCAAATTTTCAATCAAAGGACCGCCCGATAGCGTGATCCGCACGTAGGCGGACGTTGACCTTAAAACTGATGACCGTTCCGAGTGCGGCTTACTCCTTACAGACAAATCGATCGCCAAATTTAGGTTGCAGAACACATCTGGAAAGGAGATGTGTCATGCCAACAAAATATCTCTTGATGCTCGGCGCCCTCGCGCTTGGCGCGGTCTTTGCCGCACCAGCCTTCAGCCAGGAGCCTCGCGCTTGCATTCACACTCAGACAGGCTGTTCCGACGCTCCGTACCCCATGACTGAAGGCGCAGCGCCTTCACCCGCCAACGCCTTGACCTCCGAGGCGATGATATCGCGCAGCGCCATGACGGCGCGCGCGTTGCGCTGATCTCTGCGGTAGGCGAGGCTGAGCGTCCAGGTGAGCTTTGGCTTGCGCAGGCGCACGGCGGAGAGCTGCTTGCGCTCGACTTCCTGCCGAACCGAGCTCAACGGCAGCACAGTGTAACCGAGGCCGGCGGCGACGAAGGCCTTCGTTGTGGTGTAGCCATCGACCTGCACGGCCACATCGAACTTGCCGCCCTGCTCGGCCATGGCGCGTTCCAGCGCCATGCGCAGCCCGTGCGTGCGGTGGGGCAGAATGAGCGGCAAAAGGTCGAGCGCCATGCCGTCCTTCACCGGCGGATGGCCGGCCGCTTGCCTGCCCGGTCCGACCAGAACCATCGGTTCTTCGAACAGTGGTTCGATCTCGATGCCCTGATGGCGCGGCGGATTGTGCATCAGGCAGAGCGTCAGCTCCTGGTCGATCAGCCGCTTGAAGATGAAGGCGCTGACGCCTTCGACAAAGTTGAGCCGCACATCGGGATGCCGGGCGGCGCATTCGCGCACGATGCCCGGCCCCACCGCCTCGCTCACGGTGGGGCTGACGCCGACCGTCAGCGTGCCGCGGATGCGCGCGCCGTGCGCACGCACGTCGTCCGCGGTCTGCGCCACCTGCCGGATCAGCGAATGCGCGCGCTCAAGCAGCAAGAGCCCGGCCTCGGTCAATTCAAGCTGGCGGCCGGCGCGCAGGATCAGCCCAAGGCCCAGCTCGTCTTCCAGCTTCTGGATTTGCCGGCTCAACGCCGGCTGGGCGACGCCGAGCTGCACCGCGGCTTTGGAAAAGCTGCGCGCTTCGGCAACATAGACAAAATAGCGGAGCGCCCGGAGATCCATTGCGACCATGCCGAAACGGCATAATGACTATTGGTATTATATCTTAGACGATGGCGGCGTGACCGGATAGCGTGTCGGCAAAATCCAGCGCCATCCGGAGGAACCCATGTCCCAAGGCACTCAAGGCACCCCGCGCGTCATCATCACCGACACCAAGGCGATGGACTTCGAGGAAGTCCGCCGCGGCCGCGTGCACATGATCCGGCGGAAGCGCCTGCCGCTGGAGACCGGCGTGCCCGGCGTCACCATGGAGTATTCGCTCTCCGTGGTGCCGGACGGCTATTTCACGCCGCGCCACCGGCACAATTTCGATCAGATCCGCTACACGCTGTCCGGCGTCCAGAGCACGGGCCTCGGCGATCTCGCTGCCGGCGAGTGCGGCTATTTTCCCGAAGGCGCCTATTACGGCCCGCAGAAACAGGAGGGCCAGTGCGAATGCCTGGTGCTGCAGTTCCAGGGCGCGAGCGGCGAGCACCTTCTGTCCAACGAGGAAATGAACGCGACCTACGAAAAGCTGCTCAAGTCCGGCGGCAAATTCGAGAATGGCGTCTACAAGGGTTTCAAGCCGGACGGCACGCCGAAGAACAAGGATTCCTACGAGGCGATCTGGGAAGAGCACGAGGGTCGCGATCTCGAATTCCCGCCGTTGCGTTATCGCCAGCCGGTGATGATGCTCGCGGAGAACTACCGCTTCTGGCCCGACCGCAAGCGGCCCGGCGTTGAGATCAAGCACCTCGGCACTTTCAGCGAGGCGCGCACCGGCATCGGCTTCATGCGGCTCCAGCCGGGCGCCACGATCCAAGGCGGCACACAGGAGGATGCAGAACTGCGTTTCTCGCTGGGCGGCTCGTTCGAATACGACGGCAGGACCTGGGGCGAAGGCACCTACATGTTCTTGCCTAACGGCGCCGCCGTCAAAGACCTGCGATCCTCCGCTGGTGCAACATTCTTCGTCATCACACTGCCGATGCTGGCGGACCTCGCCGCAGCCGCGCACAATTCGGCCGGCAAGCATCCGGCGATGCCTGCGCACGCGAGCGCCTAGCCAAATAAGTGCGCCACAAAAACGCGCGCCTTAGAGAGCGCGACCCGCCGCGGGAGGAAATCGGATGTCACGTAAAGCTTTCGTCGCTTGTCTTTTGTTGGCGTTGTCCGCCACGGCGGCGGCCTCGCAGGCTGCGGCGCAAACCAAGCTTTCGGTCGCCAAGGTCGCCAACGACTTCGCGCTGAGCATGGCGGACTATGGCAACAAGCTCGGCACGTTCCAGAAAAACGGCCTTGCGGTGACGGTCAGCGAGATCACGCAGGCCAAGATGATCCAGGCAACGATCGGCGGCAGCGTCGACATCGCGCTCGCCTCGGGCGCCACGCTGGCCTTTGCGGCCAAGGGCGCGCCGCTCACCGGCGTCGCGGCCTTGTCTGGCCCGCCGTCGATTCTTGTTCTCGTGGTCGCGCCGAAAAGTCCGATCACGTCGATCGATCAATTGCGTCACCGCACCGTCGCGGTGTCAAATCTCGGCTCGCTGACCGATTGGGCGGTTTCGCAGATCGCGCTGCACGAGCATTGGCCGTCCGCCGACATCAAGCGCGTGTCGGTTGGCGACACCGGCGCGCGGATCGCGACGCTACGGACCGGAGCTGCCGACGCCGCGGTCGTCGACATCGCCGCGGCGTTCAATCTCGAAGAGCGCGGCGAAGCCAAGATTCTCGTCAATTTCGGCGACCTGATCACAAAATTCCAAAACCAGATCGTTTACGCGTCCAACGCCCTCATCAAAAAGAATCCGGATGCGGTGCGGGCTTTCGTTCGTGCCTGGCTCCAGACAGTCGCCTACGCCCGCGACCATCGCGACGAAACGGTCGCGTTCGCCCAGAAACAGCTGGGGGTTACGCCGGTGGTCGCAACGCGGGTCTACGCGACGCTGATGCCGGGTGGTTTCTTTTCAAAGGATGGGCGCTTCGACCCCGATGTCCTCAAAGCCATGAGCCAAGGCTTTGTCGAGATGAAGCTCCTGAAGAGCGACCAGGATCTCACCCAATACGTCACGGATCAATTTCTGCCGAAGTCGCCCTGAGGCGGAGCAGCCGCTACGCCTGCGCCGATTTCGGCCGATGGCCGCTCACTTCGGCCGCGGCATCGGGATGCAGGACCCAACCGTAGATCAGGCTCAACAGTGCGAACGCCACGGCGCCCGCGAAAGCGACCTTGAAGTCGAAGGTCGAGAGTGCCGTCGCGCCGCGCCACGTCAGCGACAGATGCAGCAGCACCGCGACGGTCGAGATGCCGAAGCCGCGGCTTAGTTGCTGCGTCATACTGGCGATCGATGTCGCGGTGCTCATCAGCGGCTGCTCCACGTCCGCATAGGTCATTGCCTGCGTCGCGGTGAACTGCAGCGATTGGAAGAATCCGGCGATCAAGAGCAGCACGAAGATCATGTATTCCGGCATTCCGGCATTAAAGAACGCGCACATGGAAATGGCGGCGGCGCTGATCACGCCGTTGACGAGAATGACGTTGCGGAAGCCGAACCGCCGGATGATCGGCCGGGCGGTAAGCTTCATCGACAGCGACCCGGCGGCCGTCGCGAAGGTGATGGTTCCGGAAACGAACGCTGACAGGCCGAACACGACTTGCAGCAGGAGTGGCAGCAAGAAGACCAGAGTGCCGGCCCCGGCGCGGAACAGCGAGCCGCCGAAGATGGCGGCGCGGAACGTGGCGATGCGAAACACGGAAATATCGAGCAGCGGATGCTTGGAGGTCCGCAAATGCCATAGCGACAACGCGCCAAGCACGAAGCCGAGCACCAGCAGACCGAAGGCCACGATCAGTCCGTCGTGACTGCGGCCGATGGCCTCGATGCCGTACATCACACAGAAGGCGGACGCGCCGGTGAGCAGAAAGCCGATCCAGTCGAGCGGGCGTCGCGTGTCTTCCTTCGGATTGTCGAAGAACAGGGTCACCATCAGGATGCCGAGAAGGCCGAGCGGCACATTGACCAGAAAGATCCAGCGCCACGAAAAGTAGGTGGTGATGAAACCGCCGATCGGCGGGCCGAGCACCGGGCCGAGCTGGGCCGGCACCTGCAAATACGCCATGGTGGCGATCAGCGCGGTTTTCTCGACACTGCGGAACAGCACCAGCCGGCCGACCGGTACCATCATGGCGCCGCCCAGGCCTTGCAGCACCCGCGCCGCTGTCAACTCGACCAGATTGCCGGACAGCCCGCAGAGGATCGAGCCCAGCGTGAACAGCCCGATGGCGGCGCGAAAGATCACGCGGCCGCCGAAGCGATCAGCCGCCCACCCGCTGATCGGAACGAAGATCGCGAGGCTCAAGAGATAGGCGGTGACCGCCAGACTGAGCTGCACCGGATCGGCATGCAGCGATATCGCCATCTGCGGCAGCGCCGTGGTGATCACGGTCGAATCGATCTGCTGCATGATGATCGCCGAACCGACGATCATGGCGACGACTTTGGTCTTGGTCTCAGGCGACATGGAACAGCGATGAATGGAGGTTCGCTGCTGCTATAGCATCTTGCCGCTCTATTCCATCGCCTTGCGGTAGGACCCTGTTCTGTTCGGGGGAAAGATCTATCGGCCGCGATTGGATAAGCCGGCAGCCCTCGTCAGCCGAGGGCCCGCCCGCATGTCATCCGGCCGCGATTTCCGGCAGAAGGATTATTTTGCCGCGGTCGCCGGCTGCGCCGGCTTGGCCGGGGCGGCATCGGCTGCAGGCTTGGGCGCAACTGGCTTCGCCGCCGCAGCCGGCTTTGCGGGCACCGGCCGCTCGAAATAGACATCGACCTTCATCCCGACGAGCAGTGGGCCCGGATCGGTCAGATCGATTTGAACCTGCGTCACGTCGAAATCGGTGAGATTGCGCGAATTCGGCGAGTTGATGCGTCCCGCCTGGACGATCGGAGCGATCGAGGCGACCTTGCCGTGGAAATCGCGGCCCGGAAATGCGTCGGCGCGGACAACGACCGGCTGCCCGATCTTGACCTCGGCGATGTCGCGCTCGTCGAGTTCCGCGCGCACGCGCAGCGCCGACAGATCGCCGAGCACAACGAGCGGGTCCGGCGAAGACGGCGACGCCAGTTCGCCGAGCTTGGCGTTGACCTGCAACGCAGTACCGGCGATCGGCGCGCGAATTTTCAGCTTCTCGAGCCCGACCTCGGCCGACCACAGATTCGAGCGCGCGACGTTGAGCGACCCCTCATTCTCGGTCGGCAGCGGCGTTCCTGACTGACCCTCGAGCTTGTGCAAAGCCGCCCGCTTCTGGCTCAGGCTGTCCTCGGCGCTCGTCAGATCCGTACGCGCCTTCGTCAAATCCGCTGGCGAGCCGTGGCCGTCGTAGATGGCGATCGCGGCATTGTCGAACGTATCGCGCGCCGTAATCACCGCTGTTTCGGCGTCCGCAACCGCGTCCTCGGCCTTGCGCCGATCCGCCGCCTTGCCGGCCGCCTGATCGTTGCGCTGGCGCTTGTGCATCTGCACTTGGTCACGCGAACTCTCGACCTGGGCCCGGGCGTCTTGATCGTCGAGACTGACCAGGAGCTGTCCGGCCAGGACTTTGTCATTGGCGCGGACAAGGATCTTGCTGATCGGACCGATGGCAGCCGACAGAATCTTGATTTGTCCGGACTTCGGCTCGATCAATCCGGGAGCAACGGCGAGCCAGTTCTGGTCGTCGGTTCTGGCCGTCGCCGCCTGCGGCGTGCCAATCCCTTGCGCGGCAGCAGCAACGGCGATTCCGGCAAGTGAGACGCCCAGAATGGTCCAAAGTATCGCTTTTTTTCTTGATGTAATCACTGTCTCAATGACCTCGCTGCTTTCTTTGCTTCTGCTTTTTTGGCTTCGTCATTACGTTCTTCGCCGACGATCTCGCCATCCTCGATGCGGATGATCCGGTCGGCGTAAGGCACCGTCCGCGGATCGTGGGTGACGACAAGCACCCCGTTCTCCGAGCCCTTCGCGATGTCGGCCAGAACCGACATGATGGCGTGCCCGTTCTTACTGTCCAAAGCCGCCGTGGGCTCGTCGGCCAGGATCGCCGCGGGCCTCCCGACGAGTGCGCGTGCAATGGCGACGCGCTGCTGTTCGCCGCCGCTCAGTTCGCGGGGATGAGACCGGATCTTGTGCGCCAGTCCCACCTTGGCCAGGGCTTCCACCGATCTTTCGTACGCATCTTCCGAGCGGTCGCCGCGAACGTCCAATGCGAGCCGCACATTGTCGACCGCGGTGAGCGTCGGAAACAGGTGATAGGACTGAAAGATGAAGCCGATGTGATCGCGCCGCAGCGCCGCCAATTGCTCGGGCGTCATCCCCTCGGTGGAATGGCCGCGAATCCGAACCGACCCCGTGCTCGGCGCCATGATGCATCCGAGCACCGAGAGCAGCGTGGTTTTGCCGCTTCCGGATGGCCCCATCAGCAGCGCCAGTTCGCCGCCGTTAAGCGACAGATGCACATCCTTGAGCGCCTGGACTTGGCCGGCGCCTTCGCCCAGCGTTTTTGCAATCCCAACGGCTTCCATGACAGGCTCGCTCATCGGGCAAACACCATCGCCGGATCCATCCGCATGACCTTCAGAATGGCGGATACCGCCGAAATCACGCACATGGCGACCGTGAGCAGAAACAGCATGACCGTGAGCCCCAGAGGCATCGCGATCGGTAGCGCCGAGTCCGCGGTCGCATTGACCACCATCACGCCGATCGCGGCGGCAATCGAGAATCCAATTACCGCGCTGACCAGCGCCTGAATGATGATGACCGTGTAGATGTAGAGGCTGGACGAGCCGATCGCGCGCAGCGTCGCAAACTCGTACAGATGATCCTTGGTGCTTGAATAGAGCGTCTGGGCGACGATGACGGTGCCGACGATCATGCCGAGCAGGGCGCCGGCGAACAGTGCCGCGCCCGCACCGGTCCCGAACAGCCAGAACGAACGGCTGCGGTCACCGAACTCACCCGGGGTCAGCACATCGACATTGGAAAGCGTCTGCTGCAGCTTGCTACGCACTTTTTGGAGATTGGCGCCCGGAGCCAGATGTACGAGCACGTAGGTATCTTTGTTGGCCGGCATTCCGATGAATGTTCGCGCCCGGTCGAGCGTCGAAAAGATATACGGCGTGGTTGTAAACGAGCGGATGCCGTCGGAAATGACTCGCACCTGCACCTTTGTGTCGTGAATCTGTGCGATCGCGCCCATGCCTTTGACGGCCAGTCGATCGAAATAAGAATGATCGACCGCCACGGCGCCTGGGATCACCAGCGAATCAAGATTGCCTTCGACCACGTTCCAAGGCTGCAGCCCCTGCCCTTTCATCGATGAGCCGATGATGAAAATCGGCGTCGCCTTGCCACCCGGCACGCGCCACTCGGAAAAACCGATCACGATCGGCACCGCGTCGGCCACGCCCTTGATCGACAGCGCACGAAATCGCTCGGATTCATCGAGCGGTGCGGGATCCTCGAACGACCGGGTGCCTTGCGGCACGATCCACAAATCGGCCGATGAATGATCGATCATGGTGGTCACCATGCGGCCGAAGCTGACAAACAGCCCCATCTGCACGTTGACCAGCACAATTGAGAAAACGATGCCAATGATGGTGGCGATGAAGCGCAGCCGATCGAAGAACAGGTTTTTGGCCGCAAGCTTGACGATCAAAGGCACATGAATGGAATCGTAAATGGACCACCAGCCGGCCTGAAGGCGGCGGGCGGTCGCGTACGGGTAGACAAGGCTTCGTTCGACTAATGCTTGCACTGTGCTTTCGCTTGTTGGCTGAGACCGACGTGTTGAAATCAGGTCGAGCGGTCGAAATTTCAATGTCTCGCAGTTGGCTCCGCCCGCAGCGCATGGGTCGGTCTAAACGACGTCAAACCCCAGGAGGACCGGGCCAATCGGCCTGTCCAAATGCGCAATGCCACTTAGACCCAAAGCTGGTCGTGTGGCAAATCGGCAAAAATCGTTAATTCACTTAGGCTTAACGCGTTGGACGTCACGAAAAAGCCACTCATGGAAGGTCGGCGAGCGCCGAAGTCCTGCCGCGGCGGCCTGCACAGCGGCGGTCAAGCCGCCAGCAGCTTGTGCACTTCGTTGACCAGTTCGCGCAAGTGAATCGGCTTGGAGAGCACCTTGGCGTGCTTGGGTGCGCTCGAATCGGAATTGAGCGCCACCGCCGCAAAGCCGGTAATGAACATGATCTTGATGTCGGGATCGAGCTCCGCGGCGCGCCGGGCAAGCTCGATGCCGTCCATCTCCGGCATGACGATATCCGTCAATAGCAGCTCGAACGGTTCCTCCCGCAGGCGCTGATAGGCGGACAGGCCATTATCATAGGAGATCACGTCAAAGCCCGCGTTTTGCAGCGCCTTGACGAGGAAACGGCGCATGTCAACGTCGTCTTCCGCAAGCAGGATCTTGGTCATTGTTCTCGAATCCGGCTGCCGCCGGTCCCCCTTCCACCCATAAGCCAGACCGCCGGTAAAAATGAAGTGAAAGTCCACAATCGGATAACCGCCTTAGCACGGACTGGCAAACATCGCTGGCAAATCACCGGCAAATCCCTGGCAAGTCCCTTGCAAGTCCCTTGGCAAGCCGCGACTCCTATGGACAATAGGCTTTGGCGCACGTTAGGGAGCGGCGCTGGGCCGCAAGGTCGCAAAATCCCACCCGAGTGTCATGTCGGATAGCCAGAACGAATTCGATCCCCCGTTCGAGGCGGTTGAACCGGCAGAGTGCCGGGGTCCGGTGCTGTTCAATTCGCCGCACAGCGGGCGCGTCTATCCACGCTCGTTCCTGCTCACGTCTCGCCTCGATCTGTCGACGTTGCGCCGGTCGGAAGATTCCTTCGTCGACGATCTGATCGCGGGCCTGGTGCAACGCGGCCATCCGATCATGCGCGCGTATTTTCCGCGCTGTTATGTCGATGTGAATCGCGAGCCCTACGAACTCGATCCGCGCATGTTCGAGGGCAGGCTTCCGTCGTTCGCCAACACCCGATCGATGCGGGTCGCCGGCGGGCTCGGCACCGTGGCCCGCGTCGTTGGCGATGCGCAGGAAATTTACGACCAGCGCATGTCGGTGACCGAAGCGCTGCGTCGGATTGACGGACTTTATAAGCCTTATCACCGTACGCTGCGGCGGCTGTTCACCCGCCTGCACCGCGATTTCGGCGCCGCGATCCTCGTCGATTGCCATTCCATGCCGTCGACTACCGGCGGCCGAGACGAGCGGCCGCGCGCCGATGTCGTGATCGGCGACCGTTACGGCACAAGCTGCGTCTCCATCGTCGCCGAGGTGGTCGAACAAACGCTGCGCGGCTTCGGTTACGCGGTCAGCCGCAACAAGCCCTACGCGGGCGGCTTTATCACCGAGCACTACGGCAACCCGGCGACCGGGCTGCACGCTATTCAACTCGAGATCAATCGCGCACTTTACATGGACGAGCGCCGCTACGAACGATCGGACTCATTCGATCGGCTCGCCAGCGAACTCGCGGTGCTGGCAGATCGGCTCGCCGAAATTCCGCTCGAGGAGTTGCGGCCGTACCGCGCCGCCGCGGAATAACGGCTTTGCGGAGACGAAGGCTTCGGCTCAAGAAAAAGGGCCGCTCACATTGCTGGAGCGGCCCAAGTCTAGGGAGGAAACGCCCAAGGAGGGCGACGGTAACGGGAGGAGTTCTCTCGTTACCGCACTGCAGCAATATACACTGCGACGCACAAAACGCAAGTGTTGCTGACCTATTCCTTTACCGTTTCCCCGACTTTTATCCTGCAAATTGTGCAGGGCTGCCCTTCGAGAGGCGGCCCGCAACCGGAACCGAACGCGATAACCACGTCTGCTCAGTCTCTTACGCGGCTTTCGGGATCTGCCCACAAAAGCGGCGGCGGCTACGCGCAGCAAATCGTTTGATTCGAAGTTCCGATCAAGAGTGCCCGACGAGGTGGTCGGGAGCCCGGGCGGACGATTGCGGCGGTCAGCACAGTTCGTTACTCGAAAGGCAGGGTTGGACTCCGATGACCGCGATCGATTTTGCAGCCTTCGTCGATGAGCTGGCGGACGTCTCCGGCGAGACGATTCGGCCGTTTTTCCGCAGCGCGCTGTCCGTCGAGAACAAGGCCCACGGCGGCGGCTTCGATCCCGTGACGGCGGCGGACCGCGCCGCCGAAACGGTCATGCGAGCGCTGATCAAGAAGACTTTCCCTGCGCACGGCATCATCGGCGAAGAATTCCCCGCCGAGCGTCCCGACGCCGAATACGTCTGGATCCTCGACCCGATCGACGGCACCAAGTCCTTCATCTGCGGCCTGCCGATGTGGGGCACGCTGATCGCACTCACCCGGAACGGCAATCCAATCTATGGGCTGATGCACCAGCCGTTTACGCGCGAGCATTTTTCTGGCGACGGGAGAGGCGCCCGCTATCGCGGACCAGCCGGCGACCGCGCGCTACAGACGCGTCCCTGTGCGGCGTTGTCCGATGCGATCATGCTGACAACCAGCCCGCTCTTGATGAACGAGGCCGACCGCCGCAGTTTCGGCCGTGTCGAACAGGCGGTGCGGCTGTCGCGCTATGGCGGCGATTGCTACGCCTATTGCGTGCTCGCGGCCGGGCACGCCGATCTGATCATCGAGACCGAGCTCAAGCCGCACGACGTGCTCGCGCTCATTCCCATTATCGAAGGCGCCGGCGGCATCGTCACCACCTGGGAAAACGGCAGTCCATCTAAAGGCGGGCGCATCGTCGCCGCCAGCGACCGCCGCGTGCATGAGCAGGCGATGAAGCTGTTGAACGGGTGACGCTGACTAATACGCCGGCGTTCCCGGCACGAACGCATCGAACGCTGCCCAAAACTGCGTGCGGTAGCGGTCCTGCTCCATCAACAGCTCGTGCTTGGCGCCGACCACCACCAGATGCGAGCCCGAGCGGAGCTGGCTCGCGAACTCTTCGATTGCCGAATTTGACACCACGACGTCCTGGCCGGCGGAGACGATCAGCATCGGCTGACGGATGCGCGAGGCGTAGCGCTCGCGGATCGTCCGGGTCGCGCGAAACGCGGCGTCGACCCAGGCGACGGTGGGGCGGCCGATACCAAGCTTCGGCTCGGCCTCCAGAACCGCGGCATTGCGGGCATAGCGCACCGGATCGGAGGTGACGATATTGCCGGCAAACGGCCGCGTCTCCAGCACCTCGCCGGCTGCGCCCGGAACGTACATGGCGCCGAAACCGGCAAGACGGAGCGCGCGCACCACGAGGCTGGTGCCGGGCGATGCGCCTGCGCCGGCGATCCCGATCAGGGGCGCGGTCAATACCACGCGATCGAACCAGCGGTGGCCGCGATAGGCGGCGCGGATCAGCACCGTCGCGCCGGTCGAGTGTCCAAGCGCGAACAGCGGCGGGGGACAATCGGGCAAGACGATCTCGCGCATGAATACTTCGAGATCGGCGTCGTATTCGGAGAAGTCGCGCACATAGCCTTTGCGCGGGTCGGCGAGCGCGCGCTCGGACAGGCCCTGGCCGCGCCAATCGATGGTCGCTACTGCGAAACCGCGCGCGCGCAAATCGCGCACGGTCTCGAAATATTTTTCGATCCATTCGCCGCGACCCTGAAAGATGCACACGGTGCCGCGCCGTCCCGCCGGCGGCTGCCAGCGCGCAAAGCGAATCGAGACGCCATCGCGCGTCTTGAGAAAGTCCGTGACGAAGTTGTCCGGGACCGGATTGGCGGGAATTGAAATCAGGCTCATCGGCGGGTTTCGACGGCTCCATGTCGCTTATAACAGTCCACGACCGCGTCTCAACCAGACCATCGCGGCACAGACCGCGGCGGCCACGGTCCGGCGATTCGATCGTAATGAATTCGCTCACGTTGCCAATGATTTACCGGGCTTGCGAGCGGGGAAACCCGCTCCCATATAGTGGAGTGCGCAGGCCAATCCTGGCTGCGTAATCCCGGCCGGGCCCCTCGGGCAGGCCATCTGCATGTCGCTCAAGGAGGATATGCCATGCGAACTTTCGATCTTGCTCCCCTCTATCGTTCCACCGTCGGTTTTGACCGCCTGTTCTCGTTGCTCGATCAGGGCCTCGACGGCGCGGCGCCCGGTTATCCGCCCTACAATATCGAGCGGACCGGGGAGAACGCCTATCGCGTCTCCGTCGCGGTCGCGGGCTTCAACGAGCCGGAACTGAGCATCGTAGCCAAGGAAAACACGCTGACCATCCGCGGCGAGAAGAACGCCAAGGAGGAAGAGAAGCGCGGCGACGTGCTCTACCAGGGCATCGCGGCGCGTACGTTTGAACGCGTGTTCCAGCTCGCCGACTTTGTCCAGGTCAAGGGCGCGAGCCTCGAGAACGGACTCCTGCACGTCGATCTGGTGCGCGAGATCCCCGAGGCCAAGAAGCCCCGCTCGATCCCGATCGGCGGCAAGACCATCGACAAGACAATCGAACAGAAAGAGGCTGCGTAAGTCCACGCGGCACTGTCTCTCTCTGATAACTTGACACCTTAAAGGGAGCGCCCCGCTGGCCGGGGCGCTTTCGATTCTGAGCCGCGGCCGCTGCTAGTCCGCGTTCGGCTGCGGCGCCGAATCCGCCGGTACGATGCGGGTGGCGTCGCGGATCACCCCGGTCCGCGCGTCGAGCACGACCCGCATCGGGACCCCGCGAAAATCGGTAGCGCGCAGCACGTAGCTCGTGCCTTCGCGCATTGGCCGCGATACCGGATGAAATCCTGCCGAGCGGACCGTGCGCATGATCTCGTAGGGCGACACAAAGCCTAGCGGCGGCGGCGGCAGGGGGACCAGGTGCGGCACCGGCGCGGCCGCGGCCGGCGTCTGGGCCCGGACCGATTGGCCGAACGGCGGCCAGCACAGCCACAGAGCGGCCATCGCAAGACCGATCTTGCCAATACTCGTTGTCACGCCCACGCCCCCACTCGCGGCTTTGACCGCCCCCACAATTCCCACAGACAAAGGGTCCATGGCAATTGAGGCGGCGCTTTGACGCGATCAGACCGTTTCGCACAGATGCACGAAGCGATCGACGTCATCGTCCCGCGTAGAGAAGGAAGTGACGAGGCGCGCCAGGACCCGATCCGCGGGAAAATCGGCGCTGTCGCTCGAGCGCACGTAGTAGGACGCCCCCGCCGCCTTGAGTCTGGCATCGAGGTTCCGGGGCAGCGCCACGAACAGGAGATTGGCCTCGACCGGCCACAGTGGTTTCAATCCGAGCGCCGTCAGCTTCTGCGCCAGACGATCGGCCATATCGTTGGCGTGACGCGCGAGCCGGAGCCACAGATCGCCGGCGAGATAAGCCGCAAACTGCGCGGCGAGAAAGCGATGCTTGGACAGCAACTGACCGCCGCGCTTGCGCCGTTCGCCGAAAAACTTCGCCCGCTCGGGATCGAAGATCACGACGGCCTCCGCCGCGAGCGCGCCGTTCTTCGTCGCGCCAAACGACAGCACATCGATCCCGGAGCGCCATGTCATCTGTGCCGGCGTGGCATTGAGGCGCACGAGCGCGTTGGCAAAGCGCGCGCCGTCCATGTGGACGGCTAGCCCGCGCTGTTTCGCCGCGTCGCACAGCGAAGCGATTTCATCGGTGCGATAGATGGTGCCGGCTTCGCTCGCCTGTGTGATCGACAGCGCCGAGGCGATCATCTGATGCGGGCTGTGGCCGCCGTAGCCGGCGAGCGCCGTCTGCAAGGTCTCGGGCGCGATCTTGGCGCCCTCACCGGCAAGGCCGACAAGCTTGAATCCCCCGCCGAAAAACTCGGGCGCCCCGCACTCGTCGGTGGCGATGTGCGACTCGGCGTGACAGAACACGGCGCCCCACGGCGGCGCGATGTGCGCCAAGGCCAGCGCATTGGCCGCCGTGCCCGTCGGCACCAGAAACGCCGCCACCTCGCGCTCGAAAATCTCGGACAAACGCCGCTCGACGCCTCGCGTCCACTCGTCATTGCCATAGCCCAGCGCGTAACCGGCATTGGCCTTGACGATGGCGTCGAGGATGGCCGGCGCCACCGTCGCGGTATTGTCGGACGCGAAATACATTGGGATTGGCTTCGGATTTTGCTCGCTATTCGCGGCGCAAGCGTAGGCGGACCATTGCGCTGCCGCCAGTCCCGTGATCCACTATGGGTGCGGTACCACAATCACGGACTTGATGGCGGCCGGCAGCGGGTAAGCCGGGCAAAACGCCGTTTGTTGCATCGCAAGCCTTGTGTTTGTGCCCGGAATTTGCCATGTTCGGCATAGGACAGCATTGCTGTCCCAATTGATGCCCGCACAAGCGCGCAACTGGCCACTGGCCGGACAAGGGCGCTGGGCAGCCGCCGAGGCGAGGGCGTGTCGGACGGCGGCGAAAAGCAACCGTATGGCCGGTCAACGGCACAGAGGTTGCCCGCAAGATTGTGGATCGCCCGAACGCTGCTCTCTCGGTCTCCTCACCGGACGACGAGGAAACGGGGGCGTAAGCGTGCGGATCGTGCCGTAACCCTGATTTGGCCGGGGTGCGGCAGCGACGGGAGTGCGAGGACGACGATGAGCGCGTCAGGTTTCGGCCTGTTTGATCCGGCGCTGGAAAAGGATTCCTGCGGTGTCGGATTCATTGCCGATATCAAGGCGCGCAAGTCGCACAAGATCGTCGAAGACGCGCTGACGATACTCCTTAACCTCGAACATCGCGGTGCGGTCGGCGCCGATCCGCGCGCCGGCGACGGCGCCGGCATTCTGGTTCAGACGCCGCACACGTTTTTCGCCAAGGAAGCCCGGAAGCTCGGCTTCACGCTGCCGCCGCCCGGACACTACGGCGTCGGCGTGCTGTTCCTGCCGCACGATACCGCGTGGCGGCAGGAGATCATGGACACCTACGCGTCGGTCGCCGCGCAGGATGGCATGGCGATTCTTGGCTGGCGCGACGTGCCGACCGACAATTCGACGCTCGGCGAGTCGGTGAAGCCGACCGAACCGGTCCACAAGCAGGTCTTTATCAGACGCAATCCGAAGATATCGACCGAAGATGAGTTCGAGCGCCGGCTCTACATCATGCGCAAGACCATCTCCGGCATCATGTATGGCCGGCGACCGCGCAACACCTCCAACTACTACCCGGTGTCGATCTCCTGCCTCACCGTGATCTACAAGGGCATGTTTCTCGCCGACCAGCTCGGCACCTATTACCCGGACCTGCACGACCCGGATTTCGAAAGCGCGCTGGCGCTCATCCATCAGCGCTTTTCCACCAACACGTTCCCGACCTGGTCGCTGGCGCATCCCTACCGCATGATCGCGCACAACGGCGAGATCAACACGCTGCGCGGCAACAACAACTGGATGGCGGCACGGCAGGCATCGGTGTCGTCGCCGAAATTCGGCGGCGACATCACCAAGCTGTGGCCGATTTCCTACGAGGGTCAGTCCGACACCGCGTGTTTCGACAACGCGCTCGAATTTCTCACCATGGGCGGCTACTCGCTCGCGCATGCGATGATGATGATGATACCCGAGGCGTGGGCCGGCAATGCGCTCATGGACGAGGAACGCCGCGCCTTCTACGAATATAACGCCGCGCTGATGGAGCCGTGGGACGGTCCCGCCGCCATCGCTTTCACCAACGGACGGCAGATCGGCGCCACGCTCGACCGCAACGGCTTGCGGCCGGCGCGCTACATCGTCACCCGCGACGACCGCATCATCATGGCGTCGGAAGTCGGCGTGCTGCCGGTGCCGGAAGAAGACATCGTCGTGAAGTGGCGGCTGCAGCCGGGCAAGATGCTGCTGGTCGATCTCGACGAGGGGCGCCTCATTCCCGACGAGGAACTCAAGGCGACGCTCGCCAAGAGCCATCCTTATCGCGCGTGGCTCGATCGCACCCAGATGGTGCTGGAAGAACTGCCGGCGGTCGCGGAAACGGCGCCGATCTCGAACCTGTCGCTGCTCGATCGCCAGCAGGCCTTCGGCTACACCCAGGAAGATCTCAAAATCCTGATGACCCCGATGGCGACGACCGGCGAAGAAGCGGTCGGCTCCATGGGCAACGATACGCCGATCTCGGCGCTGTCGGACCGGCCGAAGCTGCTGTTCACCTATTTCAAACAGAACTTCGCCCAGGTGACCAATCCGCCGATCGATCCGATCCGCGAAGAACTGGTCATGAGCCTCGTCTCGATCATCGGGCCGCGGCCGAACCTGTTCGACCTGGAAGGTCTGTCGAAGTTCAAGCGCCTGGAAGTCCGGCAGCCGATCCTCACCAATGCCGACCTGGAAAAAATCCGCGCCATCTCCGACATGGGCGACCACTTCAAGTCGCGCACGCTGGACACCACCTGGCCGGCCGAGACCGGCGCCGCCGGCATGGAGGCGGCGATCGCCACGCTGTGCGGCGAAGCCGACGCCGCGGTGCGCGACGGTATCAACATCATCATCCTGTCGGATCGCCGCGCCGGTGTAGACCGCATTCAAATTCCGTCGCTGCTCGCTTGCGCGGCGGTGCATCATCATCTGATCCGCGAGGGCTTGCGCACCTCGGTCGGCCTTGTCGTCGAGTCCGGCGAGCCCCGCGAAGTGCACCATTTCGGCTGCCTCGCCGGCTACGGCGCCGAAGCAATCAATCCGTATCTCGCCTTCGAGACGCTGATCGCGATGAAGGCCGAGCTGCCGCAGAAGCTCGACGAAAAAGAAGTGCTCAAGCGCTACATCAAGTCGATCGGCAAGGGGCTGCTCAAGGTGATGTCGAAGATGGGCATCTCCACCTATCAGTCCTATTGCGGCGCGCAGATTTTCGACGCCGTCGGGCTCAAGTCGGAATTCGTCGCCAAATATTTCACCGGCACGGCGACGCGCATCGAGGGCGTCGGCTTACCGGAGATCGCCGAAGAAGCTGTGCGCCGGCACCGCGACGCATTTTCCGACTCGCCGATCTACCGCACCATGCTCGATGTCGGCGGCGAATATGCGTTCCGCGTCCGTGGCGAGGAGCACGTCTGGAATTCCGCGACGGTGGCGGCGCTGCAACACGCGGTGCGCGGCAATTCGTACGAGAAATATCGCGAATTCGCGCGGATCATCAACGAGCAGTTGGAGCACTTGTTCACTATCCGCGGCCTGTTCCGCATCAAGTCTGCGGCAGAGGACGCGCGCACGCCGGTGCCGATCGAGGAGGTCGAGCCGGCCAAGGATATCGTGCGGCGCTTCGCCACCGGCGCGATGTCGTTCGGCTCGATCTCGCGCGAGGCGCACACCACGCTCGCCATCGCCATGAACCGCATCGGCGGCAAATCGAATACCGGCGAAGGCGGCGAGGAAGCCGACCGCTTCAAGCCGCTGCCGAACGGGGATTCGATGCGCTCGGCGATCAAGCAGGTCGCCTCAGGCCGCTTTGGCGTCACCGCCGAGTATCTGGTCAACTCGGATATGATGCAGATCAAGATGGCGCAGGGCGCCAAGCCCGGCGAAGGCGGCCAGTTGCCCGGCCACAAGGTCGACAAGACCATCGCCAAGGTCCGCCACTCGACGCCCGGCGTCGGACTGATCTCGCCGCCGCCGCACCACGACATCTACTCGATCGAGGACCTGGCGCAGCTCATCTTCGATCTGAAAAACGTCAATCCGGACGGCGACGTTTCGGTGAAGCTCGTGTCGGAAGTCGGCGTCGGCACGGTCGCCGCCGGCGTATCGAAGGCGCGCTCCGATCACGTCACCATCGCCGGCTACGAGGGCGGTACCGGCGCTTCGCCGCTGACCTCGATCAAGCACGCGGGATCGCCGTGGGAGATCGGGCTTGCCGAGACCCACCAGACGCTGGTCGCCAACCGGCTGCGCGGCCGGATTGCCGTGCAAGTCGACGGCGGCATCCGCACCGGCCGCGACGTGGTGGTCGGTGCGCTGCTCGGCGCCGACGAATTCGGTTTCGCCACGGCGCCGCTGATCGCCGCCGGCTGCATCATGATGCGCAAGTGCCATCTCAATACCTGCCCGGTCGGCGTCGCCACCCAGGATCCGGTGCTGCGCAAACGCTTCAGGGGCCAGCCCGAGCACGTCATCAATTACTTCTTCTTCGTCGCCGAAGAAGTGCGCGAGCTGATGGCGGAGTTGGGCTATCGCAGCTTCAACGAGATGATCGGGCAGATGCAGATGCTCGATCGCGTCAAGCTGATCGCACACGCCAAGGCGAGCGGACTCGACTTCTCCAAGCTGTTCACCAAGCCGGACGTGCCGGCAAGCGTGAAGCTCTATAATTGCGAGCGGCAGGATCACAAGATCCACGACATCATCGACCGCAAGCTGATCGCGCAGTCGCAGGCCGCGCTCGACAACGGCGCGCCGGTGCGCCTGAAGCTGCCGATCCGCAACACCGACCGCACCACCGGCGCAATGCTGTCTGGCGAAATCGCCAAGCGCTACGGCCACGAGGGACTGCCGCACGACACCATCGTGGCGCAATTCGCCGGCACGGCCGGCCAGAGCTTCGGCGCATTCCTCGCCCGCGGCGTCACCTTCGAACTCGACGGCGACGCCAACGATTATCTCGGCAAGGGCCTCTCGGGCGGCCGCATCGTGGTGCGCCCGCCGGCGCGCTCGGGCATCGTGCCGGAGCAGTCGATCATCGTCGGCAACACCGTGCTGTACGGTGCCACCGAGGGCGAGTGCTATTTCCGCGGCGTCGCCGGCGAACGGTTCGCGGTGCGCAATTCCGGCGCCATCGCGGTGATCGAGGGCGCCGGCGACCATTGCTGTGAATACATGACGGGCGGCGTCGTGGTGGTGCTGGGCCGCACCGGCCGCAACTTCGCCGCCGGCATGTCGGGCGGTATCGCCTATGTGCTCGATGATGACGGCAGCTTTGCTTCGCGCTGCAACCTCGCCATGGTCGAGCTTGAGCCGATGCCGGACGAGGAGGACATCAATTCGCGCGTCTTCCATCACGCCCGCGACCTCGAAACGCACGGGCTCGTGGACATCATGTCCGACCTGAATGCGTTCGATGCGCATCGCCTGCATCATCTCATCGTGCGGCATGCCCGCTATACGGGTTCCGCTGTCGCGACCAAAATCCTCGACGAGTGGAAGGCGTTCTATCCGAAATTCCGCAAAGTCATGCCGGTCGAATATCGCCGCGCACTCAACGAACTGAAAGCCGCCGCCATAGCGGCAGAGTAAGCGCAGTGGGCAAGATCACCGGGTTCCTGGAATACGAACGCGAGGACCGCGACTACGAGCCGGTCGCCGAGCGCGTGCGCCATTGGCGCGAGTTCGTGCTGCCGCTGCCCGAGAAGGATTACGTCACCCAGGCGGCGCGCTGCATGAATTGCGGCGTGCCCTATTGCATGGGCACCGGGGCGCTGACGCCGGGCACGCCGGGCTGCCCCGTCAACAACCAGATCCCCGACTGGAACGACCTCGTCTATCAGGGCAACTGGGACGGGGCCGCGCGCAATCTGCATTCGACCAACAACTTTCCTGAAGTCACCGGGCGCATCTGCCCGGCGCCGTGCGAAGCGTCCTGCACGCTCAACATCGACGAGAACCCCGTCACCATCAAATCGATCGAATGCGCGATCGCCGACCGCGCCATCGCACAGGGCCTCAAGCCTGAATTGCCGGCGGAAAAGACGGGCAAGAAAGTCGCCGTCGTGGGTTCGGGACCGGCGGGTCTCGCTTGCGCGCAGCAGCTCGCGCGCGCCGGGCACGAAGTGCATGTCTACGAGAAATTCGCCAAGGCCGGCGGACTTCTGCGCTACGGCATTCCCGATTTCAAGATGGAGAAGCATCACATCGATCGCCGCGTCGCGCAGATGCAGGCCGAAGGCGTGGTGTTTCATTACAACGCTCATGTCGGCGTCAACGTCGATGCCAAGAAGCTCGTCGGCGAGCACGACGCCGTGGTGCTGACCGGCGGCGCCGAAAAAGGCCGCGACCTGCCGGTGCCCGGCCGCGAGCTCAAAGGCATTCATTTCGCCATGGATTTCCTGCCGCAGCAGAACCGGCGCGTGTCGGGAGAAGAGGCGGATGACGCTGCGCCAATTCTGGCCGGCGGCAAGCACGTTGTCGTCATCGGCGGCGGCGACACCGGCTCCGACTGCATCGGCACTTCTTTTCGCCAGGGCGCGCGTTCGGTGCTCAATTTTGAGATCATGCCGGAGCCGCCGCTGCATGAGAACAAAGAGCTGACCTGGCCCAACTGGCCGCTGAAGCTGCGCACCTCGTCGAGCCACGAGGAAGGCGCCGAGCGCGATTTCGCCGTCAACACCACGGCGTTTTCCGGCGAGAACGGCACGGTGAGGAAGCTGCATTGCGTGCGCGTCGACGACAAATTCAAGCCGATCCCCGGCACCGAGTTTGAGATTGAAGCCGAGCTGGTGCTGCTGGCGATGGGCTTCGTGCATCCGGTGCACGAGGGCATGCTCAAAAACCTCAATCTCGAACTCGATCGCCGCGGCAATGTCGCGGCTTCGACCGACGATTACAAAACGTCGATCGACAAGGTATTTGCCGCGGGCGACATGCGCCGCGGCCAGTCGCTGGTGGTGTGGGCAATCCGCGAAGGCCGCCAGGCGGCGCATGCGGTCGACAAATATCTGATGGGCTCGACGCTGTTGCCGCGGTGATCATCCGGCGCAGCGCCGTGGATACCGGCATGGCGCGAGCACCCACCACAGTCGCTGAAGCTTTTTCACCGTGCATGTGGTCGACAAGGAGCGGCCGCCCTACGACGCACCGCCGAAATAACACCCGACGTTTCAACGCGCCGCGGGTGCATTCACCGGCGGTGCCGCGTTCGCGGCGGCGTCGCCCTGCGGCCAGGCGAAATTGTCGGCGCGTCCCGGCGGCGCCGCGAGCGGATCGCCGCGGACCAGCGCGTTCTTGACCGTCGGGTTTTCGGAGGCAAGCGGCGCGGCATTGCCGCCGGCGCCCAACAAGCCTCCGGCCTCGCCGCCGCTGATCATCTGACCGCCGCCCCCCGGCGCAGTCAGCGGCAGCACCGGCCCAATTGTGGGACGCGTGGTGCCGGGCTTCGCCGGCGCCGCGGCCTGCGGCGCCGACAGCGCCACCGGGGCCGCGGGATTGGCCAGGATGTGGCTCAGATCCTGATCGACGAGATGCGCCAGCTTGAGCGCGCCGTATTTGGTGAAATGGATGCCGTCGCCGGTGCGCAACCGGCGAGTCTGGCCTTCGAAATCCGGACCCTGCACCGTGTAGCGCCCGTCCTCGTCGACGAATCCGTCCCAGATGTCCACATAGGTGACGCCGAGCTTGTCGGCTTCGGCGTGATAAAGGTCGTCGAGGTAGCTGATGTCGGCAGTGGCGCGCGGACCGCGGATCGCGGGCAAGCCGACCCAGAGCACCGGCACGCCTTTGCTCTTGAGCACCGTGATCATCTCGTCGATACGCTTCTTGTAGGCCTGCGCCCATTGATCGCTGCGGAATTCGTAAGCGACGCTCGGGCCCGGATGCCGCGGGTTGACCGGGCGCTCTTCCGGTTTCTGCTCCGTCCCCGCCGTGGCGGGCGGCGTGGATTTTCCGTCTTGTTTGCCGTCTTGCTTTCCGTCCTGCGGCTGTTGCGCAGGCTTCGCCGGCGCGACACGTTCGCGGAGCGCGGTGCGGTCGTTCAAGCCCAGCATGACCACGATCGCGGTTGGCTTCTCGGCCGCGAGCGCGTCCTTGATGGCTTGCGGCCACTGCAGCGTCTCATTGCGCGGCTCATAGCGGACGAGGCCGGAATACTGGCGAACGTTGCGGGTCACGCCGATCTGCTGATTATCGGCGTAGATTTCCTCGAGCCCGTAGGCGAGCCAATCGGCCATCGAGTCGCCGACGACGACCACGGTGCTGGACGGCGGGTTCTCGAGCTTGCGCGGCGGCGGCGCGCGGTAGGACTCCGCGGGCGGCGCGTAGCTGCGCGGGCGGCCGAAGAACGGGAACGAAAATCCGTTCGATGGCGGCGCGGGCCGATACGGCTGATAGCCCCAGCCGCCACCGAAAAACTGCGCCTGCGCGCCGGCCGGCAACGCCAAGACCGCCGCTACCACCGCGGCGGCGACTGCCAAAATCCGTTTTCGCTGCACCATCGCCATCAGCCAAAGGTGTGTCGCAAGCCACAAAAATCCAGCCCGGAACCGCCGGCCTGTCCGCCGGTGAGAATCCCGACGCCGCGCCGGGGGCCGAGCAATGACGGCGCTCTTATCGCCGAATAATGTCAACGTGAAGGTCGCCCCATGCTTAAGCCTCTCCCCGTCCTGGTTCGGCGCGGGCGCCCGCGCGGCTAACGCGGAAAATCAGCGGACCTCGCCGGCAAAGGCCTGCCGCAGCGCGGACAACCGGTCGAGCGCGGCGGCGGGCAGCGGGCCTTTCTCCACAGCCGTGAGCGCCTCTTCAAACTGCTCCGGCGTTGCGATGCCAACCAGGATCGTGCCGATGGCGGGCTGGGAGAGAGCAAACCGCGTGGCCGCTTCGGTGAGGCTTGCGGCAAACCCCTCGTCGACCAGCGGCTGGAGACGGCGGGCGCGCGCCACATCGGCATCGTAGCTCAGCGCCGACCCGATCGGCGCCGGTGGCGGGCTGGCAATCGGATGCCGCGTCGCCGAGCCGGACAGCGCGCCGCCGGCGAGCACCCGGATGCCGATGACTCCCGTGCCGGCCGCGCGGGTCCGATCGAACAACCGCTCATAATCCTGCGCCGGATAATTCGCCGGCAACGCTGCAGCGGCCGATGGATTGAGCATGTTGTAGACCACCTGCGCGCTGTCGAATTTGCCGGAGCCGATGACCTGGTGCAGGGCCGCCGTTTCGCCGACGGCGGTGAGGCCGAGAAAGCGGATCTTGCCGGCCTGCCGCAGACGCTCGAAGGCCGGCACGACCTCGTCCAGCACCTGGCGCACCGAGAGCGCGGGCCCACCGCCGCTCTCCGTAATCGAGTTATGCAGGTGGAAGATATCGACCCGCTCGAGCCGCAGCCGCGCCAGACTTCCGTCGAGCGACCGGGTGATTGCATCGCCGATCCGGCCGACATCAGCGGGCGGCAGTCGCACCTTGGTGCCGACCACCGCGCCGGCTGGCTTCAAGCTTTGCAGCATGCGGCCGAGGTTCTTTTCGGATTCGCCGTCGCCATACTGCACCGCCGTATCGAAATAATTCACGCCGGCCTCGATCGCGCGGGCGACGGCCCGCTCCTGATCGCGTGGCTCGCCGCGCACCATCAGGCCGCCGACTGCCCCGCAGCCGAAGCCCAGCGCCGACAGGCGCATGCCGCTTCGTCCGTATCCCCGCATCTCCATCGCGATCCTCCCAGTGACCGGCGGACGCTCACGCTATTCCGCCGGCCCGTCAATGCGCCAACCCTGCCGCTGCGCCTCGCCTTGCATCGGCCACAGGATTGGGCCTAATTGCGCCTCATGAGCGACACCCCTTTGGTCCAGCGCCGGCGGCGGATCCAGTGGCTGAACGTGCTGACCGTGGTCAGCGCGGCGATCCTGATCAGCGCCGAAGTGTTCGGCGCCGCGTTCGCCGGCAGCTGGGCGATCGCGAGCCTCGCTGGACTGGGCGCACTTGGCGCGCACATCCTCGATGGTTTGTTCATGCTGTGCGGGCTTGCCATCATGGTGCAGTTTCTGCGCGCCGCGCACCGCGTCGAGCCGTTCACCACCGAGTGACTCTTGCTCCGCGCTTCATGCCGCGCTCGCGCGCGGTGCAGAAGTCGGCTCATTGACTCTTTGTTAAGACCAAAACGCTTGCGACTCTGTCCGGAATAGATTATTTCGGACCTCGCCCAATTTCGCACGTGCCTGTGGCCGTGTGTCGGTCGGTGGGCATCCGGACAAGAGGCCGGACAGCCGCCTAAGGAAGAGACGCTACTTCCTTGCACCCGCGACCGGCAGCCGGAGGCGAAACCGGCATAGCCCGCTCTCAACGGGCGACGCGGCTTAAAGCAACGACGGAAGGGCTTTTTTGGTTACTGCCGGCGCGAATGCCGGGGACACCGAAAGGGCTTTGTCCTTCTTTGCCAGCAGTGCGGAACGGGATCTCCCTCATCCGGACCAAGGCAGCAATCACGGTGACGTCAGGCGTTTCGCAATAGTGCGGAGCAGCCAGCGTTGCAGGAGGTTCACCTCGGCGGCAGCGCCGCCGGCCGGATCAGGGAGTTGGGGTTGATGACCGCATCCGCGCGCATTCGCGAGTTTCTCAAGCATCGTAATCAAGACGGACCTTGCCTCGTGCTCGACCTCGCGGTCGTCCGCGAGAACTATCTGAGCTTCGCCAAGGCGCTGCCTGACAGCAAGGTGTTCTATGCCGTGAAGGCCAATCCGGCGCCGGAGATCCTGCAACTCCTCGCCAGCCTGGGCTGCTGCTTCGACGTCGCTTCGCTGGCCGAGACGCATGCCGCACTGGCCGCCGGCGCGTCGCCCGATCGAATCTCCTACGGCAACACGATCAAGAAGGAGGCCGACATCGCGGCGGCGTTTGCGCTCGGTGTCGCTCTCTTTGCCGTCGACTGCGAGGCCGAGGTGGAAAAGGTGGCCCGTGCTGCGCCGGGTAGCCGTGTCATCTGCCGTATCGTCTGCGACGGCTCTGGCGCCGAATGGCCGCTATCGCGCAAATTCGGCTGCGAGCCGGCCTATGCGGCCGACATCCTCGAGCATGCGCACAAGCTCGGACTTGTGCCGCATGGCGTGTCCTTTCACGTCGGCTCTCAGCAGCACAATGTGGAAGCCTGGAACCGGGCGCTTGCCTCCACCGCAGCGGTGTTCCGCAGCTGCGCCGAGCGCGGCATCACCCTGTCGATGGTCAATCTCGGCGGCGGCTTTCCGGCCCGCTACGTCCGCAAGACGCCGAAGCTTGAGTCCTACGGCAAGGCGATCTTCCGCGCGCTGCGCAAGCATTTCGGCAACGCGTTGCCGGAGACGATCGTCGAGCCCGGCCGCGGCCTCGTCGGCAACGCCGGCGTCATCGAGGCCGAGGTCGTACTGATCGCCAAGCGCAATCCCGAGGACGAGGTGCGCTGGGTCTATCTCGATATCGGCAAATTCCACGGCCTCGCCGAGACGATCGACGAGTCGATCCGCTATCCGATCCGCACCACCCACGATCGCGACGAGATGCTGCCCTGCATCATTGCCGGCCCGACCTGCGACTCGGTCGACGTGATGTACGAGAAGACCACCTACCCGCTGCCGGTCACGCTCGCCATCGGCGACAAGGTGCTGATCGAGGCCGCCGGCGCCTACACGGCGACCTATTCGTCGGTCGGCTTCAACGGTTTCCCGCCGCTGCGGCAGTACGTGATCTGATTTGATCGTTTCTCCTTCTCCCCGCTGTGCGGGGAGAAGGTCGGGATGAGGGGGCGTTGCCGACGCGCTCAAAATCGCGGATAGGCCCCCACACCCTCGCTTCGCTCGACCTCTCCCCGCACGCGGGGAGAGGTTTTTTATTTCGGCTGAATGTTCGGATTGCCGCCCGGGGTTCCAGGCGGTGCCGGCTGTTTCATCCCCGGGTCGACATCGGGCGGGCAAATCACGCCCTGTGTTTTGTCGAGTTTCTGATTGAGGGTCTGAGCGGATTTTTCCTGCGGCGTGCATCCGGTCGTCTTGGCGATTTGGGCCACGGCTGCGCCGCTCGCCAGCGTCATGCCGGCCGCGAGCGCAATGAGCTGCATTTTTCCGCTAAACGGCGTGGTCGGTTTCATACTGTAATAACGGGGAACCTGGACCAGCGTTCCAGCATCGTCTTCAGGATGGAACCCACTCCACGTGAGCCTTAATGGCCTTGCGCGCGTCGTCGATCCAGCCGTGCGGCCGGGCTTTCTCGATCATCGCCGAGAAATTCTGCTGCCACGCGGCGTCCTGCGCGACGCCTTGCCAGTGACGTAGCGCGTCCTCAAAGATCCACGCGGTATCGGCATCGGGCAGTTCGGCCTTGCCGGCAAGCGCGCGCCGGACGTCCTCGATGCGGCCGCGGTCGTCTTCGACGATAAGCTTAAAAGCGCGAAAATTGTCGCGGTCCTCGAATTGCAGGCCATCGGCGGCAGACAGCTTTAAGAACATGGAAGCTCCACTATTTGCCTGAGGTCACGATTGCCTGAGGTCACGACAGATCGATCACGCCCGCGTCGCCGCTCTCCGTGCCGAACGCGAGCAGCGTGCCATCCGCGCTCCAGGCCAGCGCCGTGACCGGCGCATCGCCGGGTTTCTTCGCCAATATCTCGGCGGCGTCCTCAATGCGCACGATCAGCACCATGCCGTCCGTATAGCCGGCGGCGATGATGTCCTGACGCGGATGGCACGCCACCACCTCGACCTTGTGCTCGGTCGGCGCCAATAGCCGCGGCTGCTTGCCCATCGGCCCGTCCTTGGTGGCGAAAGGCCAGAGGATGACCTGATTGGAGCCCGAAGTCGCGAGCCAGCGCCCGCCCGTGGTCCAGCCAAGCGACATCACGCGCGCCGCGTAGCCCGACATGCGCATGTGCTGGCGGTCGACGAGCCGCCAGCCATGCAGCATCGGCTCCTGCATGGTGGTGACCACAAAGCGGCCATCGGGGCTCACGGTCGCGCCGAGATGCGAGCCTTTCCATTCGAGCATTTCCGGCTGAGCCGCAGGCGCGTTGGGAAACCACAGCGACGCGCCGTTGTAATGCGCGACCGCAAGGCGAAAACCTTTCGGCAGAAACGCGAGCCCGCCGACCGTCGACGGCGCCTCGAATTCGCGCAGCTCTTTGCGCTGCGCGAATGCCGTCTTGCCGGCCGACCAGGCGACCGCGCCGTCCGGCCCGAGCGCCACGTGATCGATCCAGCGATGCTTGGCATCGGTGGCAAGGACGCGCGTCGAGCCGAGGTCGGTCATCACCACCTTGCCGTCATCGCCGCCGGTGACGATGCGCGCGCCGTCGCTCGCCGAGGCGAGGATCACGCCGCCATGCACGTCCATGCGGCGCAGCTCGCCCTCCGGCTCGGCGAAGACCAGCGCTTCCTCGCCCAGTACGAACACGGCGGAGCGGCCGAGAAAGTGCGCCGCAACAATCGCGCCGCCCACGGCAACCGCGCGCGTGCGTTCGACGACGGAGACGGTGTTGGTATCGGTGCGGGTATCGGTCATGGGTCTCAGGCTCTCGTCATGGCCGGACCTGTCCCGGCCATCCACGTCTTTTCTTGCGCAGCAAAGACGTGGATGCCCGGCACGAGGCCGGGCATGACGATAATGGTTACGCGATGCAGCTCTCGAATCCTTCGGCGATCATCTTGCCCGGCAGGTTGCGGCCGATGAACACGGCGCGGCTATCGCGCTTTTCGCCTTCCTTCCACGGCCGCTGATGGTCGCCATCGAGGATCATGTGCACGCCCTGAAACACGAAGCGTTGATCGTCGTTCTTGAACGACAGGATGCCCTTGCAGCGCAGAATGTTCGGACCTTCCTTCTGCACCAGGTCCTGCACCCACGGGAAGAACTTGTCCGGATCGAGCGGCTTGTCGGTATTCAGCGAAATCGATTGCATGTCCTCGTCGTGGTAGTGCTTCAAGCCGCCGTGCGAATGCGCGTGCTTGTGGTCATGATCGTGGTGATGATCATGGTCGTGGCCATGCTCGTGATGGTGGTCGTGGTCATGGTCGTGATCGTCGCCTTCCAGGAAGGCCGGCTCGATATCGAGGATGCGGTCGAGGTCGAAGGCGTTGCGGTCCAGGACTTCGCTGAGCGCAATCTGCGAACGCTGCGTCTTGTGCAGCTTGGCGTAAGGGTTGATGCCGCGGATACGCGCCTCGACCTCGCTCAACTCCTCGGGTGTGACCAGATCGGTCTTGTTGAGCAGGATGACATCGGCGAAGGCAATCTGGTTCTTGGCCTCGGGCGCGTCCTTGAGCCGGTCGTTGAGCCACTTGGCGTCCGCGACCGTGACCACGGCGTCGAGCCTGGTGCGCCGTCCGACATTCTCATCGATGAAAAACGTTTGCGCCACCGGCGCCGGATCGGCGAGCCCGGTGGTCTCGACGATGATGGCGTCGAACTTGCCTTTGCGCCGCATCAAGCCGTCGAGGATGCGCACCAGATCGCCGCGCACGGTGCAGCAGATGCAGCCGTTGTTCATTTCGAACACTTCCTCGTCGGCACCGACCACGAGATCGTTGTCGATGCCGATCTCGCCAAACTCGTTGACGATGACGGCGTATTTCTTGCCGTGCGGCTCCGAGAGGATGCGATTGAGCAGCGTGGTCTTGCCGGCGCCCAGATAGCCGGTCAGCACGGTGACCGGGATTTTGTCAGTCATTTCGTCCCTCCGTTGGCCTCCCGTATATAGGCATCCGGCGGCCCTTGCATCACCGCGCTTTGGCCGCCCCTGGACCCGCATGGGGGTGCGGCGTTGGCGCGAGCGGCAGCGGCTTGATTGGAACCCGGCTTCTTGTATCGTTTTTTAAAAGACGACAATCGGGGGAGAACGCAATGCGAAAACGGACATGCTTGGCGGCTGCTACAGCCCTGGCCACCGCTGCGGCATTTTCATTCCAGACCGGCGCGACCGCGCAGACTTACCCCGATCACGTCGTCCAGATCATCGTCCCGGCCACGGCGGGGTCGAGCGCGGATATTCTGGGCCGCGTGCTGGCCGAAGGCTTTTCGTCGCGGCTCGGCAAACCCTTCATCGTGGTGGACAAGGGCGGCGCTGCCGGCGTGCTCGGCACCGCCGATGTCGCCCGCGCCAAGCCCGACGGCTACACGCTGATGCACGGCGCGACCTATTCGATCACCGTCGAGCCGCTGGTCGACAAGCAGGCCGGTTATACGGCCAAATCCTTCACCCCGATCTGCCAGACCTTCAAGAACGATCAGGTCGTCGTGGTGCCGCCGAACTCGCCGCTAAAAACCGCCCGCGATCTAGTCGAAGCGGCGAAGAAGAAGCCAGGCGCCGTCACCGTCGGCATTCCGGGCATCGCCACCATTCCGCACCTCGCCATGATCGCGTTCGCCGCTCAGGCCAAGGTGTCGTTCAACGATATTCCGTTCAAAGGGCCGGCCGAGGAAATCCAGAACGTCCGCTCGGGCCAGATCGAATTCGCCGCCGTGCCGCTCACGGCTGCTGCCGGCTCAGGCCTGCCGATGCCCGGCATTTTTGCCGAGACGCGCAATCCGTCGCTGCCCAACGTGCCGACCTTCAAGGAACAGGGTTTTGACGTCGCGCCGCTGAGCTACGGCGGGCTGCTGGGCCCGGCCGGGATGCCGGCGGCCGTGGCCAAGAAACTCGAGACGGCGTGCGTCGACATAATAAAGAGCGACGCCGCCCAGCGGGTGGTCAAGCACACCTTCCAGCCAGCGGACTATTTCGCCGACGCCGCGGGCTTCACGAAAAATCTCGCCATCGACGCCGCGGAGAAGAACAAGCTCATCCCGTTGCTGCATCCGAATTGAGTAGTAGGGTGGGCATCACGCCGCACGGTCTACCCGCGTGGGCAAGATCGTGCAGCGTGATGCCCACGAGCGAAGCGAAACCCGGGGGCAGTCTTTAAGCATCGACTGTGAATATAAGCGCCTTAGCGAATCCAGCAGATCAGGTTTAGAGGTATTAGTCCAAGACTGGGTGAAGGGGCCGCACAATGTCGACGTCCAGCAAACCAAGCGACTTTCAATACAGCGAGAAAATCAACCCAAGAGAGACGGGAACTTGGCGTGCGGGTATTACAAATCCCGATTTGCTCAAGCTGTTCGGGGAAATTTTTTCCGATTGGGTCCATACCGAAGAAGCCATGATCCCATTGATCGACGTGCTTGTCCTGTCAGATGTGGATATTCGCCTAACCGCAGCAAAAATGGCTCGAGGGTTCTCACCTGGACGCCAGATATTTCGCTCGATGAACGCTAACAAACCGCGCGGTCAAATGATGGCAAACCTTTTAAACCACTATCCGGGAAACGATGCCAAGAAAAAAGACCCAATCTATGAGCGCGCAATCAAACAATTTCAGTCGCTTGTAACTTTGAGAAATGATTATCTTCATGGGCTGTGGTGGACAAAAAGTGATGGCGAAGTTTACCTACAGACGGAGAACGTCGAAGAGACGATGTTCAATCGAAAACGCCGCATACCCAGGAAGGACTTTGAGTCCTTCATTCGGCGGATGACAAAACTACGCCGCGATGTAGAGGCAATTGAGATTAAGGAATATCGGGTAAGCGACGAACGCCGGGCAGAATTGGCAACACGTTCGCCTAGCTCAAAATCTCCATAACCGCGCTCTGCAGGTGTTCGGACCAGTTTCGTCCCGAGTAGCGCCGCTTCACAGGTTGCGGTACGCTTCCTCGTCCGCCTCGTCCCACCACTCCGAGAACGCGGCGAACGGATCGTCGACGTCGATCATCTGTGCCTTGTCGAGCGGCACGCCTTCCGCGGTGAGGCGATAGCGCAGTATGTCGCTTGGCTTGAGCCGAAGGCGTCCGCACACCCCGCGCCGAATCACGGTCCAAATCTCGACCAAAACCTTGGAAAAGAAGGAAGGCCGGTGCGTTCGGCGTTTCATACTCGGTAACATGATCTACGAAATTGCGCCTTTCAAGGATTGGCAATCCTATTCCACTCCGAGCTAATGCGACTATTTCAGCCGACCACTCCGCGATTGTCCTTTTTTCCTCGACAATGTCCCCGAATATGATACAAGGCTCTTCACCTCGCTCACTATTTGTAAGGGACCTTTCGGCCGAGGGTACTCCCCGAGAGGGAGCGAGGGCGGTGCCTGCGGGCGGAGCCATATACTCCGTTCGCTGGCGGTTCGGAAACTCGCCCGGCCTGCCGCGACGCAGGTCTGCCAGGAGCTGGCTGCCCGGGTGGCGGACGGAGTCATATCCGTTGGCGCTGCCATGAAGCGCGGGACCGGACTGAACCAAGCCTGAAACGCGATTGCCGCTATAATGTTATAATATTACATTCGCTCGGAGAGGGACTAAGGCTTTGACATGAAATCACTTATCGGGCTGGCAATAGCTCTGACCATCGCCTTTGCCCCTGCCCTTCCGGCCCGCGCCGCCGACAGGATTGCCGTGGTGGCGGCTGAGAATTTCTACGGCGGCGTCGCGCGCGAGATTGGCGGCGAGCGCGTCGCCGTCGTCAGCATTCTGAACAATCCCGATCAGGACCCGCATCTGGTCGAAACCACGCCCACCGTCGTGCGGCAGGTGGCGTCGGCGCAGGTCGTGGTGCTTAACGGCGCGGGCTATGATTCGTGGATGGAGAAACTGCTTGCGGTTTCGCCGAAGCCCGACCGCGCCGTCATCGCCGCCGCCGATCTGATGCACCAGAAGGCCGGCGGCAATCCGCACCTCTGGTACGATCCGCGCACCATGCCGGCCGTGGCCGGCGCGCTTGCTGCCGCATTGACCACGGCCGATCCCGCGCACAAGAACGAATATGCCGCGCGGCTCAAAACCTTTCTCGCCTCGCTCGCGCCGCTCAACGACAAGATCGCGGCCATCCGCGGCAAATACGCGGGCACGCCGGTGACGGCGACCGAGCCGGTGTTCGGCGACATGGCCGCCGCGCTCGGTCTGACAATGCACAACGAGCGCTTCCAGCTCGCCGTGATGAACGGCACGGAGCCCGCGGCGCGCGACTTCGCGCAATTCGAGCAGAGCCTGAAAGGTCGAGCGGTGCGCGTCCTGTTCTACAACACCCAGGCGCGCAGCAATCTGGTGACGCACCTCGTCGATCTGGCGCACGCCTCGCATGTTGGGGTCGTCGGCGTCACCGAAACCGCCCCGTCCGGCGCAACTTACCTCGCCTGGATGCTGAGCGAGCTTGACGCCACCGCCAAGGCGCTGGGCGAGCCGACGTCATGACCGCGCCCGGCAGCATCATCGCACTCGACCACATGATGCTTGCGGTCGGCGGCCGCGATGTTCTTTCCGACGTGACCCTTGCCATCAATCGCGGCGAGTTCATCGGCGTGCTCGGCCCGAACGGCGCCGGCAAGACCACGCTGATGCGCGCCATCCTCGGTCTCATCGAGCCGCGCGCGGGAGCGATCCGCGTGTTCGGCGAGACGCCGCGGCGCGGCGACCCCGCCATCGGCTATCTGCCGCAGTTGCGCACCGTACTGCCGGATCTGCGCATCCGCGGCCGCGACTTTATCGCCAGTTCAGTGCGCGGAGAACGCTGGGGCGTACCCTCGCTGTCGCGCACCGACCGCGCGGCGATCGAGACAACGCTCGCAGCGGTCGGCGCCCGCGATCTCGCCGAGCGGCCGCTCGGCGAGATGTCGGGCGGCGAGCGCCAGCGTTTGCTGCTGGCGCAGGCGCTCCTTGGCGAGCCTCAGCTGTTGTTGCTCGACGAGCCGCTGATCAGCCTCGATCATCGCTATCAGGAGGCGGTGGTCGATCTGGTTCGCGGCTTTGCTCGCGAACGCGGCATCACGGTGCTGTTCTCCGCGCACGAACTCAATCAGCTCATTGGCGCGCTCGACCGCGTGCTTTATCTCGGCAGCGGTCAAGCCGCGCTCGGTACGGTGCCCGAAGTGGTCACCGCACCGGTGCTGTCAAAGCTCTACGGTGCGCCAATCGACGTGGTGAAGGCCGGCGGCAACATTTTCGTGCTGTCGCGCGGCCGCGACGTCGAACGCTCCGATCATCTGCACGATCATGGCCAGGGTCATGATCACGAGCATGGGCACGATCACGGCCATCACCACGGCCCCCGCCATGCTTGAATACGATTTCATGCGCAACGCGTTCGCCGCCGCCGGCGTTGCGGCCATCGTCTCGGGCGTGGTCGGCTATTTCCTGGTGCTGCGCGGCCAGACGTTCGCCGGACACGCGCTCGGCCATATCGGATTTGCCGGCGCGACCGGCGCCGCGCTCATCGGCCTCGCGCCGCTGTGGGGACTTCTGGGCTTCACTGTCGCCGCCGGCATCGGCATGGGGCTGATGGGCGAGCGGCTGAGCGGCCGCGACGTCGCCATCGGCATCATGCTGGCGCTGGCGCTCGGCTTTGGACTGTTGTTCCTGCACTACTACACGGCGTTTGCCGCCCAGGCGACGGCGCTCTTGTTCGGCGACGTGCTTGCGGTCGACCACGGCATGATCGCGACGCTCGCGGCGCTTGGTGTCGTCACGCTCGCGGCACTGGCCGCGATCATGCGTCCGCTGATCTTCTCCAGCCTGCAGCCGGAACTGGCCGAAGCCAAAGGCGTGCCGGTGCGCTTTCTCTCCGTCGCGTTTCTGGCAATCGTCGCGCTCGCGGTCTCGGAGAGCGCGCAGATTGTCGGCGTGCTCCTGGTCTTTGCGCTCATGGTCGGCCCGCCGGCGACCGCGCAGCGCCTGGCGAATGGTCTGTGGAGCGGGATTGCGTTGTCGGCGACCATTGCACTCGCCGAGGCGTGGCTAGGCATCGTCATCGCTTATTACACCGATTGGCCGGTCAGCTTCTGCATCTCGCTTCTGAGCGCGTTTGGTTACTTCCTGACCCGATTGCCAATGCCCATTCGGCGGGGCATGGTCGCGCCCGGACAGGGAACCACATGAGCGAGACCGGCGAAAAATCGGGCGCCATCTGCGTCGGCGAAGCCGTGATCGAATTAAAACGCGGCGCCGATGGCCGCTTCGCGTTGTCGTGCGGCGGCGACACATTCAATACCGCGATCTATCTCGCCCGCGCCGGGATTAACGTCACCTTCGCCACAGCGCTGGGCGACGATCCGTATTCGGAAAGCATGATGGCGCTTGCCAGTGCCGAGGGCATTTCCTCAAACCTGATGTTGCGCGTTCCCAACCAGCTTCCCGCGCTCTGCCTCGTCGAGAACGGCCCGGACGGCGAACGGCGCGCGCGTTACTGGCGCGACAGCGCGCCGGTGCGGTCGCTGTTCGAGCTGCCCGACTGGATGCGGCTCGCCGAAGGTCTGACGACTGCCAAGCTCGTGTATTTTTCCGGCATCACGCTGTCGCTGTTTTCCAACACCGGGCTTGGCCGCTTTCTCGCCGTGCTTGAAGTGGCGCGCCGGCAGGGTACCAAGGTGGCGTTCGACGGCAATTTCCGGCCGCACGGCTGGAGCGGCGACCTGCCGCGCACACGCAACGTGTTCATCGAAACGCTCAAGCGCGTCGATATCGCGCTGCCGACATTCGACGACGAGGCGGTGCTGTGGGGCGACCCGAGTCCCGAGGCGACCGTGGCGCGGCTGCAAGCGTTCGGCATCGGCGAGATCGTGGTGAAGAACGGACCAAACAGCGCGCTGGTGGCGACCGGCAGTACGCAGGAATTCGTGCCGGTGCCCGAAGTCTTCATCCCGGTCGACACCACGGCGGCGGGAGACGGCTTCAACGCCGGCTATCTTGCCGCGCGGCTCAACGGCGACACGCCGGCGCAATCGGCCGGTGCTGCGCATCGTCTTGCCGGCAACGTCATCCGTCATCCGGGCGCGCTGGTGCCGCGCACCGCGATCGCGATGCACTAGGGACTGCGGCGCGACGACAGGACGTGGGTGTCGTCGTTGTTCGTTATTTTGTCATCTATGCGCCGTGGTCTGCCCTCAGTTCTGCGCAAGCATCTTGCGTGGTGTCGCTAAAGAGCACAGTCTAGTCACTCGCTGTCCGCATCGCTGCGACGCCAGACTGAGTGCGGGCACGGTCGTATCGCGCGCGCCGGTTTTTTCGCCGGACCGATAGCGCGAGCGCAGGCACAGGGAGGAGACTCATGAAGAAGCATGATGAAGGCCGTCGTGCATTCCTTGTCGGCACGGCAGCGGGAGCGGCGGCGACCGTCGCGCTGGTTCCCGATGCGCTCGCCAAATCCGGCCAGCAGGTTGCCGCGGCCGATGCGCCGGCCGGCAGCATGTCCGGCATGGCGATGGACGCCGCGACCGCGATGGCGCCGATGTCCAACGCGCAGGGCGCGTTTTTCAACGATGAAAACAGCCGCACCATCAAGGCATTCGCCGAGCGGCTGATGCCCGGCGCGCCGGGCAAGCCGGGCGCGACCGATGCCGACGTGCTCAATTACATCGATCTTGCACTGTCGGGCGCCTACAAGGACGAACAGGAATTTTACCGGCACGGCCTCACCCAGCTCGACGCACACTGCAAGGCGGCATACGGCAAGGCGTTCCGCAGTCTGCCGGCGGCGCAGCAGGACGAAGTCATCACCGCGCTCGAACACGGCAAGGCGCCCGAATTCGTCTGGCCGACCGCGCAGGCGTTCTTCAACACCGTGCGCAAACACACCATGGAGGGCATGTTCGCCGACCCGGTTTACGGCGGCAACAAGGACTTCGCCGGCTGGCGGCTGGTCGGCTTTCCGGGCGCGCAGATGCAGTTCACTGAAGCAGACATGCAAAGCAAGGAGGCCTTCACGCGCGAGCCCATTGTGGGCCTGCAATCGCGGCTCAAGCAGAAGAAGGGTTGAGCCATGGCAAATCTCAAAACCGATGTGGTGATCGTCGGCGTCGGCGCCGCGGGCGGAATCATCGCCGCCGAACTCGCCAAGGCCGGTATGAAGGTCATCGGACTCGAACGCGGTCCGCAGCTCACAACGGCCGATTTCGATCCGCATGACGAGCTGCGCTATTTCCAGCGTCAGGATCTGCGCCCCGACCCGATAACGACGCCGGTGACGTGGCGGCCGAATCCCAATGCCACGGCGCACCCGATCCCGTCGCAGAACAACGGCAACCAGGCCGGCGGCGGCACCGTGCATTACGGTGCGCTGTCGTGGCGGATGCACGAGGATGACTTCCGCGCACGGACCAAGACGGTCGAGCGCTACGGCGAGGCCGCCATACCCAAGGATTCATCGCTGACCGATTGGCCGGTGAGCTATGCCGAGCTTGAGCCGTTCTACGACCAGGCCGAGTACGAGCTCGGCGTGTCCGGCAAGGCCGGCAACATCCAGGGCAAGAAGATCGAGGGCGGCAACGTTTTCGAGGCGCCGCGCAAGCGCGAATACCCGTTGAAGCCGCTGATTTTCGATCAGTCGGCGCTACTGTTCGAGGAGGGCGCCAAGAAGCTCGGCCTGCACCCGTTCCAGTCGCCGCACGCGATTCTGTCCGAACCGTATCACGACCGGCCGGGCTGCACCTATTGCGGCTTCTGCCAGGCGTTCGGCTGCCACGTCGGCGCCAAGTCATCGATCCTGGTGACCAAGCTGCCGGAGGCCGAGGCGAGCGGCAATTTCAAGATCATCACCGGCGCGATGTGCTACCGGGTCAACAGCGACAATTCCGGCAAGGTGACCGGCGTGTCGTATTACGGGCTCGATCGCTCCGACAATACGATCGAAGCCGACATCGTGATCGTCGCGCCGTTCATTTACGACAACACGCGGCTGATGCTGCTGTCGAAAACGGCGAAATATCCGAACGGTCTCGCCAATTCGAGCGGCCATCTCGGCAAGCACATCATGGCGCACATGATGGTCGGCGTGTTCGTCACGTTCGAAGACCGCTACGTCAACAACTTCATGGGCCCGAGCGCCCAGAAGCACTCGATCGACGACTTCAACGCCGACAATTTCGATCATACGGGCCTGGGCTTCATCCGCGGCGCGCAGATCTCGATCGGAACGCCGACCCTCGAGGGCGGCCCGATCAGCGCGACTCTCACGCCGCCGCCGCCCGGTGTGCCGCGCTGGGGTGCCGCGTATCGCGATTTCATTTCGCGATACTACGCGCGTCAGGGCGCCATGGTGGGGCAGACCGAAAACCTGCCTTACGCCGACCAGATGATCGATCTCGACCCGCATGTCCGCGACAAATGGGGACTGCCGGCCCCGCGCATGACCTACGATTGGCGTCGCCCGAACGAAATGGCGCGCGTCAAATTCGTCCAGGCGAAGATGGAAGAGATCGGCCGCGCGATGGGCGCTCCGCACGTCTGGGGCGGCCAGTTCGGCCCCGGCGCACCGGGCGCTCACCACGAAGGCGGCACCCGCATGGGCAGCGATCCGAAGGACTCGGTCGTCAACAAATACGGCCAGACCTGGGATCACCCCAATCTGTTCCTGGTCGGCAGTTCGACATTCCCGACCATGGGCACCGGCTTCAATCCGACGCTGACCATCCAGGCGCTCGCCTACATGACCGCGGATGCGATCGTGAAGCGCTACCGGCAGCACCCGGGGCCGCTGATCTGACGGCGCGGCAACATCAACAAACCGGCGCAGTCGCGACAAACGCGGCTGCGCCGCGCTCCAACAACAAAGCACATGATGTGATTGAGGGAGGTCATCAGCCATGGCAACGCAAAAGACCGATGTGGTGATCGTCGGCGTCGGCGCCGCGGGCGGAATCCTCGCCGCCGAGCTCGGCAAGGCCGGCATCAAGGCGATCGGGCTTGAGCGCGGGCCGCGCCTGAAGACTGCCGACTTCGAGCCGCACGACGAGTTGCGCTATTTCCAGCGCCAGGAGCTGCGGCCGGATCCCAAGCGCATGCCGGTGACGTGGCGGCCGAACACCAACGCGACCGCGCATCCGATCCCGTCGCAGAACAACGGCAACGAGGCCGGCGGCGGCACCGTGCATTACGGCGCCCTGTCATGGCGCTTTCACGAGGACGATTTCCGCGTGCGCTCGGCGACCATCGAGCGCTACGGCAAAGCGGCCATTCCGGCGGATTCATCCGTCATCGACTGGCCGCTGTCGTATGCGGAGCTTGAGCCCTATTACGAACGCGCCGAATACGAGCTCGGCGTTTCCGGCAAAGCCGGCAATCTCGACGGCAAGAAAATCGACGGCGGCAATGTGTTCGAGGCGCCGCGCAAACGCGAGTATCCGCTGAAGCCCCTGCTGCTCGACCAGGTCGGCGTCAATTTCAATGCCGCTTCCAAAAAACTCGGCCTGCACGCGTTCTCGTCGCCGCACGCGATTCTATCGGAGCCCTACAAGGATCGGCCGGGCTGCACCTATTGCGGCTTCTGCCAGTCATTCGGCTGCCATGTCGGCGCCAAGTCCTCGATCCTGGTGACCAAGCTGCCGGAAGCCGACGCTACCGGCAATTTCAAGCTCGTCACCGGCGCGATGTGCTACCGCGTCAATTCGGACAGCAGCGGCAAGGCGACCGGCGTGTCGTATTACGGCCCCGGCGGCGACGACAACACGATCGAAGCCGATGTCGTCATCCTGGCGCCCTTCATCTACGACAACGTGCGCCTGTTGCTTCTATCGAAGACGGAGAAATTTCCGAACGGGCTCGCCAATTCAAGCGGCCACCTCGGCAAACACATCATGGCGCATATCGGCGCGCGCGCCTTCGCGGCGTTCGATGATCGCCACGTCAACGTCTACATGGGCCCGAGCGCGCAGAAGAATTCGCTCGACGACTTCAACGGCGACAATTTCGATCACAAGGATCTGGGCTTCATCCGCGGCGCGCAGATTTCCGCCGGTCCCGCCGGGCTCGAAGGCGGTCCGCTCGGCACCTCGATGAGCATGAACCCTCCCCCCGGCGTGCCCCGGTGGGGCGCCGCGTTCCGCGATTTCTATGCGAAATACTACACGCGGCACACGGCGCTGACCGGCCAGACCGAGAACCTGCCCTACGCCGATCAGATGATCGATCTCGATCCCCACGTGCGCGACGCCTGGGGCCTGCCGGCGCCGCGGATGACCTACGACTGGCGGCGGCCGAACGAACGGGCGCGCATCGAGTTCATCCGCGACAAGATGATCGAGATCGGCCATGCCATGGATGCGACGCTGGTCTGGACCGCGCCGTTCGGTCCCGGCTCGCCCGGCGCGCACCATCAGGGTGGCGCGCGCATGGGAGCCAATCCGAAGGAATCGGTGGTTAACAAATACAGCCAGAGCTGGGATATTCCGAACCTGTTCGTCATGGGCAGCGCCACCCATCCGACCATGAGCGGGTTCAACCCGACACTGACGATTCAGGCGTTGGCCTATATGACGGCCGATGCCATCGTGAACCGGTATCGGAAGAATCCGGGCTCGCTGCTGTAAACCCCGCGAGGCTATGCGCCGCGGAAGTCGTCCGGCCGTAGCTCGATCGGAGTGCCGTGCGGCGTGCGTTCGCACGCGCGCTCCCAGGCGTCGCGCGTGCGCGCCAGCGTCCCGGAATCGGACAAGCCCTTCTCGGCGACGATGCGCTCCAGCGTCGCGAGCCAGTGATGGTAGTAGGTCTCACCGGTGTCGGGATCGCCGGCGGCTTGCGCCTTCTTGATCTCGTCACCCAGCGTCGCCGCCCATTCCTTCCAGGTGAACAGGCCGCGTTCGTTGAGCGACAGTGCCAACGCAAACGCCTGCGCCTCCCACGGTTCGCGAAACACCGGTCCCTCGGCGGTGCGAGGGATGCTGCGCACTTCCTGCGTCGCGCGCTGCGCGGCGGCGTCGGTCATTTCACGCGTGCTCCAGATACGGCTCGAACGCCTCGATCGAAACTTTGAGCGAAGGATCGCTCGCCTCGCCCCACAATTCGCGGCCGTCGAACAGCACCGTGTAGACCCATTGCGGGTCTTCACCTTTGCCGATCGCAACCATGTCGGGATAGACGTGACAGCCGCGGATGGCTTCGACGACGCCGGTCTTGCCGCGCGCGTAGCGCGGCAGCCGCGTGTGAGTCTGCGGGTGAATGTTTTTGGTGCGCACCTTGTCGCCTGGCTTAAAACGCGCGGGTCCCTGCGCGGGGCGGGCGAACGAGCCGCGCGACAGTGCGTTGGCCACATCCGCGGCCTTCATCGTTCGCTTGAGTGCCTTGCCGGCCCGCAGCGCATGGCCGGCCGCAATCTCATCAGCGTCTGCCAGACCCTTCTCGACCAGAAGATTCTCCAGCCGCAGCTCCCATTTCCTGTAGTACGAGCTCCCGAGATATACCGCCGGCGGCAGGCGCTCGATGCCGGCCCGCGTCTCGTCGATCGTCCAGATGCCGGTATAACCCAGCGCGCGGTTGATCGCGTAGGTGCGTCCCTCCCAGGGAGCGTGAAACACCGGCTCGTTCGGCTCCGGCTCGACTTTGCCGAAGCCGTGCATGCCGCCCATGTCGTGAACGCCGTCCATCAGGCGGCCTCCTTCGGATTCTTCGCGAGCCCCGTGCCGATCATGCTGTCGCGGGTGACCAGCGCGGCGAGTTTTTCCTCGCTCCAACTCTCGGTGCCGGCCGGGCGCATCGGCAGCACGATGAAGCGCGTCTCCGCGGTCGAATCCCAGACGCGAATTTCGGTATCCGTCGGCAGCGTGACGCCGAAATCCGCGAGCACGCCGCGCGGATCATTGACGGCGCGTGACCGATAGGGCGCGGCCTTGTACCAGACCGGCGGCAGCCCGAGCACTTCCCAGGGGTAACAGGAGCACAGCGTGCAGACGATCATGTTGTGCCGCTGCGGCGTATTCTCGACTGCGATCAGGTGGTCGCCGACGCGATTGAGGAGCCCGAACGACGCCACCGCCTTGCTGGCGTCGGCGAGCAGCGCCTGTTTGAACGCCGGGTCGCTCCAGGCCTTGGCAACGACGCGCGCCCCGGTATGCGGCCCGACCTTGGTCTCGTAGGCCTCGATGATCGCGTCGAGCGCCGTCGGGTCGATATAGCCCTTCTCGGTCAGCACGGTCTCCAGTGCGCGCACGCGCAGCTGCATTTCCGACAGCTCCGAGCCGTGGTCGTGATCATGGTGGTCGTCGTGATGGTCGTGAGTCATGGCACTGGTCCCGGCATTTCCCAAATCTCGCGGCCCGTCGCCGGCCGCCGGCCTGCCGGTTCGCGGCGGCCGATATTGGCCATTATACTGCGCCGCAAGGACCTGTCACAAACGCCAAAGTGGCGAAGTTCAGCCCAATTATGCACAGCAGCATTGAACACTACGCCCGGACGGTCGCCGGCGGCATCGATCGCAGCATCGCGATGATCGGCCGCATTGCGGCGTGGTGTTGCCTCTATGTCGTGATCGCGGAATTCGCCGTCGTCGTGATGCGCTATGCGCTCGGCCTGGGCTCGATCAAGCTGCAGGAGTCTGTGCTTTATGCCCATGCCGGATTGTTCATGCTGGCCGCAGCATGGACACTGCAAACCGATGGTCACGTTCGTGTCGATATTTTCTACGCGCAGGCGAAGCCCCGGACCCGCGCCCTGGTCGACCTGCTTGGCGCCATACTCTTTCTTCTGCCTTTTGCCGCCGTGCTTATGGCGCTCTCCATCCCCTACGCGGAACGCTCCTGGGCGATTCTGGAACGCTCGCGCGAAACCAGCGGACTGCCGTTCGTCTATCTGCTCAAGACCCTGATTCCGTTCTTTGCGTTGCTCATCGGCCTGCAAGGTGTGGCGCAGACGATTCGCGCTGCGCTCGTGCTCAGCGGAGCCGAGCCCCCGTCCTCCCCTGCGAGCGGAAGAGGCTAAGTTGGCGGCCAACGCAATCCTCGCCGTCACGCTGGTGGCCGCCGTCTGCATCACGCTGCTTGCCGGCTATCCGGTGGCGCTGACGCTCGCCGGCATCTCACTCATTTTTGCCGCTGGCGGCGCTGCCGCGGGTCTGTTTGATCCGGCCCTCCTTGGCGCGCTGCCGGAGCGCGTCTTTGGTATCATGAATAACGACGTGCTGCTTGCCATCCCGCTCTTCATCTTCATGGGGGTGATGCTGGAGCGCTCGCGTATCGCCGAGGATTTGCTGGAAACCATGGGGCGCCTGTTCGGCAGGCTCCCAGGCGGGCTGGGCATTTCGGTTGTCGTGGTTGGTGTGCTGCTCGCCGCCGCCAAGGGCATTGTCGGCGCTACCGCGGTGACGATGGGACTGATCGCGCTGCCCGCCATGCTGCGGCACGGCTACGACAAGGCGCTCGCCGCCGGCACGATCGCAGCCACCGCGACGTTGGCGCAGATTTTTCCGCCAGCGACGGTGCTGGTGCTGCTCGGCGATCAGCTCAGCAATTCCTATCAGGCCGCTCAGCTGGCGCAGGGCAATTTCGCCCCGCAGACGGTCTCGGTCGCCGACTTGTTTGCCGGCGCGATCCTTCCGGGCTTCGCGCTGGTCTTGCTGTACATGCTCTATCTGACGGGCGTCGCAATCCTGTCGCCGAAAAAATCGCCGCCCATTGCGCCCGACCCGCACGGGCTGAAACTGGCCCGCCGCCTGATATCCGCACTGATTGCGCCGATTGCGCTGATCCTCGCCGTGCTCGGCTCCGTCCTCGGCGGCGTCGCCACGCCGACGGAGGCCGCATCGGTCGGCGCTGTCGGCGCCATCCTGCTCGCGGCGTTGCGCGCCGGCGTTGCCGGTCTACTCGTCCCCGTGATGGTGCGCACGGCGCAGATCACCAGCATGATTTTTCTCATCCTGATCGGCGCGACGCTGTTCAGCCTTGTATTCCGCGGCTTCGGCGGCGACGTGCTGGTGGAACGCACGCTGACCGGTCTGCCGGGCGGCGTCGCCGGGGCGACGCTGGCGGTGATGCTGGCGCTGTTCCTCTTGGGTTTTGTGATGGACGCGTTCGAGATCATCTTTGTCGTCGTGCCGATCGTCGCCCCGGTGCTGTTGAAAATGCCCGGCGTCAATCCGGTGTGGCTCGGCATGATGATGGCAGTGAATCTGCAGACCTCATACATGCATCCACCGCTCGGCCCGACGTTGTTCTATCTGCGCGGCGTGGCGCCGCCCGAAGTTACCACGCGGCACATTTATCTCGGCATCATACCGTTCGTGGTGATCCAGCTCGGGATGCTGCTGGCGCTGTGGTTCTTGCCCGGGCTGGCGACGTGGCTGCCGCACAAACTTTACGGATCATAATCTCACAGATCATCCAGCCCATATTCGGCCCAGCGCGCCTCGACGCGTGCGGCGTCGTCGGGATGCGGCTTCACGGTCGGCGGGAAACGCTCGTTATTCCATTGCGGCTGGCGGGCGTGCTTCCAGGAGCGGGTGGCGTCGATCAACATCCGATTCCACAGCCCCGTGCCGAGCTGCGGCACATTACGGTCTTCCAGCGGTGTCGACGGGTCGATTGGCGAGCCGAAGATGCCGGGGAAAATCACAATGCCGCCCTCGCCCGCATTGACGCGGTGCGCGAACGCCCATTCGACCTGCTCGTCGTCGGCCGGATCGATGTCCTCTTCCACCACGGTGACGTGCTTGTAGCGGTACTGCGCGGCACTATTGCCCCACAACGCCGCGGCGACCTGTTTGGGCTGGCCCTGGTAGTGCTTCTTGATCTGGACGCGCAGATTGACGCCATTGGTGATCGGCGGCGCGTAGACGTCGAGTACGCCCGGAATGCCGGCGCCGTTGAGGATATTCCAGGCGATGGCGGCACGCTGCACCGACGACATCACGCTGTTCTCGCTATAGGAGCCAGGCAGCGTTCCTTCGAGCGACCCGCAAAGCACCGGATCCTTGCGATGCGTGATGCACGAAATCTGCATGGTCGGGCGCGGCGTCGGCAGATCGGAGACATAGCCGGTGAATTCGCCAAACGGCCCTTCCAGCTCATAAGTCGACGGATCGTCGCTGATGGTGCCCTCGATCACGATCTCGGCGCTCGCCGGGACTTCAAGGTCGACGGTTTCGCAACGTACGAGCTGCGCCGCTTCGCCGCGATAACCGCCCATCACATCCCATTCGCAGACGCCCGCCGGCAACGGCGAACCTGAGAGAAACGACATGATCGGGTCCCAGCCGATCACGCAGGCCACCGGCATCGGCTGCCCCCGCGCCGCCCATTTGACGAAATGCGCCCCCCAGTGCTGGCCGCCTTTGATGAGAAGAAATGGCGACGTGTTCTTCTTCTGACCGATCATACCGCGATACATGCCGACGTTCATGACGCCGGTGTCGGGATCGCGGGTCACGATCGACGTGAATGTGTGGATGTAACGGCCGCCCTCGAGGTAATGCCATTTCGGCACTGGAAATTCGGTCAGATCGATCGCATCGTCGCGGACGATGACTTCCTTGACCGGGCCGGTCGGGACAACAACCGGTGGAATCGTCTCGCGGTTCATCTTCATGACGTGCTGAACCAGCTCGCGGTTGGAGGCATCGCGGGAAAAACCCAGCGCCAGCGCCAATCGCGAGCGGGCGCCGAGACCGCTGACGAACAGCTTGCTGGCGCGGCCATTGGTATAGCCCTTGATATTCTCGAACAGCAGCGCGGGTCCCTTCTTTTCGAGCATGCGCCGGGAAATGGCGCCGATCTCACGGTCCCAGTCCACTTCGGCCTTGATGCGCCGCAACTCGCCCTGCTGCTCGAGGCTTGCCATCCACTGCCGCTGATCCAGAAAACCCATCGCCCACTCACTTTCCAATCTGCCCAATCTGCCGTTCAAGCCCGTCCGTCAGCTTGATCGCAGCTCTTAAATCCCGCAATTCTTGTGGACGGGCAATAGGCCACGCATGATCCGGACGCAGGGGACGCCCATGACTGCAACTGCGCTGTTCGATCTTACCGGGAAAGTCGCGCTCGTCACCGGCGCGTCGAGCGGGCTCGGTGTACGTTTCGCCGAGGTTCTGGCCGAAAACGGCGCTGCAGTCGTGCTGGTGGCCCGCCGCGCCGATCGGCTCGCCGCGCTCAAATCGCGCATCGAACGAACCGGCGGCCGGGCGCTCGCGGTCGAGGCCGATGTGCGCGATCGCGCGGCGATGACGGGTGCATTCGACGCCGCCGAAAAGGCGTTCGGCACCGTGACCATCCTGGTCAACAACGCAGGCGTCGCGCATGCCGGCCGCGCCGTCGATCTCGCCGAGGACGAATGGCGGCGTGTGCTCGCCACCAATCTCGACGCGGTGTTCTATTGGGCGCAGGAAGCGGCGCGGCGGATGCTCGCGGCCGGCAAAGGCGGCGCCATCGTCAATATTGCGTCGGTGCTCGGTCTCAACGTCGATAAGGGCGTGGTCGCTTATGCGACCGCAAAGGCGGGCGTAATCCAGCTCACCAAGGCGCTGGCGCTCGAACTCGCCTTCAAGGGCATCCGCGTCAACGCCATCGCACCCGGCTGGATCGTCACCGAACTCAACCGCGACTATCTCGAAAGCGAACGGGGCAAGGCGCTGAGCCGCCACATCCCGATCGGACGGTTCGGCGAGGAGCGCGACCTAGACGGGCCACTACTGCTCCTGGTCTCTGACGCCGGGCGCTACGTCACCGGCGCTACCATCGTGGCTGACGGCGGTCAGTCGGTCGCACTGCGCGGCTGACGATCCGCCTCACAGTGGCCGGTGCATCCGGCCCAACAGCCAGCCGAGCCCGAGCGCGATGACGACGGCCGTATACGGCTGGGTCTCGACGGTATTGCGGAGCGCCTTTTCAAAGGATCCGGCGGTCTTCCGCGCGGCAGTCGTGGCAGCGTCGGCAACCTGGCTGGCGCTGTCGCGGGCCTGATCGTAGAGGTCCTGCGCCGCACCCGACACTTCGCCGGCCGCGTTCGAGGCATTCTTCTTGGCGTCACCAAAGGCGCGATTGAAGTCGGGATTTGGCGTTCGATTCTCAGGCATGGCGGGCTCCATTGGGGCAAATTCCGCGAATAACGCGCGGACATATCTAAAAGTTCATTGCGCGGAACGATTGTTCCGCCGCGGGGTTAGCCAAATCGAATTTCTGATTCGGAGGAATTGCGATGTTTCAGCCGCGCTCGCGCGACTTTTCCGACCCTCGCCTTACCGCGATCGTCGATCACCTGCGTGCCGTCGAACAGGAATTGGCCGGAATGGGGCGCCAGGCCGGACGCCGCGCCTCAGCGAATGCATCGGCGGCCGGCGATCTGATCGCCGACACGGTGGGGCCGATCCTCAACGATATCGCCGATCGCTTCTGGCGCGGCCAGCGCGCGGCGACGGACGGCGCCGCCGATCTTGGCGGCCGGGCGGTGCGGATGGGCGGCAGGGTGGGCAATGATGCTCTCGAACGCATCGCCGCTCAGGCGAAGGTACGCCCGCTGCTGACGCTCGCGGTCGCGATCGGCATCGGCGTTCTGATCGGAGCGGCCGGACGCCGCTCGATGTAGTCGTCAGATCCGCCGAAATTTGCGCCAGGGGCTCCACCCGTCGTATTGAGCGCAAGGCTGGCGCTGGAGCGGCGGGATGGGACTTGAACAGGCTGCGATCGTGCTTGCCGGCGCGCTCGCAGGCGGCGTCGTCAACGGCCTTACCGGATTTGGCACCGCGATCACTGCACTGGGCATCTGGGTTTACGGGATTCCGCCGGCCGCGGCCGCGTCGCTCGCGATCATTTGCGCCGCGGTCTCGCAAACCCAGACGCTGCACTTGATCTGGCGCTCCATCCAATGGCCGCGCGTGCTCTGCTTCGTGATTCCCGGCGCCATCGGCGTGCCGATCGGAACGCTCATTCTGCCGCACGTCGATCCGCGAATTTTCAAGCTTGGGCTCGGCTTGTTTCTGGTGGTCTATCCGGCCTACGTGCTGCTGCGGCGGCACCACCTCAAACACGCCTGGGGCGGCCGGACCGCCGACGGCGTCATCGGTTTCGGCGGTGGCATTCTCGGCGGACTGACCGGTCTATCGGGCGTCTTCCCAGTCATCTGGACCGATGTCCGTGGCTGGAGCAAAGAGCAGCGCCGCGCCGTCGTTCAGTTTTTCAACCTGGCGATCCTGTTGCTTGCGCTGGTGGCGCACGCCCTCTCGGGAATGTTGACGCGGCAGGTCGGCCTTGACGCGCTGGTCGCGCTGCCCGCCACCATCGCCGGCGCGTGGTTTGGGGCATTCATCTATCGGCGGCTCGCCGATCACAGTTATCAACGCATCATCATGGTGCTGCTGCTGATTTCGGGGCTGACGCTGATGTGGGCAAGCCGTTGACGCGGAAACGTAACGCGTTTCGCGCGGTTACCCACCGTTCAGCAGCGAGTTGATCTTTTCCAGAAGCCGCGGCAGTTCGACCGGCTTGGTGTCGAAATCGTCGCAGCCCGCCGCCAGCGCTTTTTCCTTGTCCTGCACCATGGCGTGCGCAGTGAGCGCAATGACCGGAATTTTCGCCGTGGCGGCGTTCGTTTTCAATCGGCGCGCCGCTTCCCAGCCGTCGATAATCGGCAGACTCATGTCGAGCAGGATCAGATCCGGATTTTCGGATGACGCGAGGTCGAGACCTTCCTGCCCGTTCACCGCCATGACGATTTAGAAGCCATTGCGCACGAGCCGGCGCGACAGCATATCGCGGTTCATTTCGTTATCTTCAACGAGCAAAATCTTGGTCATTGCACCTTCTCGTCCGTCGTCGCGCCGCTCCGCATGTCGCGATTGCGCC